>ERZ1034901.23-NODE-23-length-109863-cov-27.301636_pt1 | contig 109863 bp, 99 predicted proteins | sample MGYA00520628_ERZ1034901 | MGnify/ENA primary metagenome ERZ1034901 (study PRJEB33766, sample SAMN09781783) | gut metagenome | biome: gut microbiome | host: Homo sapiens | place: Madagascar | study: EMG produced TPA metagenomics assembly of the PRJNA485056 data...
CTTAAAAAAAGCCTTGCCCCGCCACGGGAATATTCCGGCTATGAGTATGAACTATGTACCTGTTGAATGTCTATTCGATTTTCAAGGTTCGTGAGGTTTTTGCCCTCAATACTGAATTGGGAAAATTTCGAGCCAAAATAAAAAGATTTTTCAAAATATTCTTTTGAAATTTTTCTCGCCTCCTCACAAGAACAAAAAAGTCCCTATCACATCACGAGGATGTAATAGGGGCAGAAATAGAAAAAGCCCGCTGACCGAGATCAGCGGGCTTAAATCATATGAACTTATCGTATGCTATCGGAACCTGTCTGCAATCGCAAAATTCCAAACGCATTTTTGGCGTAAGCTCGGAGTAAATTGGCGTAAGTTGTGGCGTAAGCACCGACAATTTTGGGGCAATCAATAGAGCTTTGCGCCTGCCGGAATGTGAGGATCGACCATCAGCAAATGCAACTTTTCTTCACCGTTTTCGTGATGCACAGCGGAGATCAGCATACCGCAGGAGTCGATACCCATCATCGCTCTCGGAGGCAGATTGGTGATTGCAATGCAGGTCTTACCGACCAGTTCTTCCGGCTCATAATATTCGTGAATACCACTCAAAATGACCCTATCTACGCCGGTTCCGTCGTCCAAAACGAACTTTAAGAGCTTTTTGGACTTCTTCACGGCTTCACATTCCTTTACCTTCACGGCACGGAAATCACTCTTGGAGAAGGTGTCAAAATCCACCTGATCCTGGAACAGCGGCTCAATCTGAACATTGGAAAAATCGATTTTTTCCTCCACAACGGGAGCCGCCTGAGCAGCCTCCGCAGGAGCCTCAACACGCTTTTCAACCTTCTTGTCAGAGTCGAGCGGCTTCATTGTGGGGAACAGCAGCACATCACGGATGGAGTCGCTGTTGGTGAGCAGCATGATCAAGCGGTCAACGCCAAAGCCAAGGCCGCCGGTGGGGGCCAGGCCGTACTCAAGGGCGTTCACATAATCATAGTCCACCTGTGCCTTGCAGTCGGGCTCAGCAGCCTTGCGCTCGGCTACCTGACGCTCAAAGCGGCCCTTCTGGTCAATGGGATCGTTCAGCTCGCTGAAGGCATTGCCGAACTCGGTGGCGTTGATGAAATATTCAAAACGCTCGGTAAAGGCGGGATCGCTGGGCTTGCGCTTTGCCAGGGGGCTGATCTCAACGGGGTAATCATAAATGAAGGTGGGCTGAATGAGCTTATCCTCCACGAAGGCATCAAAGAACTCGGCCAGAATGGCACCCTTGGTGGGCACCTCGGGCAACTCTACATGATGCTCCTTAGCCGAAGCAATGGCGTCCTCGTCGGTTTTCCAATCGTGGAAATCCACGCCGGAGTACTTTTTCACAGCTTCCACCATGGTCAGGCGCTCCCAATGGCCCATGTTGATCTGGTTGCCCTGATAAGGAATCACCAGGCTGCCGCAGATCTTTTCGGCCAGGCGCTTGTACAGCTCCTCCACCAGATCCATCATGCCGTGGTAATCGGTATAAGCCTGATACAGCTCAATGGTGGTGAATTCGGGGTTGTGCTTGGTGTCCATGCCCTCGTTGCGGAAGATACGGCCCACTTCGTACACACGGTCAAAGCCGCCCACGATCAGGCGCTTGAGGTACAGCTCGGTTTCAATGCGCAGCACCATATCCATATCCAGGGTATTGTGATGCGTGATAAAGGGACGGGCGCTGGCGCCGATCTCGAAGGGAGTCAGAATGGGGGTGTCCACCTCCAAAAAGCCCTTTTCGTCCAGATAAGCACGAATTTCACGCATGATCTGGCTGCGCTTCACAAAGGTGTCCTTTACACTGGGGTTCACGATCAAGTCCACATAGCGCTGGCGATAACGCATTTCGGTATCGGTAAGGCCATGGAACTTTTCGGGCAGGGGGCGCAGGCTCTTGGAAAGCAGCGTAACCTCCGTAACGCGAACGCTCAGCTCGCCCATCTTGGTGCGGAACACAACGCCCTTACAGCCAATGATATCGCCGATATCCAGCTTTTTAAAGGCGGCATAGGCATCGTCGCCCATGATGTCGCGGCGGGCAAAGATCTGGATATCGCCCTTGCCGTCGCGCAGGTGTGCAAAGCTGGCCTTGCCCATCACGCGCTTGCTCATCATGCGGCCTGCCAGCGAAACCACACGCTCGGTTTCGGTTTCGGCGGGCAGATCCTTATATTCTTCCTGCAGATCAGCCGAATAGGCATCCTGCTCGTATTTGGTCAGGGCAAAAGGGTCCTGGCCTGCATCCTGCAGGTTCTTGAGTTTTTCGCGGCGCACCGCCATGAGCTGGTTTACATCCTGCTCGGGAGCGGCCTGATTCTTCTTGTTCTGATTTTCCATCGTATTTTTGCTCCTTCTCATCGACGGCCCCGCCCCGTTACCGGCAGGGATGATGTTGATACGGTTTTTCAAAAAAAGGGAGGCACCGGCTGCGGCACCTCCCCCAAAAGGCTAAAGTTCCGCTGAGCGGGTTTGATCTCAAGCGCGGAAGATGCGCAGCACCTGAACCTTCATGGTGCTGCCGTTGGGCAGCTGCACCTCGGCCTCATCGCCCACATGCTTGCCCACCAGCGCCTTGCCCATGGGGCTTTCATCGCTGATACGGCCTGCATCCACATCGGCCTCGGTGCTGCCGGTCAGCATATATACCTCGGATTCATCGGGATCATCGCCCTCGGCCAGCACTTCCACCGACAGGCCAATGCTCACCACATTGGTGTTCAGGTCGCTGTCGTCCAGCACGCGGGCCGATTTGATCAGGCCCTCCAGATCGGCAATGTGTGCTTCCACATAGGCCTGCTCTTCCTTGGCGGCATCGTATTCGGCATTTTCCGAAAGGTCGCCGTAGCTGCGTGCCGTTTTAATTTTATCCTTTACTTCCTCGCGGCGCACGGTTTTAAATTCTTCCAGCTCCGCCTTCAGCTTGTCCAAACCTTCGCGGCTCATAACAACTTCTTTAGCAGCCATGATCGTATTTGCTCCTTTGTGATCTATATTTTATGGGAACTCCAAATCGCTTTTCGAGATGCCCGGCCCATGCTTTGCGCGCAGAAAATGCCATTTTACCGGCCATTTCTGCCCGTTCCCTGCAAAAGCCCCGGCCGGACAAAAAGCAAAGGGCACTATGCGCCCCTAATTGGTTTATTATATTCTGTTTTTGCCATTCTGTCAACTGGTTTTTGGGGTGCAAAACCGCCCCAAAGCCCCGAAAAACCGCAGTAAAGGCCGCGCCAGCTTTACAGCCGGCGCGGCCTTTACGGTTAACGGTAATGCATTTCGATCATGCACGGAGATGGTATGCCTGGTGCGGGCGGGATGCCTTATTCATCGTCCTCGGCCATGTTGCCCAGCTTGCGGGATTCCTCGATCACCTTGGCCTCCAGATTAGAGGGCAGGGTCTCGTAGCGCACAAAGTCAAATGTGAACGAGCCGCGGCCCTGGGTGAGCTGGCGCAGGAATGCGGTGAAGCTCTGCATTTCGGCAGCGGGCACTTCGGCTTCCACGATCTGGCCGCCGTCCTCGTCCGGGCTCATGCCCAGCACACGGCCGCGGCGCTTGGTCACTTCGCCCATGATATCGCCGGTGTTTTCGGCGGGCACGCTCACCTTCAGCGAGCCCACAGGCTCGAGCAGAACGGGGCCTGCTTCGGGCATGGCAGTTTTATAAGCGATCTTGGCGGCCATGATAAAGGCCATTTCCGAGCTGTCCACAGGGTGATAGCTGCCGTCCAGCAGGGTGGCCTTCAGGCCAACCACGGGATAACCGGCCAAAACGCCCTTCTGGGCGGCCTGACGCAGACCCTTTTCGACTGCGGGGAAGTAGTTTTTGGGAACGCTGCCGCCAAACACCTTTTCCTCGAATACCAGATCGTCGCTCTCGCAGGGCTCAAACTCGATCCATACATCGCCAAACTGGCCGTGACCGCCGGTCTGCTTTTTGTGGCGGCCCTGTGCCTTGCACTTTTTGCGCACAGACTCACGATAAGCAATGCGGGGAACCGACAGCGTGACTTCCACGCCGAACTTGCTCTTCAGCTTGCACACAGCCACTTCCAGATGCTGCTCGCCCAGGCCTGCCAGGATCTGCTCAGCAGTTTCGGGATTCTGACTGAATTTCAGCGTGGGATCTTCCTCTACCAAGCGGGTAAGGCCGCTGCTGATCTTGCCTTCATCGCCCTTTTTGGCCACCTTTACAGCCATGCTGTAGCAGGCGTGCGGGAAACTGGGTTCGGGCAGCTGCACCACGCAGGAAGGATCGCACAGGGTATCGCCCGTGCGCGCAGTCAGCTTGGAAACAGCGCAGATATCGCCTGCAATCACCTTGGCGGCGTCGCTTTGCTTTTTGCCGCTCACGAACATCAGCTTGCCCATTTTATCGGCTTCGCCGGTGCGGCCGTTCACGATGGCCGAGGTGCCGGTAAGCGTGCCCGAGATCACCTTGACATAGCTCAGCTTGCCCACAAAGGGATCGGCCACGGTTTTGAACACACGGGCCACCAGCGGCTTCGTGCAATCGGGCTCCAGCTCCACAGGCTCGCCAGCCTTATTTGCAGCCAGCACATTGCCTGCATACACAGGGCTGGGCAGCAGCACACGCATATTGTAAAGCAGCATATCCAATGCCTGCTGGTTCACAGCGCTGCCGCAGAATACAGGCGTGATCTTGCCGCTGTTTACGCCGTTGCGCATACCTTCCACGATCTCCTCGGTGGTGAAGGACTCGCCGCCGAAGAATTTTTCCATCAGAGCATCATCCGTTTCAGCAATGGCTTCGCTCATAGCCTCGATCATACCGGCATAGGTGTGGCCGATATCGGGCACATCCACCTGCACCTGCTTGCCGCTCTCGTATTTAAAGGCCTTCTGGCTGAACAGGTTGATATACACCTGCGTGCCATCGTCCAGACGGGCCGGAACCACACAGGGGCACACGGTGGGGCCAAGCTTGACCTTAAGGTCGGTCAGGATCTTGCTGAAGTTGGCGTTTTCCAGATCCATTTTGCCAACGAATACCATGCGGGCCTTGCCGTTTTTCACGGCCAGATGATAAGCCTTTTCCGCGCCAACGGTCACGCCGCTGCGGCCGGAAACACAGATCAGCACGCTTTCGGCGGCCATAATGCCCTCGCTCTGGCCCAGTTCAAAATCAAACAGGCCCGGAGTGTCGATCAGGTTAAATTTATAACCCTCGCTCTCCACAGGAACCACTGCCAGATTCAGCGATGCCAAACGGCGGGCTTCCTCGGGGTCAAAGTCGCTTACGGTGGTGCCATCCTCTACTCGGCCCATGCGCTCAAGCGCACCGGTGGAATACAGCAGTGCTTCTGCAAGGGTGGTTTTGCCGCTTCCGGCATGACCGGCCAGCATGATATTTCGGATATTTTTGCTCTCGTAATTCAACGATTAACTCCCCTTTCACACTTGCCTTGGCAAGTGCTTATACAATTCATACAAAAATAATACTATACTTTTGCAAAATTTCAAACACTTTGTGAAAAATTTCCCCTATTTTGCCTGCCAAATTATTCGAGCATTCTTTGTGCAATATGTAGATTTTCTGCCGGGTTCCTTTTGCGATTTTCCATAAAAGCGCCGGTTTATCCCCGTTTACGGGCGTTTGCGTTCGTTTTGTCCGCACCGGCCCCCTGCCAAAAAAATACCAGCCGATTTGCGCATATTGCACAAACCGGCTGGTGCAGATCATTTTATAAAAGCCTTACCGCTTTTGTGATCACTGCTGGGCAGCCTCGGCCTTTTTCTTGGCCTCGATGGCAGCCAGTGCATCACGGCGGCTCAGGTTGATGCGGCCCTGCTGGTCGATCTCGGTGACCATAACGATCAGCTCGTCGCCCACGGCAACCACATCCTCCACATGCTCAACACGCTTGGTGTCCAGCTTGGAAATGTGAACCAGACCCTCTTTGCCCGGTGCGATCTCAACAAAGGCACCAAAGTTCATCAAACGGGTCACGCGGCCCTTGTAGATCGCGCCCACTTCGGGATCTTCCACAATGGTCTTAATGGTAAAGATCGCGCGCTTTGCATCTTCCTGATCCGTGGCGGAAACAAAGACATGACCGTCTTCTTCCACATCGATCTTGCAGTTGCAGTTGGCGCAGATGTCCTGAATCACCTTACCGCCCTTACCGATCACGTCCTTGATCTTGTCGGTGGGGATCATCATGCTGAACATCTTGGGAGCATACTTGCTCAGCTCCTGACGAGGCTCAGCGATCACAGGCTTAATGATTTCGTCCAGAATATACAGGCGGCCCTTGCGGCACTTTTCAAGGGCTTCGGCAATAATGTCATAGGTCAGGCCGTCCACCTTGATATCCATCTGAATGGCGGTAATGCCCTTGCGGGTGCCGCCCACCTTAAAGTCCATATCGCCGTGGAAGTCTTCCACGCCCTGAATGTCCAGCATGGTCATCCAGCGGCCGCCGTGCAGGGGATCGCCATCGGTGATCAGGCCGCAGGAAATGCCGGCAACGGGAGCCTTGATGGGCACACCGGCATCCATCAGAGCCAGTGTGCTGCCGCAGATGGAAGCCTGGCTGGTAGAGCCGTTGGAGGACAGCACCTCAGAAACGGCACGAATGGTGTAGGGGAACTCAGCAGGATCGGGCAGCACGGGGATCAGAGCGCGCTCTGCCAGTGCGCCGTGGCCGATCTCGCGGCGGCCGGGGCTGCGGGGTGCGCGGGCCTCGCCCACAGAGTAGGGCGGGAAATTGTAGTGGTGGATATAACGCTTGGAGTCCTGATCGAACAGATCGTCCATCATCTGTGCGTCCTTGGTGTTGCCCAGAGCCACAGCAGTCAGCACCTGCGTCTGGCCGCGGGTGAACATGCCCGAACCATGAGCACGAGGCAGAATGCCAACCTCGGCAGCCAGAGGACGGATCTCGTTGATGCCGCGGCCGTCCACACGCTTGCCGTCACGCAGCAGCCAAGTGCGAACCACCTTTTTCTGCATCAGATAGCTCACCTGGCCCAGCTCACCCTCGGTGAGGTCAGGCCATTCGGCAGCGATCTCGTCCATGATAGGCAGCACGGCAGCATCACGCACATTCTTGTCGTCGGTGTCCATGGCAGCCTCAAACTGTGCCAGATGCTTTTCGGTGATCTGCTCCATCATGTTCTTGTCCATCTCCACAGGAGTGAACTCCACCTTGGGCTTGCCGATCTCGGCCACGATGCTGTTGATGAAGGCGATGGTCTTTTTGATTTCCTCGTGGGCGATCTTGATGCCTTCCAGCACGGTCTGCTCGTCCACCTCGTTGGCGCCGGCTTCGATCATCACGATCTTTTCCTGAGAGGCAGCCACGGTCATGGCCAGCTCGCTCACAGCGCGCTGCTCCTTGGTGGGGTTCAGCACGATCTGGCCGTCCACCAAGCCCACCTGTACGCCGCCGATGGGGCCGTTCCAGGGAATATCCGAAATAGACAGCACCAGAGAGGTGCCGATCATGCCGGCGATCTCGGCGCTGTTGTCAGGGTCGAGGCTCATCACGGTCATGGTAACGCACACATCGTTGCGCATATCGTGGGGGAACAGCGGGCGAATGGGGCGGTCGATGACGCGGCTGGTCAGCACGGCCTTTTCGCCGGGGCGGCCTTCACGGCGCATAAAGCTGCCGGGGATGCGGCCCACTGCATACATTTTTTCCTCAAACTCAACGCTCAAGGGGAAGAAATCGATGCCGTCGCGGGGTTTTGCACTCATCACAACATTGCACAGCACGCAGGTTTCGCCGTAGCGGATCATGGCGCTGCCGTTGCTGAGGCCGCACATTTTACCGGTTTCCACCACCAGAGGGCGGCCGGCCAGAGTGGTTTCAAACGTGCGGAACTTGGGGAAAGTTTCCTTTTTGGAAGAGAATTCCAAAGCCATAATGAACCTCCATTATCATTTTTAAAAACAGGGCTCTGCACCATGGCTTCAAGCAATAAATCCAATGCCCAAGCCTTGCCGCTCAGGCGCTCGATTTACTGCTGAAAGCACAGGCAGCAGCCCCAATACTAACAGGAAATAATGAGGAAAAGGCAGGCGGCCTGGTGACCAGCCCGCCCGCCTTTTTGCGGGTTTTGATTACTTACGCAGACCCAGAGTGGCAATGAGCTTACGGTAACGCTCAATGTCGTTCTTCTGCAGGTAAGCCAGCAGGTTGCGGCGACGGCCAACCATCTTCAGCAGACCACGGTTGCTGTGATGATCGTTGGGGTTAGCCTTCAGGTGCTCGGTCAGGTGCTGAATGCGGGCAGTCAGCAGGGCAACCTGCACTTCGGGAGAACCAGTGTCCTTTTCGTTGGTGGCAACCTTAGCCATGATTTCTTTCTTGTTCATGTTCAAATACCTCACTTTAATAATATGCCGCTGGCCCAGTACTGGGGCAACAAGGCTCCCGGTACGGGCATACGCCCCACACCGAGCCACGGTAACGGTTAAAAGTATATCACAAAGGATCTGCAAATACAAGAGCCTTTTTTCTCATTTTCCAATTTATTTTTGCGCTCTATCCCCTGCCCGGCGCTTTGCCAGCCATTCGGCCAGCGCCTCCACCCCGGCTGCCGCCATGGGGAAGCAGCAAAGATAATAGGGCAGGCATTAGCGCGCCTTTGCCTCGGAGGCAAGCTGGAACAAAAAGCCGCCGATCAGGCAGATCATCGGAAGCAAATACCAGATTTCGTTTTTCTTCTTTTTTACTACGCTGACTACGCCCCCTGCGGCTGCAAGATACACAATGGGTGCCAGTGTGCTCAGCCAGCCATTGAGTGTGGCGAATAGTTTGCCGCCAATCATGGACTGTGCCAAGCGGTTTGGCTCATTATAAATGGCCGGATTACTCATCGTCAAACCGCCAAACCAGGGTTCCAGCCACTGATCTGCAATCTTTTCGCCAAAAAACGCCAGGAATCTTCCCTGCTTATGCAGTGCAACCAGCGAATTACGGATATGCGTTACACAAACTCGGTTTGCCTCTGCTGCATCATAATGGCATTCACGAAAAACCTTTTCATGGATGCCATTGTAAAATCCCGGTACCGGCACTTCACTATAGGCATCCACACCCATCAGAATGCGCGGCAAAAGCGGACACCCCGGATCATTCGGCATTCCAAGACGATGCATTGCCGCCCCCTGCCACAAATTACATACTACGATTGGAACAATCAGCAGGGCCGCACCCGCCAGAATTTTTCGCCGCTGTGTGCTGCGGGCAATACCAACCGTGATCAAGGTCAAGGCCGCTGCCAGCAAGAATATTTCCTCACCCTTATACAAAATCACGGCCATCGAAAATGCGCCCACTGCCATGCCCCACCAGGCAATACTTCCGTTTTGATTTTCACATTCTCTGATCACTGCATAAACAGCCAAAGCGGCCAGTGCAATGCCCGGCAGTGTTCCATAAATAAAGGTGGTGTACATAGAGAGTGGAAAGAACCCCAGGAGCATAACAGCGCAAAGGATTTTTGCCGCCGGAGAGTTTGTGATTCTGGCGCAAATGCAGCTAAAAACAACAATGCACGCCGCCGCACTGCACGCACACAAAATCTGCCAGCTGAAAGAGTTTTCTCCAAAAAGCCGCACAAAAAGTTCCATTGCCATCGCCATACCAGATTGATATGGGTGCATTCGCAGATACTCATAGATCCAGTCGTCAATTGTGCCCACGCCCGCAAGCTGCTGCGCAATGCTCCAAACGATGCCCTGATCCGATGTGGGCACATTGGTATACGAATTCATCCAAACGATCGACAGTAGGATCGAAAGCAACGCTGCGCATCCCACACCATATCTTGCGTATTTCCAGGTTATGTGTTTTTTCATTGCTGCACATAGGCCCAGCAGTACAGCGGCCAGAACCGCGGCTACGAATATGCTGACCAGGAAATGCCTGCTTTTCAGCACCAGCAGCTCGGGAATATTTTCCTCGAACTTTTCCACCTGCATACGCGCCATCAAAAACAGTGAAACAACGCCCAGCGCCGCACAAATGGTCAAGCTGAATGCCGCAACAACTCCCGTGGAAAGTTTTATGAAAGCATTTTGCAATTTTGCCATTTTTTCATCTCCCCGTTTGGTTGCTTTTTTCCGTCTGACCTTTGCTTTTCAGCAGTTTTTCTGCCAGCGCCGCCACCCCGGCTGCCGCCATGGGGAAGCAGCACAGATAATAGGGCATACAGTAGCGCGATTTTGCCTCGGAGGCAAGCTGGAACAAAAAGCCGCCGATCAGGCAAACCATCGGGGTCAAGCGCCAAACCGCCGTTTTGTGTTTGGCAAAAGCCAAAAGGATGCCCGCTGCGCCAAACAGATACACCAGCGGCATAAGCAGCCCCAGCCATGCCTGCACCGGTGCAAACAATACGCCGCCTGTCAGTGCGCGGGCCAGCCAGCGCGGCTCATTATACAGCGATGGATTGTTTGCCGAAAGCGAAGTAAACCACGGCTCCAGCCATTGATCGGCTGTTTTTTCAGCGAAAAACTGCCAAAAGCGCCCCTGCCTTTGCAAGGCCAAAAGTGAGTTTCGGATGTCCATTGCCGCTTGACGGTTAGCCATTGCCGCATCATAACCGCACTGACGGTATACTTTAATGCTGATACCGTTGTAAAAGCCCGGCATGGCTTTTTCGCTGTAGGCATCCACCCCCATCAGAATGCGCGGCAGGATAGGGCATCCGGATTCTCCGGGCATTCCAAGGCGTGTCATCGCGGCTTCCTGCCAAAGATGGCTCACCCCCACCGCCAGTGCCGCCAGCAGCACCGCTGCCAGTATTTTACGCCTTTGGCCGGGGCAAAACACGCCCGTAGCGAACAAAACCAACACCGCCGCCGCAAGAAAGATCATTTCCCCGCTGTAAAGGATCAGTGCCGCGGCAAACGAAAGCGCCGCCAGTGCCCACCACCGCACAGGGCTTTTTGCTTCTGCGCATTCACGCATTACAGCATAGCTGCCAAGCAGTGCCAGCGCTAAGCCGGGCAGGGTTCCATACACAAAGGTAGAATACAGGGCCAGCGGCACAAAAGATGCCGTAAGCAGCGCACACAGGCATTTTGCCGCAGGAGAGTCCGTAAGCCTGCCGCAGATGCAGCTTAGTATATAAACGCTGACTCCTGCGCTGCAGGCGCTTAAAAACTGCCAGCTGAACCAGCTTGTTCCAAACAGACGCACCAGTGGCTCTGCCGCCATGGCCGTTGCTGCCTGAAACGGGTACAGCCGCAAATATTCCCATTCAAAATCAAAAAGTTCTCCCCTGCCTGCCAAGAAGCAGGCGGTGTTCCAGAAATCCATTTGATCCACCGCCGGATAACTGGAAAACGAACCGATCCATACAAAGCAGAAGGCCGTCACGCCTGCTGCTGCAAGAATGCTGAAAAATCGCGTGTTTTTCCAGCTCAGCCACCGCACGGCAAGCACACACACGCCCACCAGCGCAGCAGCTGCCACTGCCGCACCTGCCAGCGTGTGGGGCACATTTCGTGCAGTGATCACCAGCTCATCCGGGATATGCTCGGCAAATTCCTCGGTTTTCATATTTGCCAGCACAAAAAGCGAGGCGATGCCCAGCCCTGCACAAACAGCAAAGCTCAGCACCGCCACAACGCCTGCCGGAACAGCCATGATCCAGTTTTTCAGTTTCCGGTTCATGCCGATTCCCCTTTCAGCGCCGCAAAATAGTTTTTGCTTTCCCGTGCTGCATCGTGGATCAGCTGTGCAAGCTCCTGCATGGAATTAAATTTGCGCACGGGGCAAAGATATTTATGAAATTCCAGCACCGGTGCCTGGCCGTAAACATTGCCGCAAAAATCCGGCACATAGGTTTCACAGGTCACCGCAGCATTCGCGCTGCTGTCCACCGTGGGGCGGCGGCCAATGCCGGTGGCAGCCGGATACCAGCGGCCATCCAGCCAGATGCGTGTCAGATACACGCCGGTGCAAAGCTGCTGCGCCTCGGCGGGATAGTTTTGGTTGATGGTGGGTGTGCCCAGCTTTCCGCTGCCGATCCCCTTGCCGTGGGTCACGGGCCAGTCGATGCAATAGGGCTTGCCCAGCATGGCGTTGGCACTGTCCAGATCGCCGCTTTCCAGCGCCGCACGAATGCGCGTGGAGCTTACGGTCTGCCCCTGATACTGTGCCATGGGAACAATGTTCACCTGAATGCCCAGCGGGGCGCACAGCTGGCGCAGCATGGGCACATTGCCCGCTGCCTTGGCCCCAAAAGTAAAGTTATCGCCGCAGAAAACGGCTTTTGCGTGAAAGCATTCCACCAGCACACGCTGCACGAATTCTTCGGGAGAAAGCGAGCGGAACTGTTCAAAAGGAGGCTCAAGATATTCCTCGATGCCGATTTCGGCAATGCGGGTATGCTTGAGCTGCAGCGAAAGAATGCGCCCGCCCTTGAGCGTGCTGTTGCCGGGCAGTTCAAATGTAAACGCCGCCGCTGTAAGCCCGTTTTGGGCCGCACAGGCGGCTGCAGCGCCCAGCACAGCCCGATGGCCGCAGTGTACGCCGTCAAAATAGCCAAGAGCCACCGCACTGCCGCAGGGGGCCGTGATGGGGGTCAGCTCGTGATGGATCTGCATCGTGTTTTAATCCCTTTCGCAAAAAAGTTTTTCCACTTGCAGCACACCGCCCGTTACAGCGGCAAGCCCAAGAAATTGCCCCTCGCCGTCATACACGCGGTAGCGGCCATCCTGCGCCGGAAAACGGCTGGTGGGGCAGCCGTTGAACAGGTGCGTGCGAATGCGCTCGCTCACGGTCAGCGCGGGGAGCGGCGCAAATGCCGCATCCACCGGCAGGATCCAGCCGTTGTTCCACAGCTCGCCGCTTTCGGCTGCCGCAATGATCTCGGGCAGGGTGTGGCTTTGCTGCTGGCTGAAAACGCCCGCCTGTGTACGGCGCAGAGCCGCCAGCGTGGCAGGCACTCCCAGCGCCGTGCCGATATCTTCGGCCAGCACACGGATATAGGTGCCCTTTGAGCATGCCACACGCACACAGTGATCGCCCGGGGCAGGACTGCCCAGATATTCCAGCTGATGCACCGTGATGGGGCGCGGGGTTCGCTGCACGGTTTCGCCCTTGCGCGCAGCCTTATAAAGAGGCTGGCCGTTGATCTTTACCGCAGAATACATGGGCGGCAGCTGCATCTGGTCGCCCAGAAACTGCGGCAAAACGGTTTTCAGCTCCGCTTCGCCCACGGTGACCGGGGCGGTTTCCAGCGCCGTGCCGGTCACATCGCCGGTATCCGTGCGCAGGCCCAGCCGAATGGTAGCCTCGTAGGTTTTATCGTGGTTCAGCTGGCGGTCGGCTGCTGCGGTAGCCCTGCCGATAAACACAGCCAGCACACCCGTAGCCATGGGGTCCAGCGTGCCGGAATGCCCCAGCTTGCGGGTGCCCAGCACACCGCGCAGCTTGGCCAGCACATCAAAGCTTGTCCACTCGCTGGGCTTATCTACGATCAGAATGCCATTTTTCATAGGGGTCATAGCGACAGCTCTCCCCCCTGCTCGTCCAGCTTTTTCAAGGCACGCTCCACTTCGCGCAGAATGGCAGCCTTTACATTTTCCTGCATGCCCTCGATCTCGCACCCGGCAGCACGGCCATGGCCGCCGCCGCCCAGGCAGGCCACGATCTCGTTGGCGGCAATGCCCCGAACCGTGCGCACACTGATCTTATAGCTGCCCAAGGGCTGCTGGCGCAGCGTTAAGCCCACCTGCACGCCCTCGATGCCCAGCGGCAGGCTGGTGATGTCCTCCAGCTCGGCGGCAGGCACACCGCTGGCTGCGATCTGCTCTTTGGTAAGGCACACCATGGCGCAACGGTTTTCAAAATAGTATTCCAGGCTTTCCAGCGCCATGCGCTCCACTTCCACGCGGGCGCGGCTTTTGCTTTCAAACAGAATACTGTTCAACTCTTCCACATTGGCGCCTGCCTCCATCAAGGTTGCTGCGGCCGCGTGGGTTTTGGCGCGGGTGCTGGCAAATCGGAAGCAGCCGGTGTCCGTGGCGATGCCGGTGTACAGGCAGCCTGCCATGTGCGGATCGATGGTCACGCCCATCATGGGGATCAGCTCGGTCAAAATTTCGCAGCAGGCGGCTGCATCGGCATCCAGATAGGTGCCGTAGGCATAGGCCGCATTGCTGCCGTGATGGTCGATGCACAGGTTCACATTCTGTGAAAACTCCTGCATATCGTTATTTTCGCCAAACAGCTGCATACTGGCCACATCCACAGCCACCACAAACTTAGGCTTGAACTGGCGGCTGTAGGTTTCCAGCATCATGTAATTGTACATCTGAGGGATCGGATCGCTGCAAAGCACTGCCGCTGTTTTGCCCAAAGCCCGCAAAGCCCAGTAGAGAGCGCCTGCCGAACCGATGGTATCGCCGTCAGGATTTTTATGGCACAGGATCAGGATCTCGTCTTCGGCCAGCAGCTCATTCACTGCGGCCGACATTTCCAGATATTCCGTCATATCCCATTGCTCCTTTCTGCGTATTGCGCATTATGCGCCTGCAATGCCTTTCAGTCTTCTTTCGGCTGGTTTGCCTGCTCTTTTTCGTTCAGTTCCTGCAGAATGCGGTTGATATGCTCTGCATAGGCAGCGCCGTCATCTTCCACAAAGATCAAGCGAGGTGCCTTGCGAATGTGCATACGGCGGCTCACCTCGGTGCGCACATGGCCGCTGGCCTTGTTGAGCGCCTTTACCACGGGGCCCGGGCCCTCGGGGTTTGCCATTACACTGATATACACCTTGGCCACATCCAGATCCGGCGTTACATCCAGCCGGGTAACGGTGTTGAGGCCGGTGCCGAGGCGGGGGTCCTTCATTTCGCCGATGATGGCAATGATCTCCCGCTTCATATCCTGAGCCATACGGCCCATGTTTTTCTGAGACATAGTTTCTCCTATCGCGTTAGCGCAGTATCCCGGCAGACGGATCTGCCGGGGTGCTGTGTGTTCTGTAAATTCAGCTTAATCGCGGTATTCTTCCAGCTTGAAGGCTTCGAACACGTCGCCTTCCTTGACATCGTTGAACTTGGCCAGAGTCACGCCGCATTCAAAGCCCTGTGCCACTTCCTTGGCATCGTCCTTAAAGCGCTTCAGGCTGGCGATCTCGTCCTCGCAGATCACGATACCGTCGCGCACCACGCGCACCTTGCTATCGCGGGTGATCTTGCCGTCGGTCACGCGGCAGCCGGAAACAGTGCCCACGCTGCTGATCTTGTAAACCTGACGCACTTCCAGTTCGCCCAGCTGCACCTCGCGGATCTTGGGTGCCAGCATACCCTTCATAGCGTCGGTCACATCGTTGATGGCATCGTAGATCACGCGGTACATACGCATTTCCACCTGTGCCTGTGCAGCGGCCTCACGCGCAACGGGGTCGGGGCGCACATTGAAGCCGATGATGATGGCGTTGGAGGCATTGGCCAGGTCAATGTCGCTCTTGCTGATAGCGCCCACGCCTGCGTGGATCACGCGCACACGAACTTCCTCATTGCTGATCTTCTCCAGCGACTGCTTCACGGCCTCGGCAGAGCCCTGCACATCGGCCTTGACAACGATGGGCAGCTCCTTCATATCGTTCTGGGCCATCTGATCGAACAGATTGTCCAGCGTGACCTTGGTGTAGCTGGCAAAGCGCTTTTCCTTGGCCTCGTTGGCACGCTTTTCGGCCAGCTCACGGGCCAGGCGCTCATCGGCAACGGCCTCAAACAGGTCGCCTGCCTCGGGCACATCCGTCAGGCCGGTGATCTCCACGGGGGTGGAGGGGCCGGCTTCCTTCAGGTTGCGGCCCTTATCGTCACGCATGGTACGCACACGGCCCACCGAGGTGCCGGCAATGATCACATCGCCCAGCTTCAGGGTGCCGTTCTGCACCAGCAGCGTGGCCACAGTGCCCTGGCCGCGGTCCAGACGAGCCTCTACCACAGCGCCCTTGGCACGGCGGTTGGGGTTTGCCTTGAGATCCAGCATTTCAGCCTCCAGCACCACACGCTCCAGCAGATCGTTGATGCCTGCACCCGTCACAGCCGAAACAGGCACGCAGCCCACATCGCCGCCCCAATCCTCGGGGATCAGCTCGTACTTGGTCAGCTGCTCTTTAATGCGCTCGGGGTTGGCAGTGGGCTTATCCATCTTGTTGATGGCCACAACCACCTTCACATTGGCGGCGGCTGCGTGGTGGATGGATTCGATGGTCTGGGGCATAATGCCGTCGTCAGCGGCCACCACCAGAATGGCAATATCAGTCATGTTGGCACCGCGGGCACGCATGCTGGTGAAGGCTTCGTGGCCGGGGGTATCCAGGAAGGTGATGGGGGTATTGCCCACCTTTACCTGATAAGCGCCGATGGCCTGCGTGATGCCGCCTGCCTCGCCTGCGGTAACATTGGTTTTGCGGATGGCATCCAAAATCGAGGTTTTGCCGTGGTCAACATGGCCCATGACCACCACAACGGGCGGACGGGGAACCAGATCCTCGGCTGCATCCTCCTCGGCCTCAAACAGGCGCTCCTCAATGGAAACGTGCACCTCATGCTCTACCTTGGCCTTGAATTCCTCGGCCAGCAGGCAGGCGGTATCGAAATCGATGGTATCGTTCACGGTGTGCATTTCGCCCATCATCATGAACTTTTTGATCACATCGCCGGCGCTCTTTTTCAGGCGGTTGGCCAACTCGCCCACGGTGATCTCGTCAGGAATGCTGATCTTCAGCTGGGCGTTGCGGGCCTTTTCCAGCTGGATGCGCTGCAGGCGCTCAAACTCGGTTTCGCGCTTGCCCTTCTGGAACTGCTGGCGCTGCTTCTGGCCGCGCTGGGTAAACTTCTGCTTGTTGCCGCCTGCGCTTGCCTTGCGGCGGTTGTCGGTGTTCTTGGTGGAAGCCAGATCGTCATACTTAGCGTTGAAGCGGTCCACGTTCACATCCACGGTGCGGGTGTCCACGGTGCGGGTCTCACGCTTGACTTCCACGGTTTCCACCTGTGCAGCAGCCTTAGCGCCGGAATCCTTGGCCAGATCGGCCAGGGTAACGGTTTTGTCGCTGCGCTTCTGGGCAGCCTGACGCTTGGGCTCCTCTTTGGCCTTTGCCTTGGGGGACTCGGCCTTGGGGGCGGGCTGTTTCTGCTCTGCTGCAGGCTTTTCAGGCTCCTGGCTTGCCCAGAATGCCGACAGATCGCTTTCGGCGTTCTGCTGGGTGTAGGCTTCCATCAGATAGTTCATTTCGGCCTCGTTCAGGCTGCCACCGGTCTTTTTGGGCTCGCCGCCCATCTGGGCCACGATCTCGATGACCTGCTTTACAGGGATATTCAGATCTTTTGCCACATTGTTGATTTTATAGGTAATCGTCATTCGATATATTCCTCCTTATAATCGAGGTGCTTCTCACAAAGCTTCGCAAAGTTTTCGTCCAGCACGCTGAACACGCCCGTGGGCTTGGGTGCCACGCCGAGCAGATCGGTCTGGCTCAGCGGCATACTAAGGCAGGGCACCAGTCCCTCGCAGGCTTCCCGGGCACGGCGCTCGGTGCGCGGGCTCAAATCGCTTGTGAGCAGCACCAGATAGCTTTTGCCCTTCATCACGCTTTCCACGGCGGCATCAAAGCCCATGGTCAGCTTGCCTGCTTTGCGGCACATTCCCAACGCGCCCATCAGGCGCTCAGTTTTCTGCATGGTCGGCCTCCTGTTCTGCGGCAGCCACCTGCTGCTCCAGCAGTTCGTATACTTCGGGCGGGATCTGTGTGCCAAAAGCATTTTCCAGGCGTTTTGCCTTGCGTGCCTTGTTCATGCAGGCAGTTTTGGGGCAGATATAAGCGCCCCGCCCGGGCTTTTTGCCTGTCAGATCCAGGCTGATCTCGCCCTCCGGGCTGCGCACGATGCGCACCAGTTCTTTTTTGGGTCTACCCTCACCGCAGCCGGTACAGCGGCGCACGGGGATCTTTCTGGGCTGCATTATCCGGGGTCACTCCTTTTTATCGATCAGTCTTCTTTTTCTTCGCCGTAATATCCGCTTTCGGGGCGAATGTCGATGTTATAGCCGGTCAGGCGTGCGCACAGGCGGGCGTTCTGGCCCTTGTTGCCAATGGCAAGGCTCAGCTGGTGATCGGGCACGGTCACGCGGCAGCTCTTGGTTTCGCCTTCCAGCAATTCCACCTTTACCACCTTGGCGGGGCTGAGTGCAGCGCTGATAAACTCGCTGATGTCCTCGCTCCACTTGACAATGTCGATCTTTTCGCCGTGCAGCTCTTCCACAATGCGGGCCACACGCGCACCGTGTGCGCCAATGCAGGCGCCCACAGGATCCACATTGGGGTCTTTGCTCCACACAGCCATCTTGGTGCGGGCACCGGCCTCGCGGCTGATGGCCTTGATCTCAACAGTGCCTTCGTAAATTTCGGGCACTTCCATTTCAAACATACGCTTTACAAGGCCGGGATGTGTGCGGGAGATCATCACGCGGGGGCCGCGCTCGGTGGGCATAACATCCACCACGTACACCTGCACGCGGTCGCCCTCGTTGTACTCCTCACCGGGCACCTGCTCGTTGCGGGGCAGAATGGCATGGCCGCCCTTGCCCAGATCCAGGTTCACAATGCCGCGGTCGGGGTCTACCGCCACCACCGTAGCGGTTACGATCTCGTGTGCCTTGGACTGCATTTCGCTGCACTGGCGGTTGCGCTCTGCCTCGCGGATGCTCTGGCGGATCACATGCTTGGCGTTCTGGGCGGCAATGCGGCCAAACTCCTTGGTTTCCAGCTTCACGGGAATACGGTCACCCACATGGCAGCCGGGGCGCAGGCGGCGTGCTTCGGAAAGGCCGATCTGGGTGTGCTCGTTCTCCACATCGAAATCTTCCACAACATCGCGCAAAAGGCTTGCGGCAAACACATCCATTTCGGGAATGATATCCACTACCACATTCTCATCGCCTACCAGATAATCTTTCTTGATGGCGCCGATGATAGCGGTTTTGATCTTTTCGATCAGGTAATCGCTGGGCAGGCCGCGTTCTTCGGCCAGAGCAGCCAGCGCCGCAAACAGTTCACGGGTATCCACCTTGGTTTCGTCTTTCACTACTTTTTTCTTAGCCATTTTTCCGGATTCCTCCTAAATATATGTTATCAGAACAGGTCTTCGTCGTCACACAGCTTCACATAGCTGGCCGATGCCAGGGGCATGGTGACAGTGCCGTTTTCGGTTTCCAGCGTTACATTGCCGTTTTCAAAGGCTGCCAGCTTGCCCTCATAGTCGCGGTTGCCGTTTTCATCGGGGCGGATCAGGTGCATTGCTGCCTTTTCGCCCATATAACGGGCAAAATGCTCGTCACGGGTCAATCTGCGGCCCAGGCCGGGGCTGCCCACCTCCAGATAATAGCTCTGTTCAATGGGGTCTGCCTCGTCCAGCAGCGGGTCGATGGCGCGGGTCACATCCTCGCAGGTGTCGGTGTCCAGCGGGGTGTCACGCTCAATGAGGATGCGCAGATACCAGTCGGGGCCTTCTTTTTCAAAGCGCACATCCCACAGCCGCAGGCCAAGGTCTTCTACCACGGGGCGAACCAGTTCTTCTACAAGGCGAACAGTCGCTGCGCCCGATTTTTCCTTTGCCATAGGGTTACAAGCCTCCTTATTTTCTACAGGCCGCCGGGCGGCGGCTTGTTTATGCCATATTAAAGAAAGAAAGCGGACCTTTCGGCCCACTTTCCAATTCTCATATTCGTACACTAACACTATACCCCATAACGGCGCAATATGCAAGTGTTTTTAGAATATTTTTCCTTTTTGTGCCTTTTACAGCAGCAGCGACATCACCGGAATGCTTAAAATGCAGAAAAGGCTGCTCAAAAACACACAGCGCGCGGCAAACTCACGATCCGCCCCGTACATTTCGCTCAGACTGGTGCAGGCAGCCGCCGTGGGCATACACATAATGATAAACACCACGCCAAACATACAAGCGCTGTCAAACGAAAACACTCTTCCCCATGCCAGCAGCACCAAATAGCTGACCATCGGCATCAGCAGCAGTCGGTTCAGGCTGGCTGTAAGCGCATCGCGGCAGCGAAAGGTTTCCGCAATACTGCTCTTGGTCAGATTGATGCCCGTAATGATCATGGAAAGCGGCGTTGTCATGGCCGAAAGATGCGTCAGCGGCGTAAGCAGCATTGCCGGAACGCTCCACCGGCCAAAATAAAACACCAGCCCCAGCGCCGTGGCAAGGTTCACACCGGTAAAAAGCACCGTGCGCCAGTTGAATTTTGCCTGCTGTTTTGCCTGTGTATCGCGGCAGATGGTTTGGGCCCCGCTTGTATAAACCAGAACATTAAACGGAATGCCAAAGATGGCAGCCTGCGCAAGCCCCTCGGCGCCAAACAATGCCAGCGCAATGGGGAATCCCATAAAGCCGTTGTTGCAATAGGTGCCCGCAAATTCCCACACGCCCCGGTGTTCGCTCTCCACCCGAAAAACGCGTGCAAGCGGCTTTGCCAGCAAGGAATTCAGCGGAAACAGAATAAACCCCAATCCGATCAGTTTGAGCGTAGTGCTTAAAAATGCCGGATCGTAATCATTCAGCAGCGAAACAAACACTGTGCAGGGCAGCGTGATCTTCATCAGAAGCCTTGTACACAGCTCAGACGATCGCTCGGGCAAAATTCCGGCTTTTGCCGAAAAATACCCCACACCGATCAGCAGAAACAGCCCCACAAGATTGCTGAGAACATCCAAAAAATTCAGGTGCATCCAACCCACCTCCACAATAAACAAACGCCGTAAATTCGATGGATTGCCTTAAAACGCCCAGCTTCCGTTTTCAAAGATCTTCACGGTATCGCCGTTTTTGCGCAGGCCGGTCACCGTGGTATCTTCTGCGCCGATCATCACATCCTCGTGAATGGCCGAATCGTTCACGCCCATGGTCAGCAGCTGCTCACGGCTCAGATCCTGCCCGCCCTTCACCGTGGTGGGATACCCTGCGCCGAAGGCAATGTGACAGGCTGCGTTTTCATCAAACAGAGTGCTGTAAAACAAAACGCCCGTAGCGCGAATGGGGCTTTCCTTGGGCACCAGCGCCACCTCGCCGATATGGCAGGCCCCCTCATCGGTGGCCAGCAGCTCGGCCAGCAGTGCGTCGTTTTCCTCGGCGGAATGTGCCACCACTTTGCCGTTCTTGAATGTTACCGAAAAACCTTTGATCAGCTGCCCGTTATAAGCGTAGGGTCGGGTGCCCTTTACCACGCCGTTCACCTTAGTGCGATGGGGCGCGGTGAACACCTCCTCGGTGGGCAGGTTGGCAATAAAATCAATGCCGCGCTCGCTGCGGCTGTTGGCCCCCTCCCACACAGCGCCATCGGCCAGGCCAATGGTGACATCGGTTCCGTTGGCGCTGCTGAAATGCACGCTTTCCAGATCCCAGCGGTTCAGCTGGTCTTTTTTCTGTGTAAGCATGGCAATGTGCTTTTTCCACTCCCCCACCGGGTCGCCGCCGGTCACACGGCAGGCATCAAAAATCAGCTGCCACAGCTTTTCTACCGCCTGTTCCGTCGGCAGTTCCGGGAACACCCGGCTGGCCCATGCACGGCCCGGCACCGCCGCTACACACCACTGCAGCCGATCGTTCATGGTATATTCCGTCCACGGCTTCAGCGCCTTGGCGCGGGCTGTATTGGCACGGTTGATCTTTGCGCCGTCCAGCCCGGCATAGGCCTCGGGGTCATCGGCATCGATATACAGGCGGCAGGCACCGCCCGGGGCTTCGGCGTAATCCAGCCAACTGCGCAGCTCATACGGCATGGTGGCCGCCAGCGTTTCCTCGGCAGCGTTCTCATAGCGGATACGGGCGAGCTTTTCATCGTGGAACCGCACGATCACATCCTTGGCACCGGCCTCAAAGCCTGCCTTGGCACACGCACGCCCAAACTCGGCGCATTCTACCGGGCAGTTGATCAAAAAATACTGTCCGGGGTTCACATTCACGCCCACCTTTACAATAAAATCGGCATAAAGCTGCAAAAGATGACGATCCATAAAAATCTCCTCTCTGACCTCTATTGTCCGGATCAGCTTTTTCTATAACTCCACAGAGTGTTGTTCAACGAAAACGCCGGAGCTGCGATCACTGTTTTGCTGCGGTTGTCGACCACCACGATCTGTACATCGATTTTATCCGGCTGACGATCCAGATCGTTATACACACGGTGGCTGCGATCCTCGCCGCCGGCGATCACACTGGGGTTGCTGTAGGGTTCTCCATCGTAACAACGTTCAAATCCAACCTTGCACACAGCGCTGCCGTTTGCATTGTACCAGCTGTACTCGCCGCTGTTCCACATTTCCTGAACCGATGCTGTATCCGTATCCGAAACGCCCATATAGCAATCCTGTGCCAGGCGCTCGGTATCCGGCGCAAGGCCCAAATTCTGCAAAAGCGCCATGGCATTTGCATCATGGATCAAATTGCTCTGCTGCGGGATCACCACCGCCGCACTGAAGCCCGGATTCGCAAGGCGCAGCAGCAGCGTGTACAAATTGGTTTCCGAAGCGATCTCCGCCGCCAGCTGCTGATGATAGGCATCGTATTTTTCTGCCCATGCTTCATAGCCGCTTTCCCCGCGGTGGTCCGGCAGGGCGTATTTGCTTTGCAGCACATTGCCCAGCCAGCGGGTAACCTTGCCTGCGCCGCTTACATTCAAATGATAGCCCATTTCACCGCTTTCTGCCATGCTGATATCGTTGTAATCCGTTTCCTTGCGCACGAGCTCCATGCGGTCCATATCGTAATACGGCAGATCATATTCCTTTGCCACCTGCGCTGCCGCATTGATATAGCGCTGCTGATCGGCTGCATTGGGGCCGGGAAGTTCGGTGAGCACCAAGGGAATATTTTCCTTGCGGCAATAGGCAGCGATCTCGCGCAGAGCCTCCGCCGGCTGGCCGTATTCATCCAGCATTTCTGTTTGCGGCAAAAGCTCGGCCGGTGCAAAATACTGCGCTATACCTGTTCCCTGTGTGCCGCCGTAAAGGGTTTGCTTTCCCTCAAAATCCTCTTTTGTCAGTTCCTCCCAGCGCGCATGATAGCGGGCAAAGGGGAACAGCACTTCCATTCGGTCTTCCCCAGGCAAAAGATCCTTTGTCATTTCCAGCTTGGTTTGATTCAGCGGTGCCCAGTCCAGCGAAGTATGCACCGCGCCGGCCGACACATTGTCGCGCCATACCGAGAGCGAATATACATCCAGAACGATCAGTTTGGGCCTTTTTTGTTCCACTGCGCTGCGAATAGCCCATTTGGTCACCCGCATAGGCTCTCCGTTTACAGCACAGTTATAGGCCGTGATGCCGTTTTGCGCCCAAAGCTCTCCGGGCAGAATACCAAAATTCACATGGCTTGTTCCAAAAAACAGCACATCTGCCTGCGTGTTTTCCTGCATCAAGGTACCCACTTCGGTTTTGCGCACCGTCAGCTTTGCTGCGGCCAGCACCCCCAGCGCCAGGGCGGCCGAAAAAAGGAAAATGTGCAAAATTCGTTTTTTCATAACACATTTTCCCCCTTAAAACTGAAAATAAATAAAGGCTGCCGCATCATACAAAGGGCCCCAAATGCCGAACACCAGCACAGCCATCACGCCGGCCCACAGCACGGCACCCACCGCCAACGGCCCTTTTTGCATAAGCTCTTTTCGCAGATGGCGGCCTTTTTCATGCTGCACATCCACCCAAAACAGCAGCAGCGCCGCCAAAATAAGCAGCCAGAACTGTGCGCGGTCAAGGCCCATCGAATACAGAGTCACGCCATCCACCAGAGCCCACGCATTGGGCTTCAGCAGAATATTTTTCAAAAATGCAATGGCTTCTCCGCAGCGGTTTGCGCGGAAAAACACCCATGCCGCCGCCACCAGCACAAAGGTGCCCGCACGGCAGCCAAAGCCTGCCGCACGCCGCGGTTTTCCGGCATTGATTTTGTCAGAAAGTTTATTTTTCAGCAGCCCGGCCAGCTGATACACACCGTGTACGCCGCCCCACACCACATAATGCCATGCCGCACCGTGCCAAAGGCCGCTCACCAAAAATACGATCATCAGATTTATGCATTTGCGCAGGGTTCCCTTGCGGTTGCCGCCCAGCGGAATGTACAAATAATCCCGCAGCCAGCTGGACAGGCTGATGTGCCATCTGCGCCAGAAATCCGCAATATTTTCTGCCAGATAAGGCTGGCGAAAATTTTGCATCAGTTCAAATCCCATCACCTGTGCCGCACCAATGGCAATATGGCTATAGCCGCCGAAATCCGTGTAGATCTGCAGCGTAAACATCAGCATTGCCACGATCAGCTCGGTGCTGCCATAGGCAGTGTAGTTGTTAAAAACCATGTCCGCCAGAACGGCCGCACGGTCCGCAATGACAAGCTTTTCAAAAAAGCCCCACAGCATCAGCATCAAGCCGCTTTTTACACGCTGGTAATCGAAATGATGCTCCTCACTCATTTGGCCCAACAAATGTGAGCTGCGTTCGATGGGGCCTGCCACCAGCTGCGGGAAAAAGCTGACGAACAGCGCATAGCGAACAAAGCTTTTTTCTGCTTTTACATCGCCCCGGTAAACATCCATGGTGTAGCTCAGAGCCTGAAATGTATAAAAGCTGATGCCCACCGGCAGCAAAAGGCTGAACGACGGTTCCTGTATCGTGATATGCAGCCGTGCCGCAATGCCCGCAATGGTGTTCATGGCAAAGGCGAAATATTTGAACACGAACAAAATGCTCAGATTGATCGCAAAGCTTGCACCCACCCACATTTTTTTTCTTGCGGCTTTTGCCGTGCGGCTGATCAGCAGCCCGCTCGCGTAGGTGACCAGCGTACTTGCCAGCAAAAGCAGCAGATATTTTGCACTCCAGCAGGCATAAAAATAATAGCTGGCCGCCAGCAGAAACAAGGGCCTGCACTTTTGCGGGATCACAAAGAACACCGCTGTTACCAGCGGAAAAAACACCAGAAAAGAAATTGAATTAAACAGCATTTTCTAATTCCTTTCGACAAAACTACTCAGTATATGTTATATCATTCTCAGCCGTTTTTTTCAATCTTTTCCGCCGCAAAATAATCGGGCTGTGCCGAAATGTTCCGGCACAGCCTGATTTAGAGTGTTTTTTTGTTTTACAGCTTGATCTCGGCTTAGAACTCGATCTTCTTTTCGATGTAAGCCTTCAGCTCGCTGATGGGCATACGCACCTGCTCCATGGTGTCGCGGTCACGCACGGTCACGCAGCCGTCGCCCTCTTTTTCTGCATCGCCCACGGTATCAAAGTCCACGGTGATGCACAGAGGCGTGCCGATCTCATCCTGACGGCGATAACGCTTGCCGATGGAACCGGCATCGTCAAAGTCCACCATAAAGTACTTGCTCAGCTCGTTGCGGATCTCAGCAGCCTTGTCGCTCAGCTTCTTGGAAAGCGGCAGCACAGCGCACTTGTAGGGTGCCAGGAAGGGGTGCAGGCGCAGCACGGTGCGGATATCCTCTTTGCCCTTGCTGTCGGTGAGATGCTCTTCATCGTATGCCTCGCACAGAAATGCCAGGGCCACACGGTCAGCACCCAGAGAGGGCTCGATAACATAGGGAATGTAATGCTCGTTGGTTTCGGGATCGAAGTATTCCAGGCTCTTGCCCGAAGCCTCCTGATGGCGGCCCAGATCGTAGTTGGTGCGGTCGGCAATGCCCCACAGCTCGCCCCAATCGGTAAACGGGAAGGCGTACTCGATATCGGTGGTAGCGCGGCTATAGAAAGCCAGCTCGGCGGGCTCATGGTCACGCAGGCGCAGGTTTTCCTCCTGAATGCCCAGGCTCAGCAGCCACTGTTTGCAGAAGTCTTTCCAATAGGCAAACCATTCCAGATCGGTGCCGGGCTTGCAGAAGAACTCGCATTCCATCTGCTCAAACTCACGGGTACGGAAGGTAAAATTGCCGGGGGTGATCTCGTTGCGGAAAGCCTTGCCTACCTGGCACACACCAAAGGGCAGCTTGCGGCGGGTGGTGCGCTGAATGTTGGCAAAGTTCACAAAAATGCCCTGTGCGGTTTCGGGGCGCAGATAGCAGGTGCTGGAGGAATCCTCGGTCACGCCGATGGCCGTTTTGAACATCAGATTAAACTTGCGGATGGGGGTGAAATCATGCTTGCCGCACACGGGGCACACGATCTCGCTGTGATCGGCAATGTACTGATCCATTTCCTCAAAGGTCATGGCGTCCACATTCACGCTGTTGTCGCAGGCTTCGATCAGCTTATCGGCACGATGGCGGGCCTTGCAGGCACGGCAGTCCAGCAAAGGATCGCTGAACGAGGATACATGGCCGGTGGTGATCCAGGTTTGCGGGTTCATGATGATGGCTGCATCCAAGCCCACATTCAATCCGGATTCCTGCACGAACTTTTTCATCCATGCCTTTTTCACATTGTTCTTAAATTCCACACCCAGAGGGCCGTAGTCCCAGCTGTTGGCCAGGCCGCCGTAAATCTCGCTGCCGGGGTACACAAAGCCGCGGTTTTTGCAAAGGCTCACGATCATGTCCAAGGTTTTTTCGCTGTTTTTCATTTTTTTCTCCTCACTGCACGGCTGGCTGCCGCACCGAAATTGATAATGGTTTTCGGGGGCATGGCAGGATCTGCCGCCCCAAAAAGCTAACATAAAAAATAGTATAGCACACTCTTTATGCCCGGGCAACCGCCAAACGATATTTTTCGCCGGTTTTATGTTCCCCGGCGGGCGCTTTGCCCAAAGCTTTGTTTGAAACCTTCTTTGAAAAGTGCTATACTATGAAAATAATCAACAGGGGCTGCGAAGTGCAGCCCGGAAAAACAGACAAAGGAAGTTGCTGTTCTATGAAATTTTCCACAAAAGGCCGCTATGCGCTGCGGCTGATGGTCGAGCTTGCAGGCCACGACCCCAACGAAAATGTGCCGCTGAAGGAGATCGGCGCCAGCCAGCAGATCAGCGTGAAATATCTGGAGCAGATCATCACCGGGCTTTCCCGCGCGGGCCTTGTAAAAGCCGGGCGCGGCAGCCAGGGCGGCTATCGGCTCACCCGCAAGCCCTGCGAGTATACCGCAGGTGAGATCCTGCGCGCCATGGAGGGCAGCCTTGCTCCCATTCCCTGTCTGGACGGTGAGGAAAACCTTTGCCCCAACAGCGGCAGCTGCTTTACCCTGCCGTTTTGGAGCGGCCTTGGCAAGGTGATCGATCAGTATGTTGACAGCATCACCCTGGAGGATCTGTATCAGCAAACCATGAATACGCCCGGCGCGGCACTGTGAGCATCTGCCAAAAACGGCACAGCTGAAATTTCAGCTGTGCCGTTTGATTTTATCTGATTTTTCAGCACGAGGTGTGCAGGATCTGCAAAGCGTTTCGCAGCCGCTCCACCGGGATCTGCCCGGGTGCGCTCACCTGCCCCACCGCGCCGAAGGTCATGGCCGAGCCAAAAGCCTCGCCGCTCAGGCGGCTGATCACACCGGCCGGGCCCATGCTCATGGTGATAATGGGGCGATCAGCATACTTTGTATACATTTCCTGTGTGGCATCCAGCAGGGTGATCACATCGGCCTTGCTTTGGGGCATCACAGCGATCTTGGGAATATCGGCTCCCATATCCTGCATTTTGCGCAGCCGGTAAAGCAGATCCGCCTTATCGGGCGTTTTTTCAAATTCGTGGTTCGAGCCCACCACCGCCACCCCGGCGGCATGAATGTTGGCGATATTTTCGCGCACCACTTCCTCGCCCGCGAAAATTTCCACATCGATCAGATCCACATATCCGCTTTCGGCCACGGCCTTGTTGAGCGCGGTGTAATTTTCCGGCGAAATGCTCTGCTCGCCGCCCTCGCGGGCCGTGCGGAAGGTAAACAAGATCGGCGTTTTTCCCAAAGCCGTGCGCAAAGCCCCGGCAACCTCCAGAACCTTGCCGGTGTCCAGAGCGCGCTCGTAAAAATCCACGCGCCATTCCACAACATCATAGGTATAATCCTTCAGTTCGTCTGCCTTATCCAGAATTTGCTGCATGGTTTTGCCCACGATCGGAACAATGATCTTGGGTGCGCCTTCGCCCACCACCAGATCACGAATTTTCAGGGTGTTCATACGCGATGCTTCCTTTCCTGTTTTTCTTTTGGGCTTTTTAATACTTTCCCTGTGGCCATAGAATAGCACTTTCTGAGCGGCATAGTCAACCGATTTTAATAAAAATCCCATAAAATCCCGCACGGCATCTCACGGATAAAAAATGCCCGGCACTTTACCAAAAAATGTGCCGGGTATTTTTGCGTTTGCATCAGGTATATTCCAGCTCGTAGGGCCAGTACATCACACCGCCCATATCCAGCAGGGCGGTATAGCCCATGCTTTCCAGCTTTACAGCTGCCATAGCGCTGCGCACACCGCTGCGGCAATACAACACCAGCGGGGCGGCCCGATTTGGCAGCACCTGGGCTGCACGGGCCTCGATTTCCCCTAAGGGCAGATTGATCGCACCGGCAACATGGCCGCCCGCAAATTCATCGGGCTGGCGAACATCCACAGGCGTGGCCTTGCCGCCATCAAACAGGCGGGCAGCCTGTGCGGCGGTAATACGAGGGATCGACATGGCGTATCCTCCTTTTTTCATCAGCTTTGCCGCCGCGCCGCCCGGTGTGCAAATAGTTTAGTGCGCCGAACAGCTTTCACAGCTGGTTTCGATTTTGCCCACGAACGGTTCAGGGTCAATGCCCTGGCGGCGGTAGTAATCGGCCAAAGCCGCCTTCACAGCTTCCTCGGCCAGTACAGAACAGTGTACCTTGATGGGGGGCAATCCGTCAAGTGCCTCCACCACGGCCTTGTTGGTAAGCTTCAGGCATTCCTCGATGCTTTTGCCCTTGATCAGATCGGTGGCCATGCTGCTGGTGGCAATGGCTGCGCCGCAGCCAAAGGTCATAAACTTGGCATCCACCACCACATTGTTTTCAATTTTCAGATACATGCGCATAATATCGCCGCACTTGGGGTTGCCCACCTCGCCCACGGCGTTTGCATCGGGCATTTCGCCCACATTGTGCGGATGAGCAAAATGCTCCATCACCTTTTCACTATACATACCTGCCATTATTGCTTCTCTCCTTTCAGGCTGAACACGCGCGCCTTGCCCTCGCTTTGCAGCCACATACAGCTCATTGCACGGCGGCGGGGGATGATCTCTTCCAGAGTATCACACAGATATTCGGCTTCCTGCATGGTGTTTTGGGGGCCAAAGGTAAAGCGCATGCTGCCGTGGCCGATCTCTTCGGGCAGGCCGATAGAAAGCAGCACATGGCTGGGGTCAAGGCTGTCGCTGTTGCAGGCGCTGCCCGTGCTGGCGCAGATGCCGTGCATATCCAGATCCAACAGAATGGTTTCGCCCTCCAGGCCCGGGAAGCTGATGTTGGCATTGCCGGGCAGACGCTTATCACGCCCGCCGTTCAGGCGTGCCTGCGGAATGTTTTTCAGCACACGGTCGATCACATAATCCCGCAGCTTCTGCTCGTGCTCCATGCGGGCGGGCAGGTTCTGCGTGGCAGCTTCCAGCGCTGCGCCAATGGCGGCAATGCCTGCCACATTTTCGGTGCCCGCACGGCGGCGTGACTCCTGCCCGCCGCCATCCAGAAAGTTCCACGGTGAAATGCCCTTGCGGATATACAGCGCGCCGATGCCCTTGGGGGCATTGAATTTATGGCCGGACAGCGAAAGCATATCCACGCCCAGCTCTTTTACATCCACAGGGATCGCACCCACCGCCTGCACGGCATCGGTGTGGAACCAGATCTTATGCGCGTGCGCCACGGCAGCCAGCTCTTTGATGGGCTGAATGGTGCCGATCTCGTTGTTGGCCATCATAATGCTGATCAGCGCTGTGTCGGGGCGAATGGCTGCCTCCACATCCTCGGGGTGGATATAGCCCTCGCTGTCCGGCTTGATATAGCTCACTTCAAAGCCGATGCGTTCCAGCATGGCCATGCTGTGCAGAATGGCATGATGCTCAAATGCGCTGGTGATCAGGTGCTTTTTTCCTTGTGCTGCCAGCTTGAACGCTGTGCCCTTCACAGCCCAGTTGTCAGCCTCGCTGCCGCAGCCGGTAAAAAAGATCTCACCGGGATCGGCATTCAGTGCCTTGGCCACCTGCGCGCGGCCGGTGTCTACCAGCTGCTTGGCTTCGTAGCCCACAGAATAGTGGCTGCTGGGATTGCCGCAAGGGCCGTCCAGCGCTTTATTCACGGCTGCCAATGCCTGCGGGCAGCAGGGGGTAGTGGCAGCGTTATCCAAATATACCAGTTTCATAGGCGTGTTTTCCTTTCCATCACAGTAAGCCGAAATGCCCGGCGAGCGGCACAGGCGGCCCGGCTTTGGATCCTCCATAAAAGTTTTCCTACCGCATTTGTAGGAATTCCTTCCCTATCAATATATACTATTCCGGTAGGAATTGCAAGTTTTTCATAAAAATATTTCCGATTTTTTTGTCTGCTTTTCTGCTTCGACTCTTTTTTTGCTTTGCATCAAATAAAATATCTTATGTTTTTGCATTTTTACAGAATGGATGTGACAGAAAATGAATATGATCTTTGGTGCTATGGGCCCCTGTGTGTGGCGGCGGGCCCTGCGCACAGCACAGCAAACGGCAGGCGCAGGCCTGCACACACTGGGGATGCCGGGCGGCATGATGGGGGCCCGTGCAGCGGCACCCGGGCCCGGCTGCCCGCGCCGATGCGTTTGGCACGGGCTGGACTGTGCCATTGTATTTGACGGCCGCCTAACCAACCGGGCCGAATTACGCAGCCTTGCCGAGCGGCGCGGCTTTCCTTTAGCCGATGGCGATGATGGCGAGCTTGCACTGGCCCTGTATATGCTGTTTGGTCAGGAGTGCGTGCAAATGCTGCACGGCGCTTTCGCACTGGCCGTTTTTGATTACCAGCAAAATATCCTGTTTCTTGCGCGTGACCGGCTGGGCCTTGCCCCGCTTTGGCTGGTGCGCCGGGGGCCGATGCTGGCCTTTGCCAGCCGTGTGCAGCCGCTGCTGGCCCTGCCGGAGATCGAGCCCGTGATTACCCGGCAGGGGCTTGGGCAGCTGATTCTCTCCCCTGCCCCGGTGGGCACGGTGTTCCGGGATGTGCAGGCCTTTCCCGCCGGGCACACCGCTATTTTCCGCAGCGGCAGCCTTACGCTGCGCCGTTCCTGGTTTTTGCGTTCTCGCCCCCTGCTGGGCGGCGAAGCAGCTGAAACGCGCGCCGAAACGCTGCGCCGCAATGCTTTGGATGCCTACGGCGAGGGCGGTGCCATGCTGCAATGCCCCAGTGCCCCCAAAATGCCGGACCCTTCCCTTTTTGCCGCTGCGGTGGCCGCTGCGGATCTGCCCGGGCAGATCTCGCCCGCACTGCTGGCGCTTTTGCAGCAAACAGCCGGGCGCTCGGCCTTTGCACTGGCCGATGTGGGTGCTGCAGGGCTTTTCGCCCTTTCGCCCGAGCCCGGTGATCTTTCTCTGCTTCGTGAAAACGCTCTGCCGGCTTCCGGGCTACCGCGCCGCCCCCTGCCGCCCGGCGCTGACGAGGATGCCGCACACACACGCCTTTTGCGGCGGCAGACCTTGCGTGAGGTTCTTTTGCCCCGCGCTGCCTGCTGGGATGCCATGGGCCGGGCCGCCGGGCTGGCCGTACATTTTCCCTATCTGGATCACCGGCTGGTGGAATACGAATACAACCTGCGCACCCCCATGGCGGGCTGCGCCGCTGCCGAGCCTGCCGCCGAGCCGCTGCCGCAAAGCGCGCTGGAAAGCCTTGCCAGCCCGCAGGCTTTTCTGGCGCCGGTTTTGCAGCCGCAGGCCGTTGCTGCGGCGCTGGAAAGCGGGCAGCCAACACCGCTTTTGCACCGGCTGGCACTTTTAAACGCATGGGCCGAAGCCCACGCCCTGCGCCTTGCGTGAGCCCCCTAAAGCAAACAGATCCCCTGCCGAGAACAAGCGCCCTCGGCAGGGGATCTGTATTTCGCGTTCTATCAGTGCTGTGCGGATCAGCCGCCCAGCTCTACCATACGGCGAATGCAGCGGCCTGCGCCCTGCATCACATTTTCAGGCAGAACGATCTCCTCGCCGCCCACGCCCTGCAGGCAGCGGTAGATATCCGGCAGCGTGGTCAGCTTCATGTTCATGCAGGTCAGCTGTACGGTCAGCGGGTAAAAACGCTTTTCCGGGCAGGCAAACGACAGATGCTCCACAATGCTGTTTTCGGTGCCGATGATAAACTCCTTGGCATCGCTTTTTTGTGCCGCTGCCATAATGCCGGTGGTAGAGCCCACATAGTCGGCCTGTGCCACCACCTCGGGGCGGCATTCGGGATGCACCAGCAAAAGGGCGTTCGGGTGGGCCGCACGGGCCTTGGCCACATCGGCCTGCGTTACGATCTTATGGCGCGGGCAGCCGCCATTGTAGAAGGCAAACTGCTTGTTGGGCAGCTTTTCCGCCACATAGCTGCCCAGGTTGGGATCGGGAATAAACAGGATCTTATCGCTGTCTAATGCTTCACAGATCTTAACGGCGCTCGAGGAAGTAACACACACATCGCACTCGGTTTTCAGCTCAGAGGTGGTGTTGATGTAAGCTACCACTGCATAGCCGGGGTACTGGCGCTTGAGTTCCCGCAATGCGGGCAGATCCAGCTGCTCGGCCATGGGGCAGCCTGCCATGGGGTTGGCCAGCCAAACGGTTTTTTCCGGGCTCAGGATCTTGCAGGTTTCGGCCATAAAGCGCACGCCGCACATGATCACCCCTGCTGCATCCGTTTTGGCAGCCTGCACACTAAGGCCGTAGGAATCGCCGGTATAATCGGCCACCTCCAGCACAGCTTCGCTTTGGTATGCATGGGCCAGAATGCAGATATTTTTTTCTTTTTTCAGGCGCAGGATCTCCTGCTGCATTTCATGAGTCGTCATTTTATTCTCCTTATTTTTCCCAAGGCTGCAGCGGAGCCAAAAAGCCCTGCTCGCGCAGCTCGCGTTCGATCAGATCCAGGCGCTCGGCGGTGGCGGCTTCTACCAGGTGATAGTGATAGCCGTCGGTCACGGTGGAAAGCACAGTGGAAGAGCTATCCTCAAACCGCTGCAGAAACTCCACCACATCCCGCCGGGACTGAATGTCCATTTCTGCGCTCACACGGCCATATACCCGGTGGCTGATGCTGATGCTTTTCACTCTGCCGCCGCAGTCCACGATCAGGTTCAGCTCCTGTGCGCTGCGCTCGCAGCCGTGGCGCACCTTAAACTCCCGCGTACACACCGGCTCGGCCTTTTGCAGCACATAGCCCCGTGCAGTCGAGATCACATTGGGATGCGCTGCGCGGATCACCGCAATATCCTGCACAATGATCTGGCGGCTGACGCCGTACCGATTGGCCAGTGTTCGCGCAGCAACGGGAGCCTCCCCCAGCTGCGCCAAAATAGCTTCGCGCCGTTCGGCGGTGGTCATTGGGCAGCCTCCTCAACAGGGTGCAGATGCTTCATGGAAAGATCCAGAATGGGGGCCGAATGGGTGAGTGCGCCGCTGGAAACGAAATCCACGCCGATATCCTTTAAGCGGGCAATGTTTTCCACCGTCACATTGCCGCTGCACTCGGTTTGGGCGCGGCCTGCGATCAGCTGCACAGCGGTGCGCATATCCGCATCGCTCATGTTGTCCAGCATAATAATGTCGGCACCGGCCTCCACGGCCTCGCGCACCTGATCCAGTGTTTCCACTTCCACCTCGATCTTGCGCACAAAGGGTGCATAGGCTTTGGCCATTTTAACAGCCTGTGCCACACCACCCGCAGCGCCAATGTGGTTGTCCTTCAGCATCACGCCGTCCGACAGGCCGGTGCGATGGTTGCTGCCGCCGCCCACGCGAACCGCATACTTTTCAAACACACGGTTGTTGGGGCTGGTTTTGCGGGTGTCCAGCAGAGTGATGCCGGTGCCCTGCAGGCGGGCAGCTACTTCATGCGTATAGGTTGCAATGCCGCTCATGCGCTGCAGATAGTTCAGCGCCACGCGCTCGCCGGAAAGCAGCGCGCGAATGTCACCGTTCACCACCGCCAGCTTCTGGCCGTTTTGCACAGCATCGCCGTCCTTGCAGAAAAATTCCACCTTGGTGGCGGGGTCCAGCAGGGTAAACACCCGGGCAAACACCTCCAAACCGGCCACAATGCCGTTCTGCTTGGCGATCAGATCCACCGTGCCGGGGCAGGCATGGGGCATCACCGAGTTGGTGGAAACATCTTCCCCGGGAATATCTTCGCGCAGGGCCTGCAGCAGCAGGGGGTCAACATTCAGCAAACGAGTGATCTCATTCATGGGATTTGCTCCTTTCGATGGCAGACAAAACTTCTTTACGATAGGCTGCAAACAGCGGTTCGGTTTCTTGATAAGGGGCTAAGTCGGGGCGGCCGCCCATATAGGCCGGGGGCTCGCTGAACAAAATATCGCTGGCGGCACGCTGGGCAAAAACCAGCGACTCCAGCAGCGAGTTGCTGGCCAAACGATTGCGGCCATGCACGCCGTTGCAGCAGGTTTCGCCGCAGGCATACAGGCGGGGCAGCGCAGTGCGGCTGCTCAGATCGGCCGTGATGCCGCCCATAAAATAGTGCTGTGCGGGCACCACGGGAACCGGCTCGTGCAGGGGGTCATAGCCTTCCTGACGGCAGCGCTCCAAAATATTGGGAAAATGCTCCCGCAGGATCTGCTCGCCGATGGGGCGCATATCCTCCCACACGCAATCAGTGCCGTCTTTTTCCATTTGGGCATGGATCGCAGCGCTCACCACATCGCGGGGCTGCAGCTCGTTGGTAAAACGGCTGCCGTTTTTATCCAGCAGCAATGCGCCCTCGCCGCGCACGGATTCCGAAATCAGGAATCTGCGCCCCTTTTGGGTGGAATACAGCGTTGTGGGGTGGATCTGCACATAATCCAGATTGCGGCACGCCACACCGTGGCGCAAAGCCATGGCAATAGCATCGCCGGTAATGTGCGGGAAGTTGGTGGAGTTTTTGTAAAGGCCGCCAATGCCGCCGCAGGCCAGCACCACGGCCCCTGCGCCGATCACCCGCGGCTGCTCGCCCTGCGTGGCTGCAATCACACCGCCGCAGGCAGAAGCATCGGCAAAAAAGTCCAGCATGGTGGTGTTCTGGCGCAGCTCCATATTGGGGCATTTCAAAACCTCATCCAGCAGTGTTTGGGTGATCTCGCGCCCGGTGATATCGGCATGGAACAAAATGCGCGGGCGGGAATGTGCGCCCTCGCGCGTAAAGCGCAGCGCACCGTTTTCATCGCGGGCAAAGCGCACACCGCGGCGCACCAAATCCTGTATGATCGTGTTGGACGAGCGGATCATCAGATCCACGGTGGCCGGGTCGTTTTCATAGTGGCCCGCACGCATGGTATCATCAAAAAACGGGCGATAGTCGGCCTCACCGTGCTGCATACAAATGCCGCCCTGCGCCAAAAACGAGTCGGCTTCATCGGCTTTTTGCTTGGTGAGCAAAAGAATGCGATATCGCTGGGGCAGATTGAGCGCGCAGTACAGGCCCGCCGCGCCGGTGCCCACAATAACAGCATCAAAATATTCGTCAAATTTCATATCGTTACTCCATCTTCCTGGGGCAACCCTGCAGCGTTTTTTGGCCGTTGCCCCCCGTATAGCCTTGCCAGTATACCACCGCTCATGTCATGTGTCAAGACTGTTGTAAAGATGCCGTGTTTCTTGGTTTGCAGCTTGCGATTTATCAAGCAGTATGCTACACTAAATTTGTATAGCATTCTATATACTAGGGCTGCGCTGCCGGGCGCGGTGCCGCCCGGTCTATTTAAAAAATACTGCGAGGAACGGAACATGAAGAACGGATTTATCAAAACCGCTGCCTGCTCGCCTGCTTTGCGCGTGGCAGACTGCAGCTACAATGCCGAAAAGATCATAGAAGCCATGCAGGCCCACGCCGATGTGCAGCTGCTGGTTTTCCCCGAATTTTCACTTACCGGCTACACCTGCGGCGATCTGTTTTTGCAGCACACCCTGCTGCAGGGCGCTGAGGCGGCGCTGGAAAAGGTGATCGCCGCCAGCGAGGGGCTGAATCAGGTGGCCGTGGTGGGCCTTCCCTTTGCGGTAAACGGCAAGCTTTACAACTGTGCCGCCGTTGTTTGCGGCGGTGAGCTGCTGGGCTTGGTTCCCAAAACTTATCTTCCCAACTACGGCGAATTTTACGAGCGCCGTCAGTTCACTCCCGCCCCCGAAGCCCCCGGCTTTGTAACCTGTGCCGGGTTTGAAGTGCCCTTTGGCACCGATGTTCTGTTCCGCTGCCGCCAGGTGCCTGCCTTTGTGCTGGGTGTGGAGATCTGCGAGGATGTGTGGGCCCCCGTGCCGCCCAGCTGCCGCCACGCACTGGCGGGCGCTACCGTGATCGCCAACTGTTCGGCCAGCGATGAAACCGTAGGCAAGGCCGAATACCGCCGTCAGCTGATCGCCAACCAGTCTGCCCGCCTGCTGTGCGGCTATATTTACACCAACGCCGGTCACGGTGAAAGCACCACCGACATGGTGTTTGGCGCACACAACATTGTGGCCGAAAACGGCTCGGTGCTGGCCGAATGCGCCCCCTTCACCACCGGTTATGCCGAAAGCGAGTTGGATGTGCAGCGCCTTTGGGGCGAGCGTATGCACAACACCACCTTTGCCGCCGATGATACCGGCTATGATGTGATCGAGTTTGATCTTGAGCCCGTGAAGGTTTCGCTCACCCGCACGGTGTCCACAGCGCCCTTTGTTCCGGCCGATGCTTCCCGCCGTGCCGAGCGCTGCGAGCTGATTTTGGAAATGCAGGCCGACGGCCTTGCCAAGCGCCTTGAGCACGCCCGGGCCAAAACGGCGGTGATCGGCATCAGCGGCGGCCTGGATTCCTGCCTGGCGCTGCTGGTGGCTGTGCGCGCCATGCGCATTCTGCACCGCGATGCCAAGGATATTCTGGCCGTTACCATGCCCTGCTTCGGCACCACCAAACGCACACGCAGCAATGCCGAGATCCTGTGCGATGAGCTGGGCGTAAGCTTTAGCGAGATCAACATTGCCAACACCGTGCGCAGCCATTTTGCGGATATCGGGCAGGATGAAAAGGTGCTGGATGTCACCTTTGAAAACGGCCAGGCCCGTGTGCGCACCCTGGAATTGATGGACACCGCCAACCGCACCGGCGGCATTGTGATCGGCACGGGCGATCTGAGCGAGCTGGCGCTGGGCTGGGCCACCTATAACGGTGACCACATGAGTATGTACGGCGTAAACGCCGGTGTGCCCAAAACGCTGGTGCGCCACATGGTTCAGTACGAAGCCGACATTGCCAAATCGAAGGTTCTGCGCGAGGTTCTGCTGGACATTCTGGACACCCCTGTCAGCCCCGAATTGCTGCCTGCCAAGGACGGTGAGATCAGCCAGCAGACCGAGGCACTGGTGGGCCCCTATGAGCTGCACGATTTCTATCTGTATTATGTGCTGCGCTGCGGTTTTGGCCCGGCCAAGATCTACCGCCTTGCCCAGTATGCCTTCTGCGGAAAATACAGCGATGAAATTCTTTTGCACTGGCTGAAAAACTTCTATCGCCGCTTCTTTGCCCAGCAGTTCAAGCGCAGCTGCCTGCCCGACGGCCCCAAGGTTGGCTCGGTCACGCTTTCGCCCCGCGGCGACTGGCGCATGCCCAGCGATGCCTGCGCCGCCTTGTGGCTGGATGAACTGGAAACTCTGTAACGCACTGATACACATTGCAAAAAGGCTTGCTGCACCATGTAAAATGCAGCAAGCCTTTTTCTTTTATTCGGTTGGGGCCGTGGTGCCATCGGCATCCCCGGTGTTTTCTTCGCCTTCCTGTGTTTGAGAGTCGGCGCTGATAGCGGCCGTAATATCAATATCGTTTTCCGAACGGAAAACCGGCTCAATGGTGCCGTCCTTCTTTACATAGCTCACATCCAGCGTGCCGCGGTCACTGTCGCTCAGGCAGTTGCCATCGTCATTACGCACGATCACACCCGTAAGCTGCAGCTTATATGGCAGGTTGTTGCCGGTGCCCAGCTTGATCACCAGCCGGTTTTGATACGACAGCGTGATCTCCTGCAGGTTTTCCATGTCGATGCAGTTGATGCCGTCCAGAAGGCTTTCTTTGTCCAGCAGGGTGATCAGCTCATCAAAGGTTTCCTGCATATTCTGCGTAGCTTCCTCCAGTGCCTGCTGGGCCTCCGCATCGGTTGCGGCAGAGCTTGCCGAATCGGCATTTTCAGCCTCGCTGGCGGCAAAGGCTTCTCCCAGCACTGCCGAGGGAACCTCGCTGATCTGCAGGCGCTGCCCGGCCACCGGCGTGTTCACCGGCAGCTTGATCTCGGTAAGCTCTTCGTCAAACGGGTCAGCCTGCACCGCCATCACCTTCAGGCGGCTGCTCAGCATCGCCCAGCCAAAGTCACCCTGGATCGTGTATTTGGGCACAGCGGCCTGCACCTGCACCACAACGGTTCCGGGCAGACGGCGGCGAACCTGCACGCTTTCCAGATACGGCATGGCCTGCTCCATGGTTTCCGCTTTTTGTGCGGGGTCAAACCCATAGATATTATCGCCCAAATGCACATTCAGTGCCGCCAGGATCGCATCCTCGGAATAGATGCCCAGGTTCGCTGGGTCGCCGCCTTCTGTGTCCATCACTTTATAGCCGTCCACCTTAAACAGCACATTGCTGCTCAGCACCACGCCCGCCGTTATGATCAGCAGCATCAGTGCCGCAAAAAAGAAACGGCGGCGCTTTTTGCGGCGGCGCTGCTCCTTGCGGGCGTTTTTGCGCCTTGCCTCGCGGCGGCGCTGTTCGTTTTCGCTGGGGTAGCCAGTGCGATTGGCCGGGATGCCCATGGGCAGAATGATCTGCTGCATTCCGTCGCTGCGAACACTGCGCTGCCTTTCCACCGGGGCGGATTGCTGGTCAAACATCGGGCGCTGTGCCTGCGGGCGCTTTCGGTTTTTCTGTGCGCTGTGCTTACCGCCTGCGCGCTGTTTTTGTATTTTGCTTTTATCCACCTGCCGCATACGGTCCGCCATGCACAGCACCCCCTTTTTCTCTTGGTTTACAGGATCTTACAGGCCGCTTACCCTGCAATTTCCAGCAGCTTTTTGGTAATTTTATCCAGGCTGTGGGGCTCGGCCAGTCTTTTTGCCATCTGCCCCATCACGCGCAGCTTGCCCGGCTCGGCGCAAAGGCCGTCGATCAGTTCGATCAGGCGGGCAGCCGTAAGATCTTTTTCTTCCAGCACAATGGCGGCACCGGCTTTTTGCAGTTCCAGCGCATTGTAATATTGATGGTTTTCGGCCACATAGGGGCTGGGGATCAAAATGGATGCCCGGCCCACGGCTTCCAGCTCGGCCAGCGTAAGGGCGCCGGAGCGGCTGATCACCAGATCGGCGGCGGCCAGCAGGGCGGGCATATCCTCGATATACTCCCGCACTTCAAAGTTTTCATCCGGCTGCACATGCTGCTCCTGCATCATGCGGGCAAACGGTGCCGCGCCCGCCTTGCCCGTGGCGTGAATGTGGCGGATTCTGCGGCCGGGGTTTTCTTTTTCCCAGGCAGCCAGCTGCGCCACCACCTCGTTGATGGGGCGGGCACCCAAGCTGCCGCCAAAGCTTACAATGAGTGTTTCATCGCCAAGGCCCATGGCGGCACGCACCGCCTCACGGTCTTGCTCAAACAGGCTGGGGCGAACCGGATTGCCCACCACCAGAGTTTTTTCGGGTGCGCCCAGTTTTTCCACCGCAGCCTGCACCGCAGCAAACACCACCGTGACCTCTTTGGCCAGCAGCTTGTTGGTCACCCCCGGAAAAGCATTTTGCTCGTGAATGGCCGTGGGAATGCCCATGCGCGCCGCGCATCGCACCACCGGGCCGCTCACATAGCCGCCGCAGCCGATCACAAGATCCGGCTTTACCTGCCGGATGATCGTCTTGGCGCGGGGCATGGAGAGCGCCAGATGATACACCGCCTTGACATTGCGCACAATGTTTTTAGGCGTTAAACGGCGCTGAATTCCATTCACCTCAATGTGGTGAAACGGATATCCCGCCTTGGTGACAAGGCCGTACTCCATGCCTTCTTTTCGGCCTGCAAAGTGAATTTCGGCATCGGGGCGTGCTTTGCCCAAAGCCTGTGCAATGGCCAGGGCCGGGTTGATGTGCCCGGCGGTGCCGCCTGCCGCAATAAGAACACGCATAGCTTTCTTCCTCCTGCCGCAGGCTTAGCCTGTGCCTGCGGGCTGTTTATCCATTGTATGTATATCGATTGGGGCCTTGCTCGTGAGGGGCTGGAAACGGGATCTGCTGCGCCGTGGTTTTTTCAGCTTCCGCCTCGTTTTGAATATGCACGATATCGCTGGCCCGCGATATACTGAGCATCACGCCCATTTCGGCCAGCAGCATCACAAGGCTTGTGCCACCCGACGAAAAGAACGGCAGGCCGATGCCCGTGTTGGGCACTGAATCGGTAACCACCGCAATGTTGTAGATCACCTGAAAGGCGATCTGCGCGGTAATGCCAACACACATCAGCGACGAAAAGCGGTCAGGTGCTTTGGCTGCGATATATAGTCCCTGCAGGATCAGCAGCATAAACAGCACCACGCACAGCATCGCGCCCACAAAGCCCAGTTCTTCGCACAAAACGGCAAAAATAAAATCGTTGGTGGCTTCGGGCAGCCACAAATGCTTTTGCCGCCCCGCGCCAAAGCCCAGACCGAACAATCCGCCGCTGGAAATAGAATACAGGCTCTGCTGGGTTTGATATTGGATCTTGGTGGGGTCCAGCCATGTGGAAAGGCGTTTTTCAATATAGCCGGACTGTGTGAACAGAAAAACCAGCGTCAGGGCCGCGCCTGCGCCGCCCGCAATGCCGATCCACGCCCAGGAAATGCCGCTGCAGAACATCATGGCTGCCAAAATGGAAAGCATGAGGATCATGGCCGAATAGTGGGGCTCAAACTTGAGCAGCACCAGAATGGGCAGAATGCCGAAAACCGGGATCAAAATGCCGTATTTCAGTGTTTTTACACGCTTTCGGTGCAGTGTCATCAAATGTGCTTCCAGCAATATCAAGCCGAATTTTGCCATTTCGCTCACCTGCAGCGTGGGCAAATGCTTAATGTTGATCCACCGGCGGCAGTTGCTGATGGGCTCCATAAACAGCACCACCACCAGCAAAAGAAGGCACAGATAATAAAATGGCCACGCCCACTTGCGGATCCACCGGTAATCTATGCAGGACACTACCAGCGCCACCACCAAGCCCGCTATGGCATACAGCGTTTGGGGCAGAATGAATGCATAGCTGGAGCCCTTGCGAAAAAATCCCGTTGCATAGCTGGCGCTGAACAGCATCAGCAGGCCGAAGATCATCAAGATCACCAGATTGGCAAAATAGGAGATCATAAATTTGCCGCCTGTTTTCATGGGATAAAATATTCTGGGGCGCGATTCGATCCAGCGCCCGGTTTTGGCTCTTTTTTCGGCCACTTCACTCTCCCCCTTTCCTGTTGATTCTGCATTTTTGCGAATGCAGCGCATGGCTGCATCCGAATGCTTTTGGCCTTAAATCATGCGGATATACACAAACCCCATGGCCACAAAGGCAAGCGCCACCAAGCTGAACACCGAAACGATCTTCACTTCGCTCCAGCCGCTTTTTTCAAAGCTGTGGTGGATGGGGGTCATTTTAAAAATGCGTTTGCCGTGGGTGATCTTAAAATAAGTCACCTGGATCACCACACTGCCGGCTTCCCAGATATACACTGCGCCCATAAACAGCAGCAGCTCCGGCCAGCCCATGCAGTAGGCCATGCCCACCACGGCGCCGCCCAAAAACATACTGCCGGTATCGCCCATAAAGGTTTTGGCGGGGTAGAAATTCCACACCAAAAAGCCCGCCAGCGCGCCTGCCAGCGCAGCGGCATAAATGGAAAGATGATAATAGCCCATCAGGCTGGCAACCACCAAAAAGCCCAGCATCACCACAAATGTAACGCTGCTGGCCAGGCCGTCGATGCCGTCGGTAAGGTTGACCGCATTGACCATAAAAATGATCAGCAGCATGGACAGCGGGTAAAACAGAAAGCCGAATTCCACCGTGCCGAAAATCGGCAGGCGCACCAGCGTGCTGATGCTGCCGTTTTTGTAAAGGCCCAGCAGCAGCGCCATGCAGATGGCCACCTGCAAAACGATTTTTTGCCATGCACGCAGGCCCAGATTGCGCTTTAAGATCACCTTGATAAAGTCATCCACAAAGCCCACAGCGCCAAAGGCCGCCGCCGAGAAAATGCACAGGATCAAATTCATATCCTGATTGGTGCCAAACAGCTCGGGCATGTGCAGGATCAGCGTGGTGAACACAATGCCCAGCGATACCAGACTGCCCACGATAAAGCACACGCCGCCCATGGTGGGTGTGCCGTTTTTCTTGGCGTGCCAGCTGGGGCCATCCTTGGTTTTAATGGTTTGCCCGCAGTGCAGCCTGCGCATAAGCGGAACCCAGAAGCAGCCCGTCACTGCGGAGATCAGAAAGCCCAGCACCGATGCCAGCGCCAACATTGTTTTTGCCATAATTTCTCCTCACCTTTTTCAAAAGTGTTTGCCGCAGCACTGTTTTTGCCGTTTGGCCCACCGGTGGCTGCTGCCTTTCGCGTTGCCCGGCATCCGGGCAGCACAAGGCTTTCCGGATCACGGCACACAACACTGATTGTATCATACACCCGTCGGGGCCGTATGTCAAAAGCGGATTATTCCTGTTGCTCCGCCTGTTCTTCGTCTGAAGATTCTGTTTCCGGCTCGGGCTCAGGCTCGGGCTCCGGATCAGCCGTTTGCAGCTCCACCACTGTGCCCAGTGTTACCTGCTGTTCGGCCGAAATGCTCTGCGCCGTTACAATGCTGCCGCCGGTGGGCACCGAAGCATTCAGATTGGCCGCCTTCAGCATCTGTTTTGCCTGCTCGGTGTTTTTGCCTATCACATTCGGCACCGTGGTCACCGTGCCCTCGGCGGATTCTGTGTACAGATAGATGGTGCTGCCTGCCGGCACCTCACTGTATGCCAGCGGATACTGATAAGTCACGCTGCCGCTGTGGCCGATCAATCGGTGGCTCAGGCCCAGCTTGTTCAGCTCCACCTGCGCCAGCGCCCAGTCCTGCCCCACCGAATTGGGCACCTTAACGGTGCCGCTCTGAGAGGTTCCGTCGGTGCTAAGGCCCAGATACGGCGCGGCCTCGCTGATGATGTTGCTCACAATGGGGGCCGCAATGCGCGAAGCATAGTCGTTTTCGCCCTGCGGGTCATCCAACATGGCAAACACCACGATCTGCGGGTCATTAATGGGCAGCACCGCCAGAAAGCTGGAAACCTTGCGGTAGTCGCCGTCGTAGCTGCGCAGTTCCATATCCAGCTGTTCACTGGTGCCGGATTTGCCGCCAATGCGATAGCCTGCCACATAGGCATTTCGGCCCGAGTGGCCGGATTGGCCGCCGCCCACCACATATTCCATCATCGTGCGCATTTGCTCGCTCACCTGCTCGCTGATCACCTGACGCTTGATCTTGGTTTCAACGGTTTTCACGGTGTTGCCGTTTGCATCCACGATATGATCCACCACATGAGGCGTGACCAGATAGCCGCCGTTGACCACCGCCGCAGCGGCAGTGACCATTTGCAGCGGCGTGATTTTTTGTGCCTGACCAAAGGAGGAGCTGGCCAGCTCGACCTCACCCATTTTGCTGTGCGTGCCCTCTTTTTCGGGCGTGTAATACAAAAGATATGGCGTTTCGCTGGGCAGATCGACGCCGGTGGTCTCGGTGAAGCCAAAGGCGTTGAAATAATCGTAAAAGCGCGATACGCCCAGTGCCTGGCCGGTTTGGATGAAATACACATTGCACGAATTGTTCAGCGCCTGTTCCATCTGCTGCATTCCGTGCACCGTGGTGGTGCCGCCCTCGGTAGAAGCCGCACAGGAGTAGCTGATGTTGCTCACCTGCAAATGGCCGCCGCAGTAAAACGAGCTGTTGGGGGTCATCACGCCGCTGTCCAGTGCAGCGGCTGCTGTGACCAGCTTGAACACCGAACCGGGATAATACAGCTCGGTGATGGCTTTGTTTTTCCACTGCGTTTCGCGGAAGGATTTGCTGAGTTGGTTATACTCCTCGTCGCTTTCGGCAGCTTCCAGCTGCGCCTGATAGCCCGCATCATAAATGGTATAGGGATCGTTGGGGTCAAAATCCGGCTTGCTGGACATAGCCAAAATCGCGCCGGTATTCACATCCATGATCATGGCGCAGCCGCGATTTTGCACATTGTTGCTTTCAATGGCATCCGAAAGATAGCGCTCCACGATCTCCTGCAGATTCACATCAATGCTCAGCACAAGGCTTTGGCCATCCTGTGCGGCATGGTATTGCTCGTTTTGCTCGCTGAGTTCGTATTTATGCGCATTGGTCAGGCTGATGGAGCGGCCATCCTGCCCGGCCAATACCGAATTATATGATTTTTCCAGCCCGTAAAATCCCTCGCCGTCATCGTTGCAAAAGCCCAGAACGCTGGCCAAAAACGCGCCGTAGGGATATTCGCGGCTGTCCACGGTTTCCAGCGCCAGACTCACCTTGATCTTTTGCGCTTTGGAATTTTTCACATTCGGGTCGGCCTCGATCATCGGGGCATAGTTTTTGATCTGGTCGGCCACACGCTTGTCCACACGGCGAGCCAGCACCTTGTAGCGCGAATCCGACTGGCTGAGTTTTTCGTAAATTTCTTCCTGATCCACCCCCAAGATCTCGGCCAGCTCCCGGCTGATACGGTCGATCTGTGTTTGGTCGCAGTTTTGCGGGTCCACCGTTACATTATAAAGGGTGGTGCTGCGTGCCAACTCCTTGCCGGTGGCATCATAGATCGAGCCGCGCGAAGCCTGAATCACATTATCGGAATACTGCTGCTGTGCAGCGGAGGCACGGTTATCCTGATAGTGAAACAGCTGAAAATAAGCCAAACGCCCCAGCAGCGCCACACCGCACAGGCTGAAGGCGCCGCCCACGATCATCAGGCGGCTCAGCGGAATCCTTTGTTTTTTGCGTACTATTTTTTTTGCCATAATGTGTGCGTACTCCCCATGATTGCCCCCGCTTTGCGCGGGATAAAAAAAGCGTGCAGCACCTGCACGCTTCCGCTTGTAAAAAGAATGTCCTTGTCACAAAGAGGCCATTGCACAAACCTTGTAGACAGCTTGCAAGGGCACAGCCCTGCCGGGCCCCTGCAAGCCTTGCGATCAAACGATGCTTTTACAGAAACAAAAAGCTTTTTTCTGCCCTTGGCAGCCGCTGCCCTGCGCGGCATTGTGCTGTGCCGGCATTTTTGTGTTTTGGCTGCTTTGGTGCGCTTTACGGATCCAGCGCCTGCAGGATATCCGAGCCCAGACAGTGCAGATAGTTCACCAGCTTTTCGGTGCCGGTTTCGGGCGAGGAGATCATGCTTTCTTTTTCCATGGTGATATAGGTGACCTGACTTTCATCGCGCTTCATCAGCCCCAGCTCGGTGCCGGCCACTTCCTCTACGGTTTTCAGGTTGGTTTTGCTGCTCAAAACGCTGGAAAGATAGTCGTATTCGCTTTTAGCCGTGGCCAGTTCGTTTTGCGTGTACTGCACGCTCATGTTCAATTCATTCAGCGTGGCATAGCTTTGCAGCAGGCTGCAGGCAAGGCCCAGCAGCAACGCCGCCATAATGGCTGTGTTCAAGCTGCGCAGGCGCTCTAACCGCTTGCGGTTCGGCTTGCCCCCTTGGGCGACCCGAATGCCGCTGTAGTTGCTTTTCGGGCGGTTGGCAAATGCATCCAGATCATAGGCTCCCTGCGGCATATCGGTTCCCCCTTTCTATCGTAGTCGGTTTACGGTTTTGGTGTTACAGCTTTTCCAGCACACGAAGCTTGGCGCTGCGCGAGCGGCGATTGTTTTCCAGCTCGGTGCTATCGGCCTCAATGGGCTTGCGGGTGATCAGCTTTGCCTTGGGCTTGCCGCCGCACAGGCACACGGGATATTCCGGCGGGCAGGTGCAGGCTGTGGCCCAGCGGCGGAATTTGTTTTTCACCAAACGATCTTCCAGGCTGTGGAAAGTGATGATGCAAAACCGCCCGCCCGGGGCCAGACAATCGAAAATGCCGTCCATGCCTTCGTTTAAGGCATCCAGCTCGCTGTTCACAGCAATGCGCAGCGCCTGAAATGTGCGCCGGGCCGGATTTTTGCTTTTGCGGCGTTCGGCGGGCGGCACAGCAGAGGCCACCAGCTCGGCCAGCTGCAGCGTGGTTAAAATCGGCTTTTGCTCGCGCTCCTTCACAATGCGCCCTGCGATCTGCCATGCATAAGGCTCTTCACCGTAGTCACGCAGAATGCGGGCCAGCTCTTCCCGCGAAAGCACCGCCACCAGATCCGCCGCCGTTTGGCCGCTCTGGCTCATGCGCATATCCAGCGGTGCATCCATGTGATACGAAAACCCGCGGTCACCATCGTCCAGCTGGTGGCTGGAAACCCCCAGATCCAGCAGTGCGCCGTTGATCTGCTGGATTCCCAGCTGTGCCAAGGCCTGCTTGGCCTGGCGAAAGTTCACCTGCACCACCTGCGCAGGCAGACCCTGCAGGCGTTCGGTGGCGGTTTGTATAGCATCGGGGTCCTGATCGAGTGAGATCAAGCGCCCCGTGGTAAGGCGTTTTGCGATTTCGCGGGAATGCCCTGCCCCGCCTGCCGTGCCGTCAAGATAAGTGCCCGCCGGGTCGATTGCAAGGCCCTCGATGCATTGCTTCAACAGCACCGGCACATGGCTGAATTCCAGCATTGGTGCTTCCCCTTTCTATGCCGCACAGATCACAGCCGGTTTTCGGCATACAGCGGCGTGTTAAATATCCAGTTCTTCCATGGCAGCCTGAATATCTGCCTGATCGAAAGCGGCTTCGTGGGCATCCCACAAAGCGGTATCCCAAATTTCTGCATGGTTGCGGCTGCCGATGATCGTGACATCTTTTTCCAGATGTGCGTGGCGGCGCAAATTGGCGGGCAGCAGAATGCGCCCATGCGAATCCGGCTGCACCTCGGCAGCAGCGCTGAACAGAAACCGCTGGATGTCACGGCTTTTCACCATGCTTTTCTCGGCAAAGGTTTGGGCCACGCGCTCAAACTCGCTTTGCGGAAACGCCACAAGGCAATCGTCCAGCCAACGGGTGACCACAAAGGTTTCTCCCATTTCCTGCCGAAAACGGGCCGGAAAGTTTAAGCGCCCCTTGGCATCGATGCTGTAGTCATATCGGCCCATCAGCATTGCCCTGCGCCCCCTTTCCAACTCCTTTGCCCACTTTTGAACACTTTTGCCCATTTCTCTATTACATCATAGCAATTTACAGCGTAAAAAACAAGCCCATTCCTGCCGAAGCGGGAATGGGCTTGTAGTGCAATTCTATTATATTTTTCCTGTTATCGTGCATTTAAGGCAGCGTTCCCGCCTTATCTTTTTGTTACAATTTGGTTACATTTCAGATGCAATCTGTCATAGGCCAAATGCGGCAAAAAGTGCTTTATTTTTTGGCTGCCTGGCGCAGATTGGCGCGAGTGGTCTTTACTTCGCCAAGGCTCTGGCTCAGCTGCTCCTCGGTATTGCGCAGCATATTTTCGCAATAACCGGCCACCTTGTTGCTCAGCTCACGGCTCTGGCTTTGGGCCGCAGTCAAAATTTCGGCGGCGCGGCGCTGCGATTCCTTTACGATCTCCTGCTCGCTCACAATGGCGCGGGCGCGGGATTCGGCCTTGCTCACAATGGCCTCGGCTTCGCGCTTGGCATCGCTCAGGATCTGGGCACGGTCATTCACAATGCCTTTTGCCTGGCGGATCTCATCGGGCAGGTTTGCGCGGATCTCATCCACCAGGTCATGCACCTTATCCACATCCACCAGTCTTTTGCCGCCGGAAAGAGGCACATTCATGCCGTTTTCAAGCTGTTCCTCGATCATGTACAGGATCTCATCCACATTCATTGTGCATTCTCCTTTTCATATTTCGTTACGAGAATTTTCCCGTATTTATGCTGCTTTTTCATAACAAGTTCACCTTCGCGCTCAGGCAGAGCTGCCTCGCGCTCGGTTTCGCAGATTACCACACCGCCCGGCGCTGTGATCTTATCCACCAGCGGCAGCAGCCGCTGCACCGTGCCGTTGTGATACGGCGGGTCCATAAGCACAAGATCATACTGCACGCCGCAGCCCGCCAAAAAGGCATCGGCTTCGCCCCGGCGAACATCGCATTGTGCGGCCAGGTTTGCCGCACGGCAGTTGGCGGTGATCACACGAATGGCTGCATCGCTGCGATCCACAATGGTGGCGCTCAGCGCACCGCGCGAAACCGCTTCAATGCCCAGCTGCCCGCTGCCGCCAAACAGATCCAGCACTTTTGCGCCCGGCAAAAGGAACTGTACGCTGCTGAACATGGCCTCCTTCACCCGGTCCACGGTGGGGCGGGTCACATCTTCTCCCGGCAAAGCCTGTAATTTGGTTCCGCGGGCGGTTCCGGCTATCACGCGCATGGCAGCGCCTCCTTTGTTGCAGTTTTAGTGGGCATCTGATTTTTTTGCGCTCTGCCTTTCGGCAGGCAGCCCCTTAGGGCAATACCGCTTTTAATTATCCCGGCTTGGGCAGAATTTGTCAAGTGCTGTTTGTGTGAAAGTGATCCCAGATCGCAGCCGCCGTTACGGGGCCAATGCCGGGCAAAGCCTCCAGCTCTTCGCGGGCGGCAGCACGCACAGCCGCCACCGAGCCCATTTTTTTCAGGATCATTTTAGCTGTGGCCGGGCCTACGCCGGGAACCTCGGTGAGGGTGCTGGCATACGACTTTTTGTTGTACTGCTGTTTGCGGTATTCGTTGGCATAGCGGTGTACTTCGTCCTGGATCGAGGTGACAAAGGTAAAGGTGCCCCGATTCATCTGAATGGCGATCTCCTGCCCCTGTGCGTTCACAATGGCACGGGTGCGGTGGTGATCGTCCTTCACCATGCCAAACAGCGGCACATGCTCCATCATAGTGCCGTGCAGGGCCTGCTGCACCACGCTCACCTGCCCTTTGCCGCCATCCAGCAAGATCAGATCCGGCAGTGTGGCAAACTGATTGCCCTCGTGGTCGGGCCTTTCGCCCATTCTGGCAAGGCGGTATTCCTCGGCCCGACGCGAAAGCGTTTCGGCCATGCTTGCGTAATCATCGGTGCCCGCCACCGTGCGCATTTTAAAGCGGCGGTAACCGCTTCGCTTGGGTTTTCCGTTTTCAAACACCACCATGCCGCACACGCTGGTGCCGTCGCCCCAGTTGGAAATATCATAGCTTTCAATGGTGCGCGGTGTTTTGGCAAGGCCCAAAAGATGTGCCAGTTCTTCCAGCAGCTTTTGCTCCCTGCTGAAGCGCCCGCTTTCTCGCGCCAGGCGCTCTACGGCGTTGGTGTAGGCCATGCTTACCAGCTTGGCCATATCGCCGCGCTGCGGCACATACAGCTTCACATTGCTGCCGCGGGCCTCGCTGAGCGCCTGCGTCAGCGCCTCGGCCCCTTCGGGCAGCTGGTCCACGGCGATCAGCTTAGGCACCTGCTCGCCGTCCAAATAGTACTGGGGCAAAAAGGCCTCGCGCAGGGCCGGAATATCCGTGGTATCGCGGAACAGAAATTCCCGCTTATCCGTAAGGCGGCCTTCCCGATAGCGCAGAATGGCCGCGCACACCGCCTTGGTGGTGCCCGCAAAAGCCACCACATCCATGGCGGTTTCCCCATCCACCACCACTTTTTGCCCGGCCGAAACCTTTTGAATGGCACTGATCTGATCGCGCAGCAGCGCCGCGGTTTCAAAATCCAGCCGTTCCGAGGCTTCCATCATTTTAGCCGTCAGGGTTTTTACAATATCTCGCTTGCCGTAGCGGATCATGTGTTCGGCGTTTTCTACTGCTTCACAGTAGGCTTTTTGGCTGATCTTGCCGCTGCACACGGCCATGCACTTGCCAATGTGTGCATTCAGGCAGGGGCGGCCCTTGCCGATCTCCTGCGGGAATTTACGGCTGCAGCGCGGCAGCAAAAAGGCATCCTGTGCGGTTTCCACCATTTCGCGCACCGCAAAGCTGCTGGTAAACGGGCCAAGATAGCGGGCACCGTCCTCTTCTTTTTGCAGCACAGCCGAAAGGCGGGGCCACGGCTCCTGACTGATGCGCACATACGAATAGCCCTTATCATCTTTTAAAAGAATGTTATATTTGGGGGTGTGGGCCTTGATCTGGCTGGCCTCCAGCACCAGTGCCTCGAATTCGCTTTGGCACACCACCACATCGAATTCAAACGCATGGGCGATCATCTGCGTGACCTTGGCATCGTGCGGCACGCCCTCGCGGAAATATTGCGACACCCGCACCCGCAAACGCTTGGCCTTGCCAATGTAAATGATCTCCTGCTTTTTATCGCGTATAATATACACGCCCGGCAGCATGGGCAGCATACAGGCTTTTTTGTACAGCTCTGCTTTGGTCATACAGCACCCCCTTTTTCAGTATTGCCCTCATAGACAAAAAAGCGGATGGGAATTTTCCCCATCCGCCCTGCTTTTGCTTGTTGTTTCTGATCTATTATTCCGAGAAACCGCTGTTGACCAGCTTTACCAGGCCCTCAACAGCTGCCTGTTCGTCAGCGCCATCGGCAATGATGCGGATGGTAGTGCCGCCCACGATGCCCAGAGACAGAACGCCCAGGAGGCTCTTGGCGTTTACGCGGCGCTCTTCCTTTTCGACCCAGATGGAAGACTTGAACTCATTGGCCTTCTGAATAAAGAAAGTTGCCGGACGGGCATGCAGTCCAACCTGATTTTCAACAGTAACTTCTTTTACAAACATAATTCTACGCTCCTCTGTAAAGCTGATATTGCAGTGGTCAGATTTTGCTCTGATATAATAATAATCCTTTTCTGAGTTTTTGTACAGCAATTTTTCCGAATTTTGGCGGATTTCATAAAGCAACCAAAAGCGGCATTACTTCTTTGTGCAATTTTCCTATTTATTTTTCCACATTCTTGGTTAAGGCATACAAGGTAACCCTGTTTTTTGTAAAAAACGGGTATTATTCTTCCCCCGAGGGTTCCTGTGCGGCTGCCTTTTTGCGGCGCGGCGGGCGCTTTTTCTTGGGCGGCGGCGCCGGATGGGCCTGCACATAGCTTTCATACAGATCCGGCCGGCGCGCCTTGGTGCGCTCTAAGCTTTGCTCCTGCCTCCATGCGGCGATCTTGGCATGGTCACCGCTGCGCAAAATGGGCGGCACCGTGCGGCCCTCCCATGTTTCGGGGCGGGTGTACTGCGGATATTCCAAAAGGCCGTCCCAGTAGCTTTCTTCCTGATAGCCCTTTTCCTCGGCCAGCACGCCGGGCTGCAGGCGCAGCACACTGTCAGCCACCACAAGGCTGGCCAGCTCGCCGCCGGTAAGCACATAGTCGCCAATGGCGATCTCCTCGTCGGCAAATGCTTCGATCACACGCTCGTCAATGCCCTCGTAGTGCCCGCACACAAGCAAAAGGCTGTCATAAGAGGCCAGGCGCTTGGCGTGTTCTTCGTTGTAGGTTTTTCCCGCTGCCGTTAAAAATACGATATGCGGCGCAGGGCGGCCCTGCTCGGCCACCTGACGCTGTATTTCCCGAATGCAGTCTGCAATGGGCTGCGCATACATCACCAGCCCGCAGCCGCCGCCATAGGGATAATCGTCGGTTTGCTTCTGCTTGTTCAGCGTGTAATCGCGGATCTGGTGGCAATGCGTTTCAATACAGCCCTTTTTTTCGGCGCGCCCGATAATGCTTTCGCCCAGCACCCGTTCACACATTTCGGGAAACAGGGTGGCGATGTCAATTCTCATGCCCATGTTATTCCATATCTCCGTTCACCGCTTCGTCAAACATACCGGGGATCGGGCTGATGCGCACGATGCCGTTTTCCGGGTCCAGCTGCTTGAGAAATTCCGGCACAGCCGGGAACATATGCTCGCCGCCGGCCTCATCCACCACGGTGTAAATATCCTGCGCACCGGGATGGGTAATATCCTTCACCTTGCCGTATTCGCGGCCGGTTTCGGCATCCACCACCGTGCAGCCAATGATATCCTGAATAAAATAGCGGCCCTTCGGCAGCTTTACGGCATCGTGCGCCATATACAGCGTTTTGCCGCGTGCAGCACGGGCAGCATCCATATCCTCTACGCCCTCCAGCGTGATCAGCGCCAGATTGCCCTGTGCGCGCACACCGCGAATGTTTACCGGGCGTTGGCCCTGCGCATCCCAATACAGCGTTTTGGCCTTGGCCAGAAAGGCGGCGCTGTCACAATACAGCTCGGCCTTCATTTCGCCGCGCACGCCATGGGTGGCCACAATGCGGCAGATCTCAAGATAATCCTGCATGGTGTTCTCCTTTTTGATAGAAAAAAGGGCCCTTTGTGCAAAGACAAAGAGCCCTTCGGGTTCTGAGAAACGGATCAGTCGATCTCTACGATCGCTTTTTCGCCCTGGCGAACGGCTGCAGCGCGCATGACAATGCGAATTGCCTTTGCAATGCGGCCCTGCTTGCCGATAACGCGGCCCATATCATCCTCTGCAACATGCAGATGATACACGATGGTACCGTCCTCGCGGGGATCGTCCACAGTTACAGCAACTGCGTCCTTGTTCTCTACAAGGCCCCGGGCAACTGCCACTAACAGTTCCTGCATAAGCTACTCTCCTTTGTTCCGATTATTTCAGAATGTCGGATTTCTTCAGCAGAACGCGCACGGTATCGGTGGGCTGAGCGCCGTTGGCAATCCACTTCTGTGCCTTTTCGGCATCGATGTTGATCACAGAGGGCTCCTTGGTGGGATCGTAGTAGCCGATCTCCTCGATGAAGCGGCCATCACGGGGGAAGCGGGAATCAGCAACCACAACACGATAGAAGGGAGCCTTCTTGGCGCCCATGCGGCGCAGACGAATCTTAACTGCCATTTTTGTTACCTCCAAAAAATGCTTTCTTTTAAAAATTTGTTTCGGCCCACGGGGGGCATTTATCGTACAAACCCCCGGGCCGAATGTCCCAGCTGGGTCAATACCAATGTTATCATGGAAACTTTGGCGGCTTAAAAGCCCATGCCGCCGGGCATTCCGCGCCCCAAACCAAGGCTGCGGGCAAACCCCTTGGGGTTGCGCTTTACCTTTTTCATCATCTTCTGCATCATTTCAAACTGGCGCAAAAGCTTGTTGACTTCTTCCACGCTGGTGCCGCTGCCTGCTGCAATGCGGCGCTTGCGCTTGGGATTGATGATCGAAGGCTTTTCTCGTTCTGCGGGGGTCATGCTTTGAATGATGGCCTCGATATGCACAAACTGCTTTTCGTCGATCTGGCTGGGGTCTACCTTATTACCGCCGGGGATCATGGAAAGCATGGCGGAAATGCCGCCCATCTTTTTCATCTGGGCAAACTGATCCAGCATATCGTTCATATCGAACTTGTTTTCCATCATGCGGCGGGCGGTTTTTTCGGCTGCCTCCTGATCGGCGGTTTCCTGTGCCTTTTCGATCAGGCTCAGCACATCGCCCATGCCCAGAATTCGGCCTGCCATACGGCCCGGATGGAAAACCTCCAGATCATCCAGCTTTTCGCCGGTGCCCTGGAACTTGATGGGCTTGCCTGTGACAGCCAGCACCGAAAGGGCTGCGCCGCCGCGGGTATCGCCATCGGTTTTGGTGAGAACGATGCCGTCCACGCCGATTTTTTCGTGGAAGGTTTTGGCCACATTCACGGCATCCTGACCGGCCATGGCATCCACCACCAGCAGGGTTTCGTCCACCTGCACAGCCTGCTTGATGTCCACCAGCTCCTGCATGAGCTGTTCGTCGATCTGCAGTCGGCCTGCGGTATCCAGGATCACAATGTCGTTGCCGTAGTCACGCGCACGGGCCAGCGCCTTTTGGGCGATCACCGGGGGCTTTTCGGTGCCCATGGTAAACACAGGCACATGGATCTGCTCGCCCAGCACCTGCAGCTGATCAATGGCGGCAGGGCGGTACACATCGCAGGCAACCAGCAGCGGGCGGCGGCCTTCTTTTAAAAAGTACTTGGCCAGCTTGGCGGCATGGGTGGTTTTACCGTTGCCCTGCAGGCCGCACATCATGATAACGGTCTGGCCTTTATTTTTGATATGGATACGGGCCGCTTCCTGCCCGCCCATCAGGTTGGTAAGCTCTTCGTTTACGATTTTGACAACCTGCTGCGCCGGGGTAAGGCTATCCATAACCTCCTGCCCCATGGCGCGCTGGGAAACCTGTGCGCAAAAATCCTTGGCGACCTTGTAGTTTACATCGGCCTCCAGCAAAGCCATGCGAACCTCGCGCATGGCGGCCTTGATATCGGCCTCACCCAGCTTGCCCTTGCCGCGCAGCTTTTTGAATACGCCATTCAGGCGGTCGGAAAGAGATTCAAATGCCATGGTCAGCCCTCCTGCCCCTGCAGCTCATCTAAAATGCGCAGCATTTCCTTGCTGTCTTTATCGATTTCGTCCGAGAAGGTGTAGGCCGTGCTGTTCACAAAGCGGATATTCCTTGCCAGCTTCTGCAGCTGCGCAAGCCCTTCGCTTACCGCACGGTAGCGGCCCGCAAAGCCCACTTTTTGTTCCAGCTCCAGCAAAATGCCCTCGCCGCGCTTGATGGAATCACGCACGCCCTGGCGCGTAATGCCCAGGTTGGCAGCGATCTCGGCCAAGGAGAGATCGTCGTTATAATACTGCTCCATAACTTCCTGCTGTTTATCCGTCAGCATATCACCGTAAAAATCCAGCAAATAACTGATCTGCAGGTTTTTGCTCATGGGGCCTCTCCTTTCGGTTTCTGTAAAGTGTTTTACTTTACAATAGTGGATTATACCAGATACCCGCCCCAAAGTCAAGCATTTTTGACAAATAAATGCACTGTTTTTCTGCATTTTTTCACAATTGAAAAGCCCTGCAGCTTTACAGTGCGCTTTGCCCTGTCGAACCGGCGTATATACAAGAAAAATGGAATGCATTCACCACGAAGCATCGCGATCAATACATTCCATTTTTGGTTGGGCCGGCGAGGTTCGAACTCACGAGTGCGGGAGTCAAAGTCCCGTGCCTTACCACTTGGCGACGGCCCATTATGAAAAAGCGGGTTCGCTTAAATAAAGCGAACCCGCGGTGGGGTGGCTAGAGGGATTCGAACCCTCGGCCTCCAGAGCCACAATCTGGCGCGCTAACCAACTGCGCCATAGCCACCATATGCTCAGATCGCCCATTCACACTGAATCAAAAAGCGTTCTCTGGGTTTTATCTGTGGTGCGCCCGGAGGGACTCGAACCCCCGGCCCACTGCTTAGAAGGCAGTTGCTCTATCCACCTGAGCTACGGGCGCTTAGCAGGTCCATATGACATGGGGCGCATTGCATAAATGATTATAGCTGCCGCTGTGCAAAAAGTCAAGCATAATTTCAAATTTTTTCAGCTTTTTTTAAAATTTACGAAATATCGTTTTCGTAATAGCCAAATTTATGGAGTTTTGTTCCCTCAAACTCCATGCCCTGCCCCCTTATCACAGCAGCGGCGCTATAATTCGGATCAATTTTGCCGTCCATCTTGTGGTGAGCTTTTGCTTTTTGGCTTGCTCCCATGTTATGCGGCGACATTTTTTGAGCGTGTTCATCACATCGCAGCGAATGCTTTCGATGGTTTCGGGCATCCGGTAAATATAGGCTGCGCATTCAAAATGATGGTACAGGCTGCGGTAATCGAAATTGATGGTGCCCACCACCGCCTTTTCGTTGTCGCTCACCATCACCTTGGCGTGTACAAAACCCGGAATGTACTCATAAATTTTCACGCCGTTTCTCACAAGGCGCTCGTAGCTGCCCTTAGCCAGCGCGTTCACGATTTTTTTATCCGGGATGCCCGGCAGGATCATGCGCACATCCACGCCGCGCTGCGCGGCAAACAGCAGCGCATTTTCCAGCTCGCTGTCCACGATCAGATACGGCGTCATAATATACACATAGTCCTTAGCGCGCGAAAGAATGTCGATGTACACCATTTCCCCCACGCGGTAATCGTCCAGCGGGCAGTCGCCATAGGGCATCACATAGCCCTGTGCATCGGGCATGGGCTCCACCGGGGCCTCCAGCCAGTGCAGATCGTGCGGACCGTCCTGATTCACATGCCACATCTGCAAAAACATCAGCGTAAAGCTGCGGGTGGCTTCACCCTGCAGCATAACGGCGGTGTCCTTCCAGTGGCCGTGCTTTACCTTTTTATTGATATATTCATCGGCCAGATTGATGCCGCCCGTAAACGAGACCCTGCCGTCGATCACCATGATCTTACGGTGGTCGCGGTAATTGTAATGCGTGGAAACAAAGGGCATGATGGGGGCAAACATCTTGCACTTAATGCCCAGCTTGCGCAGCTTTTCGGGGTAGATGCGCGGCAGCGTGCTGAATTCACAGGTGCCGTCATACATCAGGCGCACTTCCAGCCCTTCGCTTGCCTTACGGGCCAGAATTTCCAAGATCTGGCCCCACATATGCCCTTCTTCTACGATAAAATACTCTAAAAAAATAAAATGCTCGGCTTTTTCAAGCTGCTCCAGCATGGCGGTAAATGCCTGATCCCCCAGCGGATAGTAGGTCACCTTGGTATTTTTATACACCGGATAGCAGCCCGTGCGCTCCAGATAGTTTTCCAGCTGCAGCAAGCTGGCATCGCCCTGTTTCAGCTCTTCGCGCACCTGTTCCTCGGTGTGCAGGCATTCGCGTGTCATATCCATCAGGCTCTGCACGCGGCTTTTGATCACACGATGGCCCAGATCGCTTCGGATATAGGCATACAGCAGCGTGCCGAACAGCGGCAGCAGCATCACGATGCCCAGCCAGGTCAGCTTTAGGGTAGGCTCATCGTCGGTATTGATGATATGCAGGCCCACCACGGTGGCGGCTGCGCCGTTGAGCAGGTTGAACAGCAGCGGGAAGTGTACGCTCAGCAGGCTGGGCAGCTCCATCAAAAGAACCACCTGCGCCAGCATTAACAGCGTGATAATGCCCGTGCGGCCAAAAACAATGCGCAGCAGGCTCTTTTTTTCCGGCTTGAGCAGCCGAAGCTCTTTTCCGTTGAATGTCACAAAAGCACCGTTCCCCTCTATTTGGAATACATGAAGCCCCAGGGCGTGCTGGCCCCGGGGCTAAAAATCAGTTCTGGTCGGACGATGCCTCAAAATTCAGGCGCTCTTCCTCCACCACCAGCGGGCGGTTCATCAAACGCGCATTCATGCTCATGATATACTCGCCCAAAAGGCCGATGAACAAAAGCTGCACGCCGCCCATAAAGAATACACCGATCAGCAGCGGCGCCGTGCCTGCACTGAAATCGCCCCAATGCAGCAGCTTGTAAACAAAATACAGCAGTGCGATCAAAAAGCTGACGCCCGCCACGGCAAAGCCAAAGAAAGTGGCAATGCGCAGGCCCACGCGTGTGTAGCTGGTAAAGCTGAGCATGGCAGCATCATACAGCGAATACCAGTTGTTGTGCGTTTTTCCGGCGCGGCGCTGCGGCTGCTCATAGGGGATCTCCTTGCGCTTGCCGCCCAACTCGGCCACGATGCCGCGAATAAACGGCGTGGGATCTTTGAGGTTTCGCAGGGTATCCACAAAGCTTTTGTCATACAGGCCAAAGCCGGTAAACTGCTCGATCTGCTCAACGCTGCTCATTTTTTTGATGGCCTTGTAGTAGCATCCGCGCAAAAAATACATCAAGGGGTTTTCCTTGCTGCTGGTTTTTACGCCGCATACGATCTGATAGCCTTCTTCCCATGCAGCCACAAATTTGGGGATCATCTCCACGGGGTCCTGAAAATCGGCGCAGATGGTCACGGTGCAGTCGCCGCTGGTTTGCAGAATGCCGTAATAGGGGCTGTTGAACTGGCCGAAGTTTTTCACATTCAGAATTGCCTTGACCCTTTTATCCTCTGCACAGATGCCGCGCAGGATCTCGCGGGTGCCATCGGTAGAGCAGTTATCGATAAACAGGATCTCGAAATCATACTGCGGCAGCTCTTTTTCCATTTCATCGCGCACGGCCTCATAGATGGGGCGGGCGTTTTCCACCTCGTTGTAGCAGGGGATCATAATGGAAATTTTCTTTTTATCACTCATTAACTTTCAAAGCCTTTCCTTGTTTGCAGCGTTTCTGCGCGCTTTGCTGCGGTTCAGGGGTTTTCCCGATACCAGGCAATGGTTTGGGCCGCGCCCTCGGCAAAGGGCGTTGCAGGGGCATAGCCGGTATCCTGCCGAAGCGCCGAAACATCGGCCTGCAGGTGCATTACCTGACGCGGCGCATACGGCCTTTGGCCAAAGCCCAGTGGCTGGCCGGGGCAGATCAGATCACGCAGCGTTTCCACATACTCTTTCAGCGGCACCGCACGGCCGCTGCCCAAAGGATACACCCCGCCGCTGCGGCCCTTTATGGCCAGCTCGGCCAGTGCCTTGGCGGCATCGGCGCTGTACAGATAGTCCCACAGCTGCTCCCCTGCCGTTAAAGCCGGGCATTCGCCCCGCAGAAGCGCGCGGATCAGGCTGGGCACCATGGCGTTTTCGTTGTCTCCGGGGCCATACACCGAAAGTATGCGCACCCAAATGTGGCGCATACCCAGCTTTTCGGCTTCCACACGGGTCATTTGCCCGGCACACAGCTTGGCCATGCCATAGCCGTTTTCGGGAAAGCACGGGGTGCCGGGCTGCAAAAGCCCTTCCACCCGGCCATACTCTGCCTGGCTGCCCGCGCCCACAAACACGCGGCAGCCCAGCTTTGCGGCAGCCCGGATATGCTCTATAGTATAGCGAATATTCTCGTTTTGCGCAAGCATATCGTTGCGGCCTTCCCCCATGGTGTGGCCCCATGCCAAATGAAACATGGCATCTGCCCCCGCCGGGATCAGCCCCGGCAGCATGGCAGCCTGACTCATGTCACAGTCGATCTTATGCAGGTTCGGGTGCTGCGGCAGCCGACCTGCGCGTGCAGAGCCCGGGCGGCACACTGCATACACCTGCCAGCCGCGGTGCAGCAGCTCGCGGCACAGCGCCAGCCCCACCGCGCCCGTGGGGCCGGTGATGACTGCGCTTTGCAAGGCTTCGTTCATAAAAAAATTCCTTTATATAAAATGGCTCACACCTCGTCCATGAGGGGGATCTGCATAATGCTTTCCAGCTCCTCACGGGGCAAAAACGGTGCCAGATCCTCCAGCGGAGGGCTTACCAGCGTGCCGTCGGGCAGGCGCTTGGTGGCGCTCTTGGGCTCAAAGATCTGCTGGGTATCCACAAAGATCTCGCAGAACACCGGCCCCTCCTGTGCCAGGGCCTTGTCCACGGCAGCCTTCATTTCGGCATTGGAATGGGCGCTGTAATAGGGCAGCTCAAATGCACCGGCGATCTTTTCAAAGCTCGGGAAGCTCAGATCGCCGCTTTCGGGGCCAATGCCCACCTTGCAGTGCTCTTTGAACAGGTTGTTCTGGGTTTGGCGAATGGAATGATAGCCGTCGTTGTTGATCAAAAACAGCTTGAGGGGCAGGCGGTTGGTCACCACGGTCTGCAGCTCCTGCAGGTTCATCATAATGCTGCCGTCACCCTCTAAGCAGATGGTATCCTTGCGGCCGTTGGCAATGCACGCGCCGATGGCTGCGGGCAGGCCATAGCCCATGCTGGCAATGGCATTGTTGTTGATAAAGCGGGTGCCGGGCTTAATGCAATAGCACTGGTTGCCCGCCACACAGCAGGTGCCGTTGCTGGTAACTGCCAGTGTGCCCGCTGGGGCAGCCTCGCCCACATAGCGGATAAAGGCATAGCAGTTGGCGGTTTTGCCGTTTTCGGCCCAGTGGCGGGGCAGCACAACGGGATAGTTCTTTTTCCAGCTTTCGCAAAGCTCCCGCCAGCCCTGCTGCGGGTTCAGGGGCAATGCTTCGCCTGCAATGGCCGTTTCCAGCGCTGTCAAAAAGTCTTTTGCATCGGCACAAACAGGCAGATCGATATGCAGTGTGGGCTTTTTGAGCTCGGCAGGGTCAACATCCACCATCACCACCTTGGCAGCGCGGGCCCATGTTTTCCAGTCATAGCCCACCTGACGAATGGAAAGGCGAATGCCCACAGCCAGCACCAGATCGGCATTTTGCACGGCAAAGTTGCCGGGGCGGTCGCCCATATTGCCGCCGCGCCCGCAATACAGCGGGTGATCGTCCTCGATCAGATCCAGCGAATCCCAGCTGGTGACAACCGGTACGCCCAGCTTTTCCACCACTTCGCGGAATTTTTCAAACCCGCCCGAAAGGCGAATGCCGTTGCCCGCATACAAAACCGGGCGCTTGGCGTTTTTGATCAGCTCTGCCACCTGCTGCACGGTTTCTTTTTGCACCGGTGCAGGCATGGCGGCGGCATCCTCGGCAGGGTCGTATCCGCGCAGCGTATCGGTTTCAATGGTGCAGCCCTGATAGTTTACCGGAATATCCAGCCACACGGGGCCCATACGGCCTGTTGTGGCCAGATGCCATGCCTTTTCCAGCATATAGCGGATATCGGCAGGGTCTTCCAGCATGGCGGCGTATTTGCACATACAGCCCACCGAACGGGTGATATCAAACTCCTGATCGCCCACGGCGCGCAGGGGCAAGCCGCCCGTAAACTGCATGGCATAGCGAGCGGTGGTGTCGTAACGCACCTGCCCCGAAAGAACAAACATGGGAATCGAGTCCAGCCAGCCGCCCACCACGCCGGTGATGGCATTGGTGCCGCCGGGGCCTGTGGTCACACACAGGGCGGCGATCTTGTTATGGATGCGGGCATAGGCCTCGGCTGCAATGGCACTGGCCTGCTCGTGATGGTTGTAGGTACACTTTAAGCCCTGCTTGTGGCCCAGCGCATCGTTGAGATGCATGGCGCCGCCGCCCACCACGGTGAAGCAGTCGGTCACGCCGTGATCCACCAGAAAATCCGCTACATAATCTGAAAGTCGCTGTTTCATGGTCATATCTCCTTTTCGTTGTTGGCTGGCTGCGCTGCATTGCCGCTTTGCAGTTGTTTTTCAAGCTGGCAGAACGCCCGCTGCTGCTGACAGCACAAAATTTTAAAAAACAGTGCCTTGGGCAGCAGGCGATACAGCCATTTTTCCACTACAAAAATCCTTCCGCCGCCCGCAGGCTGCTTTTGATAATCCTTCCAGGGGCTTTTGGCCAGATATTCATCAAACACCGCGCAGTCGGGGTGCAGATTGTTTTTGTGCCACGGAAACTCGCCCAAAAAGCGATAGGTATGCAGCACCACCGGATGCAGGCGGGCGTTTTTCAGCTCGGCCTCAGTGTAATAACGGCGCGCGCCGCGATTGGCAAAAAACACCTTATCGCTGTAGGCCCGATGGCACGGCTGAAAGTTGAACTCCGGGCCCAGCACAGCAATATGCCCCCGGAACACCATGTTCAAAAGATCCTGATCCGGGTTGGGATAGGCCGCGCGCACCTGCTTTACATGATCCACAATGCGCTGGCCGCACCGGTTCTGATGCCATGCCGGCAAATCAAACAGCACCATGCCGCTGTTGCAATAGGGTTCGTTGGGTCCAAAGCCCAGTGCTGCCGGATAGTCCCCCGTCATGGAATCACGCACCATGCCCAGCCAGTTGCCGCCAAGGTCGGCCTCAAACAAAGGCTGCAGCCTGCCTGTGATAATGGTATCGCTGTCCAGATACAAAAGCCTTCCCTCGGGGGCAAGGGTATCCGGGAAAAACAGGCGCAGATTGGCCGCACTGCTGCCGCGATATTGCGGAATGCCCAGTGCATCGGCTTTTTGCAGCAGCGCACTGCTTTCGGCAAACACCAGCTCACGGCCATAGCCCTGCACCAGCGCCTGCAGCTTTTTTCGGCTTTCATCGCTCACATTTTCCAGCAGCAGATAGATGGTGATGCGCTGGGCGGCGCGATTGTTTTCCAAAAGAGAGGTAAGGGAAGCCCCTGCATACGGGGCGTAGTTTTCATTGAACTGATAAAACACCTGCCAGTGTGACACTAAGCTGTTCCCCTTTCTGTTATTTTCTTCGGCTGCCGCATGGCTTTGGCGCAGCTGCAGCAGCCAAGATCGTGCGGCCGTGCCTTTTATTTCCCCATGCGCACGCCCAGCACGCTTTGCGCCACGCCCAGATGGGTCAGGCACCAATACCCCGTGAGGGCAAGCCACATCAGGTGAAGCTTTTCGCTCCACAGGCAGATCAGCAGCAGCGGGCGGCGAGCCGCGCTTACCGGGGCCGTGCCGATATGCGTTACATAGTAGCTTTTCAGATAACCCGGGAAATAATGCCGCATTTTCTGCCGGATGATCTTATAGGTTTTCATCATGGTTTTGTAATCCGCTACGCGCAGGTTATAGATGATATCATAATACCGGGTGATGGCCACAAGCTCCAGCTCTTTTCGGTCCTTTTCCTCCTCGATCAGCGGCAAGAGGCGGCTGGCATGCTCGAGCATATTGTCCAAAACCGGAATGCAGTGCCAGGCGCTTTCGGGATGCCACATACTGGCTGCGCTGGTGCTGCTGGCGTGTACCAGGCGGTTGTACACCTGCTCTTTGCAGAACACAGTTTTTTTCGCATATACATTGAACCACTCGGCCAGATAAAAATCATCGGGATAGCAGTTTTCCGAAAAGCGAATGTGATGCTCTTCCAGCACACTGCGGCGGTATAAAACGCCGTGATGCACAAAATAGGCCCACTTGCTGGGTGGATCGCTGATGGGGAATGTGTTCACCACACGGCCGTCATCGTCCACTTCCTTGGCGCTGGAAACCACACGGTCTGCCCCGGTGCGGCGGGCTGTTTCGCCCAGCACCTGCAAGCAGTTATCGTCCATCCAGTCATCGGCATCGCAGATCATCAGATATTCCCCGCGCGCGTTTTCCAGTATGCGGTTTTTGTTGGTCATAATACCGCCGTTTTTCCCTGCCACAAGGCGGATCTGCATTTCGGGATGGTCCGTGATCAGCCCGCGGATCACGGCAAGAGAATCGTCGGTAGAGCCATCATCGCAGTATAAGATCTCGTAATCCGTGAATTTTTGTCTGCGAATGGCTTCAAACGCCTTGGGCAGATATTCAGCATAATTATAGCTGGCGATGCCAATGGTGATAAACGGCTTTTTTTCAGCCTGCACAGCGGAATTTTCCAATTTTGGCTCCTCCTGTCAAACGCGAACCAGTTTTTTGGGGCGGCGAATGCGCAAAAATGCCTGCAAGACCCACAGGCCGTGCAGCCGTTCCACCCAGCTCATGCCCCAGCAGCACACACGGCTGCTGAACGGGTGCCCGTTTTGCCAGGGCACCAGCATGGCGTTTTTGTAATAGTGCGGAAAATACGCCAGCAGCTTTTTGTGCATGAGTGCATACACTTCTTTGGTTTCTGCGCCGCTTGTCTGGCACAAAAGCGTTACCAGTGCCGGATAGTAATGCTTTAACAGCAGATATTCGATCTGCACAGCCGTTTCGGCATCGGCACGCCCGGCGGTGTCGGCGCACACCTCCACAAGGCTGTTCCAGCTATCGCCCAGGCGCTTGCGGGCATCATACTGCTTGGGGCTGGTAAGACTGTCGGTGTTAAAATAATAATTGAAAATAGTTTTGTGTACCGGGCAAAAGGTTTTGCTGCACACCGTAAAATTCAAAATAAAGCAGTAATCTTCGCTGTAAAACAAATCTTCGGGAATGCGAATGTGGTTTTCTTCAATGATGCTGCGCTTAAAAATGCTGCCGTGCCAGCTGCCGTTGATCACACGCACAGGGTTTTTGGCGTGCGGGCGGTCACGCAGAACCTGGCCCTGGCTGCCCACCTCACGATACTGGCCCACAATGCGGTCGGCCCCGGTTTCCTTTGCCTTGGCCGCCAGCACCTCCAAACAGTCGGCATCCATCCAGTCGTCGGCATCGCACATCATCACATACTCGCCGTCCGCTGCATCAAAACCGGCATTGCGGCCATGGGGCAGGCCAATATTCTTTTCGATTTTCACACAGCGGGCATCAAGATCGGGGTGCGCGGCGGCAAAATCATCAAACACCTGCTGGGTGTTGTCGGTAGAGCCGTTGTTGATCACCACCAGATCAAAATCCCGGAAGGTTTGGGCGGCAATGGCCTCCAGTGCGCGGGGCAGCAGATGGCCGTAGTTATAGCACAGCACCGTTACGGTGATAAACGGCGTTTTCTTTTCGCTCATGTTGTTTCTCCTTTTTCCTCTTGCTGGCCCGCGCCGGTCACGCGGTGCCACACAGCAGGCTGCAAAAGCGGATCACGCCGCACAAAAAGCACAGCCAGATAGGCAAGCCCGCCTGCTGCCACCATGCCGACCAGCGACAGGACCCCCTGCCCCAACAGCTTTCCCGCCAGTGCCGCAGCCGCAGCCATGGCCGCCGTGGGGATCAGATATTGCGGGATCATGGCCGCCAGCGGCTTAAAGTTCAGCACATGGCGCAGCAGCCACAGCTGATAGGCCATAATGGCAAATTCGGCCACCGCCGAAGCCAGCGCCGCGCCGTTGGCCTGCCAGTGCGGGATCAGCACCGCATTGAGCGCCACGTTCAGCACAGCCCCCAGCACCACGCTGCGGGTGTATAAATTCTCGCGCCCGGTGGGGATCATGTACTGATTGCCCGTGACACCGGAAATGCCTGCAAACAAAACGATCCATACAAATATCTTGAGCAGCATGGCCACCGGGGCATAGCCGTGGCCGTAATAAATGGGCACAAACCGGTCTGCCACCAGCCAGATGCCCGCCACAGCCGGAAAAGCAATGGCCAGGATCATGCGGAAGGAATGGTTGAGCAGTGCGTCGATCTCGCGGTGCTTTTGTCTGGCCCACAAATTGGCCACGCGCGGAATGATCACGGTGCCAAGCGCTGTGGCCAGTGCCAGCAGCACACGCTGCAGCTTTTGCGCCTGTTCGTAATAGCCGTTTTGCAGATCCGAACCCAGAATGCCGCCCAGCATGGTTTTATCCAGCACGGCATACACATAAATGGCCACCTGCGGCAAAAACAGTGCCAGTGCCGGGCGCAAATGGCGCATGGGCGCCAGCTTTTCGCGGGTTTTGCCAAGCTGTGCGGGCAAAAACGCCCACAGGCTCAAATTGCCCAAAAGCAGCGAACAGCAATACAGCAAAATATAAATGGGCAGATCGGCGGCGGTTTTCACAAACACAAAAATGCCCACGGTACACACCAGCTTCACCGCGCCGTTGCACACGGTGATGCGGCGAAAATCTTCGATTCCCTGAAAAAACCAGGAAATATCCGCCGCAGCAGCCGCCAGCTCAACGGCGGCAAGGCTCCACACCAGCGGGTGCGGCGAGCGCGGCACCGCTGCAAGAAAATACACAGCCAGCGCTGTGCCCACGCCTGCCACACGCAGGCAGAAGATCTCCCAGAAAATGCGGGTGCGGGCAGCGGCATCGTCACGCGCAACGGCGATCACACGCTGGCCATGCACAGCCGTGCCCAAGGCCGCCGCCAGCGCAAAGCAGGAAACGATGGACTGCGCATAGGAATATGCGCCGATGCCCTCGGCCCCCAGCACACGCGAAACATACGGTGTGACTATAAGGGGCACCAGCACAATGAGCAGCTGATACCCCAGATTGAATAGATAATTTACGGTAAGCGATGGTTTTTTCATAGTTATTTTTGTGCCTTGCTCACCCAGCCCGGGCGGTAGACGGGGTGCAGCCCCTTGTGGCCGCACCGCGCTTCACGAATGGCCTCTAAGTACATGGTGCGCCGCTCGGCAGTTTTGCTGAGCAGTGCATTGGCATAGCAGCGCACCAGACGCATGGCATAGTAACGCCCCGGGAAATTTTTTTGATATTCCAAAAGCACATTGCGAATGCTGTAATAATCCTTCCATTTCAGCGGGCCGTGGTTTTCCGGCGGCGCATTGGGATGCAGGATCTTGCTTGCCGGCACACAGTAGATCGGCCCGGCCCGGCGCACACGCACCGAATGCTCGGAATCGTCGTAATAAATAAAATAGTCTTTTTCCGGCAGGCCTGCTGTTTCCAGAGTCTGCTTTTTGATGGCCGTGCCCACATAGCTGAAAAGATCCAGCACAAAATACGGCTTGGCGTATTCGCTCACGGGCACAGCGCTTTCGGGGATATTCAAAAGCCCCATTTTCATGCGGCGGCGATGGCCGGGGATCACCTCGCCGGGGTTTTCTCTGTCCATCACAGCGGCACACAGGGCGCTGCACTCGGCTGTTTCCTTGGGGTGGCTCTGCATAAACTCCGCCAGCTTTTCCAGCGCATCGGGGGCCGGAAAAGCATCATCGTCTGCGATCCACAGCCAGTCAAACTCCTGCTGCATGGCAGCCTCCATGCCGCGGTAAAATCCGCCGCAGCCGCCGTAGTTTTGGTCAAGATGATGCACCAGCGGCACAAACGGCAGGGGCCCAGCCGCCCATTCATCCAACCATGCACAGGTGCCGTCGGTAGAGCAGTTGTCCACCACCAGCACAAAGGCCGGGGGCAGCGTTTGCGCTTCGTAGGCGGCCAGACAGCGGCGAAGCTCCTCTATGCGGTTGTAGGTTACAATAACAGCGCCGATCTTCATGGCAGCCCTCTCCTGTACAGCAAAATTATTTTCCGGCAGCCTTGGCGATCATGGCAGCCATATGGTCGATCATGGCATCGGTCATGCCCGGGTATACGCCCACCCAGAAGGTGTTTTCGGTAATGAAATCCGACACCTCCAGCGAGCCGCTGATGCGATAGGCATCCGTGCCGCGGATCTGGTCAAAGCAGGGGTGGCGGGTCAGATTGCCCGAGAACAACAGCCGGGTCTGAATGTTGTTTTCTTCCAGAAAATGCGTGATCTCATCGCGCTTCAGGCCGCTGCCGGGCTTTACGCTGAGCAAAAAGCCAAACCACGAGGGCTCGCTGTTGGGCGCGGGCTGGGGCAGGATCAGCTTTTCCTCTGTGCCCGCTGCTTGCAGGGCCGCATACAGGCGGGCCCAGTTGTGGCGGCGGCGCTCGATAAAGCCGGGGAATTTTTTCAGCTGCTCGCAGCCGATGGCGGCCTGCATATCCGTGACCTTCAGGTTATAGCCAAAGTGGCTGTACACATATTTATGGTCGTAGCCGTGGGGCAAAAGGCCGTAGTCACCGTCATAGCGGTGGCCGCAGAAGTTATCCCGGCCCGAGGGGCACACGCAGTCACGGCCCCAATCGCGATAGCTCAAAATCAGGCGGTTCAGCAGCGGATCGTTGGTGTACACGCAGCCGCCCTCGCCCATGGTCATGTGATGGGGCGGGTAAAAGCTGCTGGTGCCCACATCGCCCCATGTGCCGGTAAAGCGGGTTTCGCCGTCGATCGTATAGCGGGTGCCCAGTGCATCGCAGTTATCCTCTACCAGCCACAGGTCATGCTTGCGGCAGAACTCGCGCACAGCGGCAAGATCGAATGGGTTGCCCAGCGTGTGTGCGATCATCACGGCTTTGGTGCGGGGGCTCAGTGCCTGCTCCAGCTGGGTCACATCAATATTGTACTGCGGCACCGTGACATCCACAAACACCGGCACAGCGCCGTATTGCAGCACCGGGGTCACCGTGGTGGGGAATCCGCAGGCCACGGTGATGACTTCATCGCCCTTTTTGATCTGGCGCTGGCCCAGCTCGGGGGCAGTCAGGATCATAAACGCGATCAGATTGGCCGAAGAACCGCTGTTTACCAAATGGGCAAAGCGCACGCCCAGCCAGTCTGCAAACTGCTTTTCAAACTGGTCGGCATAGCGGCCGGTCGTGAGCCAGAAATCCAAAGCCGAATCCACAAGGCTCTGCATTTCCTTTTCGTCAAACACGCGGGAAGCATAGGTAATGCGGTCGCCGGGTGCAAACTCTTTTTTGTTCTGCTTGAAGTCACGGTAGTACTCGCCCACCATCTCCAGGATCTGCTGCCGAGCCTCGGCTTCACTGTTCCATTTTGCCATGTTTTGCCATCCTTTTTTGGGGCAAGCTTATCACTTTGCCACCATGATATAAATTGTGTTCTCGTTCACGCGCCCATCGTTGCCGCACAGCACGGCATAGGGCTTATAATCGCTGGTATACCCCTGCCAGTCGGTTTCAGACTGTGTGATCATCACCGGCTTATTGGCGCGGATATATTCGTTTTCTATATTTGTGTAATCGCTGTAGGGGGCGTTTCCGTAAGGGATATATTCCGTTTGGAACACCCCCAAAAATCCCTCGGCGGTGCGGTTATAGATGTTCTTTTCGGGGTATTTTTCCTTCAGCTCATCCAGCACCGTGTACAGCTGATCATAAAATGCCGCCGTATCCGCCGAAAGGCGCAGGCCGTTCAGATAGGGATACCGGCTGTCGGCAAACACCGCCGTATCATTGCGATTCCAGTTTTCGTCCATATAAAAGCTGGTAATGCCGGGGCGGGTTTCATGGGGGTTCTTTTCATAGTGCAAAACGCCCATGCTGGCCAGCGCAAAATAGCCGCGCACAGCCACATTGCCTGCCAGCAGCACCACCACCGCCAGCGCAGCCAGCCTTTGCAGCTTTGCAAAGCGCACAGCGGGCCTGCACAGCTGATAAGCCAGCACCGGCAGCATGGGCAGCGCCGCCCAATACCAGTGGCGGTAATCCGATACCGGATAGTACTGCGCCCAGCCGCCCACGGCATACACGCACAGCACCACGGCCCATACTTCTTTTTGCTCACAGGGCGGCAGGTGCGGCGAGCGGGGGCTTTTGGCATACGCCGACAGCACCGGCACGCCAATGCGCAAAAGGCAAAGGCACGCCGCAGCAGGCAGCACCAGCCAAATGCAGTCGATCAGCGGGTTTCGCTTGATCCATGCGCCTGCCAGGCTCCACACAAGGCGCACCAAAAAGCCCGTGGAAGCGCCCGCCGTGTTGGTTTCGGCGGCAAAATTACTGGTGCCCACGATCACCATGCCGTGCCATGCATCCAGTGTGCCGTTTTGCACCATGGGCAGCACCAGCACCGCCAGCTGTGCGGCAAAGCCGATGCCATACACCAGCAGCCCGCGCACAAATTCGCCCGTTTTTCGGCGGCGCATGATCTGCACCAGCACCAGGGCCCCGCCGCCCGCCATAAACGCCAGCAGGCCCACAGGCAGGCGGCACCAGGCACACAGCGCGGCGCAAAGCCCCGCCAGAGCCAGCTTGTAATATTTGCCGTCCTGTTCAAACTGCATCATGCATTCGCAGGCCAGCAGCTGAAAAAACAGCGCCGGGATACTGCTCCACGGATGCAGATGCCAGAAATACATATAGCTGAGCGCCGGGGCCAGCAGGGCCGAAACCAGCGCTATAGTGCGGCCTGTCAGCTTTTTGCCCACGGTATACAGCAAAACGCCGCACCCGGCCATGCCCACAGCCGCCGCAATCTGAATGCTGGCCATACTATCGCCAAAAAGGCGAATGAACAGCGCATCATACCACACAGCCAGCGCGCCGTACTGCGTAAAGGTGTCGCGAAACAGCACCGCCCCGTGCGCCACCTTGAGTGCAGCCTCAAACATCACGCCATCGTGATGAGGATCACAGCCATACAGGCCGAAATATAGGGTGAGCGCAAAGGTAACGGCCGCGATCAGTGCGCACAGCGCCGCATCCCGGCCCCGTGTTTCATGCTTTGGCATGGCTTCCTCTTTCTTGTTTTTCATCGGTTTTGCGCCGCCTCAGCCAAAAAATTCGCTGATCTGCCGATCCATCACAGCGCTCACCGGCTCACCGGCCAGCCACGCCTTGCTGAATTCCACTGTTTTTTCAATGGCCTCGGCAATGTGCCAGCGGGGCTTCCAGCCAAAGGTGGCTTTCAGCAGGCTGCAGTCCAGCTTTAAAAAGCTGGCTTCGTGCGGGGCGTTTGCTTCGGCCTGGTTTTCCCACGAAAGGCCCTGCCCCCACTTTTCGCAGAACAGGTTCACCAGATCGCCCGTGTTCAGGCAATCGCAGTCATCGGGGCCTACATTATAATAGCCTGCGAATTTTTCTTCTTCATATTGCTTTTGTGCGATCATCAAATAGGCGGCAAGGGGCTCCAGCACATGCTGGTAGGGCCGGGTAGACCACGGATTGCGCACACCGATCACGCGGCCCTGCATGGCAGCCCGCACACAGTCCGGCACAATGCGGTCTGCCGCAAAATCGCCGCCGCCGATCACATTGCCCGCGCGCGCCGTGCTTACAGCCACGCCGCCGTTTGCAAAAAAGCTGTTTTTATAGCTGTGGGTTGCCAGCTCTGAGCAGCTTTTGCTGTTGCTGTAGGGGTCAAAGCCGTCCAGCGGTTCATTTTCGCGGTAGCCCCAAGCCCATTCGTTGTTGTGATACACCTTGTCGGTGGTCACATTCAAAACACTTTTCACACCGCCGCAAACGCGCACGCATTCCAGCAGGTTCACTGTGCCCATCACATTGGTTTCGTAGGTTTCACGGGGCGTGCGATAGCTTTCGCGCACAATGGGCTGGGCAGCCAGATGCAAAACGATCTCGGGCTTTGCCTCACGGAAGGCTGCCAGCAGATAATCGTAATCGCGCACATCGCCAATAATGCTGTTCATGCGGTTTTCCAGCCCGGACAGTGCAAACAGGCTGGGGTCGGTGGGGGGCTGCAGCGAATAGCCGGTCACCTGTGCGCCTGCACCCACCAGCATCTGGCACAGCCATGTGCCTTTAAAGCCGGTGTGGCCCGTCACAAACACACGCTTGCCTTTGTAAAAGCTTAAATCGTTCATTTTCCGTCCTCGCTTTTCTTAGTCCTGCCAGACTTTCCAGGGCGCTTTGCCGCTGGCCCACAGCTCTTCCAGCTTTTGCTTTTCGCGCTGGGTGTCCATGCACTGCCAGAAGCCCGTGTGCATAAAGGCGCGCAGCTGGCCTGCCTTGGCCATGTTTTCAATGGGCGCCTTTTCAAACACGGTGGAATCGCCCTCGATGTAATCGATCACGCCCGGCTCACACACCATGAAGCCGGCATTGATCATGCTGCCGTCCAGATCATTTTTCTCACGGAAGCCGCTGATCTCGTTGTTTTCGCCAATGTTCAGCACACCGAAGCGCTGCCCCACATTGACAGCCGTGATGGTGCACAGCTTGCCGTGTGCCTTGTGAAACTCCACCAGCTTGGCAATATCCACATTGCCCACGCCGTCACCGTAGGTGAGCAGGAAGGGCTCGCCGTTCAGGTATTTGGCCACGCGCTTGATGCGCCCGCCCGTCATGGTTTCCAGGCCGGTGTCCACCACCGTCACCTTCCACGGCTCGGCATGGCTGGTGTGGACTTCCATGCTGTTGGTGGCAAGATCAAAGGTAATATCGGCGTTGTGCAGATAATAATCCGCAAAATATTCTTTGATCACATGCTGCTTATAGCCCGCGCAGATCACAAAATCATTGTAGCCGTAGGCCGAATAGATCTTCATGATATGCCAAAGGATCGGGTGATCCGAAATTTCGATCATGGGTTTGGGCTTAAACTGGCTTTCCTCGGTGATGCGGGTGCCGAAGCCCCCCGCCAAAATAACAACCTTCATCGTAAGCACTGCTCCTTACATCGGGCAAAAGGCCCGCTAATCTGTTGCTTTATGATTCATTTTGCCCGCTCAGGGCAGAGTTTTTGCATAGTTATACGGATAGAGTATACCACATTTTTCGCCATAGGAAAACCCCCGAGATGAATTTTGCCAAGGGGCACATTTCCGCTGACTTCGCACAGGAAAACGCAAACCGGAAAAGGCAGGTTTTCCGGCTTTCTCTGCTATGCTGCCCTGCCATGCAGCACGGCTGTGCAAACGCCCCGCTTCCCCTGCCCGGCTTTTGGGCGGCTGCGGTTGCATTTTTGCCCTGAAAAAGTTATACTGAAACTGGATTATTTTGTGATTCCGATTCTTTACGATACAGGCAGGTGTAGTTATGGCTCCCATTCGCGTGCTGCAGATCGTGCCCGCCATGAACGCAGGCGGCATGGAAACCTTTATTATGAATATTTACCGCGCCATTGACCGGGAAAAGGTGCAGTTTGATTTTTTGTATCACTATGATATGCCCTGTTTTTACGATGATGAGATTCTATCTTTGGGCGGGCATATCACCAAGCTCACCGTGCGGCAGGACAATGATCTGCCCAAATACCTGCGCCAGCTGAAGGCTTTTTTTACGGCGCACCCCGAGTATCATGTGATCCACGGGCATTACAGCGGTTTTGGAATGTTTTACAATTCCGTGGCAAAGCGCTGCGGCATCACCGTGCGCGCCGGGCACAGCCACAATACAAACTACGAAAACAATCTGGTGGGCCGGCTGGACCGTGCCATGAGCTGGTTTTTCACCTTTGGCCTGACCGACCGGTTTGCCTGCGGAATGCAGGCAGGCAGGGCGCTGTATCGCGGCGCACCCTTTACTTTTTTGCCCAACGGTGTGGATGCCGCTAAATTCAGCACGCCGAACCCCGCCGGGCGGGCTGCGCTGCGCCGTGAGCTGGGCGTAAAAGATACCGATATTTTATACGGCCACATCGGCCGCTTTACCCAGCAGAAAAATCATCCGTTTTTGCTGCGTATGTTTGCAGCGCTTTTGCAGCGGCAGCCGAATGCCCGGCTGGTGCTTTTGGGCGAGGGGGACGGGCTTTGTGCAGCCCGCCAGCAGGCTAAGCCCTTGGGCGATGCCGTGATTTTTGCGGGCGTAAAAAGCAACACCGCCGATTATTACCGTGCCATGGATGCTTTTTTGCTGCCCAGCTTGTTTGAGGGGCTGCCCGTGGTGCTGGTGGAAGCACAGGCGGCGGGCCTAGCCTGCTTTGCGGCCGACACGGTGGACCGCAGCGCTGCTTTTACCCCCAGTGTGCAGTTTTTGCCGCTGCAGGAAACGGCCTGGGTACATGCGCTGGAAAAAGCCGATTTTACCCGCAACCCGAACGCGCTGGCCGAAACCCGTGCCGCCGGGTATGATATTATCGACAGCGCCAAAAAGCTGCAGGAGTTTTATCTGCGCAAGGACAAGGAGGCCGCCCATGCCAACTGAAGCCCGCCCCCTTGTAAGCGTGGTAGTGCCAGTGTATAACCCCGGCGAATATTTTGCGCCGTTTTTGGCCAGCCTGCAGGCGCAGACCCTGCAGAACTGGCAGGCGATCCTGGTAGACGATGGCTCCACCGACGGCAGCGCCGAACGCATAGACAGCGCCGCCCGGGCCGATGCGCGCATTCTGGCCGTTCACCAGCCCAACAGCGGTGCCGCCGCCGCCCGGGCCAGGGGCGTGGCGCTGGCCGAAGGCGAGTTTTTGCTCTGTGTGGACAGCGACGATCTGATGCACCCCCAAATGCTGCGCGCATTGGTGCAGGCCTGCCAAAGCCAAAACGCCCAGCTGGCATTTTGCCGCTTTGCACCCTTTACGGAAACCCCCTCGCCCGACACCGAACCGCCGGCCGGGCAGCCCCTCAGCGGACAGGCCGCGCGGGAAATGCTGCTGCATGACCAGCGGCTGGACTATGCGCTGAGCAACAAGCTGTTCCGTGCCGGTGTGCTGACCGCTGATATGCTGCGCTGCCCGTACCGCTATAACGAAGATCTTTTAGCCAGCTGGCGGGCGTTTGCCGCCGTGCAAACCGCCGTGTTTTTGGATTTTGACGGCTATCACTGCCGCCAGCACGCCGCCAGCACCAGCCACAGCGGCATCACCCTGCCGTTTTTGACCGATCAGCTGGCCGTGGCAAAGCTTATTTTGCTGGATGCCGAGGGCACTTCCCTGCAGGCAAGCGCAAAGGCCTTTTATTATGAAAAGCTGTTGTATCTGGAAAGCATGATCCTGCGCCAGAGCGCACAGAGCGAGTTTGACAACCTGCATTCCACCCTTCGTGCCGAGCTTCGGTATGGGTTTCACGATGCCATGCACAGCGCCTTTCTGGGCACGGGCATGAAGGCGTGTGCCCTGCTCAGCCGCTGTGTGCCGCCGGTCTGGCACGCGGTGTGCCGCCTGATGCTGCGCGACAAACGATAACAACCGATCTATGGGGAACCCCGATGAAGATACTTTTTGTTTTGGACTATGTTGATTTTCCCACCGCTGTAAACCCGCAGCTGGCCGCGCGCCTGGCTGGGCAGCTGGTAAACATGGGGCACAGCGCCTCCCTTTTGCGCCTGTGGGACGGCTGCACGCCGCCCCCGCCCCCGCCCGAGGGCGTGCAGGTGCAGGACCTTGCCTTTGCCGATGAACACCAGATGAATCTGGATCTGGAAAACGGCCGCAAGATCGGCAGCCCGGCCCCGGTGCGCGTTGCGCGGCTGCTCACCCATCCCGCAGCAGCCGCGGCGGCGTTTCGGCAGCTGATCCTGCACAAAAATCGCCGCCAGACCGCCTGCACCAAGGCGATCGAACGCCTGTGCAGAGGGGCGCATTACGATGCCGTGGTGGCCGTGTGCGCACCCTATCACACGGCATGGGCGCTGGCTGATGCGGATATCCCGGCAAAAAAGGCCACATGGCAGATGGACCCATACTCTGCCAACCGGGAATACACCCCCTACGGCGGCGCACAAAAAGAGCTGGCTATGTATGCCAGGATCGACCGCGCATTTATCACAAAGCTGATGGAGCCGGACTACGAAAGCGGCCCGTTGGCCCCCGCAAAGCCCAAAACGCAGGTGTTGGAATTTCCTTGCCTGTGCCCGCTGCCGCCTGCGCCCGCCCAAAGCCACACCGGGCTGCAATGCGTGTTTGCAGGCAGCCTGCACCCCGAGATCCGCCAGCCCTATGCGCTGCTTTCGCTGTTTGAAAAGCTGGCCGATGTGCCCGGCCTGCAGCTTATGATGCTGGGCGGCGGCTGGGAAAATTTTCCCGCCGATGCGCCGGATGCCTGCCGCAAAGCACTGGGCCAGCGGCTTACGATCACCGGACAGGTGCCGCCCCAACAGGCACGCAGCGCCATGGCCGGGGCGGATGTGCTGATCAATCTTGGCAACACGGTGACCAACCAGCTGCCCAGCAAGATTTTTGAATATTTCAGCTCGGGCAAGCCGGTTTTGAATCTGTGTGCCAACCCAAGCGACCCGGCGCTGCGCTATTTTGCCCGCTATCCGCTGGCGCTTACACTGTTTGCCAACGACGCCTCCGCCCCCGAAAAGCTGCGCTGCTGGCTGACGGAAACCGCCGGAAAACGGCTGGATTTTGCCCAAAGCGCCGCCTTGTTTGCCGAAAACACCCCCGCCGCTGTAGCCAAGGAGCTTTTGCGCGGGCTGCAATAAATTTCCGAAAGGAACTGCCGGAACCATGAAAGTTTTATGGCTTGTAAACCTCACCCTGCCCGAGCCCGCCAAGGCGCTGGGCTTTGGCAACAACCCCGTAGGCGGCTGGCTGATCGGCCAGCGCGAGCAGCTGAAGCACAGCGTTTCGCTGGTGATCTGCTCCATTGATGCCCGTGTGAAAAAAAGCGAGTTTTTAACGATTGAAGGCGTGGATTATGCGGTTTTGCCCACCGGCAGCCGCGAAGAGTTCAGCGCGCTGCTGCAAAACGCACAGCCGGATCTTGTTCACCTGTGGGGCAGCGAAAATCCGGCTGCCCCTGCGCTGGTGAGCCTGTGCAGCCCCGAACGCATTCTGCTTTCGGCACAGGGCATCATGACCCCCTACACCGAGCATTTGCTGGACGGTGTGCCCGAAAAATACTGCCGCAGCAGCCCTTTGCAAAAGCTGGCGACCGTGATCGACCGGGGCGAGCTTTTGGATCGAGAGCTGGCCTTTTACCAGGAGCAAAGCAAAAAAGAAGCCGCCCTGCTGGCGGGCCTGCGCCATGTGACGGGCCGCACCCCTTGGGATAAAGCCGAACTTGCCCTGCTTGCCCCCCATGCGGCCTATTATGTGTGCAACGAAACGCTGCGCCCCGGCTTTTTTTCGGCGCGCTGGCAGGGCGGGCCCCAAAAGCCTGTGCTGTTTTTAAGCCAGGGCAACCAGCCCCGCAAGGGCCTGCACTGGCTGCTGCAGGCCTTGCCCCCCGTGCTGGAAAAATATCCTGATCTTACATTGCACATTGCAGGCTGGCCCATGGTGAAAAAGGGGCCTCTGTTAGAGCCTTTGCTGCGCCTGCTGCTGCCGTATCAAACCTATTTGAAAAAGCTGATTCGGAAATATCATCTGGAAAAGCAGGTGGTGTGGCTGGGCTGCCTGAACGAAGCGGATATGCGCGCTGCGCTTTTGCAAAGCAGCATTTTTGTGATGCCCAGCAGCTTGGAAAACAGCCCCAACAGCCTTGGTGAGGCCATGCTGCTGGGAATGCCCTGCATTGCCACCGATGCCGGCGGCACAGCCGGTATGCTGACCAACGGCAAAGAGGGCATTTTGTATGCGCCCGAGGATGTGCCCGCACTTACCGCCGCCATTCTTTCCCTGCTGGATGACCCGGCCAAGGCGCGCCGCTATGGCGATGCCGCCCGCGAGCGTGCGCTCGTCACGCATGACCCTGTGCGCAACGGGCAGGCCATGCTGAAAATTTACCGCACCATTTTAAAGGAGGAATAACCCCATGCCCAGCCCGCTGATCAGCGTGATCGTGCCCGTGTATTGCTGTGCCGACACCTTGGAGCGCTGTGTACAAAGCGTTTTGGCGCAGGATTTTGCCGACTGGGAGCTGATTCTGGTGGACGACGGCAGCCCCGACCAAAGCGGCGCGCTGTGCGATGCCTTTGCCGCCAGAGACAGCCGCATCACCGCCCTGCACCAGAGAAACGGCGGGGCCTCCGCTGCGCGCAATGCCGGGCTGAACGCCGCCCAAGGCACTTACATCGACTTTTTGGACAGCGACGACCTTCTAGCGCCCGGTTTCTTTTCCGCTGCGGTGCCCCTGATGGAAAACGAAGGGTTAGACCTGTTTCTTTTCTGCCTGCTGCGCCTTTCGGACGGCGGATGCTACCACCCGCCCGTGACCGGCTATTTTGCACGCCCGGCGGATCTAAAGCCATGGTTTTTGCCTCTTTTTACCGAGGGCGGGCATTTTGAATCGCCCTGCAACAAGCTGTTTCGCCGCAGTGTGATCGGCACGCTTCGCTTTGACCCGGCGCTGCGCGTAAACGAGGATGTGCTTTTTAATCTGTGCTATCTGCAAAAATGCGGTGCGCTGCGCCTGACCGATGCAGCCTATTACCGGCAGGACGACCGCGGCGGCGAAAGCCTTTCACGCAGCATGAATGCCGATTTTTTGCAGGCTGAGGCCGCCACCCGCCCTGCCCTGCAGCAGTTTTTGCTTAGCTGCGGGCTGACAGAGGCCGAAGCCGCTGCGATTTTAAACGCCCGCCGGGCCGCCGCCTGCCGCAACCAGTTCGGCATTCTCGCCGGGCGCGGCGGTTCGCTGCCCTTTGGGGTGCAGCGAAGCGTATTTGCCCAGATTTTTGCGTTTGCGCCTGCCCGGGCCCTGCTTTTGCAGCAGCTTCGTGCTGACCCCAACCGTATGCAGGCCGGTGTGATCGCCTTTTGTGTGCGCTGCCGGCTGGCGGGTGCGCTTACGCTTTTGTGCAAACTGAAAAACCGAGTATTAGGGGGAAACGCCCATGCCTAAGATCAGTGTGATCACCACCGTTTACGATGCCAAAGAGTATCTTCCGCTTACCATCAAAAGCATTCTTGCCCAGACCCATCGGGATCTTGAGCTGATCCTGGTGGATGACGGCAGCCCCAACGGCTGCGGTGCCATCTGCGATGAATGGGCCGCTAAGGACAGCCGCATCAAAGTGATCCACAAGCCCAACGGCGGCCCGGCCACCGCCAGCAATGCGGGCTTGGATGCCGCCACCGGCGATTATATCGGCTTTGTGGATTCGGATGATCTGATTAAGCCGGATCTTTACGAAAAGCTGCTGGCCGCAATGCAGCAAAGCGGCTGCAAGCTGGCCGGATGCCGTGCAGGCGGCATAGACGAAACCGGCGCTCCCCTGCCCGAAAAAAGTGTGGATTGCCCCTTCACCGGTGTGCAGGATGCGCTGGATCTTTTTTATGACACCTTTCAAAACGGCGGAATGTACGCCATGCTGTGCTGGAATAAGCTGATGGCCGCCGAGCTGTGGCGGGGCGTTCGCTTTGATACCAGCTTTACCTACGGCGACGACTGCAATGTTCTGCACCGCATTTATGACGGGCAGAAGATTTTTTGCCTGAACGAAGAACTGTATCATTACCGCAGCCGTGCAGGCAGCCTTACGGCCAAGCCCTTCCGCCCTGCCATGCTGGACGATCTGCGTTTATACCGGATGTGGTATGAATTTTTGCTGGCCAAGCCGGACCGGCAGGATCTGGCACAGTGGGCACTGGCCCGCTGGTGGCAAAGATTCTATCTGTTTTATGTGCAGGCACGCCAGCAAAATCAGCTGAACAGCGCCGCCAAGGCCGCCTTTGCGGATTGCCGTGCCCAGCTGAAGGCACTGATGCCGTGCATTCTGGCCTGCCCGCATATTTCGGGTTTTGAAAAAAAGCGCGCCAAGCTGTTTGCCGCCAGCCCGGCGCTGGCTTATTCTGCCGCTGCTCTTTGGGGCAAGCTGCAGGGAGGCAAGGCATGAGCGCCGCCACTCTGCCCGCCGTTTCGGTGATTCTGCCGATCTACGGCGTGGAAAAATTTTTGCCTGCCTGCCTTGCCAGCCTGCAGGCACAAACCTTTACGGACTATGAGCTGATCCTGGTGGATGACGGCAGCCCTGATGAAAGCGGACGCATCTGCGACGAATGGGCTGAAACGCACCCCAACACCCGTGTGATCCATCAGCAGAATCAGGGGCTTTCCGGCGCGCGCAACACCGGCATTGCCGCTGCGCGGGGGCAGTATCTTGCTTTTGTGGACAGCGACGATCTGGTGCGCCCCACTTTTTTGCAAACCCTGTACGAGCTGTGCGAACAAAACCATGCCGACATGGCGCTTTGCGGCGTGGAGGATGTGGCGGAAAATGGCGCGGCACTGCCGCAGCCCGTTTTCAGCCTGCCGCAGCCCGGCTGTTATTCCGGCCGGGCTTTGCTGGAGCAGTTTTATTCCGCCGGTGCGCAAAGCTACACCGTGGCATGGAATAAACTGTACCGCCGCGAATTATGGCACACGCTGCGCTACCCGCCGGGCAAGCTACACGAGGATGATGCCGTGGCGCACCGCCTGTTTTTTGCCGCCGAAACCGTGTGCTGCAGTGCCGAGCCCCTGTATTGCTATCGCTTGCGCCAAGGCAGCATTTGCCGCACCCAGGTGCGCCCTGCACATTTTGACGGCGTGGATGCCCTGCTGGATCGCTTTCATTTTTACCGGGAAAACGCCCTGCCCGCCGAGCCCACCGCCCGCGCGTGCTGGCGGCAGTATCTGTATTTGTGCGGGCAGGCCGCCCAATGCCCCAGCGAAGCGCTGGCCGGGCGCATTGCCGCCTTGCAGCCTGCGCTGGCAGAGGTGCCCAAGGCCGGGCTTTCGCTTGCCGAGCGCCTGAGCGCCGAAAAGTGGCAGCGCCTTGCCCCGCGCAAGCTGCTGAAATTATAAGGCAGCACCGTATGATTTTTGAAATCGGCGCCCCGCCGCAGGGATCTTGCGCCGGTGCCATAACCAAAACCAAAGGAGCAGCCGCTATGGCTATGAAAGTATTTTTGGTGCCTCCGCCCGAGCTTCCGGTGCCTGCCGTAAAAGGCGGCGCTGTGGAAACACTGCTGGAGCATCTGATTTTTGAAAATGAAAAGCAGGGCAAGCTGGAGCTGTACTGTGCCAGCATTCCCGCCCCTGAGGCACAGGCCAAAACCGCGCATTTGCGCCACACCAAAATGATATGGCTGCCCGCCGAGCCCAACCGCCGCCAGGGATACTGCTATGTGTGCGGTGCGCGGCGGCGCTTGGGGCTGCCCGCCCCGCTGGACCCATGGTATGAGCAGGTGCGCCGCGAGATTCGCAGGATCAAGCCGGACTTTGCCATCAGCGAAGGCGGCGACCCCACCGAGTTTGCGCGCATCAGCCGTATGCTGGGCCCTGCCCGCTGCCTTTTGCATCTGCACGGCCCCACGCAGGGCGGCCCCCGGCTGGACCCTTTATATGGCGGTGTTTTGAGCCTGAGTGAATTCACCCGCCGGGAGTTTTTGCAAACCAGCCAGCTCCCGCCCCAAAAGGTGCGGGTGCTGCCCAACTGCATTGATCTGGATCATTTTCACCCCAGCTTGCCCCCCGATGCCGATGCGCTGCGCCTGAAGCTGGGCTTTACGCCTGCCGATTTTATTGTGCTGTTCTGCGGGCGCATTGCCGAGGAAAAGGGCATTCACAAGCTGGTGCAGGCATTTTCTCTGCTGCAGGACCCGCGCTATAAGCTGCTGATCGTGGGCAGCCCGTTTTTTGCCGCACAGGCCACCAGCCCGTTTTTGGAAAAACTGAAGGCCGATGCCGCCGCCTTGGGCGATCGCATTCGCTTTACCGGCTTTGTGCCGCACGAGGAATTGCCCCTTTACTACGGCGCTGCCGACCTTGCGTGTTTTCCGGCGCTGTGGCAGGAGCCTGCGGGCCTTGTGGCCATTGAGGCCATGGCCTGCGGCCGCCCGGTGCTGGCCACTAAAAGCGGCGGTATGACAGAATATTTAGCCGGAAGCGATGCTGTGGAGCTGCCCATTGAGCCGCAAAGCGAGCTGCCGCGCGCGCTGGCCGATGCCATTCGCACCCTGGCCGATGACCCCGAGCGCCGCTGGATGATGCGCCGCAGCGGCCTTATGCGCTCGCGCAGCTTTGGCCAGCAGGCCTACTATCAGAATTTTGTTCAGCTTTTGGAATATTATCAAACGCTGGATCATAAAAAGGAGCCATAATGCCATGAGTTTGGTGAGCATTATCACACCGGTATACAATGCCGCCGCCACGCTGAACCAGTGCGCCCAAAGCGTGCTTTCGCAGGATCACACCCAGTGGGAGCTTTTGCTGATCGACGACGGCAGCACCGACACAAGCGCCGCACTTTGTGACGAGCTTGCCGCCAAGGATGCCCGCATTCGGGTGATCCACCAGCCCAACGCGGGGGTTTCGGCTGCGCGCAATGCGGGGCTGGATGCAGCCCGCGGGGAGAGCATTCTGTTTCTGGACAGCGACGATGCCCTGCAGCCCGGCGTGTTGCGCGCCGCCCTGAACGCCCAGCGCAGCTGCCCCGATTGCTGGGTGATGTGGCGCTATACGCTGGGAAACGCCGCGCGCGATGCCGATTTTTGGGGCGAAGAAGCCGCCCTGCAGGGCGTGACCCTGCTGAACGCGGCCTCGCTGGCATGGCTGTACAACCACTGTTTTCTTTCGATGCCGTGGAACAAGCTGTACCGCGCCGATGTGATCCGAAGCGCGCATTTGCGCTTTGACCGCAGCTTTTCGCTGGGCGAGGATCTTTTGTTTTGTCTGGACTATCTTGGGGCGCTGGGCGGGCCGGAGACCCTGCCCGGCGTGTGCCTTGTGCATAGCAGCCTGACTTACTATCGCTGCGGCGAAAGCAGCGATACGCTTTCCACCAAATACCGCGCCGATTACTGCACGGTGTGGGAGCATATATTTACGCGCCTAAACGCCGAATGTCGGCGCTGGCAGTGCCCCGCCGAGGATCTGCACGCCATGCTGCGCGCCGAGCTTTTGATTTTGGCCGAGGGGGCAGCCAACGAATTTGTACACGGCGGCAAGGCCGCTGCCAGGGCTGCGCTGCGCAGCGACTGTATGCAGGCCCTTTGCGCCTCGCTGCGGGCCGAAAAGCTCTATTCGCCCTATTATCTGCCCGTTCGCTGGGGGCTGATGGGAGTGGTGGCGCGCATGGCGCAAAGCCGCGGGCAAGGCAGCCGCCTGTTTGGACGGCTGGACTGGCTGGGCTGGTATCTTTTGGGCGGCCGCTGGAAGCGCGGCTGACTTTTTTGTAAATGTGAACTTTTTCTGAAAGCAGAGCGGATTTTGTCGGCTCTGCTTTTCTTTTGCCGTAAACTATGCTATAATGTTACAGTCTATAATAAAGGGTGAAGTGCGCCTTTTTGCTGAATTTTTTGCATTTATGCCAAATTTTTCGGCTGCGCCGCCTTTTGCGAACGAAGGAAATCAATAAAAATTTAAGGATACTATTTTTATGACAACACAAAACAGCCAAAACTGGACTACGGTGATCCGCCCCAAAACCGGGTGGTTCGATATTGACACAGGCGAACTGTGGCGCTACCGCGATTTGGTGGTGATGTTTGTAAAGCGCAATTTCACGGTGCTGTATAAGCAAACCATTCTGGGCCCCCTGTGGATCCTTTTGAATCCGCTGCTCACCACGCTGATCTTCAACATTGTGTTCGGCGGCATTGCCAGCATGCCCACCGATGGTGTGCCCAGCTTTTTGTTTTACATGGCGGGCAACACAGTGTGGACCTTTTTTGCCGGCTGCGTGAACGGCACCGCCAACACCTTTGTGACCAATGCCGGGCTTTTCGGCAAGGTGTATTTTCCGCGCCTTACCATGCCGGTGAGCCAGGTTTTGACAAGCCTGATCAACTTTTTGATCCAGCTTGCCATGTTTGCCTGCTTCTGGGTGTATTTTGCCATTGCGCAGCCCGGCAGCGTGCATATCACGCTGTGGGCCATCACCCTGCCGCTTTTGGTGCTGCAGGTGATGCTGCTGGGCCTTGGCGTGGGCATTATCGTAAGCTCGCTCACCACCAAATACCGCGATCTGGCCATTGCCGTTACCTTTGGCGTGCAACTGTGGATGTATGCCACGCCCGTGGTGTACAGCATGGGCTCGCTGAGTGAAAGCCCTCGCCTTGCCAAGCTGGTGGCGCTGAACCCCATGACAGCACCGGTGGAGCTGTTCCGCGCTGCCCTGTTGGGCCACGGCACCTTCACGGCGGGCATGCTGGCCTTCAGCGTGATCGCCACCGTCGTTTTGCTTTTGCTCGGCGTGGTTTTGTTCAGCCGCGTGGAAAAAACCTTTATGGATACCGTGTAACGGGGAGGGATCATTTTGCAGAATCAAACCAATACTCCCCGTGAGGTAGCCATTCAGATCACGGGATTGAAAAAACAGTATAAACTGGGCCAGATCGGCGGCGGCACACTGACGGCCGATCTGCAAAGCTGGTGGAGCCGTGTGCGCGGCAAGGAAGACCCCAATGTAAAGATCGGCACCGATACCCGCCTGTTCGGAAAAACCTTTATGGCGTTGAACGGCGTGGATCTGACCGTTTACAAGGGCGAAGCGCTGGGCATCATTGGCCGCAACGGCGCAGGCAAAAGCACCATGCTGAAGGTGCTGAGCCGCATCACCGCCCCCACCGAGGGCGAAATTCGGCTGAACGGCCGCGTGGCCAGTATGCTGGAGGTTGGCACCGGCTTCAATCAGGAAATGACGGGCCGTGAAAATATTTACATGAACGGCGCTATTCTGGGCATGACCAAGGCCGAAGTGGATGCCAAGCTGGATCAGATCATTGAATTCAGCGAATGCGGCGATTTTATCGACACCCCTGTAAAGCGCTATTCCAGCGGTATGTTTGTAAAGCTGGCTTTCGCCGTGGCCGCCCATCTGGACAGTGAGATCATGGTGATGGACGAAGTGCTGGCCGTGGGCGATATGAAGTTTCAGCAGAAATGCCTTGGCAAAATGAGCGATGTGGCCGGGCAGGAAGGCCGCACCGTGCTGTATGTTTCGCATAACATGAGCACCATTCGCCAGCTGTGTACCCGCTGCGTAGTGCTGGACCAGGGCCGTGTGATCTTTGAGGGCGATGTGGAGCAGGCCATTGCCGTGTATATGGATACCACCGATGTGAATGTGGTGCATTACGATCTGGACGATGTGGGCCGCATGAATGTGGGCGCAGGCCAGCGTTTCCGCCTGCAAAGTCTGGACTTTGTGGACAAGGAAAGCAGCGTATACGCCGACACCGAAAAGGTGCGCGTGCGCATTCAGTGGTTCGTGACCGAGCCCTTTGCCGGTATCCACATGAAAATGAACCTGCACTTCCGCGATTCCAGCCCTGTGGGCATCACCCACCCGGTCAATTTGGGCGCTGCCGAGCCGGGCCGCACCTATACCACCACCTTTGAGTTTGACCCCAGCCTTTTGGGCGAAGGCCAATATTTCTTCTATCTGGATATTTTTGACGGTGATATGCGCACGGCTGTGTGCCTGGACAAGCCCGTGACCGAATTCCGTTTCGAGGTGACCAGCGCCGATCTGACCATGCCCGAATGGGCAGCCGGTTGGGGCCGCATTCATTTTCCGCCTGTCAAGCTGATCGAGGACTCCATTTAAAAATTCCATGAAAGGAAGCGTTATAGTTCATGGCTAAGCCTGATCTTTATATTTGTCACACCGCCTATCAGGTGATGATCGATCTGCTGCGCACGCTGCGAAGCGGCGAAAAAAGCGCACTGATCATTTCTTCCACCGTGCCGGATGCCAAAAATCTGGCCGCACGGCTGGAGGCATTGGGCTGTTTTTTTGAGATTCGTGTATTCGATGAATCCCAGTGCTCGATGCCCAACATTGAAAATCCCGCTTTGATGGCACTTTTGCAGCACAAGCTGGAAAAGCACGAAGTTGAGCGCTCGGGATTTTCGATCTATCCGCCGCGCTACCGCACCATTTATATCCACAACGACTGGAGCCTTCTGGGCCGCTATCTGCAGGATCTGGGCGCACACTACACCCTGTGCGAAGACACCTTTGCCAGCACCTGCTGGCAGCGCCACCCCCTGCTGGAAAACCAGCGCGCAGTACCGGGCTTTGCCCGGCGGCAAAGCCGCGGCATCGGCTATCTTTACTGGGGCGATTACCGCGGCGTGGATGCCGTGGAAACCGAGGACCCCAGCCGCTGCCTGATCTTTAAAGGCAAACTGGTACACGACAGCAAGGCGGCACTTTTGCACAGCCTGACCGAAGAGGAAAAAACGGCTCTTCGCGGCGTGTTTATCACCCAAGCGCTGCCGCAGGCCGTGGAGGGCGCTTCGATCTTGATGACGCACAGTTTTGTGCAGGACGGCACGATGTCGCAAACCAAGCAGAACGCTTTGTGGATCGCCGTGGCTGACCATTATCACCTGGAGAACGGCCCCTTCTTTATCAAGCCCCATCCCCGTGATATTTTTGATTATTCTCAGCTGTTTCCGGATGCCATCATTCTGGAGCGCACCATGCCCAGCGAGGTGCTGAACTTTGCGCTGCCCTTCCGTTTTGCCCGGGCTGTGACCGTGCAGAGCACGGCACTGGCCGGTTTTGAGGCAGCCGATGAAAAGATCAGCCTTACCCTGCCCGAGGCCGAAGCTCTGCTGGGTTGATGGGCCCAACTTTTGAAAAGAGGTTTTTACTTATGAAAATCATCGGTGTGATCCCCGCCCGTTATCAGAGCACCCGTATGCCCGGCAAGCCCTTGGCGGATATTCTGGGCAAGCCCATGATCTGGTGGGTTTACCGCGAGGCTGTAAAGTGCCCCAGGCTGGCCGATTGCTTTATTGCAACCGACGACCAGCGCATTGCGGATGTGTGCGAGCAGTACGGCATGAAATATGTGATGACCAGCGCTGACCATGACACCCCCACCAGCCGCATTTACGAAGTGACCACCAAGGTGGATGCCGACTTGTATTTGCAGATCATGGGTGACGAGCCGCTGATCGATGCCGCTGCGTTTGACCTGATCCTGCCCGACACCCCGCCGGAAGACCCCTACTATGTGGCTGTGCTCACCAATGTGCTGGAGCACCCTGCCGATGTGGTCGATTTTTCCAACCAGAAGATTGCCTGCAATGCCCGCCGGGAAATTTTGATGATCAGCCGCAGCCCCATTCCCTATCCCAAAGGCACGCTGGACTTTGAGTATGAAAAAGTGACCGGGATCCAGCTGTACAGCAAAAAGGCGCTGGAATTTTATAATGCCACCCCCAAAAGCCTTTTGGAAAAGGCCGAGGAAAACGATATGATGCGCTTTGTGGAAAACGACCACAAGGTACACGCGATCCTTTCGCCTTATAAAACCATCAGCGTTGACACCCCCAAAGACCGCGTGGAAGTGGAAGAAATCTTAACAAAGAAAGGCTATGCTCATGAATGACCGCAAATTGCTGGACTGCACCTTGCGGGACGGCGGATATATCAACAACTGGAACTGGGGCTTTGACAACGCCCGCGACATTATTCACAGTCTGGTGCGTGCCGGTGTGGATATTGTGGAGGTCGGCTTTCTGCGCAATGTGGAAGGCTATAACCCCGATATCACTGTGTGCAACCACATTGAAGAGCTGAACCGTCTGCTGCCCGAAAACCCCGGCAGCGCCATGTTCAGCGCCATGGCCATGCGCAGCAACTACGACATCAAAAAGCTTGCGCCCTATAATGGCCGCGGCATTGAGATGATCCGTATCACCGCGCACGATTACGACATTGCCGAGGGTATGGATTTTGCCCGCGAGGTAAAGGAAAAAGGCTACAAGCTGAGCATCAATCCCATCAACATCATGGGTTATGATGACAAGCAGCTGATGTGGATCTTTGATCAGGTAAACAAGATCATGCCGTATCAGTTTTCGATCGTGGATACCTTTGGCAGTATGCGCCGCCGCGATTTAGACCGTATTGTCAGCCTGGCTGACCACAACATTGCCCCCGGTGTTCGTTTGGCGCTGCATCTGCACGAAAACATGAGCCTTGCCAGCTGTCTGGCACAGGATTTTCTGGACAAGCACCTGAACCGTGATGTGACTGTGGACGGCAGCCTTGAGGGCATGGGCCGTATTCCCGGCAACCTGCCCATTGAGCTGATTGCAGACTACTGCAACGAATATCTGGGTGCGCACTACGATATCGACTATCTGATGGACGCCATTCAGGATCAGATCTCCCCCATCAAGGGCCAGAGCGCATGGGGCTATACCCCGGCTTATTTCCTGTCGGCCCGCTATAACCTGCACCGCAACTATGCCGAGCATTATCTGAACAAGGGCGATCTGACCAACCGCGACATCAACCATATTCTGGCTGGGTTCGACCGCAGCAAAACCACCGTGTTCGATGCCGCCTACGCCGACAAGCTGTATGAGGATTACAAGCGCCACAGCGTAGACGATTCTGCTGCCATGGCGGCCCTCGCCGGGCAGCTGGCCGGTAAGCAGGTGCTGGTATTGGCCCCCGGCCCCAGCCTGCGGGAAAAGCAGGCCGAGATCAGTGAGTATATCGCCCGGCATAAGCCCGTGGTGATCGCCGCAAACTTTGTGCCGCAGGAGATTGCCGCAGATTATGTGTTTTTCAGCAACAACAAGCGTTTTTCCAAAATTGAAACGCTGCCCTGCACCGGCGTTCTCACCAGCAATCTGGAAAGCCGCCCTGACTGCCTGACCGTGGATTACAACCGTTTGGCCGGTGCTTTTGCACAGGGTGACAACAGCCTGATCCTGCTTTTGCGCCTGCTGCACGCCCTGGGCGCACAGTCGGCCGCCCTAGCCGGTGCCGACGGCTATCGCACCGGGCGCAGCAACTATGCCTCCAGCTCGATGCACAGCCATGTGGCGCGCGATGCTGATTTTAACCGTGCCATGCGCGAAGCCATTCAGAGCAGCGGCATTCCCTGCACCTTCCTGACCCCCAGCGAGTATGAGGCCGAGTAAAATGAAAAACATTCAATTGCTTGTGCTGGATGTAGACGGCACCATGACCGATGGCGGCGTGTATTACGACGATCACGGCAATGAAACCAAGAAATTTGCCATAAAAGACGGTGCCGCTTTGGTGCTGGCACACGCAGCCGGGCTGCAGGTGATGATCTGCACCGGGCGTGAATGCCCGGCTGTGGCCCGCCGGGCTGCCGAGCTGAAGGTGGAGCATCTGCACCAGAATGTAAAAAACAAAAGGGCTTTTTTGGCTGATTTTATGCAGCAAAACGGCCTGTGCGCCGCCAATGTTGCCTATTGCGGCGACGATCTGAACGATTTGGCCGCCATGAGCCTGTGCGGCTTTGTGGCCTGCCCTGCCGATGCCTGCAGCGAGGTTCGCCAGCGCGCCGATTACATTTGCCCGCAAAAGGGCGGCGAGGGTGCGGTGCGCGGCATGGTGGAAAAGATTTTGCGCTCCTCGGGGCGCTGGCAGCAGGCCGTGCAAAAAGCCTTTGGGGCCGATGTGTGATCAAACTTTTTGTAAGGAACAGGATCTATGGATAAAATTTTTTCGCGCTTAAAGCGGTATCGCCGCATTTTTGTTTGCCTTGGTCTGGCGCTTGCCTGCTTTGCCGCAAGCGCGCTGGTGTATTTCAGCGCGGTGCGCCCTTTTGCCGGAAAGTGTTTTTCCGTAAAGATCTGCGACAGCTACGAAAATTTTACTCCCATTGAAACACAGGTGAGCCAAACCTTTACCACCAGCTTTGATGTGATGAATCTCACCTTTATGTTTCAGATCCCGGGCGAACAGCCCCGGGGTGAGCTGTCGGTTGAACTGTATGACACTGCCACCGGCGAGCTTTTGGCCACCAGCACCGGCGTGATGGATCATATTCTGAACGGCCAGTACACCGGCCTTGGCCTGAGCGCGCTGGCCGACAGTCAGGGCCAAAACCGCCAGTACACCGCCGTGCTGACCCCGCATTACCAAACCGAGGCCCGGCTTTCCATCGGCTATTCCGCCCAGCCCGTGCATGAGGGCGAAACCCTTGTGCTGAACGGTGAGGCCGTAAACGGCACGCTGGCGCAGTATATCTCGTCGGCTCCCATCGGGCGCTTTTTAAGCGTGTATTACTGGCTGGCCGCCCTGCTGCTCACGGCCCTGCTCTGCGGGCTGTATCTGTTTTTCAGCAGCAGGCACTTTGCGTTGCACACCGCCGTTTTTGGCATTGTGATGGTGCTTGGGCTGGCCTTTACCATGGCCCTGCCCCCCTATGCCGCCCCCGATGAGCAATATCACATCAACGAAAGCTTTACCATTGCCAGCTTTTGGGCCAACCGTGTGAGCGGTGACGAATGGGTGATGCAGGATGTGCCCATTTTTTATTCCTACCGCCGCCCCTGCGATTTTAACAGCATCATCCAAAACCAAAAAACCACCGTGTTCACATGGAAAGAGTTTTCGTATCACCTCACCGACACCACCACCGACCAACTGGGCGACCATGTGTGGCTGTTTGAAGAACAGGCCGACACCTACCCCATTTTGTATGTGTGCAGCGCCGCCGGTGTGTTTTTGGCGTTTTGCCTGCATTTGGGCTTTGCGCCTGCGCTTTTGCTGGGCCGCCTTTTCAATCTGACGGCCTTTGCGCTGCTTTCGGCTTGGGCGGTAAAAAAAGCTCCCTTTGGCAAAATGGCGTTTGTCGGTGCAGCGCTGCTGCCCATGACGCTGCATCAGGCGGCTTCCTTCAGCCGTGACAGCCTGCTGCTGGGCCTGTGCTTTGCCTTTACGGCACTCTGCCTTGACTTGGCCTATGCGCCCGGAAGCGCCCTTTGCTGGCAAAAGCTGGTGCCGCTGGCCGTGATGGGCGTGGTGATTGCCCCTGCCAAGGTGGTGTATGCGCCGCTGATCGCGCTGGTGCTGCTGGCCGCCGTGCGGCAGATTCATGTGGACCGCAAGCTTCTTTTGGGGGCTGCCGCGGCATTTTTGGCTGTGTGTGCGGTGTTTGTTGTCTGGAACAATCGCTATCTTCTGCGCTCCTCGGCTTCCGCTGACTCGAATCAGGTGACTGCCGAGCAGGTAAACGATTCTATCCGGCAGGAATATGAGGACTTTTTGGAGTCTACGGGCGGCGAAAGCGTGATCGTGGACACCGAAAAAGAGGAAAAGCCCGAGCCCATTCCCGGGCAGGATGACAGCGTTTGCTTTACGCTGCGCTATATTCTGGGCCACCCCGCTGCCACCGTGATGCTGTGCGCCAATTCTATGATCCAACTGGGAGACCACTATGTGCGCACACTGGTGGGCGGCAGCCTGAGCTATTATTCACTGGATATCGCCTGGACATGGGTAGCGGTTTTGTATCTGCTGCTGTTCCTGTGCTGCCTGCCCTGCAAGGGCGAGCAAAAGCTGTGCAGCGCAGCCCGCCTGTGGGCCGGATTTTTGGCTGTGGCCTGCTGTGGGTTGGCTGTGCTGGGCTGCATTTGCTGGACACCTACCTACTACGACACGATCTACGGCCTGCAGGGGCGTTATTTCCTGCCCGTGCTGCCGCTGGGGCTGCTGGCCCTTGCCCCGGCAGGGCTGCGCCCGGCCGGCGGCGGCTTTACCCGTAAGCTGCTGTTTGCCTTTACGGCTGTGGACTGCATGGTGGTGTTAAACATTCTCATTGCCGTGATCGCACGGTAAACTTATGGCAGCACCGCATAATTCCCGCCTTACGGCTTAAGCGCCGCGGCTGCGGCACTTAGAATGATGCGGTATTGCCTTATCAAATTTTTCGCTTGGTGGTGATCTTGTTTTGGTATTCTGCTTTTTCAGTGCGCAATATCTGCCCACCGTGGGCGGCGTGGAGCGCTATACGCTGAACCTTGCCAAACGAATGGTGCAGGCCGGGCACAAAGCGATCGTGGTGACCAGCGCACTGCACGGGCTGCCTGCCCACGAGCAGGATGCAAACGGCATCGAGATCTACCGCCTGCCGGTGTTTCCGCTGATGAACGGGCGCTTTCCGTTTTTAAAGCCCTGCCCTGCCTTTTTTCACACCGTAAAAGAGATCTGGGCGCAAAAGCCCGATCTGTGCGTGGTGCAAACGCGTATGTATTCGCTCAGCCTGTACGCAGCGCTTTCCGCCCGCAGGCGGCAGATCCCGACCATTGTGATCGAGCATTCCACGGGCCATATGCCCATGAATCAGCCGATTTTAAATGCCATTGGCCAACTGTATGAGCATCTGGTGTGCGGGGCCATTCGCCGCAGCGGAGCGCATTTTTACGGCGTTTCGCAGGCCGTGTGTGAATGGCTGCGGCACTTTGGCGTGCAGGCTGAGGGCACGCTGTACAACAGCGTAGATCCCGAGGATCTGCAGGCCGTGGCCTCGGCCAAGAGCTGGCGCGAGGCGCTGCAGCTTTCGCCCGAAACCAAGCTGGCCGTTTTTGTGGGGCGCATCATTCCCGAAAAAGGGGTAAAGCCCCTTGTCAGCGCTTTTGCACGGCTGCATTTGCCCGGCACAGCCCTGCTGGTGGCTGGCGATGGCCCCCAGCTGCCCGAGCTGCGCCGCAGTCCGGAGCCCGGCGTGTACTATCTGGGCAGCCAGCTCTACCCCGATACGCTGGCTTTGCTGCAGCAGGCCGATGTGTACTGCCTGCCCACCACTTATGCCGAGGGATTTCCCACCACACTTTTAGAGGCTGCCGCCTGCGGCTGCGCTATTTTATGCACCAACACCGCGGGCAGCGCCGAGCTTTTGCCCGATGAAAGCTATGGTTTGCGCATTGCATCGCCCGATGAAAGCCTGCTGCTGCCGGCCCTGCAAAAAGCCTTTACGGATGCCGAATGGCGCGCCGAAGCCGCCAAAAACGCCCGCCAGAATCTGCTGCAGCACTTTACATGGCAGGCCACAGCCGAAAAGCTGCTGTGTGTTGCCGCCCGGTATACCTTGGGCAAACAGAACGAAGGAGATTCACCATGCTAAAGCTACTGATCGTGATCCCCGCCTACAACGAGGCGGAATGCATTGAGCGCGTAGTAGATGATCTGATCCGCCACTACCCCCAATACGATTATGTGGTGGTAAACGACGGCAGCCAGGATAAAACCGCCGCCATCTGCCGCCGCAAGGGCTATCATCTGATCGACCTGCCTGCCAATCTGGGCCTGGCCGGTGCGTTTCAGACCGGCCTGATCTACGCCGCCGAAAACGGCTATGACTGTGCGCTGCAGCTGGATGCCGACGGCCAGCATCGCCCTGAATATATTGCGCCTCTTTTGCAAATGATCGAGGACGGCGCAGACATTGCCATCGGCAGCCGTTTTTTGCATAAAAAAAAGCCCAAAAGCCTGCGAATGCTGGGCAGCTATATCATCAGCTGGTCGATCCGGCTCACCACCGGGCAGGCCATTTGTGACCCCACCAGCGGTATGCGTATGTTCAACCGCGCCATGCTGGAAGAATTTGCGCAGCATCTCAACTATGGCCCCGAGCCGGATACCATCAGCTATCTGATCAAAAACGGCGCTGTTGTGCGCGAATATCAGGTGGAAATGGGCGACCGCCTTGCCGGGCAAAGCTATTTGAACTTTATGCGCAGCGTGGAATACATGATCAAAATGGCTTTTTCGATTTTGCTGATCCAGTGGTTCCGCAAGCGCGACACCTCTAACCCCTATCCCGAAAGGAGCCTGTAATTTTATGAGTGCTGCCATTCGTATTTGCCTGATTCTGGGAAGCTTTTTCTCGGTGCAGTATATGCTGCGCCGCATTCGCAAGGCACAGGTGCAAATTGAAGACACGATCTTTTGGCTGATCTTTTCTATTTTGCTGCTGGTGCTTTCGCTGTTCCCCGAAATCGCCTATCGCGCCAGCTCGCTGCTGGGCTTTCAGGCACCGATCAACTTTGTGTATCTGGTGATTATTGCGGTGCTGATCGTGAATCAGTTTGCCATGACCATTCGCATCAGCCAGATGGACAGCAAGGTGCGCAAGCTGGCACAGCGTGTTGCCCTGAACGAAGAAAAAATCGAACGCGAAAAAGAGCTGTGATTGGTTGTTTCGGCAGGCGAAACAAAATTAGTTGTGTCAAATCGATTTATGTGTTATACTTATATGGAATCATTATTTAAAGAAAGCGGAGGTTTTGAATATGGCATTCACCCCGAAAGTTATGTATAAAGGCAAACCCCTGGTTCGCTGCAACCGTGAGGTGTATTACGGCAATCTGACCGATCCTTATATGATCGCCATGCAGATCTTGAATACCAAAGAGGAAAACGGCCTGAAGATGGCCGATAAAATTCATGTGATGCTGATGAGCACCGACAGCTCTAAGCCCCCTCAGGAGCGTATTCTGCGCCAGAGCAATAAAGTGGGCTTTTACAATGCCCTTTCCATCGGTGAGATCTGGCTGGAAAAGGCCCTGAGCGCCCCGGCTGGCAAATAATCTGCCGCCGACAAAACGGATCATAAAAACGCCCGCTGTGCTGTATGCAGCGGGCATTTATTTTTGGCCCATCGGGGCGAAACACAGAATTTTGTGTTGCCCGGCGGCGAATTTATCGCTATAATAGAATCGTAATAGAAGCCATACCGCAAAAAGGAGGGTTGCCGCGCTATGAAGCGTAAAGACTATATCAGCTGGGACGAATATTTTATGGGGATCGCTATGCTCACCGCTATGCGAAGCAAGGACCCCAACAGTCAGGTGGGCGCCTGCATCGTTACCCCGGAAAATAAAATTTTAAGCCTTGGATACAACGGTATGCCCATTGGCTGCAGCGACGATGATATGCCGTGGGAGCGCGAGGGCGAGGCGCTGGACACCAAATATATGTATGTGTGCCATGCGGAACTGAACGCCATTTTAAACAACGCACACGGCAATTTGCGCGGTTCTCGCGTGTATGTTACGCTGTTTCCCTGCAACGAATGCGCTAAGGCGATCATTCAAAGCGGCATTCAGGAGATCATTTATGCCGAGGATAAATACCACGACAGCGACATCAACATTGCCAGCCGCCGCCTGTTGACGATGGCGGGGGTGAAATTTCGCCCGTACCATCCTTCGGGCCGAAAGGTAGAACTTACGCTGTAAAATTTGCGGAATATAACGGAGGCTCACCCCATGAAAACCATTGTGATTGGAATTGCTGGCGGCACCGGCAGCGGCAAAACCACACTGGCTCACCGCTTGGTCGAGGCTTTTGGCCGCGATGAGATCTGTATGCTGAACCACGATGCCTACTATAAGCGCCATGACGATCTGCCCTTTGAGGAGCGCTGCAAGCTGAATTATGACCACCCTGACAGCTTTGATACTGACCTGATGGTGGAGCATTTACAGCAGCTAAAGGCCGGGCAGGGCGTGGATATGCCGGTGTATGACTATACCCGGCACACCCGCTCGGACGAAACCGTGCGTGTAAACCCCGCACCCGTGATCCTGGTAGAGGGCATTCTGATCTTCGCAAGCCCCGAGCTGTGCCAAGAGATGGATCTAAAGGTATATGTGGACACCGATGCCGATGTGCGTATTCTGCGCCGCATTCTGCGGGATGTGCGGGATCGCGGCCGCACGCTGGACAGCGTGGTGGCGCAGTATCTCACCACCGTAAAGCCCATGCACGAGCAGTTTGTGGAACCCAGCAAGCGCAAGGCAGACCTGATCATTCCCGAAGGCGGCAAAAATAAAGCCGCGCTGGATATGCTGATCAAGTGGGTATCGAATCATTTGGCCGACCATGAATAAAAGCCGGGCGGCGGCAGAAGGCTGATGCACTTCTGCCGCCGCCTTTTTTGTTTTTATGCCATTTTTACGGCAAAGCCCGGTGCTGTATGGCTGCAGCACCGGGCTTTGCAAAAAATTATTCTGTTACCAAAGGCCTACCACTTCGTTGTACAGGCCCTCATAGCTCTTGGCCGAAACGCTCCAGCTGAAGTCATGCTCCATGGCGCGCTTTACCAGCACAGGCCAGCCTTCCTCGTTCCAGTAGCCTTCCTTGGCACGCCAGCAGGCCTGGAACAGATCGTGGGCATTATAGCTTCCAAAAGTAAAGCCATTGCCCTTACCGTCGCCGGAATCCTGAATGGAATCGCGCAGGCCGCCGGTTTCACGCACCACGGGAATGGTGCCGTAGCGGCAGGCCACCATCTGCGACAAGCCGCAGGGCTCGCTCTTGCTGGGCATCAGGAAAATATCTGCGCCGGCATAGATCTGCTGTGCCAGCTGGCTGTTAAAGCCGATAAATACGCCCACACGGCCGGGATGGCGGGCAGCCAGCTCGGAGAAGAAGGATTCGTACTGGTATTCGCCGGTGCCCAGGATTACAAGCTCAATGCCCTCCTGCAGCAGGCCCTCGGCAATGCATTTCACCAGATCCAGGCCCTTGTGCCCTACCAGACGGGTGACCATGGCCATCACGGGGCTGCCGTCCTGATCCAGATTAAAGCGCTCCTGCAGGGCCTTTTTGCAGATGGCCTTGCCCTTTTTAAAGGTTTTGGAGTCATAGTTGGCAGCAATGATCTTATCCGTGGCAGGGTCGTTCACCACAGTGTCGATGCCGTTCAGAATGCCGCACAGCTTATACTGCTTCTGGCGCAGCAGGCCGTCCAGCCCATGTGCAAACCACGGGTCCAGAATTTCCTGGGCATAGGTGGGGCTCACAGTGGTGATCTTGTCGGCGGCCTCGATGGTGCCCTTCATAAAATTGGCGCAGCCGTCAAATTCCAGAATATGGGCATCGCGGTTTCCAATGCCGCAGGTATCCTCCAGAATATCCATGCCATATTTGCCCTGATAGGCAATGTTGTGGATCGTGAATACGGTTTTGATCTTATTGAACTTATCCAGATGGCGATAATACAGGTTCAGGTACACCGGGGTGAGTGCGGTTTGCCAGTCGTTGCAGTTGATGATATCGGGCGTAAAGTCCATATAGAACATCATTTCCAGCACAGCGCGCGAGAAAAACGCAAAGCGCTCGCCGTCATCATAAAAGCCATACAGGCCGCTGCGCTTGAAATAATATTCATTATCCAGGAAATAATAGGTAACGCCATCTTTTTCTGCGGTAAACAGGCCGCAGTACTGGCTGCGCCAGCCCACAGGCACGCTGAAGTTTGTAACATAGGTCAGCTCATCGCGGAATTTCAAATCGCCGTACAGCGGCATCACCACGCGGCAGTCTACCCCATCTTTCACCAAAGCTTTGGGCAGCGAACCGGCCACATCGGCCAACCCGCCGGACTTGGCAAAGGGAGCGGCCTCACTGGCTGCATACAAAACCTTCATATAGTTTCCTCCTTATGCTTTTTGAAAAAGGGCGGGAGTTTTTGCGCTCCCGCCCTCCACACGAATGGCCGCCGGGGAGAATGGCAGCCGGGTTGGTGGCATGTTACACGGTGTGCGCCTCGGCCACATACACGGGGAAGGTATCGCTGCCGCTCAGCTTTTTGCCTGCAGAGATCAGCACATCCTTATCGGTTACCAGATACTCCACATTGGCATTCACTTCCACTACGGTATCCTGCATCAGCACGCAGTTGCGCACCACAGCGCCCTTTTCCACGTGTACGCCGCGGAACAGAATGCTGTTTTCCACCGTGCCCTGAATAATGCAGCCATCGGCGATCATAGAATTGCTCACCTTGGCCCCCTCCACATAGCGGGTGGGGTTGTCATCGCGGGTTTTGGTGTAGATGGGGCGATTTTTATCGAACAGCTGGTCAATGTTATCGTCCTGCAAAAGGCGCATATTTTCATCAAAGAAACTCTTGAGGTCTGCAATACGGGCCACATAGCCATCGTAACGATAGCCGCGCACATTCAGAATGTGCAGATTCGGCACCAGCATTTCACGCTCAAAGAAGCGCTGGCCGCGCACGCTGGATTCCTTGATCATGCTGATCAGGCGCTCGCGCTCCATCATGTAAATGTTCATGCACAGGTTCTGCTTGCCCGTGCGGTAGTCATTGTTCAGAATTTCGGTCACACGGCCGGTTTCGTCCATATTCAGCGTATAGTTGCCGTTTTTCGCACCGTCCGGAATATCAGCCACCTGATATACCGCCGTTACATCCGCGCCGCTTTCCATATGCTCATGGATCAGAGCCTTAAAGTCCATATTCAAGGCCTGGAAGCAGTCCGTCATAAGCACATATTTTTCCTTCTGCGCCTCCAAAAAGCGCAGGATCGAAGCCAGAGCCTCCATACGGCCTGCATAAATTTTAGTGACAGTGCGCTCGGCAAAGGGCGGCACAATGTTCAGGCCGCCATGCTTACGGGCAAGGTCCCACTCACGGCCGGAGCCAAGATGCTCCATCAGCGAGTGGTAATTTTTGCGGGTAAGCAGCGAAATATTGCCAATTCCGGCATTGGTCATGCTGGAAAGCATAAAGTCGATCAGGCGGTAGCGGCCTGCAAACGGAATGGCCGCCATGGCGCGCTCGGCCACCAGCTGAGGCACCAGATTATCATAGGTATTCGGGAAAATGATGCCCATCACGCTGGCATCCTTGTGTGTGGTCAGCATACTTCCTCACCCTCCTTTACATCGTCATACACTTTCGCACCGGCCTTTACGGTTGCGCTGCGGCCAATCGTTACACCGGCGGCAGTGTGGGCAATTTCGCCCTCGGCTGCACCCACAGCTGCGTTTTCTTCCACCACACAGTTGTCCGCAATGATGCAGCGCTGCACCACAGCGCCCGATTTGATCACAGTGCCCGACATGATCACGGCATCCAGCACCACAGCGCCTTCCTCAACCACCACGCCTGCCGACAGCACCGAATGCTTTACCGTGCCGTTGATCTTGCAGCCGTTGGTGATGAGCGAGTTGTCAATGCAGGATTTTTTGCCTGCCATATGAGCGGGCAGGCCGGGGTTGCGGGAGTAAATGGTCCAGTTTTCATCAAACAGGTTCATGCCGGAATGCTCGGGGTCCAGCACTTCCATGTTGGCCTCCCACAGCGAGCCGATGGTGCCCACATCCTTCCAGTAGCCGTCAAAGCGATAGGCGTACATACGGCGCTTATCCCGCAGCAGGTTGGGGATAATGTTGTTGCCAAAGTCGTTTTCGCTGTTGGGGTCAGCTTCGTCTTCCTCAAGATATTTTTTCAGAATATCCCAGTTGAAAATGTAAATGCCCATCGAGGCCAGATTGCTCTTGGGATTTTTGGGCTTTTCCTGGAACTCGGTGATGGCATCGGTATCGTCGGTAACCATCAGGCCAAAGCGCGAGGCTTCTTCCCAGGGAACTTCCATAACGGCCACGCTGAACTCAGCGTTTTTCTCTTTATGGAACTGCAGAAAGTCTGCATAGTCCTGCTTGCAGATCTGGTCACCCGAAAGAATGATGACATACTCGGGCTTATAGCGCTCGATAAAGGCAATGTTCTGGTAAATGGCGTTGGCCGTGCCCTTATACCAGTCGCTGCCATTGGCCTTTTGATAAGGCGGCAGCACATGTACACCGCCGTACAAACGGTCAAGGTCCCACGGTTGGCCGTTGCCGATATACTCGTTCAGCTGCAGCGGCTGATACTGGGTGCAGATGCCCACAGTATCAATGTTGGAATTCACACAGTTAGAAATGGGAAAATCGATGATTCGATACTTTCCACCAAACGAAACTGCAGGCTTAGCAGTTTTTTGGGTCAGCGCATACAGGCGCGACCCCTGGCCGCCGGCCAGGATCATTGCTACCATTTCTTTTGACATGATGATATCTCCCCTTATCTTTCTTCGGCGCGGCATACAAACCGGCCCCCCGGCCGGTGCCCTATACCGCCCTATCTCAAAGGCAAGGCTGCTGCACGGTGCGCTGCGGCCATCGACCTTTCAGCAAAATTTCTGCGTGATCCTTCGGAAGGGGCAGCCGGGCCGCCCGCGCCAAAGGATCGTGTTGAACGCTATTTTTATTTTTCGGTGGCATCTCCGGCCGCTTTTTTCACCGCGCGTTTTTTGGGCGCTGCCTTGGCTGCCGACTCTTTTTTGGCAGCGGAAGTCTTAGTTTTGGCTGCTGTGGTTTTGGTTTTGGCGGCAGCGGCCTTTGCCTTGGGGGCTGCTGTCTTTTTGGGTACAGCCGCCTTTTTGGGTGCCGGAACCGAGAAGTACAATGTGCTCAGCGGGGGCAGCGTGATGTGAATGCTCTGCTCAAAGCCGTGCATTTCGCCTTTTTTGCTGCGCACAGTTTTGTTGTGGAAGCCTGTGCCGCCGTATTTTTCCTCATCGCTTGTGAAAATTTCTTTATACGAGCCTGCTGCGGGCACGCCCAGCGCATAGTTTACACGCTCGACCGGGTTGAAATTGCACACCACCAGCACCGCTTCGCCCTTTTTGTCCTTTCGCAGGAAAGCTACCACGCTCTGGGCACTGTCATCCGGAACGACCCACTGGAAGCCCTCCCAGGTAAAGTCTTCTTCCCAGAACTGCGGATGCTCCAGATAGAAGTGGTTGAGACCGCGCACATAAGCCTGCGTTTGCTTGTGGGCATCATAGTCCAGCAGCAGCCAATCCAGCTGCTGTTTTTCGTTCCACTCGATAAACTGTGCAAACTCACAGCCCATAAACAGCAGCTTTTTGCCGGGATGTGCCATCATATAACCAAAAAAGGTGCGCAGGTTTGCAAACTTATCGGCATATTCGCCGGGCATTTTGTTTATAAGGCTTCCCTTGCCATGCACTACTTCATCGTGGCTGATGGGCAGCACAAAGTTTTCGCTGAAAGCGTAGAAGAAGCTGAAGGTCACCTTGTTGTGGTTGCCTGCGCGGAACAGCGGGTCGGTTTGCATATAGCTGAGCATATCGTTCATCCAGCCCATGTTCCATTTAAAGTTAAAGCCAAGGCCGCCGTCAGCTGCAGGCTTGCTTACCAGCGGGAATGCTGTGGATTCCTCGGCGATCATCATTTTGTGGGGATGACGGCCCAGAATGACAGTGTTCAGCTTGCGCAAAAAGTCAATGGCTTCCAGATTTTCATTGCCGCCGTTGATGTTTTGTTCCCACTCGCCGTCCTTGCGGTTATAGTCCAGATACAGCATACTGGCCACTGCATCCACGCGCAGGCCGTCGATATGGTACTGTTCCAGCCAGAACAGGGCGCTGGAGATCAGGAAGGACTGCACTTCGGTCATGCCGAAGTTGAACACCATGGTGCCCCATTCCTTATGCTCGCCGCGCCGGGGGTTGGGGTCTTCATAGCAGGGCAGGCCGTCAAAGTTATACAAGCCGTAGCCGTCCTTGGGGAAGTGTGCAGGCACCCAGTCCATGATCACGCCGATGCCTGCCTGATGCAGCTTGTCTACAAAGGCCATGAAATCCTTGGGTGTGCCGTAGCGGCTGGTGGGGGCGAAATAGCCCGTTACCTGATAGCCCCAGCTGCCGTCAAACGGATACTCGGTGATGGGCAAAAGCTCCACATGGGTGTAGCCCATATCCTTTATGTAGGGGATCAGCTCATCGGCCAGCTCGGCATAATTGTAGGGCACGCCGCCCTCTTTGGTGCGCCAGCTGCCTGCGTGCATTTCGTAGATATTCAAAGGCGCGTTGATCACATCGGCCTTTTTCTGTGCCTTTTCCCACTCGGCATCGCCCCACTGATAGCCCTGAATGTCATACACCTTGCTGGCGTTGGAGGGGCGTGTTTCGGCATGGAATGCATAGGGATCGGCCTTGAACTGCAGATCATCCGAAGGGGTGGTAACACAGTATTTATACACATCATACTGCTGAATGCCCTCGATAAAGGCTTCCCAAATGCCATCGCTCACAGTATACATAGGGTGGCTGCCGGGGATCCAGCTGTTAAAGTCGCCCACTACGCTTACCGCCTTGGCATGGGGTGCCCACACGCGGAACACCACGCCCTGCTTTGTGCCGCGGGTTTCCGGATGTGCGCCAAAATAGCGGTATGCTTCAAAATTATTCCCTTCATGGAAAAGATATACCGGGAATTGTGCGTTTTTATCTAACTTTTTCACAGCGTTTCCTCCCCTGAAAGCCTTTTGCGATGCGCGGGAAAATCCGCGGCAAAGGCATCGCTATTTACTATACTTCTATATTACTCGGCTTGGTTCATTTTTTCAAGTAATTTGTGGTATTATTTGACAAAAAAGACTTTCCTGAGAAAATGCTTTTGTAAAATTTGCACATGATTTTCCTATATTCTTTGTGGATTCATGCAGATTGGTGATAAAATTCCATAAAACCGGAGCTTTTGCTGCATGAACCCCCGCACGCGCCTGCCGCACACAAGACAGCAAAAAAAGCGCCGGCCGCACCCGGGTTCCCGGGCACAGCCAGCGCCTTGTATCAGTATGATCGGATGGGATCACAAAAAGCGATCGGTAAGCATTTTACTGCTCGCGGAAGGTAAGCGTGTCATCCTCGTTAAAATGATCTACGATCGCCAGACTGGCCACCTTGTAGCCCTGCTCACGCAGCTCACGGCCGCCGTTCTGGAAGCCCTTTTCGATGCAGATGCCAATGCCTGCCACCTTGCATCCGGCCTGACCGCAAATATCCAGAAGGCCCTTCATTGCCTTGCCGGAAGCGAGGAAATCATCAATGACCAGCACATTGTCCTGAGGGCCAAGGAATTTTTGCGAAAGCGTGACATTAAAGTCTTTGCCGTAGGTGTAGGAATGCACCACCGAGGTGTAGAGGCTGCCGTCCAGATTTTTGCTTTTGGCCTTTTTGGCAAACACCACCGGCACATTGCCGAAATACTGTGCCGCAATGCTGGCAATGGCAATGCCGCTGGCCTCGATGGTCAAGATCTTATTGATGCCTGCATCCGCAAAAATACGGGCAAATTCCTTGCCGATCTCCTGCATAAGGCCAATATCCAGCTGATGATTCAAAAAGGCGTCCACCTTTAAAATGCTGCCCTCGCGAATCTGGCCGTCCTTCAGAATACGCTCTTCCAAAAGCTTCATAATGCTCTGGCTCCTCCCGGTAGTTGTTTGGTTTTATTTTATACATTATGCCAAACTTTGCGCCGTTTTGCAACCGTTTTATGCGGCTTTCCTGTTCCAAATGCACAAAATATGCCGTTTTACAGCCATGTTTTCGATTTTGTATATCCTAAATGTATTTGCTGTTTATTTTTTGTGCATTCTGTCACAAATGCAATTATTCTTGTATTTTTGTCCGCATTATGTTACTTTATATTTATAGAAAAGTTTAAATAGGAGGTTTTATGTATGTGGACTTGCTCTTTATTAAAGGAAAACGCCAGAAAAGCCCTTGCAGGCAAATGGCTGGCCGGTGTGGCAGCCTGCCTGATCATCAATCTTGTGTATTTTTTCAGTAATGATGCCAGCGCCGTCGGCTCGTATATCGTTACCTATTTATTCGGCAGCAACCGCCCCTTGGGCTTGTTCGGTATTCTTTCCGTTTTGCTTGCGGTGTTTGTGATCCCGGTGCTCAGCATTGGTGTGGCGCGTTATTTTATGGAAAATCGGCAGGGCAAGCCGCCTGTAGGCAGCATTTTTTCGGTTTTCAGCGACGGCTTCGGCAATATGGTGCTGGTGAGCTTTTTGGTCAATCTGAAGGTCCTGCTTGGCTATTGTTTGCTGATCGTTCCCGGCGTTGTGTGGGAATATCGCTACGCCATGGTGCCGTATCTGCTGGCTGAAAATCCTTCCATGAGCTGTTCGCGCGCCATGGAGCTGAGCCGCGGCATGATGCACGGCGAGAAATTCAACTTTTTTGTGCTGGAGCTTTCGTTTATCGGCTGGTGGATCTTGACGATCTTTACTTTTGGCATCGGCGCACTGTTCCTGCGGCCCTACATTGAGGCCACACAGGCAGAATTTTATGCCGCCATGCGCGCCAAGGCATTTTCCATGGGAATCACCAATCAAAATGAGCTGGCAGGCTTTTTCACCTACGAAGCATAAGTTTGTTTCGAAGCGGTGCGGTTTTTGGATGGCCGCACCGCTTTTTTATAATTTTTTCAGATTTTTTTGAAAAAAGCATTGACATTTTACGCAAAAAGCAGTATTATATACGAGCGCCTTACAGGAAGCACTTGTGGACAGATGGCTGAGCTGGTCTAAGGCGCACGACTGGAAATCGTGTAGACCCCATAAAGGTCTCGAGGGTTCGAATCCCTCTCTGTCCGCCAGAACAAAACCGCGATACAGCTTGAAAAAGCTTTGTATCGCGGTTTTTCTTTATGTAAAAGTATTGCAAAACCTTGCAAAACAGTGTCGTAAAAGTGTCGTAAGCAGCCGCTGCTGCGGGCCCGAGCCCTTTTCCGGTTTTGCCCATCACAAAAAAGCCCCTGACTTACCGTTTTTGGGTTCGTCAGAGGCTTTTTTCGTAGTGATCAGCCGCCCAGATAGGCCTTGCGCACAGCAGGGTTGTGCAGCAGGCTGTCGGCATCCCCCTGCAGCGTGATGCGGCCCGTTTCCAGCACATAGGCGCGGCTGGCCACGCTCAGGGCCATTTGGGCGTTCTGCTCCACCAGCAGGATCGTCATGCCCTGTTCGTTCAGGCGCTGAATGATGTTAAAGATCTCCTGCACCATGATCGGAGCCAGACCCATGGAGGGTTCGTCCAGCAGCAGCATATCTGCGCCTGTCATCATGGCACGGCCCATGGCCAGCATTTGCTGCTCACCGCCCGAAAGCGTGCCCGCGATTTGCCGGCTGCGCTCCTTCAGGCGGGGAAAATGCTCATACACCAGCTCCAGATTGGGGGCAATGGTGCTTGCGGGCTGGGTGTAAGCGCCCATTTCCAGATTTTCCTGCACGGTCATGCGCAGAAAAATGCGGCGGCCCTCCGGCACGTGCGCCAGCCCCTGGCCAACGATCTTGTGCGGGGCCATGGTTTTGATGCTTTTATCCTTAAATACAATGTCGCCGGTTTTGGTGCGCAGCAGTCCCGAAATGGTTTTCAGGTTCGTGCTTTTGCCTGCGCCGTTGGCACCGATGAGGGTAACGATCTCGCCCTTGTTCACCGTAAAGCTGATGTCGTGCAGGGCGTGGATGTTGCCGTAATACACATTGATGCCGTCCACCTTCAGCATAGTTTCACTCATGGTTTCACCCCTCCTGCTTGCCCAGATAGGCTTCGATCACCTGCGGATTGCTGCGAATTTCATCGGGTGTGCCCTTGGCAATGATGCGGCCAAAGCTGAGCACGGCAATGCCCTCGCACACGCCCATGACAAGGTTCATATCATGTTCGATCAAAAGAATGGCAATGTGGAAGGTATCGCGGATATAGGCGATGGTATCCATCAATTCGGCGGTTTCGCTGGGGTTCATGCCGGCTGCGGGCTCGTCGAGCAAAAGCAGCTTGGGCTTGCTGGCTAGCGCACGCACGATCTCCAAACGGCGCTGTGCGCCATAGGGCAGGCTTCCGGCCTGCAGCTGCGCCATATCCTGCATATGGAAGATTCCCAGCAACTCCAGGGCCTTTTGCCGGGCCTCACGCTCCTGCTTCCAATAGCCGGGCAGGCGCAGCACCGAGTTGACAAGATGATAGCTCATATCGTTGTGCATACCGATCAGAACATTGTCCAGCACAGTAAGATCTTTAAACAGGCGAATGTTCTGAAAGGTTCGGGCGATGCCCATTTTGTTTACCTGATAGGTTTTTTTGCCGGCGGTGGAAACGCCGTCCACCAGAATGCTGCCGCGGGTGGGCGTGTACACGTTGGTGAGCATATTGAACACCGTGGTTTTGCCCGCACCGTTGGGGCCGATCAAACCGGTGATCTCGGTGCGGCCCACCATCAGATCCAGACTGTCCACAGCCGTTAAGCCGCCGAAATCGATGCCCAGATTGCGCACATCCAGAATGGGGCGCTTATCCAGATCTTCCTGCTTTAAAAAGGAATTGGTCGGGGCCGGATACAGTTTATCCTGAAAACTCATGGCTTACTCCCCCTCCTTTTCGGTTTTGCTTTTTTTCTGAAACAGTTCGCCGTTGATCAGTTTTTCCACAAGGCGCGACAGCGAGAAATCATACTGCCCCAGCAGGCCCGAGGGCTTAAAGATCATCATCAGCACCAGCGCCAGCGCATACACCACCATGCGGTATTCCGAAAAGCTGCGCAGCGCTTCGGGCAACACCGTAAGCACTGTGGCCGACAGCACACTGCCCAGCATGGAGCCCATGCCGCCCAGGACCACCATGACCAGAATTTCGATGGATTTCATAAAGCCGAAGTTTCCGGGGTTCAAAACGCCCAGATAGCCTGCATACAGCCCGCCTGCCACGCCTGCAAAGGCCGCGCTCACGGCAAAGCCCAGCACCTTGTAATAGGTGGTTTGAATGCCGCAGGAATCCGCTGCGATCTCGTTTTCGCGAATGGCCAGAATAGCGCGCCCGTGGCGGCTTTTCATCATGGTGTGAATCACATAGCAGCAAACGGCCACCCACACAAAGGCGTTGAGCACACTGGTGTATTTGGGAATGTTTTTCAGGCCCGCAGCACCGTAGGTAAGCTTAAAGCCCAGCACATTGTCGATGTTGTTCAGCGTGATACGAATGATCTCGCCGAAGCCCAGCGTTAAAATAGCCAGATAGTCGCCCTGCAGGCGCAGCGCGGGAATGCCGATGAGCACGCCCACACCAAAGGCCAGCACGGCAGCCAGCACAAGGCCCAGCACAAAGTTTACTTCGTCCGGCAGGCGGCCGTCAAAGTTTTTGGTGAAAATGGCGCTGGCATACGCGCCCACCGCCATAAAGCCGGCATGGCCCAGGGGCAACTGCCCCAGATAGCCGGTGGCCACATTCAGCGAAACTGCCAGAATAATATTGACGCCCACCAGCATAAGCACCTTGGCGTTATAGGTGGACAGCGTTTTATTGACCACCAGCAGGTTCAAGGCTGTGAGAAAGGCCGCCACCAGAATAATATTCATCAGATAGCGCACCGCCATGGGGATCGTTTTTCTTTCTTTCATGCATGGCACCCCCTTTTACACCTTTTCCTGCAGCTGACGGCCCAAAAGGCCCGCAGGCTTGACCAGCAGCACAACGATCAGAATGGCAAACACCACGGCATCCTTCCAAACGGAAAGGCCGATGGCCGAAACAAAGCATTCGGCAATGCCAATGGCAAAGCCGCCCACCATTGCGCCCGGGATCGAGCCGATGCCGCCCAGAACAGCCGCCACAAAGGCCTTCAGGCCCAGCATGGAGCCCATGGTGGGGGTGGCCTGTGCATACTGGCAGCAGTACAGCACCGAGCCAATGCCGGCCAGCGCCGAGCCAATGGCAAAGGTGAAGGAAATGGTGGCATTCACATTGATGCCCATCAGCTGGGCAGCGCCGGTATCCTCGGAAACTGCACGCATGGCCTTGCCCACTTTGGTTTTCTGCACCAGCAGCGCCAGGGCGATCATGGAAACCACCGACACCGCAATGGTGAGAATGGCGGTAAAGCTGATTTTTACGCCGCCAATGGAAATGGGCGCTACATTATAATAGCTGGGGATCACCTGTGCGCTGGCGCCCCAGATCAGCTGTGCGCCGTATTCCAGAAAATACGAAATGCCAATGGCTGTGATCAGCAGCGAAATACGCGGTGCGTTGCGCAGCGGCGTGTAGGCCACTTTTTCAATAAACACACCCAGCAGTGTACACACGATCACGGTGGCAAAAATAGCCGCTACCGGCGGCAGGCCCATTTTGGCCATTACGATCCACGAGGTATATGCACCGATCATAATGATATCGCCGTGTGCAAAATTGAGCAGCAGAATGATGCCGTACACCATGCTGTAGCCCAAAGCCACAAGGGCATAGATGCTGCCCAGCTGCAGGCCGTTGATGAGCTGGCTGAAAAAGTTTGACATAGTGGTCATCCCTTCCTTTCACATGAAATCGAATTGGAAGAAGTGCTCCGCCACAAATGCAAGCTGACATGGGTTGCGCCCTGCTTGCATTTTTGGAGCAGCACTCCCCCCTGCTTTGAGCGGGAAGTGCCAAAAAACAGCAAGGCCGTGCAGAAAAACGAGCGTTTCAGGCTGCGAGTTTCCGCACGGTCATGCCACTGGTTTTGCAAAGCAGGCCGCCGATCAAACGGCGGCTTGCCTGCAGCCCGGAAAACCTGTATTAATACATTTCCACCAGCTGCTCTGCGCCATCGTGAATGGTGAGAATAGCAGTCTGCTTGGTGGGGTTGTTGTGTTCGTCAAAGGTGAACTCGCCGGTCACGCCGTTTACCGTGGCGTTCTTCATGCCGTCGATCACAGCCTGCTTGTATTCGTCAGAGCCTGCTTCCAGGCCTGCATCCTCGGCAGCCTGCAGGCCGATGCACATGGTCATGGCTGCATCGTAGCCCAAGGGGCTGAACATGTTGGGGAATTCCTCGCCGTAGGCCTCTTTGTAAGCAGCCTCCCATTCGGGGTTGCTGCCGCCTGCGTAACCGGAGCAGAAAATGCTGCCCTCCAGCTCTTCAGCGGTGGCATAATCGCAAACACCGCCCCAGCCGTCGCCGCCCACAAAGGGAGCTTCGATGCCAATGGCACGGGCCTGCTTTACGATCTTGCCGTTATCCTCGTAGTAGTTGGGGCAGAACACGATGTCTGCGCCGGAAGCATTGATGTTGGTGAGCTGTGCGTTAAAGTCCACATCGCCCTTGGCGTAGCCCTCGGAATCCACCACTTTGCCGCCCAGCTTTTCAAATTCCTCTACGAAGTTGGCGTTCAGGCCCTCCGAGTAGTCGTTGCCGGTCTGATAGATCACCGCAGCGGTTTTTGCGCCCATCTTGTTGAAGGCATAGTCTGCCATTTTGGTGCCCTGGAAGGGATCGATAAAGCAGGCACGGAAAGCATTGGCATACAGCGTGTCGCTTTCGGCATCATAGGTCACAGCCTCGGCGGTTGCGGATGCGGTGATCATGGGCATATTGTAATCCTGGCTTTCAGCCACCACAGCCTCGGTGGGAGTGGTGGTAACATCGCCGATCAAGCCGGTGATGCCTTCGTCCACCATTTTGGTGAAAGCGGTAACAGCCTCGGTGGCATCGCCCTTTTCGTCGTATTCGATCACATTGATCTGCTTGCCGTTGATGCCGCCCTTGGCGTTGACCTCGTTGATATACAGCATAGCGCCGTTGCGCACGGCCTGGCCGTAAACGGCTGCATCGCCGCTCAGGGGTGCCAGCAGGCCGATGGTGATGGAATCGGCAGAAGCTCCGGAAGCGGCAGGCGCTGCAGAAGAACTTGCAGAACCGCCGCAAGCAGCCAGGCTCATGGCCATGGCAGCTGCCATGGCAGCACTCATGATCTTTTTCATAGATATATCCTCCTTGATTTATAATAACCCTCTCTATCCTGCCCGCTCCTTGAGCGGCGCAGTGTACCGTTTTTTGTGTTCGGTATGGTTAATATTATAAGCCTGAATTTTTCTGGATACAATTCACAAACTGTACATACTTTTCGGGCATAAAATCCGCATTCTATACAACAGGCACAAAAGTTATTACAGTTTTTTGTTGTATTCGCACAGTTTATTGGAAAATTATTTTCACTTTTTGCATGAATTTGGTTCAAGTATCAAAGTGAAATCGAATTCAAGTATAAAAAAATCGACTGCCATTGCAAAAAGGCAGCCGATTTTTTAACATTATTATTTGTAACTTTTTTAAAAGAAAGCCAGCAGGGCTTAATCGTTTTCCTGCAGGCGATCATGGGCCAGCTCATAGCCGCCCTCACCATACTGAATACAGCGGTTGATACGGCTGATGGTAGCGGTGCTGATCTCGGCTTCCTTTACGATCTGCTCATAGGTTTTACCGTCCAGCAAAAGGCAGGCCGCCGTAAAACGCTGTGCCATATCGTTCAGTTCCTTCATGGTGCACAGATCTTTAAAAAATGTGTAGCAATCTTCTTTGTTTTTCAGCGTTAAAACTGCATCGAACAGCTGATCCAACGCCTTGTTTCTAACCTCTTTGCTTGCCGCCATGTGCGCCACCTCATTATGATCAATCTTGATAGTGCCCCCAAAAGCAACGCTTTTCACGCTTTTTTCTTGGGAGGCGCCTTAGAAAATGCCGTGCCGTTTTTGCCCGGCAGCCACTGTGCCAAAAGCCCTGCTTTGAGCCTTTAACCTATTATCATAGTATCACAGCAGCTTGAAAAGTGCAATATGAGAATTGGGGTTTTTACACAAAACAGGCGCTCCGGATAACCGGAAGCGCCTGTATCGTGCTGAAATTGTTTAAGATCAGTTGCCTGCGGCAGCAGCAGCAACCTCAGCGGCGAAATCCTCGCTGCGCTTTTCCAGGCCCTCGCCCTTCTCAAAGCGGGTGAAGCCCAGGATCTTGATGGAACCGCCCATTTCCTTAGCGCACTTTTCAGTGTACTGAGCAATAGACAGGTCGCCGTCCTTCACGAACTCCTGGTCAACCAGGCAGTTCTCCTTGTAGAACTTCTTCAGCTTGCCCACGATCATCTTTTCCTTGATGGCGTCGGGCTTGTTAGCGGTCTTGGGGTCGTTGGCCATCTGAGCCAGCAGAACTTCCTTCTCCTTGTCCAGAACCTCAGCGGGAACCTCGCTCTCGCACAGGTAGCCGGGGTTGGCAGCAGCGATCTGCATAGCAATATCCTTGCCGTATGCCTCAAAGGCAGCATTGTCGCCGCAGTCGGTGTCGAAGTGAACCAGAACTGCGTGGGTGCCGCCGCCGTGCACATAAGCAGCGCAAACGCCCTCGTAGCGAGCGAAACGGCGAATCTTGATGTTCTCCTTGATCACCAGGATCAGTGCCTTCAGGGCATCGTCCACAGTGCCTTCGCCCATCTTGCAGGCCATCAGGGCATCCACATCAGCAGGGTTCTGCTTGATGATCAGCTCGGCAACATCCTTCACGAAGCCAACAAACTTTTCGTTCTTGGCAACAAAGTCGGTTTCTGCATTGACCTCGATCACGCAGCCCACCTTGCACTTGCTGCAGTAGGTAGCGTAAACCATGCCCTCGGCAGCCACACGGCCAGCCTTTTTAGCAGCAGTAGCCAAGCCGCGCTCACGCAGCAGCTCAACAGCCTTTTCAAAGTTGCCGTCAGCCTCGGTCAGAGCCTTCTTGCACTCCATCATGCCGCAGTCGG
>ERZ1034901.27-NODE-27-length-106344-cov-31.272277_pt1 | contig 106344 bp, 86 predicted proteins | sample MGYA00520628_ERZ1034901 | MGnify/ENA primary metagenome ERZ1034901 (study PRJEB33766, sample SAMN09781783) | gut metagenome | biome: gut microbiome | host: Homo sapiens | place: Madagascar | study: EMG produced TPA metagenomics assembly of the PRJNA485056 data...
CGCGGCGACTTGTATATAATATCATCAGGTGTACACATTGTCAACAACTTTTTTTATTTTCCCCTTTTAATACACTATATATACGCATTTGCAATCCATTTCTACTATATATAGTTGCATTTTATCATTACATAAAAAAAGCATTTTATCTGACCCTCAAATCAGAATAAAATGCTTTTCAAAATCACTTATCGTTTAATCACAACTGTCCTGTCTGCTGATATTTATTCCATGTTTTCTGATATTTAAATGTATAAATTATTGCATACACAGCACATATTATAATAAGCCATCCCCCAGGCCTGCCGGTAAGTATCATCATAAATATCAAATTAAATAATGAATACGCACCAAGTGCAACAGCACATGCCCGGCTTTTTGCGAGCTGGATTCCTAATCCAAGTCCTACAACTATAACTACATCTAATATACCAAATATATTTCCCGCAACAATAACATTTACCACGAATGATATTATACCAATGACATATGTAATTATTGCTGCAACCATAAGATTCTTAGTAATCGGCTTGATACTTTCACACTTATCAAATTCTTTCTTTGTCATCCTTGTTGTTCCAACATATACATTTTCAGATATGTCATATTGCTGATATCCATTGTTCTGCTTAAATGCAGCATCAGAATCCGATGCACTATTGTTCATACCTTGCTGAGAATTATCACTTTGTGACAATTTAGCCCCACAGCTTTTGCAAAACTGTGCCCCCTGCTCATTAGCTCTTCCACACGACTTACATATCATTTACCTTCCCCCCTTCTTATCTTATTGTATGAAATAACAACTTAGTGATTGGATTGCAATTATACAATCCCTCTAAGATATTATTGCCATGTATCTGTAGTAATATCTTGGAAGCTGTCTCCGTTCCGCTTATTGCTGTAACAACTGTAAAAAATAACCATATTACAACAAGTCCTTCAACAAGCCCCAATATTACCCCACCTGCTTTATTCGCCTGTTTTATGACAGGCAGCCTACTTATAATTCCTGTTGCAGCAATAACAATCCTAAGTGCTATAAATACAATCACCATTATCATTATATATATGATTGCCGTCAGGACTATATTTGCAAGCCTTACCGAGATTATCCTTAAAGTAATTTCTTTAACCGATGTTGATGTATAATCAGTTATAACATTTGCCAATTCAGATTCTGGAATTGCTTTAACTGCATCAGTCAGACTCTCTGGAAGATTGATTCTGTTTCCAACCTCACCTATAACTTTATTGACTTCATCTGAATAGCTGCTTATATGATTAATATTTACATCTAATAAATTCCTCTGATTCGCAATAAAATAATCATCAATTTCTTTATTATTTGATAACAACTCATATATGGATTGTGATAAATTTTCATCCAGATTAGTTCCGCTTTTTACCGCTGATGTTGCCAATGGTGCAACAATTACCGCAGCTATTATTGTTATAAGTATTGACGCCAGCGACAGAACTATTCTTATAACACCCTTTCTCCATCCCGCAACAGCAAATATTCCAAGAATTAATATCACTCCTATTAAAAGCATTTTGTTCCCCCTTATCACTTCAGTTTGATTGTCTGTATATATTTGGAATTCACAAGTGTATAATCTCCTCTGGTTCCCTTTGGCAACACATTAATAACCGGCATGTCAAATTCTATATCTGCCAGCTTTTTGCCTCTCAGATTCATCAGAACAAATGTTGATGCATTATTCATAATTATACTTTTTCCATCAAACTTAATATCTGTATATTGAACTGCAAATGTAGTGTTAAATATTTCTTTTCCAGCTATGTTGTAAACTACAAGTTTATATGGATCTCCCGAATCAGAATTATTCTCAACAACACCTATGTACTGGTCACTATAAAATATTTTTTCTATTTCATTATTAATTTCAATTGTGTGCTCAAGTGACGGATATTCTTTTATCTTATAAATGCTTATTACATTTTCTCCAACCGCAACAGCCATTGTATCATTTATAAATTTCACATCACCAACAATTATATCATCATAATTAAATCCGCCGACAACTCGTTCCGTTTCATTTTTTCCCACATCAGAAAAATTGTAAAAAACAACATTTGTTTTTATCTCATCACCACTCACCTTTATAAATGACGCTATAAGCTTCTTGGCATCTGATGAAATACTAATATCTAACGGATAACCATCACCCGACAAAGTTGTCTTCACACTGTATATTTTATCTCCATTTGTATCATACATATTAATGTAATTGGCATAATTATCCTCTAGGACTGTCGCTATTTTACCAGTTGAGGAAACCTCAACCTGCAATATTGGCATAGAAGTATCGGCCTTTCCGACTTGTCCATCCTGATTAAATGAATATGCTGTACTTCCATTAATATCAGCAACAGCTATAGAATTTTCACATATGCTTACTGCCGGGTTCTGCATTGAATATGTCTGGTTCCATATAGCCTTGCCATTTCCCTTATAATATGAAATTCCGTCATTGCTATACCTTACATATCCATCTGCAAATGAAACATACTTGGAAGATTCTATATCGTCCCTGTTAGTTGAATTAACAACTGAATATGATGTGTAATCATAATTGTCCATAACTCTCAAAGCAATATATACACCGGCTACAATTAACGCTATTATAAATACAGTTGCACATATAACCCTTATTTTATGTCTGCGTATCTTTCTTTTTACTGTTTCATCATCAAGAACATCCTCTGATTGTTCTAAAGACGCTGCCGCCTGTGAATTTATGCTGATTACTTTTCTGACCGGCGCATTTCTGTCACCATTAAATCTTGATTTTCCAGATATTATATCTGCCATATTAATCCCCTTTTTATTGCATCCTCTAACATAGCTAATTATACAATATTAGGGAATTTAATCAAGGAAGTTTTATCTGCTGTCCTATGTATAATACATTTTCATCTTTTATATCATTATATGCAGTTACCTCTTTACATTTTGATGTGTCACCATAATACTTTTTACATATTCCCATTATTGTATCCCCAGATTTCACCGTATATATCACAGGCTCCTTAACTGTTGCTGCAACCACCTGCTCCTCCGTCTGTACAACAGTTGTCACATCAAAACTTTCCGTTGCTGTCGCAATTACGCTTGTCCCTTCTGTTTCTGCCTCTGTAGGATATACACCGCCCTCTAATTTATTGACTGGTACAACCGTATCCGCTTTTGTCGAATCATTTCCTGACATCTGTACCATAAGACTGCTTATTGATTTGTCAAACTTTTTCATTTTCTGGTAATTATTCATCAGATTAATTCCAATAACAAGAATAACTACAACCATAAATGTGCTTACACCGTACATAAATCTTGTACTCTTTTTCTGTTCTCTCAGTTCCTCTTTTTCCTTAATTATATTACGTATAGATTTCATTACCTTGTCCGGTCCCTCTTCACTTGAACTCCGTTCTCTTCTCTCTAACATATATTCCTGCATCTCATAATTCCGCTCATAAAAACATACATATCCTTTTTGTTTTTTCAACTCACCATTTTCATAAAGATAAAAATTCTCTTCCTTCTCCACTGTATCAATAAGATAAAATGTTTTCATTGTCCCCGCAAAATTATCCAGATGTATTTTCTTTAATTTAAGCATTCTTTCAGGCGTAACTTCAGGAATAGCTGCAAACCAGCCTACAACTGAAAGATCCGGGAAATATTTTTCAACATCTGTATATATTACATTCCAGACATTTTCATTAAAATACACCCCTTTTTCTTCAACCTCTTTCCCAAGTTTTGCTTTTATTATACCTTTTATAAAAACACATTTTTCTTCTCCATCCACCTGATTGTCCCCAAGAAGAACTCCAGCCTGTATATCCGATGGATTATTGTATGCTATTGAATTTATATATGTAAAAGCATAATCTTCTATATATATTTTCTTATCAGAGTTCACTTCGCCTATCTGTTTAATATTTTTCGGTCTCCTTATGGCCGCACCTCTTGTACCTTTTTTTGACTTATCTGAATTTTCTTCATTACAAATTATTTCTATCATGGTGCCTCCTTTTACTCTTTTCATCAGAATAATATCACTGTAATAAAGAAAAAATTATCAGATTTTGTCAGCCCGAAAAAAATATTAAAAATAATTTTGTAATAATCATTAAATCTACAGCGTACACATTACTAAAGAGCCTGTCTCTGACAGATAATAATCGGAGGTATATATGCTTTATTACTTTAATTCAACCAATTCTTCTTCTGGAGTAAAAATGGGAAAAATGCTCTGTGATATCGTATCTAAGAATATTCTCCCTAATCAGGAAATCATTATTTTATGTATAGGAAGTGACCGTTCTACCGGTGACAGTCTTGGTCCACTAATTGGTCACCGGTTCAGGGATTATATTTCCCCTGGTATGTATCTCATCGGAGATCTTAACCAGCCTGTTCATGCTGCCAATCTTAATTACTGTCTTAAAACCATAAGCAAAACATTTGATAATCCTTACATAATCGCAATAGATGCTTGTCTTGGCAAAGAAGATCATGTTGGTTATATGACTCTCGCAACTGGTCCTTTAAAGCCCGGACTGGGTGTTAAAAAAAAGTTGCCCGAAGTGGGAGATATTCACATTACAGGAATTGTTAACTCTTCCCGTGATATGGAATTCTCTACACTTCAGACAACCCGCCTGTCAATAATATTTCAGATAGCTGATGCAATTGTGCTTGCATTAAGAACATTTAATGACGATTATTATATACAGCAAGAGCCTGCGCTATCGTATCTGCTGCGCCAGACTTCATAATTGAATTCAATTCCGAAAGCCTGTCAACACTCATAAATTCTTTTCCGAGATACGCTTCGTAATTAGATGATATATATATTCTCTGCTTCTTGACCAGATCATCCAAATCATCATATTCATCCTTTTTCTTTTTTAATTCTGCATCCATGCTGGTTATTTTATCGTCATAACGATTGTTTATTTCACTTATAATGTCAGCTTTGGTTGTATTTTCAAATTCCTCCAAAGCTGCATTTTTTTCTTCCTCAATGCCAGAAATTTCATCATGAAGCGCATTAATCTTTGAATCATAAGATTCAAGACCATACATATCCTCATTCCTGTCCTTGCGTATATTCCTCTCAATTTTCTTGATTCTCTTCTTGTTATCGCGTATCTGCATTCTGGTATTCTGAGCTGCAATTATCGTATCCTTATGTTTCAATAGCACACCCTTATATATTCCTTTAACAAGAATCAAACATAAAATTGGCATTAAAATACTATAAAGCAGAAGAATCCAATCTGGAATCACTGGCAGAAAATACAACACTACTGGTATCACCGCAAAAAGAACTAATAATAACGATACATCAATTACATAATCCAAAAATTTTCTGGCGTTAAAAGCCGCGATAAATATCTGACTGTTACACATTTTTGAAATATTCTCATGTATAAAAGCCTCATTTATCTGTTCTGCCAAATCAGAATTTTCCGCTCTTAAAGACGCTGTTTCAGAATTAATCCGTTCCTTAACGCCTGCCATCTTAGCCTTATCTCTGGCAGCAGTAACATTTTTTATCTTATCTTTATCAGCATTGATTGATTTATCGTATCCATCACATATTGCGTCTATACTTGCTTTTATTTTTGAATCAGTTTCATTCTGCTTTTCTTTGTTTGTGTTATCTAACTCTCTTGAAATATCTTTTACGCTTTCAGAAAGCTTCTCAAGCCTTTCTTTTTTAGAGTTATGTTCTTTCATATCTCCAATTATCTGTTCCAGCTGTTTCTGATTCCCATTAAGTATATTCTGTTCTGCCATCTGCTCACCAACTTCCGTATACACTAATATTTCATCTTATTATTTGTTATCTCTATAATAATTAATAAGACATCCATCAAGAATTATCTGTCTTTCATCATCTGTAAGCTCATCAAGCTTAAGTTCGAACTCTTTCATATCTTTATTAACAACAAATGCCTTGATTGTAGACACTTTGTTCTTAATCGCATTCTGAATCTCCGGAATAAAGATATAATCTCCATTCTCAAAAGGAAGCTCTCCCTTATCAATTATGAATGGAAGCATACCCCAATTGATAAGATTTGAACGATATCTCTTAGTCGCATACTCATTAGCAATGTTAGCCCATCCGCCAAGTACCTTCTGACATGATGCTGCCTGCTCTCTTGCTGAACCATCGCCCGGCTTAACTGCAAATATAGTGCTTCCAACACCAACATTAGACTTATGAACATCATATGTTTCTTTAATCTTATGCATGATGTCTCTGAGCTCTGGTAAGGCTTCTCCCATGCACTGTCCAGCTTCTCTTGCCTTCTCTGCTTTCTGTACTTCCTTAGCACGTCCTACATATGCAGGATCCTTTCTTGAAAGCGCGAATTCAGCAAGACCAAGAGGATTAGATCTGAATGATGATGTCTCTCCTGATGGAATAAGTTCATCTGTTGTTGTAACCGGATCATGTATCTCAGATACAACCTTAATAATAAGGTTCTCTGGAAGTGCAACCATCTCTGGCCAATCTTTGATATTAGGTCCGAACTGGATTTCCTGTTCTGGATCTGCAACCCCCTTGCTGTCAAATACTCTGTTAGCATAGATTGAGCTGTCAAAATGGTATGCTGGTCCTGTAAACTCTACATCAACATCTGTAGCTGCTGTAAGGTATCCCTTATTAGCTGCTGTTGCTGCAATAGAACGTGCATCCATAAGTGCAACAGATGATATCTGACCATTCTGTAACTTAGAACCCTCTCTGTTAGGGAAGTTTCTTGTTGAATGTCTGATTGAGAATGCATTATTAGCAGGTGTATCTCCTGCACCAAAGCATGGTCCGCAGAATGCAGTCTTAACAATTGCACCTGTCTCCATAAGATCTGCAAGTCTTCCATTTCTTGCAAGTTCAACATAAATCGGTGTACTTGCAGGATATACGCTAAGCGTAAACTCATCTGCACCAATAGACTTTCCTTTAAGAATGTCTGCAGCTGCACATATGTTTTCAAAGCCACCACCGGCACATCCGGCGATAATTCCCTGATCAACATAAAGTCTGCCATTCTTAATCTTATCTGTAAGCTTATATTCAACCTGTCCATCAAGGCTTACAAGAGCCTTCTTCTCTACATCATGAAGAATATCTTCAAGATTAGCATTAAGTTCTTCAATTGTATAAGTATTGCTTGGATGGAATGGCATAGCAATCATTGGCTTGATTGTGCTTAAATCCACATATACAACACCATCGTAATAAGCCACATTTCCAGGATTAAGTTCCTTGTAGCTTTCACTTCTTCCGTGAATATCATAGAATTCCTTAACCTTATCATCTGTTCTCCAGATAGATGAAAGACATGTTGTCTCTGTAGTCATAACATCTACGCCAATTCTGAAATCAGCACTGAGTGATGAAACACCAGGTCCAACGAACTCCATAACTTTATTCTTAACATAACCGTTACCAAATACTGCACCTATAATAGCAAGTGCAACATCCTGAGGGCCAACACCCTTTGCTGGTTCTCCTGTCATGTAGATAGCTACTACTCCCGGTCTGTTAATATCATATGTCTTATTAAGAAGCTGCTTAACAAGCTCTGGTCCACCTTCGCCCATAGCCATTGTTCCAAGAGCACCATAACGTGTATGGCTGTCTGAACCAAGAATCATCTTTCCACCTTCAGCCAGCATTTCTCTTGCAAACTGGTGGATTACAGCCTGATGAGGTGGCACATATATTCCGCCATATTTCTTTGCACATGTAAGACCAAACATATGGTCATCTTCATTAATAGTTCCGCCAACTGCACAGAGACTGTTATGACAGTTAGTAAGTACATAAGGAATTGGGAATTTTTCAAGCCCTGACGCTCTTGCTGTCTGGATAATTCCAACAAATGTAATATCATGAGAAGTCATCTTATCAAACTTAATCTTTAACTTCTCCATGTTTCCAGATGTGTTATGGTTTTCAAGAATTCCATATGCAATAGTATTCTTAGAAGCCTCTTCCTTTGTTACTGAACATCCTGTCTTGGCAGCTACTTCATTCACAGCCGAAGCACTATCTTCAACAATATCAACACCATTGATAAGATATGCTCCTACATCACTTAATTTAATCATGCTTTTTCCTCTTTCTATATATCATTACGGTTTCCCGCTTAATATCTGTTATTCCTACACTGACTATATAACAACATATAAGCTCTATAGATAAGGTGTAACCCTTTCTACAATTGAAGCTATAGTCTCATTGTCTGCAGTTCCCGGAACCCAGCCAACATTAACTGTGTCACCCTTAATTCTTGGAATAATATGCATATGAAAATGGAACACTGTCTGACCTGCAACTTCTCCATTATTCTGAACAATATTAAGTCCATCAAAATCCAGTGCTTTCTTATACGCTTTAGAAATCTTAGCTGCCACTTTAAATACATGTGCAGCAGTATCATCATCAAGTTCATATATATTGTCAAAATGTTCCTTTGGCAATATAAGTACATGTCCTTTTGCTGCAGGATTGGCATCGAAAATGACTTTTACGATATCATCCTCATAAAGAGCATTTGTTGGAATCTCGCCGTTTGCCAGCTTGCAAAAAATACAATCATCCTTTTTCATACTATTTCCTCACTTTGCGCGAAATTTGTCGAAATACTTTTGTTTACATGTACTTCGAATATGTATATACTTTATTATATACTTTTATATGATAACTTAAAGAGTGTTCGATTACAACCTCATAGCAAAAAACTTATTAAATTAATGTCTGAAAGGAATTCTTATAATATGCTTAATAATGATGAATATAACCAACTATGTAACTTAGTAAAAAATACTCCTGATTTAAAACCTGTTATCGAAAAACTGTCTTTAATCTCTCCTTCAGAATTATCTATTAGTTCCCATAATATCAAAAATCATATTGCGTATCTGAAAACAAGCTTTCAGCTTCTAAAAAAGAAATCCCCCGAAATATCAGATAATATTTATTTCAAACGCATGGAAAAAGTACTATCTGAACTAATATGTCATATGGACCGTACTACTCTATATCGTTACAGCATGAAAGATTTAGATAGATATCCTGTATGCATTAAAGATATACTTTATGAACTTCCTGATATTATTGATGAAAATACAGACAACGACTGTAGCTTTAATTTCTCTCTTGCCGACTTGCCTGATATATCAATCAATCCTGAACATTTCAAAATGATGATGACAGAAATAGTATTAAACGCATGTGAAGCCTCTGATTATTCTGGTGAAATAACGCTCCAGTCCGATATTAATGACAATATAATTCGTATTAATATAACAAATAACTGCACAACAGAAATTCCCGAAAATATATCCCTTGAACATATCAGCCAGCCTTTTTTCACTACAAAGAAAGGACACTGTGGTGTCGGTCTTGCAATCGTTCATCAGATATGTATGAAATATAACATTTCTGCTTCAATATATAATGCAGACAATCAGATTATATTCAGTATAATTATACCTTTATCAGACAATTAGCCTATTGAATATTCAGATTCAGATTTCGGATTAATTCTGAAATCTGAATATCTCATCTAACATTCTCAAAGTTTTAAGATTACCTCTTGCAGTCATTGCACCTGTCATAAATGCCCTATGAAAAGTATCTCTGCCTTTCACTACATTGTCAAAGGTTTCTTTTGTCAGCTTACCAATTACATCTGCCCCCTTGTTTTCCCCTAATTCAACTTTTATCTGGCTTCCATCAACATATATACTTATTATTTTTTCTTTATCACTTATTGATAACATATATGTACTCTTAAATCCTGCTGCCGGTTTAAAATTATCTTTAAATACATTAATATAATAATCGTCTCCGCCATTCTCCTGATCACTAAGCAATTCTTTATATATACTTGCCAGTGATTCAATATCCTGCTTTTGTGTTTTTACAAAATCATCATCAGATGCATACTTTGATAACTGTTCACTTTCTTGTGGAGTAAGTTTAATCGTATCCTTAAGCATATTATTTTTTATTGTCTGACTGCTTGATGGAAGCTGTTTTATTTTCTGTGAAATTGTTCTATATACATTCTCAGCATATTTTTCTATTATGGTATTATATTCAGAATTAAACTCAAAATCAGTTGTATCATCAATATAAGCACTTAATGCCTGACCAATCTTTCCACCAATAATCTCCCATGAATTATTTAATGCCAGAGTAACTTCTCTTTCTCCATATGTCCTAGCCATTACAACTGGAAACATATATATACTTGCTGCCTGAGACTTATCTGAATACAACCAGCATGAGTCTAAAAATGTCTGCATATATCCACCCATTCCAACCCATTCAACTGTAGTTGCAAGAATAAGTCCATCTGCCTCAGTAATTGTCTGAGACAATGTTGTTATAGTGTTTTTCATTTCATATAAATTATACCTTGTAACATTAACATTTAACTCTGTAAGTACTTCCTGTATCTTGTTAATCACAAAAACTGTAGGGTCATCAACAAGACCTCTTCCACCATAATATATATTAATATTCATTGCCATAATCCCCATATATGTTTAATTACATTCACTACTTATCTATAGTGATATATCAGTCAGAATATAGCATAAAATCTAGCTTATTTCAACCTTGAAGGCTATCGCCGCCAGTTTAAGTATATCTCCATTACATAATTGTTTTTTCTCATGATTATTAAGCCTTTCCCCATTAATGTATGTTCCATTAGTTGCATTAAGATCCTCTATGCTATATATATCCTCCTGATTGCTCTCATGATATACACAACAGTGCATACGGCTTATAACTTGTGCATTCACAACTACATCTGACATTTTTTCAAGACTGCCGATAATATATGGATATTTGTTCATTGCTATTGACCTTATATTATGTTCACCTGGTGTATGTATATCTAATTCACCTATCAGATTGTCATCCATAAGATGCAATTTTAATTTTTTCTTTTTTCTCGCTGAACCAATAAAATCTGATAACAGCATTGTTTCATTGCATAAATCATCATACATATCTGATACATTTTTTGTTTTATTAACCAGATTATTATCTTTTACTTCTTCTTTTATTGCGTAAGGGATTTCTTCCTTTTCAACAGACGTTACTGTATGGGCATATGATTTCTTCTTTTTGAATGTATAAAATAATATTCCAGCGCCTGCACCAGTACATGCAAAAGAAACCATAGCAGGTATATTTAACGGAATCATATCTGGCAGAAACATATTAATAAGTCCAAAAAACATAATTAACGCTCCTGCTATTGGAATTTGAGATAAAGACTTTTCCTGTCTTTCTTCTTTATCTACGAGAATCTGTTCCGGAAATACTGTTGGAATTTCCCTTTTTATTTCTCTTTTAATTTCTCTTTTTTCTTCACTAATTTCTTGTGATGCTATTTTTTCATCATCCCATTGTTTTTCTGACATTCCAAACATTTTTATTAAATTGAAAGGATCATAGTCACCTACCAATACCTTCTGATATATTTCATACAATTTAACAATACACTGTTTATCCAGACTATGATCAAAATGCTCAAGTATAAACTCAAACAGCATTTTTAAGCTTTCATTAAATGTATAAGAATTAAGATTTGTATGATATACAAAATACAATTTTTTAGTTCCAACATCCATATATATGTATTTAGGTTCAATTTTCACATGATCTATATCCAACATGTAATCATCAGCAATCCTGACTATCTCAGAAATATTTATGCATATTGATTTAACATCATCCATTGTCATTTTTCCATATTCATAGAATTTACTCACCTGCTGTTTCGATGTTATATCATAATATATCCCGTATTTATTATTTACCGAATACATAGACATCTTTAAAAAATGATCTGGCTTATTGCGTCTCAGCATTTTATACTGATAATCCTCATATTCTTTTTCATCCTCTATTACCAGATAATTACTGTTATTCTGATGCTCGTATCTTACATTTATATTATCACTCCCCAAATCTTTCCCTCCTCTAATTAACTGCCTCAATTATTGCCCTCATTATTCTTATACTTTTCTCCGGCTGACTTTTCTTTATTGCCGAATCATCCACTTTCACTTTATAGTTATGTGAAAATATACATCTTTCCTTTAAATATTCTTCTGCAATTTTCTCGAAATCATTCCTTCTGTCACTATTCATTTCACTTAATTCGTTCTCTATTCCAATCTGACTCATAACATTTTCTTTTATAATTTCATCATGAATATTACATGTAAATGATATTATTAAAATAATTATCATTGAAAACACAGGAACTATAACTGCATTTTCAACCGTATAAGAAGCTCTTATCCACACAATATCACCCCCACATAAGAAAAAAGAACAAATGGCAAAAATGCTATACTGTCCTTAGTTTTAACTTTTTTCAACAACAATAATATACCTGCAAATACGCTGACCAGAAACAACGATGTCAGAAGCACTCCTAATGCCATTCTCATACCATCTAAAAAGGCTATCAATCCTATTAAAATCATATCTGCAAGTCCGAGCATTTTTCCATATATGCTAATCAGCATAGTTATACCCACAAATACGAAAAAATATATCAGATGAATACCCCCTATCGTCTGCTTCTCTCTTATAAGACATATTACTTTTATGATTATGGAAAATATAGAAAATATAATTAACATCCATAATGGAACTGCTTTTCTCTTTATATCCGTAATCCCCATAATTAACAATCCTGTCATAATAAATATATTAACCATATTCCCCCTCAGCCATTATTTTCAGCACATTTAATACAACATCTCATTGTTTTTTCTGCAATTTCCCTTTTTATGCTTGTGACATTGCGTTGCAACACTTCACATGTAGAAGTTGTATGGTATCTGCGTCCGTATGGCGTATAATAAATTGTATCTGAATTTCCATCACATTTACTGCATTTATAATACTTTGCACCTGAATCATTTCTTAATTGTGTAACATCATTTATACTGGCAGTTCTTATCTGATGTAGTAAATATGTGCAATCAATATCAGTATGAAATACCTGTCCATTTTCTGTAACATAAACATACATATCCCCCTGATTGTATTCAGATGGCACATATGTGTTTCTGTCTTCCCCAAGCCAGGCATCTGTCAGACAATGTTCCTGAATATATATCCCCTGTTTCCCAAATATGTTAAATGGATTATATATTCTGTATGTAAGTTTTACTTCGATTGTGGAACTATTATCAAGTACTTTTGTTCCGGCAAAAACCCAGCCTGCATTACCACCTGTTATATAATTATCTTTGGCATAACTGCCACCTATTTCATCTATAAAAACAGTCACCAATTCAACATTGGTAATAACTTTTCTGCATATACCTGCATCATCTTCACTTTTCTTTAAACTGTTAAATATATCATTTTTATCTTCATCTGACAGTTCCTGCACCGATTCACTTATATACGCATATCTGTTTATTTTTCTTACTGTGTTATACAATGCATTATTTACCTGTGTTCTTACCATTAGTACATGCAGCATAAATATAACCGCTACTGTTGCATAGACAAATAATGGTATTACTAATGCTGCCTCCACAGTTGTCGACGCAGAAACTTGCCTATTTATGATGTATTTTATTTGGGTGAGTTGTTTAATCTAACCGCATCTCCTTTCCTGATGAGCATTCTTAATAAAAATTTTCTGCGTCAAACTGCTATTTAGAAGCTTTATGCTGCTAAATCTAATTATATATACGAACATTTCATATACTGCTTGTATATTTTCGGACGTTCCTTACATTTAAAAAAAGCTCTTGCCTGCGCCGAAACAATATAATCTTTCATTCTGAAATCTTCGTGTCCCATGCTTATCATTTTCAGTTCCATAGCTCCCATTGTCCTGTAATTCTTATGCTCCGCCTTCTCCATTACCAGCAGCATTCTTATGTATCCTTCATAATCAATACCTGAACCATCTTCATCACTGTCAGTTCCAAAATCCATTGCCAAAAGTTTTTCTAATGAAAGATTCCATGTATTTTTTGTCTTTACAAGTTCTACCTTTTTACCTGAATATAATTTCTGCAAGTCTGTAATTGCCTCTCCATATGCCCATACCGACAACACAAGATACTGTCCCGCCTTTATTATTGCCATATTACCAGTAAACCCTAATGCTCCAGATGCCAACGCATATGCCTGTGCTTTCTTTTCTTGATCCGTTATAAGATATGCCAGATTAATTCCTGTTCTTATCCCTGACAGCTTCAGCATAACCTGTTCCAGATTTTCTTTATCACTATCCCTGCCTTCAAGAATATATTCGAGTGTATAATCAAGACAATCATCCAAACTGTTCTCACTTTCTATGTAATCTGCATAACTATTGAATTTCATCATAAGATATTCATTCATAAGTAAAGCATCTTTCGTTTTATTAAATTCAGAATCTCCATTATCATATTTACCTGTCATAGAAGACGCTAATCCTGTATAGTTAATCTGTTTTTTTGATATTTTATCTGTATTAACAACTAATGCAAGAATACCTTCCGTAATCATTTGTTTTATCTTCTTTAATGCCTTCAGCCCTACTCCATTAGAAGAAAAATCTATTCCTGAATAATTAAATTCCATACCCTTTGCAGACAGACCTGATAACAGCCCCTGACATTTAACAACCTTCTGCCTTACTGACTTGCAATTATTCTGTAGTAACCCAACATCAAGTTCGTCAAGTACAGCACACGCTCCATCCAGAATAACCTGATTTCTCTTTAATGCATTTGTTAATGTGTATGTATCACACATCTTTAATTCTTCAGAACCCCCAGACTGCTTCATATCATTAAGATCCTGCATCATTCCGTTATATATCTCTTCTCCGATTATTTCCCTGCTTTTTTCCAGCTTATTAATGCATTCATATATGTTATCATCCACTCCCGACTTTGCAGATGTATAGCCATCCAACACATTTAATGCCTCTTTTGTTTTATTTCTGCTCGTCTCTAATGAATTTTTTAATGCCTCGTAATTTCTCTTATAAAGCTGAGCATAAGAATTATTTCCAGATAATTCACTTTCCTCATCTCCCATTTCAAACAAACCATCAGTGTCATCTATCATATCCTGCAGTATCTGTGATACATCTACATATCCTAAAGCACTGCCCCTTACAGGATTATATATTCTAGAATCATTAACCCCTACTGTTGCCATTGTTATTTCACCATTGACCGCCATCTTTGCAAATCCCTCTGTGACAGCTTCTGCATGTTTGTTTTTTATAACCAATCCGGCTTCATTAGTCCTTACCCCATCGACTAACCGGACGAGTTCCAGAATTTTTTCATCTGCATCCGCCATTTTATTCTCACATGCCGAAATATCAGATACTAATTCATTAATTGTTTCTGCCTTTTCTACCTGTCTCTGTGTATCCTTTAACATATCAACAACCTCAGAATATATTCCATAATTCATATATGCAGTAATTTCTTTCATTAAATAATCGCCACCATTAGAGGTCATATATCCAAAATCATTAAATTCAACTCCCGTAAGTTCAATGTTTTTGTTCTCTGATTCTATATTCTGTCTTATATAATCTTCCGTATGCCTTTTTATTTTATCTGTCTTTTTCATTACCAGAATATCGTATTCATTAAGCATATCATTATGGTAACATGAAAAAGCCCCTTCTATTGCCAGCATACAGGCTGACTTAATATATGTATTTCTCATGCTGTCTGATACTGACTTTATACATGTCAGTATCAGAGATAACACAATTGTCATACTTAAAGCTGCCATTATTGTAATCTGGGCTTTTACATCTTTTTTTATCACTGAATCCCCCTATCAGATTTTATTCGCCTGATTAAACATCTTTGCAAGAATAGAATTAACCAGAGCTGTTATCTGACTTTTAAATAAAATAACCAATCCAACTAAAACTATAGTTATAAGCACCACCTCAACAACTCCCATACCATCTTCATCTTTCCAGAATTTTTTTATACCATAATATAATGTTCTCATAATTGTCTCCTTTCTTATTCACCCCGGTATTTACATATTAAATTTCATAACCGCTGGAATCATAATTATTGCCATTACAACTCCAAGCATTAAAAGCATCGGAAATAACAACTTTGTAGTTGCTTCTTCCCCTTTAATCTTTGCTATATTTTTTCTTTTTTCAAATGATTCGTTAACCTCATGCTCCAGCAACACCCGGAGCTGGCTGGTTCCCTTTTTTATATTGGTCTGTAACAATGACGCCAGTTTCATATATTCTCTTGTATCACATTTTTTACCGAATCTCTCATATGCAGCAGCCTCAGATATTCCAGCCTGCATATTACAATCTGCCTCATACATTTCATCATAAGCCGGTCTTACCCCAATACTCCCCGATTGTCTTTTCTGTTTATAATCTTCCACTATCTTATGCCATGCCATTCTTGTAGTCATCCCAGCTCCTAACAACAAAGTAAGTTTAGATACTATTTCCGAATAATCATATATCAGCTCTTTTTTTCTTTTTTTTAACAAATCTTTATTCTTCTTTTTTTCGAGTAATACAATAAGAACTACTGACACCATTCCTAGAACAAGATACAATGAAGGCGGACTGGTACTGCCTGCTGGCTCATAATCAACAGCCTGCCCATCTATATATTCAGGGAGTTCTATATCAGATGCATAAGGACTGCTATCTGCTGCCTTCTTTATGCTTTCCTGGGCACTAACCTTAATCTTTGTCCTGGAGTCATACTCTGGTGCAACAACCTTTACCCCGATATCGTACTCATTTTTATATTCCCCATACCTGGTTATCAGCACAAGCTTAACTTCCTTTTCATCATTTTCGGAAAACCCCTGGTTATTTACCTTTCCATCGTATCCAACAAGCTCATAATCCGTTGAATACCACTCTAGTTCTATAATTCCGTTCTGGGCTGTGTCGCACATATTCAAATCCGAAGTTATGTGTCTGACGCTTTCATTGTTCCCAAGCATATTTATCAGCGTTTCCTGGTACGCTTTTTCAAAATATTCAAAAGCCTCTTCTTCTGATAATTGCCTCGGTTCAACATTAATATCAAGTTGAGCCAGCACCCCACCATTTTTATCAAGCACATTTATCTGTCTTATCTCATCAGCTTCTCCCGGCTGCGGGCGCGTCAATGCTGTTGTCTTTACTTTGGCTCTCTGATTCATAGCTGCACTTGCCCCGGCAAATATAATACTTATTACTATTGCAGCTATTATTTTCTTTTTCATATCTAACTTGTAACTTCTTTTTATTTCAAACTTCAATATTAACAATCCTCTTTGACCATACATTTGAAATAAGATATACCCCAAGACAGCAAGTCATAATAAGTACTCCAGACAAATTACCATACAAAGGCTCCACAAACTCTCTTGCCGTCACTTTAAGATATAAAATTATTAATGCTGGTATTGCACTCATAACTTTCTGCTCCATTCGTTTTCCACTTACAATAGTTTCTACTTCTGCGGCAACTTCTGTTTTTTGCTGAATAATATCCGCAGTATTCCTGATTATGGATATCAGATCACCTCCACTTCGTTTTGCATAACGAAACACCTCTGCAAAATACATGATGTCTTCAATCTTACATTCTTTAGCAAAATCATTAAGAATATCTTCAAGGTTTTCATTCTGATTAATACGGACAACTATATTTTTAAATTTTATTACTATATCCGCTTCCGTTCCATAAAGAAGTATTAATTCCTCTATAGCTTGTGAAAAAGCATTTTCAATCGAGTATCCAACATTCAGTGCAAATGAAACTGCCATTATTCCATCCTTAAACTGTTTTGTAAGAATACGCTTCTTCTTTGCCTCTGCTATTCTTCGAGATTCCTTAATATGCACAGCAACATACGGTATCAAAAGTACTGACATAAATATATTTTCATAAAAAATATATGCTGCAATTATTATTACTCCTGCTCCTTCTGCAATATATCTTATGTCATTCAAGCCTGATTCCGGCGGCTTCAAGCTTTTCTGTCCTTTTAATACAGGCACTCTGCCTGACAAGCCCCCCAAGTATCCTTCCATCTTTTGTCTCACCTTTTTCAACATATTTAAATAATGGCCTAAGTTCAATTTCTCCATTTTGGTAATTTCCAACTTCTGCAATCTGTACCACCTTTCTGCTTTTATCTCTCTGTCTTGCAAGATGAACAATAATATCTATTGCCGAAGCTATCTGTGTTCTTATTGCATCAACCGGCATACTCATTCCCATAAGTACCATTGTCTCAAGTCTGGTAAGCATGTCTTTCGGACTATTGCTGTGTCCTGTTGACAAACTTCCATCATGTCCTGTGTTCATTGCCTGCAACATGTCCAAAGCTTCCGCTCCTCTTACCTCACCTACGACAATTCGATCTGGTCTCATTCGAAGGCTTGATTTAATCAAATCTCTTATCGATACAGCATTTCCTCCTTCTGCATTAGCCATCCTTGCTTCAAGTCTTACCATATTACTGATATTATGTAACTGAAGTTCTGCGGAATCTTCAATTGTTATAACCCTTTCATCACTTGGTATATAATCTGACAATACATTAAGAAATGTTGTTTTACCACTTCCTGTTCCGCCAGATATAAATATGTTATATCTGCTCTTAACAAGTTTTTCTAAAAAACAAGCTGCTTCTGGTGTTATTGAACCAAGCTCTATTAGCCGTTCTATTGTCAATGGTGTATCATAAAATTTTCTTATTGTTATAACCGGTCCATCAATCGCAACTGGCGGCAATACGATATTTACTCGTGAGCCATCATTTAACCTTGTATCAACAATTGGAGATGCTTCATTAACCATTCTGTTAGACATTGCAGCTATCCTTTGAGCAATATCAGCAAGCTTTTCCTCACTTTCAAACTGCCTGTCCCATTTTTTTATCCGTCCCTGCTTCTCATAAAAAATGCATTCTGTACCATTAACCATGATTTCTGTAATTTCGTCATCATCTAAAAGCTCCTGTAAAATATCCAGTTTTTTAATAGAATTATATAATCTGCTTCTTAATTCCTCCTTTTGCCTTATTGATATTATTTTTTCCCTGCTTGCCTCATATATGCATCTGTCTATGACCTGATATAATTCATCATCTGTAATATCATGCCCCACATCCAGATTCTGGTACACCTTATGACGTATAGTCTGATATAATCCCTCCATTAAATTCCACCTGCATTTATCATCCTCTGCAAATTTTCATAATATTCACTGAACGGTAACTTACCCCATATGTCTTCTACAGGAATATCAGGCTGTACATTAACACTGACTTTATTTAATTTTTCTGATATGTTATCCATTCCCTGCTCAATCATATATTTTTCAAAGTTCCTGATACGACTGTTTTCTATGCTATTCTCACCGCATGTAATGTAATATTCATCACAGCATTCCAGTACAGCCCATGGCATTCTGATACAATCACCTATATCAATAACAATATATGAATATCCCAGTTCTCTACCAATTGCCTGTATAAATGTTCCTATCTCCTGCGACTTTATATCTGACACATCTTCCGCACAGTCTGCTTCAGGTATATAATCCAGCCTGTCATAATGGCTTATTGAATTAGCTATATTTTTATGAAACTGATTATGATTCTGTCTGAATGTGTATAATGCATCTGATAAATTTTCATTATTATCACATTTTAATATATTAGCCACACACGAAAACGACTCAAAACTGACAAACAATGCAGCCGCTCTTTCTGACAGTATTCTTGCAATAGCAAGCGACAACACAATTCTCTTGCCACTGTTAAAACCATACACTCCTATCACCTTCAGCCTGCCACTCCTTAATGCTTTTTCTTTCTTTTCATATTTCATGACAGACTGTAATATCTGATATGATGGCTGATACTTACATACTCCGACTAAATCCTCTCCTTTTCTGGTATTAATTTCATCTGCATCTTTATCTTCTTCACATAATACAACAGTTTTACTTCCAACCCTGTCCGAATCATACTCATATGCCTCTTCACTTATCATCAGCATATCAGCCTTTTTTTCCTTAAGATACCTGTCCAGGTCATTCTCTTTTGTGAATACCTGTGCATTGTACGGAATGTCATTATCATCATTAATTACAGACATCAGCCTTTTTGCATAACTTTCGTCCGAATCATATATTACACAGATATTATTTTTCCCCATACATCCACCCCCTTATTGATTTATTCACATCACAACAAATCTGTATCCAAACACAACAACATAAGCCATAAGTATTGCAACTGCATAATGAAATCCATGCATCTGCACATGACTCTTTCCTACTTCAACCCTGCCAGTCTTCTTAATACACAACTCAACAACCCCTGTAATACCACCTGTTACAAGAGAAACAATCAACAACTGTGTTATCAGCGTCTTTCCAAGCAATAATCCAAGTACTGCAAAAAGCTTTACATCTCCCGCGCCAACCGCCTTTATAATATAAAAAATCAGCATTTCCGATAATCCCACCAGGGTTCCAGTTATGTAATTTCCTATATACTCTCCAGAAAAGCCTCTTATAACAAGCATTATTACTCCCGCAATATATCCTGCAATAATCAGCATGTTGGGTATTCTGAATGCTTTTACATCCTCTGATACTGCCCATACAATTAATATCAGCGCAATTCCTGCTGATATAACATCTGTCACTTATCCACCTCCTCAAAAAAAATGTATAGAATTACCATTTAATGCCTATACTTTTAATACAAGGCATTCAATGCCCCTAATCTCAAATATTAAGGAGTAATTCTATTGAAAATGTTTGGTAAAAAAAAGAATCCTGCTACATATGATGAAAAATATCTGTTACAGGAACTTATGATGACTAAAAAGGCTATGTACACTGCCTATTCTAATCTTGATAATGTTACTGATCCTGACCTGATTGACTGTTACATCTACCAGCTTAACTCGGAACAGAAACGGTATAACTACCTTCTTGCAAAGGCAAAAGAATCCCAGCTTTCTGCATCTGAATTCTGAGTTTCATAAGAATTGTTGTGTTGTACAGATACTATATATTCTATTCAATAAATTGTCAATACCTTTTCTATATTTTTATTTAAAAAATCATACGAATTCTAATTGACATTTTGCGAAAGCTAATATACCATTTATACAAGAAATACTTTTTATGAATAACTCATAATTAATTATTATAGAGGTGATGCACTATGAAATCGAAGAAAACCAATCCTTTTGTGATAACAACTTTAATATTTTTTATGACAACTGTAATGTTTGGTCTGCTGACCACCGGTGTCATTATTAAGTACAGAAAAGCAACCGTTGCAGCTAATACCGATAAGCTAAGCAATGATGAGCTTGAGAAACTAAAGTCAGAAGAGAAAGAGGATCTTCTTTCTGATATGAAGTTAAGATTCACTAATGGTGAAGGTTCTCTTTCTATACTTAAGAGCTATTTCCCTGATAATATAGTCTATGTGAACAATAAGAATCAGTATGTATTTGCACAGATACTTCCTGAACTTGCCAAGAATAATTATAAGGACGAGAATTTCAAGCAGGACGATAAAGGAATTATTACATACAATGAAGACGGTAAAGTTACAACACATATGGGTGTTGATGCCTCTAAGTTTCAGGGGAATATTGACTTTAAGAAATTAAAAGAACAGGGCGTTGAATTTGCTATGTTAAGATGTGGTTTCAGAAGCTATGGCAATGGAATCCTGAACACTGATTCTTCATTTGATACATTTGCAAAAGACGCAATAAAGAATAATATTAAGATTGGCGCATACTTCTTCTCATCTGCAATTACGAAACAGGAAGCTATAGAAGAGGCTGATTATGTTCTTGATATTATCAAGCCTTACAGGATTACATATCCTGTAGTTATTGACTTTGAGGAGATTTCGGGCGATTCATACAGACAGGAGAATCTGACTACTGAAGAACTTACAGATATCATAATCGCATTCTGCGACAAGATAGAAAAAGCAGGCTATAAGCCAATGATATATTCCAACCTCAAGGGATTCGTTGGAAGACTTGACCTTACCCGCTTAGAAAAATATGAGAAGTGGTTTGCCTACTATTCAGACACACCTTACTTCCCATATGAATTCTCTATATGGCAATACACTGAATCAGCTAAGTTAGACGGTGTCAGTGGTAATACCATAGATCTTAATATTAGTTTTAAAGATTACAATTAATTGTGATTCACATGCTCACTGCGGAATTTCTCAATCATTTCCCTTGTGAGACTGATATTGTCATCAATTACATCTATATCATCTGCCTTGACCCATGTGCCGACCGATAACTCATCTTCTTCAAGAGTTATTGTGTCGTCACCGTCAAGCTCACAGAAGTAACCAAGAAGCTGAGAACCGCTGAGTCCCCAAGGCTGGCTCTTATAATAGGTGATATTTTTAACCTTCACACCTACCTCTTCCATAACTTCTCTGCTTACAGTTTCCTCTGTTGTTTCACCAATCTCAGTGAATCCGGCAATAAGCGCATAATTCCTATAAGTTCTTCCCGCATATTTAGTAAGAAGAATTCTGTCCTTATCTGTAACTGCAACAATAACAGCCGGACATATCTTAGGAAATACCATATTCTTACAGCAGTCACAGCGTAACATTCTCTGCTTGTCATCATGCTTGAGTGGTTTTCCGCATCTTCCGCAGAAATGATTATCCCTGTACCAGCCATACAGATGAAATGCAGTAATAGCCGCATAAGCATGCTCTCTTGGCTGTGCCTTACGGAAAGAATCGACTCCTATGAATTCATATCCTCTGACGAAAGAATACATATCCTTGTGTACAGCTGAATCAGCCATCTCTCCCAAGAATGTGCCTCTTTCGAGGCTTCCTGTCTTTCTTGCGAGGAAAAAATGTTCCTCATCAATTGACAACAGATATATGAATTCAAAGTTATCCACAGCTTTGTCTCCGTAAGAGGACTTTATCCCCTGAACGAACTCATCATACTGTGGATATATTAATACATTTTCTTCAGGATTCTGTGAGTTAAAATGTCCTGATGGTCTTGCAAGCAACGAGGAACCCTGAAAATAAAACACAGTATCCCCATTGCCCGGCTTAAGATTCTTATACTGGTTGTCCAGATGTTTTGGCCATATATCCTGTATCATATTAGAAGAACACCATCTCTTCCTTAGGTGCACCTGTCTTTTCTACGCTTTCAACGTAAAGAACAGGACCTTTCTTCTTATATGCCATCTGGAATTCATACTTAATAGTAGCTGTAACCCATATCCATTCTCTGTTCTCAAGAGAAGCTATGTTGTTGTAGAAGCTGATATAACCAATAAACTGTGTATCTTCTGCACAGCATGTCATAACCTTTCTTCCCGGAACGAAATTCTTATCCTTAAAGTACTTGTTCTTAAGAACCTGTCCCTTGAATCTTACCTTCTTACCTGCGTATACTTCCGGTCTTTCAGACACATCCATATACCAGATACCATAATCTTCGTCATCAACCTGAATAACATCAGCATTGATATCGTATGGAAGCTGTTCAGATATAGCAACCTGGTCACCCTTCTCGTCCTCGAAGATAATCTGAAGTGCAGGATTTAATGCTCTCATGCTTCTTCTGTAGCTGCCAAGGTCCATACCTGACTTGCATCTGTTAAAGATAACCATATCAGCATATTTAACAGACTCTGCAATAATAGACTTCATGTTAGCCCACTGTAAGCCAAATGCATTGGCATCAACTAAAGTTATAGACTGGTATACCTGCCATCCTCTTGGCTTCTCACTTCCAAGAATAAGTGCTGGATCCCACATTCCGTTATATTCAACAATAACAATCCATGGATCATACTTCTTGTCCAGTTCATTAAGAGTCTTGATATTAAAATCTTCCTTCTCCACAACAACCATATCAACTCCGTTGTCCTTAAGAAGCTTCTCGCTGTACTCCTCTTCACCTTCTTCACACACAATAAGAAGTTTATTCTTAGCGTCTGCAAACTGTCCCATTGCTATAGTATCGGAGATAAATCTTGTTTTACCACTGTCAAGCTGACCGTTAATCAAGAAAATCGGAATCTGATATTCCTCATTTGCCATATTTATCCTCATTTCCGCGCATTTGCGCTATCATTTCATTATAAATGCGTTGTAAAAATGTGTTCTTCTATTAAACACTGATTAAACTTCGAAAAGTTCCTTAAGTGCATCTTCCTTAAGTTCAGAACCGATTACACAGATTCTTCCTGTAAAATCAGCACTTCCCTCACGAATCTCATATTCTTCTGGTACAAGGTCGAAATACATCCATGTTCCATCTGTGCAAGGAAGCATACCTTTAGAACGGAGAACCTTACCATAATCTTCACTCTCAGAAAGCTTCTTTAATATGTTGTCAAGCTCTGCCTTATCATACTTCTTAGGAGTCTCTGTACCCCAGCTTGTGAATACGTCATCTGCATGATGATGGTGATGATCATGCTCATGGTCATGATGATGTTCGTGCTCGTGGTCATGGTCGTGATGATGCTCATGTTCCTCATCATGGTCGTGATGATGTTCATGCTCGTGGTCATGATGATGCTCATGCTCGTCATCATCATCATGATGTCCGCAGCAGCAGCACTCTCCATCTTCATGATGGTGGTGGTGGTGCTCCTTCTCATGCTCCTCATAAGCCTTCTGAGCTGCCTCTGCAAGCATGTCTAACTCAAGGTTAGTAACATTCTCCATTGCACCAAGAATCTTAGTTCCGTCAATATCATCCCAAGGAGTTGTGATAATATGTGCATTAGGATTAACACTCTTAATAAGCTCAATAGCTGTCTTTAACTTCTCTTCAGAAACATTCTGTGTTCTGCTTAAAATAACAGTTCCTGCATGCTCAATCTGGTTATTAAAGAACTCACCAAAATTCTTCATATATACCTTAACCTTAGAAGCATCTGCAACTGTTGAAGCACTGTTAAGAACGATTTCATTCTCAATGTGAAGGTCTTTAACAGCCTTGATAACATCTGAAAGCTTGCCTACTCCTGAAGGCTCAATAATAATTCTGTCTGGATGATACTTGTCTACAACTTCCTTAAGAGAAGTTCCGAAATCACCAACAAGTGAACAGCAGATGCATCCTGAATTCATCTCTCTTATCTCAACACCAGAATCTTTAAGGAATCCTCCATCAATACCGATTTCACCGAACTCATTCTCAATAAGAACTACCTGCTCTCCCTTTAAGGCTTCCTTTAAAAGCTTACTTATAAGAGTTGTTTTACCTGCTCCCAAAAAGCCTGAAATTATATCTACTTTAGTCATCTTAATCAACCTTTCTGCAGTATATGACTGCTCTTTTATCTCATATTTTCAATTATACACTTCTTGTCAATCCCTATTTGAAAAGAAAATGTAAAATTTTATTAAAAATATTTAATCAGACAGAGATTCCCATGCTCTGTCTTAATTCATCTGCCTTCTCGCCAATCTTTCTTAACCTGTGGTTTACACCCGATTTACCAACCGGGGGGTCTAACAGCTCACCTAATCCCTGAAGACTCATGTCAGGATTCTCGAGTCTTAAAAGAGCAACCTGCATCAGACTGTCACTTAAACTGTCAAGCCCGACAGTATCTCTTATAAGTTCAATATCCTTAATCTGCTTGACCGCCGCTTCAATTGTCTTGTTAAGATTAGCAGTCTCACAGTTTACCTTTCTGTTGACATCATTACTGATTCCCTTAAGAATCATGACATTGTACAGGTTCATCTGTGATACAACCGCTCCCATAAGATTAAGCGTATCCGTAATATTATTGCCTTCTTTCATATACACAACAAAACTGTTTTTTCTTACAATAACCTTGGCATCGAGTCCGAAAAATCGCAGCATATCCATAAGAATATCAGCGTCCTCCTCATATTTGCACACAATCTCATAGTGATAGAACTTGTTCGGGTCACTTATAGAACCTCGTTCCATAAAAGCTCCTCTTATAAATGCTTTCTTACAGCAGTCCATAGCTACAATTCTTGCGTCAACAAACACCGGTTCAATCTGTGTAAACCGGTCGTCGCACCATTTTAATGTCTGCAATATATTAGCAACATCACTCTGTCTGGTTATCCTTATAATAGTTTCCTTGCCATTCTTAACCATTTCATTCGTATCAGCATCCATCTTAATGCTAAATATTCTCAATAACAGGTCACTGAATTTCTCAACTGACAATTCGTTCTCTGTAACGAATTCCAGACATAATTCTCCATTATCTGTCTCGCTTACATTGCCAGACATTCCCATAAACGCAGCAAATTCCGCAATCTGGCAATGCCTCGCGGAATCTGTTTTCTTAACTAACTCTTCTTTTACTTCTGATGAAAATGACATACTTAACCTTTTCTCTTAGAATCTTTCTCAATATCTCTATGCTCAACCTTGCATCCATACTCAGTCCTGCTTATAAGCTTATAGATTTCATTAGCAAGAGTAACTGAACGATGCTTTCCTCCTGTACAGCCAATTGCAATAACAAGGCTGTTCTTTCCTTCCTTAACATAATTAGGCAGAAGGAACTTCAATAAATCATCTATCTTTTCCAGAAATTCTGTTGTCTCCGGAGCTTTCTTCACATAATCCTGTACAGGCTTATCATTACCGGTAAGGTGTTTAAGTTCTTCAATATAATATGGATTAGGCAGAAATCTCACATCAAACACAAGATCTGCATCTGCAGGTATTCCATATTTGAAACCAAAAGAAAGAACTGTAACAAACAGATTCTTGAAATTCTTATCGTCAAAGAATATGCCCTCAAGTTCTGCCTTAAGTTCCCTTGTAAGCATCTGACTTGTGTCAATGATAACATCTGCTCTTTTCTTTAAGAACTTAAGCTCATCTCTTTCCAGCTTTATTACATTATCTATTCTGTCATGATCGTCCATTGCAAGCGGATGTGTTCTTCGCGTTTCCTTGTATCGTTTTACAAGTACCTCATCACTTGATTCAAGAAACAGAATTGTATAGTTAAAATGCTTATTAAGCATATCATCAAGCACTGAATCCAGCTCAGCAAGTGCGTGACCACTTCTTATATCTACACCAATTGCTATGTTGCTATATCCGTCTTCTCCCGCATTGGCAAGCTCTGCAAACTTAGGAATCAGAGAGATTGGCATATTATCGACACAATAATATCCCTCATCTTCTAATACATTAAGCGCTGTAGATTTACCTGCACCTGACATACCTGTAACAATAATCATCTTCATCTTATCATCTTCTCTTTCTTATCTGCCTTTAATTACTGGTCTGTTTAATTATAACAAGCCTTAGAATCCAACCTTTACAACTTCCAGTTCCAGCCCGACACCGAACTTTTCCATAACTTCACTCTTAATATAATCCGTAAGCTCGCATACATCCTTCGCAGTTGCATCGCCCTTATTGACAACGAATCCGGCATGCTTCTCCGATACCTGTGCGCCACCTCTTGCACACCCCTTAAGACCTGCATCCTCAATAAGCTTTGCTGCAAAATATCCTTCCGGTCTTTTAAATGTGCTTCCGGCACTAGGATACTCAAGTGGCTGCTTCTGCCTTCTCTTAGCTGCCAGCTCTGAGATATTATTTCTTATTATATCCGGTTCACCTTTTCTTAATTTCAAAGTTGCTTCAAGAACAATCATATTGCTTTTCGCTACAATACTTGTTCTGTATCCAAGCTCAAGTTCATCTGCTGAAAGCTCCCTGATAACACCTTCATCATCAATAACCTTTGCACTGACAAGAATATCCTTGAACTCCCCGCCATAAGCACCTGCATTCATTCTTACAGCACCACCTATGCAGCCCGGAATACCTGTTGCAAATTCAAATCCAGCAATTCCATTAGCAGCAAGCTGGTTGCCAAGTCTTGTAAGCTTCATACCTGCACTTGCTTTGACAAGCACTTCATCTGAATTATCCTGTGAATCCTGCAGAAACTCATAATCTGAAAAACTATCGCCAAGCTCAACTACAACTCCCCTGAAGCCTTCATCACTCACAAGAATATTACTGCCATTTCCAATAACAATATATTTAATGTCCGATTTTTTCAAAAATGCGATAACATCTGCTATCTGCTTTTCTGCCTGCGGGGTTACATAATAATCTGCAGCACCTCCGATTCTGAATGTAGTATGTGTCTTCATTAGTTCACCTGTTCTTACATTCCCGGCACCAAGCATTGATATTAATGCTTCTGATAACATTTTATTATCCATATAATCTCACTATCCTTAATACTAATTTCCAAGAATAAGCTTTGCTGCTCCATACATTCCTGCATCATTGCCAAGTGCAGCCTTAACTATCTTAGTCTGTCTGCTCGCATGGAACACACATTCCTTATAATACTTATCAATAAGATTGATAAAATATTCCCCTGCGGCAGAAACTCCGCCACCAATTACAAATACCTCCGGGTCAACCATTCCTGCTGCACATGCGAGTCCTTTTCCAAGATACCTGCATACATACTCTGTTACCTGTATAGCAAGGGCATCTCCTCCCTTAGCCTCGTCAAATATAACCTTTGCCGATATGTATGGCACACTTCTTAAAGATGAAGGCATGTCACTTTCTGCAAGCATACGGTTAGCCGTTCTTACAATTCCAGTTGCAGAAGCAACCTGCTCAAGACAGCCCTTCTTTCCACAGTTACAGCTCTCAGTCTCACCTTCAACAAGTGGAAGATGACCTATCTCACCTGCTGCACCGTTAAATCCATAAAGAGGCTTTCCATCAATAATAACTCCACCGCCTACACCGGTTCCAATTGTCACCATTACCATGCTGTTATATTCGCTTCCACCGCCTACCCAGAATTCTCCGAGTGCTGCCATATTGGCATCATTACCAATCTTAACAGGAATACCTGTAAGCTCAGACAATACATTGGCTGCATTAAATACTCCCCAGCCCAAGTTGATACATTTGTTGACAGTTCCATCCTCAAGACATGCACCAGGAAGTCCCATTCCGATTCCTGCCACATCCTCTGTTGTCATATTCATATCTGCAAGAACGCCCTTGATATACTCACTTATATCAGGCAGAATCAGGCTTCCACCCTCATCCTTTCTTGTAGGAATCTCTTCTTTTCTTAACAGCTCACCTTCTTTAGAAAATGTACCACATTTGCAGGTTGTTCCTCCAACATCAATTCCAAATATAATCTTACTCATCGTCATCCTCCCCGCCTCTCATAAGATTTTCCTGTACTCTTCTGTATAATTCCTTCGCTGCATTATATCCCATCATCTTCTGTCTGTGGTTGACCGCTGCTGACTCAACAATTACAGCAAGATTACGTCCTGGTCTTACCGGTAGCGTATGGCACACAACCTTATTGCCAAGATATTCTATGTATTCTTCCTCAAGTCCAAGTCGGTCATACTCTCTGTCCTTGTTCCAGTCCTCAAGCTTGATAACCATATCAATTTCCTGAGTTTCCTTAACACTTTCAACACCGAAAAGTGTCTTGACATCAATAATACCAATGCCTCTAAGCTCTATAAAATACTTGGTAACTCCCGGTGCGCTTCCAACCAGAGTCTCGTCACTGACCTTTCTGATTTCAACCGCATCGTCAGTTACAAGACGGTGTCCTCTCTTTATAAGTTCAAGCGCAGCCTCGCTCTTACCAATACCAGACTCACCTGTGATAAGTACACCAACACCATATACATCAACTAAAACACCATGGATTACGATACATGGTGCAAGCTGGACCTTCAGCCAGCGTATTACTTCTGCTGTAAATGAAGATGTTGCCTGGTCTGTCATAAGAAGAGGTATCTGATACTTAACCGCAAGTTCAATAATCTTAGGCTCTGGCTTTATACTCCTGCAGAATATAATACATGGAATATTACTTGACAAAAGCTGCATATATCTTTCATATCTCTCCTGCTCAGAAAGACTCGCAAGATAAGCATGCTCCACATTACCAATAATCTGTAATCTGTCATTATCAAACTGGTCATAAAAACCTGTAAGCTGCAAAGCCGGTCTGTTCACATCAGGCAGATTAAGCCAGATTCCTGACACATCTATCTGTGGTGTAAGATTAACAAGATTCATTTTTTGGATAACTTTAGATAACTTTACCCTCTCTTTACCATTATTCATATATTCTCTGCCTCCAAACTCATGTTTACGATTTCATATATCCTAAGTTTATCACAGACAAGCTCTAAATGCTATTATAAAAGTATTATCAATGAAAGAATTTGTATATATTCTCTGCCACATTTTCAGTAATACCATCAGCCTTCATAAGCTCATCCACTGATGCCTGCCGTATCTTTTCTATATCAAGAAAATGCTTCATAAGTGCCTTTCTTCTTACAGGTCCGATTCCTTCAATCGAATCAAGTACAGAAGATACCTGTGCCTTATCTCTTAAGCTTCTGTGATAAGTTATTGCAAATCTGTGTGCCTCATCCTGCACCCTTGTAATCAGCTTAAAGCCCTCGCTGTGCTTATCTATCGGTATCTCAATATTGTTATAATACAGACCTCTTGTGCTGTGGGTATCATCCTTTACCATACCGCACACAGGAATATTAAGTCCCAGTTCCTTAAGTACATCAAGTGCAATATTCACCTGGCCTCGTCCGCCATCCATCATAATAAGGTCTGGATATCTCGAAAATCCATGACTATCCTCGAGTCCTTCCCGCTCACGCATACCTCTTGTAAAACGTCTTGTCAGAACCTCACGCATGCTCTTATAATCATCCGGCCCCTTTACTGTTCTTATCCTGAACTTGCGATAATCATTCTTCTTTGGTTTTCCATCCTCGAAAACGACCATTGAGCCAACACTTTCAACGCCATTTGTATTAGATATATCGTAAGCCTCTGCTCTGTGAAGTGTCCCAAGTCCAAGCCAGCCGGCAATCTCTTTCATAGCTCCTGTTGTCCTGCTCTCCTCACGCTTAATCTTCTCCGCATCCTGTGTAAGAACAAGCTGGGCATTCTTATATGCAAGCTCAACCATCTTTTCCTTGTCGCCCTTCTTAGGTGTGACAATACTTACCTTGCGGCTCTTTCTTGCACTAAGCCACTGTGCTATTGTGTCCGCATCCTCTATCTCGTACTGCACCATAATAATATTAGGTATAAATGGAGTTCCGCCGTAATACTGTTTCATAAATTCCGAAATTATGTCGCTCTTAGAGTCACCTTCGGCAACCTTCATATGAAAATGATCTCTTCCAAGAAGCTTGCCCTGCCTGATAAAGAACACCTGCACAACTGCGTCCTGACCGTCACTTGCACACGCAATGACATCTCTGTCATTAACATCATCTGCTGTAATCTTCTGCTTCTGTGCAACCTGCTTGACACTCATTAACAGGTCTCTGTATCTTGCAGCTTCCTCGTATTCCATCTTCTCAGACGCTTCCTGCATCTGCGTTGTAAGCCTGTCCATAATCTTCTTGTAATCACCATTTAAGAAAGCTACAACCTCATCAATTCTTCTTCTGTATTCCTCACCGCTTACATATCCCTGACATGGTGCATCACACTGTCCGATATGATAATTAAGACACGGCCTGTCCCTGCCCTCATCTTTAGGCAGATTTCTGTTACAGGTTCTTACCTTATACAACTTGCATAGAAGTTCAATAGTGTCCTTGACTGCTGCCGCAGAAGTGTAAGGACCGAAATACTTACCCGCTCCATGCTTCATCTTTCTTGCAAAAAGTACCCTTGGATACTCTTCACCAACGGTAATCTTAATAAAAGGATAACTCTTGTCATCCTTTAGCATGGTATTGTACTTAGGCCTGTGCTCCTTGATAAGATTGCACTCCAAAACAAGCGCCTCAAGTTCAGAATCTGTGATAATATACTCAAAGTACTGAATATGTGACACCATCTGCACAATCTTGGCAGACTTATTCCTGCTGCTCTGGAAATACTGTCTTACACGATTCTTTAAAATCTTCGCCTTACCTATATATATTATGTTGTCCCACTTATCATGCATAATATAAACTCCCGGTTTTGCCGGGAGTTTCTTAAGCTCTTCTTCTAAATCAAACATACTATAAGCTTCTTCAATCCTCTGGCTTTCTTAAGTGCGTAGCTTCGCACCTGTCTTATAGTATTTATTATCCCAGTTATGTCAGCTTTGTCAACACATTTTACATTACCAAATCTGACCGCAAGGATTGTCTGCACTGCTTTCTCAAGTCCAATTCCCTGTAATTCTTTTTCAGATGCAACAATACCATATATATAATCCTGATAATCCATATCTGCATCTCTTTTAAAGCCAGAAAACTCAAGCAGCTTCTCAAGATACTCATACATTTTAATCAGTTTTTCACTATCAGCAGCATCCAGAAGTCTGTGCCTTGAAACTATCCTGCTGATACATATTATAATTAATATAATAACTGCACACATAACAGCCGCTGTTATTATAAATGCTGCATGCATCGCTCCATTTTGCGGAAAATTAATTGGAAAACTCTTTTTATCTATTGTAGCTTCCTGTACATTTCCATATATTGATGAATCCACTGTTTCGCGTTCTGTTTCACTAATATCTGTTTCCATCTGCCTGTCTGATTCCACCGCCACGCTATTTGTTGAAGGTTCTTCGGCATCATACTCTTCTCCATAGCCCGGAGTCGGATCAACCACACTCCAGCCATATCCGTCAATATATACCTCTACCCATGCATGTGCCGAATTATCTGACACTTCAAATGTCTGATATATTTCTTCATCAGCACCACCCAATAATCTGGTATCAACTACATATCCTGCACAATACCTTGTTGGAATCCCGGCACTTCTTAAAATAATTGCAGCTGACGTTGCAAAATACGTACAGTATCCTTTTTTATTATCTTTAAGGAAATAATCAACGACACTTCTTCCCTCCGGAACTTTCCCCGGCTTCATGGTATATTTGTAATTTTTTCTGAGATAACCGACAACATAATTAATATAATCAATCTTATCAGTCATGTCAGAAAGCTCTATCTTCCCAAATAAATCCTCTACAACCATTCTGTCCTCAGCCGGCACATCAAGATAGGACTGTTTCACAAAATTGTCATACGATTGAAATACAGCATTTGTCCTATACTTTTTCATCAGTTCTCCCATTTCCTGATATGCTGACAGATTCCCATTTTTTATATAAAACTTATACGGACCATCAAATTGCGGATGTGCTCCATAATTATCTGTAAAAGATGGTGAATACATTTTAAATCTTTTGGCTAACTGCAGCTCATCTTCATTCAGAGAAATGCTTTTCTGTTTTATAAGTGCATTGGCAAATTCAAATGCTGCCGATTCATAAGAATATTCTCTTTCTCTTGTATCCAGCCATCTTGTCCAGTTATTATCTGCATAATCCCTCGCCTTAAACAGACTTATATATTGTATGTTTCCATTGGCGATAGTAGTATACTTTCCAACAACTTTATCATTATAATATAATTCATCAACCTGACCGACTTTGCCTGTTCCTACTCCTACAGAAGCCTCCTGCCTCTGCGTCTCATCATCATCCGTACCTGAATTTCCATCAAGATCTATTCCCAGTATGTTATATGCCATATCATTTACCATGACTCTTGTTTCTTCAAAAAAAGCAATTCTTTTATAATCCGTCTGCGGATAAGTAAAAATCAAAACAAATGCAGCAATAAATGATAATATAATCATAAATCTGGCATTATTATTTCGTTTTGTTTTTTCCCCAAGTGCCATTGAATCAAATATAAACAACACACATGCTATTACACTTATTAAATCCGGTACTAAAGCTGCTGCAATAAATATACCTGGCAATGGCAGTATTATAATAAGTGCAATCAGCATATTAGGGCGTATATTCACTTCCCACGCTGCTAAGACAGCCATTATCATAGTTACCAATATTACTGCCGCTGCTATCCCACCGTTTCCAACTACACTATACTCATACTCTGGATCTGATGACATGCTCTGCATAAACAGATTAACTATATTTTCAAATCCATCTGTTATATTACTTAAATTAACAACAGAATATAACGCTATTACACCAACACTTCCGCATATTTTAATAATCCGGTTATGCTTGCCATAATATGAAAACAATATAGTATACAGCACAGAAAAAAGGGCTGACATTACAACAATAAGTCCCAGCCCTGCATATTTATCTGTAACATTAATCAGGACAGAAGCTGTTCCTCTTGTTCCAAGATATGTCACAATTATGCGTAATATTAAATTATTCCGGTCTATATTCCATGCTTTTTTCATCTATATCCTCTGCAGTTATTCGTTTCCCTTGTATGTAATAATTATTGGTTCTGATGAAAGTTCAATTCCATCAAGATCATATAATTTCTGACATGCTTTATATGCCGCACTGACACTGCATTTTAGATTCATAATGCCCATAAGTGCTTTCATACAGGTTTCATTGTCATAAAATTTATATCTTACAATATTCCCGGCAGAATTATCCCAGCCAACATACTCACATATTACTCCCTGTTCAAGATAAGCAATCCCCTGTGAATACGCATCCTGATATATCCGGCTCATGACACTTAGTCTTTTGTCTTTACCTGTCTCTAATGTATCAACAACCAAAAATACAGTTTTATAAATATTATTATCATATTCCTTTATAATAAAGTCATCCTCAGCCAATATACTGCTCTTTTTCCAATGGATATAACGCGGACTGTCTCCTTCCCTGTATTTCCTGAGTTCAGAAACTTCATCACCCGCAGATTTCAAATACAGCACTGCATCATCCATATCTTCGCTATATCCACCATCAGTCTGTATAATATCTGCCTGTGCATATTCCGGAACGATATAAACCTTGCTTAAACCTGTATATTTTTTCCGCTTATGAAACAACCCAAGATAGTCACACATATCAATAGACTCAACCCACAAATATATATAACCGCAATAGTCCACTGGAATATCTATTACTCCGGCTGACTTTCCCAGACCTGATTTTATATCAACTGTATAACTAAATTCATCACCTGTGTGATAGTACATATATTTCACATGAATCTGTCCATTTACAAATGCAAGATTATACTTATTCTTTTTAATCAACCTCAGATGTACTTTACTACCTTTTAGCACAACATTATTCTTAATATGCATGCTTATTCCCATTCCCAATGCAGATATAAAATATACAAACCATGAACATGCAGGAATCACCAGCATTAACACAAGCATTATAAAAATCTGATATTCCACATAAAATATATTAACGCCCAATACTATCAGAAGACAGAAAATGTATAATATCCTTCTTCTTTTCATATAATTATTATCCTTTATTTCTCCTGCATCTTTGGTACAGGTATCATTCTTAATATATCTGTTATTTCCTTCTTGGCTGCTTCATTACCTGCTGCCCCGGCAACATTAGTAATAAGTCTGTGCGCAAGTGTCTCAACGGCTATATTCTTAATATCTGATGGCAGAACATATTCATTACCTCTTAGAAATGCCTCTGCTTTAGCCATAGAAATAATCGAAATGCTTCCTCTTGGCGATACACCCTGTATTATATTTTCTCTATGCCTTGTCTTGTCTACAATATTAGCAACATATTCATAAATTGAATCATCTACATATATGTCAGATACTGCTTCCTTAATTGCCTGAATATCGCCATTATCAAGTACACACTCTGACAATATCTTTCTTTTATCATTCTCAGACCTGCTTTTCATAATTGTAATTTCATCCTCAACTGAAGGATATCCCATAGAAAGTTTTACCATGAATCTGTCCATCTGCGATTCCGGCAATTTCTGTGTACCTATTGAACCTATCGGATTCTGTGTTGCAATAACCATAAACGGTTCCGGAAGATCATATGTTTCGCCATCAACCGTCACCCTGTACTCCTCCATTATCTGTAACAATGCAGATTGTGTCTTTGGTGATGTTCTGTTTATTTCATCAGCAAGAAGCAGGTTGCACATAGCTGCCCCCTGCTTGAATTCAAATTTTCCTGTCTGTCTGTTATACATTGAAAATCCTGTTATATCTGATGGCATTACATCCGGTGTAAACTGTACTCTGTTGCATTTAAGTCCTAATGCATTAGCAAATGCATGTGCCATTGTTGTTTTTCCAACTCCGGGAATATCATCTAACAGAACATGTCCTCCCACAATTATTGCCATATACACCTTGCATATGACATCATCTTTTCCTATAACTGATTTTCTTACTTCCCTTAAAACAGCTTTAGATTTCTTTAAGTAATAATTATTGTCGTTCATGTAATCCCCCAAAAGCTTATTTTATTCCTGTATTATACATGTGTAATCATATTTACCTTCATCAATATAAACAGTGACAGTATCTCCTGATAATTCACATCGCACATAAACTATATCTTTCCATTCCACATCAGTTGCATTAATATATTGTATAAGACTCTTATTTAATAACGTAACTACAATCTCATCTGCCCCTTCAACTGACTTTCCATCCTTTTTAATCTGACATGGAAAATCAATCTGAAATTTTGTTCCATTATCACACAAAACATTATCAACTCTCTGCTGATAAGAATAGGAATCAGTATTTTGACTATAGTAATTACTTGTAATCTTCGAGATATTAATACCTGCTATATCGCCATATATAATCTGCGAAGTGGTATCAGCCTCATTACCTTCATCAGAACTGCCTGCTTCTCTTGTATATACAGCATCCGGACCATCTGCACTTCCTGTAGCCAGAGGTATCTGGCTTTTTGTTCCTGATGTTTTTTTATTGACAACACTGTAATTCTTAACTGCAACAACAAATATCACAATTGCCGCAGCCGTAACTACAAACTGTATCACACGCATAACCGGAATTTTTTCTCTTACTGGCTTTAATTCTACTATTTTATTACTTTCATGTATAGTCTTATCCTGTGAATCTTTAAACAAATCTGACTTATCCAAAATAATATCTATCTGTTTTCTAATCTTTTCCCTATCTGGATATTTTACTTTACTCAAGATAATCCCACTCCTTTCTGACTCGTTTAAGCATTGAATAATATCTGCTCTTTACCGTACTAAGTTCAACCCCCTGACTGGCACTGATTTCCACAAAAGTATATCCCTCGTACACTTTCAGTCTGAATGTCTCCCATTCACAATTCTTATGATGACCATACATCTTTTCCATCTCTTCATATGAAAGCTTGTCAAGCACACTCGTCTCCGTGCCTGCTCTTTCATCTGCTACTTCAGGTAAAGTATCATCCATAATCTGGGTAACAATACTCTCATGATACTGCCTGCTTCTGAAATAATCTGTGACCTTGTTGTCAGCAATTCTTGTAAGCCATGTCTTAAATGAAGCTTTTGCATCATTAAAGGACCCCAACCCTCTTAATGCCGCAATAAATGTTTCCTGCGCGATATCCATCCCCGTCTCTTCATCTTTAACCTTAATATAAATGTGCTTATATACACATTTATAATAACGGCTTACAAGTTCATCTGCCGCTTTTCTGTCATTATTATCCAGGATTCTTTTTATCAGTTCGACATCCTGACCTTTAGACAGCAAACCCATCTACTCACCCCCGGTTACTATGTATTACAAACTAAAAACAATTATCTTTTGTTCTTTCATTGATATATACGAAACAACTTTCAAAAAGGTTTAAAAAATTTTAAAAAAATCCTTTATGCATAAAAATTTCTTACACATAAAGGATTATAACATACAAATATTACATTCAGCTTACAATTTAAGCCATTCCATTAACAGTCTTGTACTTATAAAGCATTTCTGCATGATTCTGCTCCTCAATCTGGATATCAGCAAGAATCTTTCTGATGGCTGTATCGGCAAAATTAAACACATTAGTATTATACTCTCCTGATACAAGTTTTTCAGAGCCAATACTGTCTGTTGCTAAAAATGCATCGCTTTCCTTATCCTCTGACTTACTCATCACATCATATGTTGCCTCAGGCTCATACTCTTTTCCCTCACAGTCGTTGCAGTCACATTCAGGAACTTTTCCCTCAAGAATCTGTCCTAATGTGTCATAATGCTTCTGCTCATTCTTCTCTAATGTAGAGAACAGCTCCTTTAACACAGGATCTTTAGCATCCTGTCCATACTTCTTGTACTTCTTGATACAGGTCTGCTCCTGAGTCTGTAAATCCTTAATCGTAGTCTTTTCTTTTTCATTCAATGCCATAATAAAAAGCCTCCTGATAATTAATACAACCGTATTATTACCAGAAGGCTTAACATTTATTCTTATATGTAATTATTAGAAGTCAACTTCTGTATCATAGTAGCAGCATGTAAGAAGCTTCTCCATCTCTTCCTGACTTGGCTGACGTGGATTAGAACCTGTACATGCATCAAGGATAGCATTGGCTGCGATGTCGTGTAACTTAGCCTTGAATTCTTCCTCTGATACAAATCCTGTCTCTGCTGGGAGACCACCCTCACCATAATTCTTGATGCAGTGAGGAATATTAAGGTCATCATTCATCTTTCTTAACATAGCGATAAGATTGTCAATCTTCTCATCCTGTGTATTGCCACCAAGATGTAAGAAATCAGCGATAAATGCATATCTCTTAGCTGCTGTCTCATCCTTGGCATTGAACTTGATAACCTTAGGAAGATACATAGCATTAGCTGCACCATGGATAATATGTCCACCTTCAAATGCTGCACCTGTCTTATGTGCCATTGAATGAACGATACCAAGTAATGCATTAGAGAATGCCATACCTGCAAGACATTGTGCGTTGTGCATTGAATCTCTTGCTGCCATATCTCCGTTGTATGATTTAACGAGATTAGCCTGAATCATCTCCATAGCATGAAGTGCCAGTGGATCTGTGTAATCACAGTTAGCAGTTGATACATAAGCCTCAATTGCATGTGTCATGGCATCCATACCTGTATGTGCTACAAGCTTAACCGGCATAGTCTCTGCAAGCTCAGGATCAACAATAGCAACATCAGGAGTAATCTCGAAATCTGCTATAGGATACTTAATACCTTTCTCATAATCTGTAATAATAGAGAATGCTGTTACCTCTGTAGCTGTTCCTGATGTAGATGAAACTGCACAGAAATGAGCTTTCTTACGAAGCTTAGGAAGACCGAATACCTTGCACATATCTTCAAATGTTGTATCAGGATATTCATACTTAATCCACATTGCCTTAGCAGCATCAATAGGAGAACCTCCGCCGATAGCAACAATCCAGTCTGGCTCAAACTCTGTCATAACAGCAGCGCCCTTCATAACAGTCTCAACTGATGGATCAGACTCGATACCCTCGAAAAGCTTAACTTCCATTCCTGCTTCCTTGAGGTAATCCTCCGCTTTCTGAAGGAAACCGTTACGCTTCATAGAGCCGCCACCAACGCAGATGATAGCTTTCTTTCCTTCAAGTGTCTTGAGGGCTTCCAAAGAACCCTTTCCATGATACAAATCTCTTGGTAAAGTAAATCGAACCATAATAAAACCTCCGTACATAAATATTTGATTGTTAAATTATAAACAAACCCTATGCTTTTATTATATGCTTGCCCGTATAATAATTCAAGTAAATTTTATTATAATTTTTTGTAAATATTCCATGAACAATTATATTTTTATTATAATTCTTTTTTGCATATGTACTCCCCTAAATATATACGAAAATCATTTCTAAAAGTTTTCATTTACAACTACATGTTTCTCTTAAACAACATATAACTATCTGCTGTTCCAGTCTGAATCCTATAATAACAAGTCTCCTCTTTTCCATCATTATATATAACTTTTGCCTCTATAAGTATGGCGTTAAGCATGTCATTTCTTTCCCTAAGTACTGTATCTGATGATTGTTTATTCATATACCATGAATATGTACTTGTTGGAAATTCCATATACAATATTAAATCCAGTTCTTTCTGCTCTGCTCCCGATATCTTTTTACTTTGCGTTTTAATAACTTTTTTATCAAGGAATTCCTTAAGCTGCATATCTCTCTTTTCAAACTGTGCACGTGCATTATATGCAGTGTATTCTATAGACTTTACAGAGTCTGTATCATACAGCACTGGCCATGAAAATCCCATTATATAAAGATATGACGTATCTGTGTTATGTACATCCTGTTCTACAGACCTGCTGTTTATCTTGAATTCACCCACTTGTTCCCAATCTTCATATGTATCTTCTTTTTCGGGATACTCCACCTCCTGTCTGGCTAAACGGCTGCTTTCACTTGCTGTCTTGTCACTCTCCTGTACTTCTTTATTCTTACATCCAGCTGATACACAGCCACATATAATCATCATCATTATTACAAACTGTTTAAATCTCATACATCCCCTCACATAATAATACATAATATAGCAGTATTAATAACTATAATCATAGGTATTCCTTTTCCCGAATTCTTTTTAAAAATGTGCCTTGAAGCGAATACTGTTTCAAGTCCGACTACTACTGCGAATAGTATCTCCTCTGCCATGAGAACAAGCATGTACTGGCTTATCGTTATATTCCTGAATACCTTTGCTGTATTCATATAAGTAAGGCTTATAAGCGGTGCATTAATATATGGCATACCATAAGCCTTATACATTATTATCATTTCGATTATATACAGTAAAAATGCACTTACCCCCACCAATATGCAGACAGCAGCAGCCTTAACTGTATGTTCCCATCTTCTTCCTCTCTTAGACGAGCCAATAAGCACATTCATTCCGTTCTTATATTCCACTGAGCTTTCAGTCTCTGCAATAAGAACAACTCCAAATCCAAGTATAATATATATAAGCAGTTTTCTCGTTGCTCCTTTACTGCCAAATATCTGGTCGTATCCCCGTTGTGACATAACATACGCATCTATTCCGTACTGCTCTTTTATCTGTGAAACATATTCAATCTGCTGCATATATTCGCTCATGTTATCAAGCAGTCTCGCAGCATCCATGAGGTTGTACACATATCTGCTTACATCATCCTCACTAAGTTCTCCCCTCTCATACTGTTCTCTTGCAGCATCCAGCTTTGCCTGTGCCTCATAAACATCATTTTGTCTCTGCTCTATAAGACTGGTAAATCCACTGTAATCCCTGCCACCATACTGCTGATAATATTCATCACGCTTCTTTTCATCTTCAGAATATGCTATTTTCTGGTTATTACATATAAATATTGTTATAAACACAACAACACATATTACAATCCAGCCTCTTGCTGTTATTAAAAATTTGTACATTTCTTTCCAGAAATGCGGAAGTCTGGACAAAATTCTTTGAACTCCATGTCCGATTTTTTCAATCATTTTTCCTATAAAGCCGGCGGTTCTTCCCGGACGGATAACCTTTCCAAGTAACGCAAGAAATATTGCTGATATTACAGCTATAATAATACACACCATGCACAGCACATTTACCATGCTCACAGGAACACCTGCTATCATGATATTATCATACTTCCTAAGTATATTGCTTACATTCATCACATTTATTATATTAATCTTCTTGAAAATTCTTAACCTGCCCTGCATTGATATATTCTGGTATGCAAATGCTTCCGCTCCGGCAATTATACCCACCAGCACAATTGAACTGATTCTTTTCCTGCATAACGCAAATACGAGTGATATAACAAGCACTATTGCAATAACTATCAAAGATATAATCATATATCTTATAAAAAGATATGTCATTACGCTTATCGGATAAGTGAAATTATTATACCCTGTCAGACACTGTACAGGTGCTGTAAGAGAACACCAGCCACCATACACCACAAGCATAGAGACAAGACCGCATAACTGCATAATCAGTGATACAAATAAAGCACCCAATCCGACTGCTGCAGTGTCCTTAACTGCAATTCTCATTCTTCCATTGACAGCAGTATAGATAATCTGCCACATTCCATTATCCCTGTATTCGTAAATGTTATAAATAATATATATCATCAACGCAAGAACGATATAGATAGAAATATCATTCTTCAGAAACTGCTCAACTGCCCTGCTGTTTAATTCCCTAACCTGTACATTTTCAATCCTTTTATAATCATTTTCCGTTTTATTGATATTGGCTATTGATTCTGATGTACCGAACACACTGAATTTTTTCATATTCGAGGCATTTGTAATAACTGCTTTGACACTTTCTGTATATCCATCAATATAATCAGACTTTTCCTTGTATTCCTTTGCAAGTCTCTTAAATATTCTTCTATCATCCTGTGCCAGTTCGTCAGCATGCTGCTGTATCTGTTCATCTGTATGCCCATTAATCAGCCAGTTGTACTCTCTTACTTTAATCTCATAATTATCTATTCCACAGTCTGAAAAGTCCCCTGCAAAAACAGCCACGACGCATATACATGCCGCAGCCAGAATTAGCAATATTGTTTTTCTATTAAGCAGTCTCCCCAGTTCTTTCATCTATCTAAACTCCTTAATATTCCCTTTTTCAATGTTGCTCTTATCAATATATACAATTCTATTATTCACAGATGAGAACATAAACATCTTCCTGCTGTCCCCGTGCATAATTGAAAATATCTTTTCCTCGTCTGGAATCGTTCTCTTTGCTATAAGCTTTCCATCTAAGCCTAACTGATATATCGTATAATCAAGTGAACTGCTCTGTTTGTTAAAATACATTGCCATACTCTTATATCCTTCATCATCCATCCAGATATAATTTCCGTCAAATGTTATATAAAAATATCCTGTATCATTATCACTTTCATATATGCTTTCTGACTTGCCGCTGCCAAGATCATATTCATATATCATTCCATCTCCAAGCCCACTGTAATACAGCTTGTTATTGTCTGCATCTATACAGTAACTATACACATTCTTGTCAAGCAGACATTCAGTATCTTCCCCTGTAATTCTGAATATTCCTTTTCCTTCCAACGAATATAATCCCTTATCATCTTTTGAAACAGATGTCTTTAAAAAAAATGTGTCACTACCATATGTTTTAAGTGAATTAATTCCTATACCATATCCCGTTTCTTCATATATTTTATCGCTCGAACCCGTATCAAGATTAAATCTGTACAGCCTTACTGTTACATTACCTTCTATATCTCCCGTTATCTCTTGAGATACATATGCATATCCATCATTGAAGCACATTGACACACTATCCTGTCCACTCAGGACGCATATGCTTCCAAGGTCTGTTCTCTGTGTTCCGTCAGCACTTATCCGTACAAGATTTCCCTTGGAACTTATCATATATATGTACGAATTATAGTAATACAACTCACTTTTAAACTCACTTCCTGAAATATATGCCATGCACTCTTCTCCATCATGCCCACATTGTGGTTTATTACATAACACAATGCTTTCTTCTGACTTATCATCATAAAACATAAGATTATCAGCTGATGCGCCACATTTATCAAGGTAATAATATCCTGAATCACATCTTGCTGCCTTATGCATGCTTTCAGAAAAATATGACTGCGTATTATCAAGCTTGTCGCTTCCTACTGTTATCGTATTACCTGTTTTCCCATTACATGACACAAGCAAAACTGACATTATAACAATTAATCCTGATGCTATTCTTCTCATTGCAATCCCCCTTAAAGTTACGACATATATATTTAGTTTAATTAACTTTAGATATCATGTCAAGCGTACACAACCAAACTGGACACTATTAATCATGGTCTTGGAACTCTAAGCATTAAAAGAATTGTTGACAGTTACGATGGAATTATGAAATATTCGTACGATGAGAAAGACCGTTATTTTAAATATATTATATTAATACAGCATCCTGGCATCATACAATAGTTTTGGCATATTCTGCAATATATGGCATATTCGGTAATATACGTCACATTTGTATCGGATAGTTTTGGCACATTCGGTAATATATGGCACATTCTGCACTTGACAACATAAAAAAATCAGGGATTCCAGTTATATTTAATAACCGAAATCCCTGATTTTTTATATTAATTTTCTTATTATTCTATCATCTTAGAAAAGACTCTTAACAGTATTAACTACATTCTCTACTGTGAATCCAAAATGCTCGAATAACTGGTTAGCCGGACCTGAAGCTCCAAAGGTCTTCATGCAGATTACCTTACCGTCAAGTCCTACATATCTGTACCATCCGAAGTCTGAAAGTGCCTCAACTGCAACTCTCTTTCTTACACTCTTAGGAAGGACTGATTCCTTGTATTCGTCTGACTGCTTCTCGAATACATCCATAGATGGCATACTTACTACTCTTACATCTATTCCTGCATTCTTAAGCTCTGCCTTTGCTGATACAGCAAGGTTTACTTCTGAACCACTTGCAATGATGATTCCATCTGGAGTCTCTTTATCAGAATCCTCAAGAATATATGCACCCTTGAGTGCTTCCTTAGATGAACCTGCCATCTGTGGAAGATTCTGTCTTGTAAGAACTAATGCTGTTGGCTCATCCTTAGATTCAATAGCATATTCCCATGCAAGTGCTGTCTCTGTTCTGTCACATGGTCTGAATACTGTGAAGTCAGGCATTGAACGGAATGCTGCAAGCTGCTCAATTGGCTCATGTGTAGGTCCGTCCTCACCAACTCCGATACTGTCATGTGTAAATACATATATAAGTGGCAGTTTCATAAGTGATGTAAGTCTTGCCATTGGCTTTGTATAATCACTGAATACGAAGAATGTTGCAACGAATGGTCTTAATCCACCGTGAAGTGCAAGTCCATTGCCAATTGCTGCCATAGCCTGCTCTCTTACACCAAAGTGAAGGTTAGTTCCTGCATAATTCTCCTTAGAGAAATCTCCTGCATCCTTCATATTAGTCTTATTAGATGGTGCTAAATCTGCTGAACCACCGATAAGGTTAGGCATTACATTCTTAATCATGTTAAGAATTGTTCCACTTGAACTTCTTGTTGCTTCTGCCTTCTCTGGCTTTGCAAGGTATTCCTCAGAATTGAATAAATCGGACATATCACATCCATTGTAGTACTTATCCCAGAGTTCCTTCATCTCAGGGAACTTCTCACAGTATTCAGCAAAAAGCTTATTCCATTCTTCTTCCGGTTCAGCCATTCTTACAGCTATCTCTTTATAATGGTCATATACTTCCTGTGGTACTTCAAAATCACCCTTGCATGGCCAGTTAAGATTTTCCTTAAGTGCTGCAACATTATCAATACCAAGAGGCTCACCGTGTGCGCTTGCCTTACCCTGCTTTGCAGGACAGCCGTATCCGATAAGTGTATTAACCTTGATAAGTGAAGGTCTTTCTTTATCAGCCTTAGCCTCCTCAATAGCTTTACCGATAGCTTCAATATCATTGCCATCAGCAACCTCGATTGTCTGGAAGCCAAATGCTTCAAATCTCTTCATTACATTTTCAGTAAATGCAATATCTGTGCTTCCCTCAATTGATATATTGTTAGAATCGTAGAATACAATAAGCTTTGAAAGGCCTAATGTTCCTGCAAGTGAGAAACACTCTGATGAAATACCTTCCATCATACAGCCGTCTCCACCAAGTACATATGTGTAATGGTCAACTACATTGTATCCGTCTTTATTGAATACTGATGCAAGATGTGCTTCTGCCATAGCCATACCAACTGCCATAGCCATACCCTGTCCAAGAGGTCCTGTTGTAGCTTCAACACCAACTGTGTGACCGTATTCTGGATGACCTGGTGTCTTAGAACCCATCTGTCTGAAATTCTTCACATCATCTAAAGAAAGATTGCCAATTCCAAGTAAATGGAACAATGAGTAAAGAAGCATTGAACCATGTCCGCCAGAAAGAACGAATCTGTCTCTGTTCTCCCATTCTGGATCAGCCGGGTTGTAATTCATATGGTTAGTCCATAATTCATAAGCTGTTGGTGCAGTTCCAAGTGGAAGTCCAGGATGTCCTGAATTAGCCTTCTGGATTGCATCTGCTGACAATACCCTGATTGCATTAATTGACATTTCATCGATGTTAGTCATATTTTCCTCCCTGTGTAAGCACATCTGTGCATAATATTATAAGTTATCTGTCTTTAAAATCTGCCTCTGTCAAGAATATAACATCACCATTCTCGCTTCTCTTCTTCTTAAGTCCGCCAAAGAATCTTCTTGATGCTCTTCTTTCAGAATTGACAATTGCCTGATTGATAATTTCCTTGATATCATCAAGTTTAATATTATCATTCACGTTATGGAGTTTGTCAATCTTAAGATACAGTTCTAGTAATGCATCATCATCAACCTCATACTGTCTCTTTCTTGCAAACCTCTTTGCCATCTCAACAAGTTCATTGACTGTATACTGCTTAAGAATAATTCTGTGATTAAATGTATTCGTTAATTCAGGATTGAAGTTAATAAGTACATTCATATCTGTATCTGAATCCTCAAATATAACTATCATTCTGTCAGTATCCTGTTCAAGACAATTAAGAAGCTCGTTAATTCTCTTAGGCTGAATGGTTCCTGCGCCTTCTACAATAAGTGCAGTACCTTTAAGTCTTCCCATAGCCTTTGTAATTCCGCGCTGGTTTATACTCTCTCCTGATGTCTTTGCGATCTTTTTCTGTTTATCTGGATATAATGTATTGATTGCTCTTATAATTGTTCTTGCCAGATCAGTCTTATCTGAACTTGAATTACCAGAAATGAGAATATTGCCCACTTTAGATGTATTAATCTGCATCTCATCATCGATTGTATCGAATAAATCAACAAGCTGCTCCTCAAGTCCTGGCATATCCCTGTACTTTCTGAATATCTTGGCAAGCTCTCCTGTAAGCTTCTTATCTTTTTCTTCTTCGACTTCATCGTTGTCTGTATTATATTCTTCCATACTCTCCGGCTGTCTGTTCTGTCTAGTAAATGGAACTGTTTCTTCTGGCTCAACGCCCGCAGCTGCCTCTTGCTGGGCAACAGCCTCATCACCTTCTTCTTTATTATTATCATCATTCATAATTGAATTGATATCTGAAATCATAGATTCTGAAACTGTTGGAATCTGTGCTGTAACTAAAGGAATTTCTTCACTTGGTTCCTCTGCATTAACCGGCGCCTTCTTAGTTACTGCTGCCGCAGCCTTTGCTGCTTCCTGCTCTAATCTTGCAGCAGCCTTACCTGTTCTGATAGCTAAATCCATTCTTGCTGAATCAACCGCCATCTGTGCAAGAGCAACCTGTTTTGCTTCCTCTTTATCAATCTCTTTGCCTGCTGCCAAAGCTTCTGCTTTTTTACGTTCAACCATTTTCTCATAGGCAGCGCTTTTTTCTTCTTTTTCGTCAAGATATCTCTCAAGCTCAGACTTAGAAAATTCTCTCGTATCCTGCTTACCATACTTTTCTTCTTTAACAGACTGCATCCATTCAGTTATATCCATCTGGCCTTCAATCTGGTCATCATCTGATGTCTCTGTTCCTTCAGCTTCATCAACTGTATCAGTGTTCACAGATACTGATGTAGCATTTTCCTTAACAGGCTCTTTCTCTTCCTGCTTTTCATCCTGATGCTTTGAAGCTGGTACAAATGTCTTAACATCCTCATCTTCTTCGTCAGCTCTAAACAAATCACTCATATTAGCTGCAAGCTCTTCCTGAAGATTTCTTGTATCATAAAGGCTGTAATCCGGAACCGGAACATTAATATCAATATTCTTTGCCTTTTCATTAATACGAGCCTCTGTCTCTCTTCTCTGCTCTGCCTCATCTTCTTTATTAATCTTATCATAATTATTATCAAGCTTCTGCTTTGCATTTGCGATAAGCTCTTTTAATGAAAGATTTGCCTTATTAATTTCATTAGAAAATGCTTTTTCTCCAGCTTCACTTAAGGCTTCTGCAATCTCCGGCTTCTCAACCTGTGGAGTCTCAATCTTTCTTACACTGGCCTCCTGCTCTGATAACTGACTTTTACTGTTATCACTGTTCTTGCTCAGTGCTTTCATAATAAACTCTTTAATATCATTATTCTGGTCATTCTGGACAAGATCCATTGAAAGAGGACCTTCCTCCTGCTGCCTATCGTACTCCGGAACATTAAGATGTACTTCCTTAGGTGTCTGTGCTGCCTTCTTAGGTAATTCAGATATCTTCTCATCTTCTTCCCTGAAAACATCCTCAACATCATCTCTCTTAAGATCTATTAACTCTTTCTGTTTAGCAAAAAGCTCTTCCTTAGCAGCCTCGATGTCATCCTTTCTCTTCTTTACATCCTCTAAGATACCCTTCTGTGTCTTCGTAAGCGTAACACCCAGCTGCTCCTTTAACTGTACTGCCTTTTCAACATATCTTCCATCCTGAAACCACAGAACAATATTATCACAAGTCTTGACACACTCTTCTTTTCTTCCCGTCTTATAATAAAGAGTTGCAAGCTCATACATGTATTTCTCATCAATCTCATGATCCCTGTAGTCCTCTAAGATTCCTACTAGTTCATTATCAGATGCATTCTGCGCTTTCTTCAAATCATATAAAAGAATGAATCTGCTCACATCATGCTGTGATGTTCTGCTATATTCTTCATAAAGTTCATTGGCATTTTCAAAATCTCCAACTTTAATAAAGAATTCTGTAAGCTTATAAACAAGCTTTCTTCCTCCAAGATTTCTGTTATAAGCAAGAATTGCCATATCTCTTGCTTCTTCATAATCACCAACTGCTTCCTGCACATTAATTGCAGTAGCAAGTGACTGCCAGTCCTTTACCTTTGACCAGTTAAGCTCCTTTGCAATAGCTGCAGCTTCGGCATAATCCTTCTTGGCAGCCAGTTTCTTAATCTGGTCTATCTTAATTCCTAATTCATATTTATTCATGGTTATATATTCCTCATTCCTGTGCTTACTGAATGTTAAAATTGATTCAATTGTCTCATTTTACAACTCATTAAAGTTTAGCACAGCCTAAGTTCATTGTAAACCGAGTTCACAGAATTGTTACAAATATGTTACAAAAAATCAAATGTTGCCTGTTCGTAATCCATTCTCGTGTATTCCAATTCTGATTCCTTCGTGCTGCTGTAATAATCAACAACCACAGTCTGCTGCCTTGAATCAACCAGCTTCTGGCCAAGTATGTAATTAACATCGAATCTTCCTGTAATAGCAGGAGTTGCACCTCTTGCAGGAACAATAAGCTGGACATGGTTAGTTGCAAGCAGCTTGAATATTGGCTCCCATATGTATATATCCTTTGCCGCACCAAATGGGTTATCGATAAATATTGTCTTACCCTCAACACCTTCATTGCCTGAAGAATTCATATTAGATATGTAATTGATAATTGCAATAAGGAACTGGATATATATACCCTGTGACTGTCCTGTTGAACCAACCGCTTCCTCATATCTTAAGTAACGGCTCTGGTCCTTGATTCTTTCTCTCTTATACAGATTAATCCTGATTGAGTTCATATCTGTAACAATAACTGAGAAAAGTCTCTTCCATGACAGTCTGTTTCTTATATATTTGAGTCTTTCCGCCGGCTCCTTAAAGCTTTCCGCCATGAATACAGTTTCATCAATATATTCAGACATCTTTTCCTTATATAATTCTTCCTTTATATAAGGAATCTGCAGACTGATTATTGCAATCTGTTCTCCGTCAAGATTGATATTAGACAACTGTGGCAGACGGTCAAGCTCAGTCTTAATGTTACTGCATGTCTGGATACAACGGTTCTCGAAGTTATCCTTAATCATCTGCATATCCTCTATACCCTTGGCAATGCGGTCTTTTTCTAACTGTATAAATGTGTTCGTCTCATTTAACGATTCAATCATACTTCTGGTCTTAGCCACATTTTCAGGAACATTAAGCGATATCCTTACTTCATCTGCAAGCTCGACTGCATTAAATCCGTTAAGCAGGTCAATAAGTTTAGCTTTATTCTTATTAAATTCATCAACCTTCTTATACTCTAATCTGGTAATTGAAGCATATTCTTTATGAACAGCCTCATATTCTGTAAGATTAGCTGTAATTCCTTGTGCATCCTCCGGACGGAATTCTTCTGGAACATGCATGCCCGCATCTGACACAATTCTTTCAAGGTCTTTTCTGCATACAAGTATGTCTTTTAATGAATCAGACATCTGTCTGCGTGTCTTTTCCTGAACCTTGGTGTTATCCTCTAACTTCTTAATAAGTACCTTGTGCTGTGTAATGAATCCATCCGGGTCATCACATGGGAACTCATTAAAGCTTCCATAATTATTCTCAATCTGGTTAATACCATGTGCGATACTTCCCTCAAGTCTGTTAAGAAGTGCTTCCTGTGACTCAAGTTCTTCCCTTACAGCATCACTGCTCTTCACAAGATTATTAAGAGCATCCTTGGCATTCCTTAACTGCTGTGAACCTGCTGCCATAATCTCACCGGCTTCATACTTTGCCTTAATATCGTCAAATGTATAACCTCTGTATTCTATTGCATCACGACATTTGTTCATAGATGCAGACAGATGACTCATCAGCGCCTGCTTATCTGCAAAGTCACTGTTCTTCTGTGAAAGTGCTGTCTTTAATCCGGTGAATCTGCTCTCTATTTCATCCTTATCAAGACGGTATGTATCGTCATCGATTTCTATTGAAACATTTTCATCATAATAAGGTGCGTACTGCTCCTCCCATGACTTAATGATTTCATCATATGCCTTTCTTGTACTGTCCTCGAAATCTCTCGCGGTATCATACTCAGAATTAGCAGAAGCTGCTGCCTCCTCGCACTCATATATGCGGTTTCTTGCACTGTCCACATCAGCCTTCAGTCCCTTTAAGCGCTCATACTTTTTATCTATAGAAGTATTCATCTCCATAATACGCGAGAGCAGGCTGCATGTTGTTTCCTTCTCTTCTATATCATCTCTTGTCTGTGCTAGGTTCCTTGAAAGCTGCTCTTTAACCTCATTTAACACACTTCTCTTCTTCTCAGCCTCAATAATTGCAGCCTCGCTGTCAGCAATCTTTAATCTGATTGCTTCTGCCTCGGACGCATCCACCTTTCCAGACGTAGCATTATATACAAGTGCAAATGTATAATCATTCCACACAAGCCCCATTCTGTCTGACAGCTTTCCTGCCTGCGCCTTATGCGACTCAAGCTCCTCCTGTGCAAGCTTAATCTGTGTCTCAAGCTTTGCCTCATCACGCAGGAACGACATATCCTTTAATGCGAATACAATCAGGTCTTTGTTAATCTCTAACTTAGTATCAATAAGCACCTGCTCGCTTATAACAGGATAAGCAGCCGCACCCTTGCCAAAATCCTTAAGCATCTCATCTGCTTTGATTCTCTCGAAATCGTTCTTTATTATAAATGCGTACTCAATGAAAGGTGTTCTCTTTAATACATCTCTTTTCTGTCCTGGATTCAGGGCTGCAAACCACTCATGTCCCTCAACAACATCTGAACCGTACTGGCTCTCAAGGTATTCCTTAAGCCTGTCTCTTTCAGGACTCTTACAGATATATGTTCCCTTTCTTGCATTGTCAATAAAGCTATCAAGTTCCTGGGCTGCCTTACACTCTTCTGTATATTCACTGCGCATCTTCTGGTAAGTCTCAAGAATAACCGAAAGCATTGCCTCGTCATTATCTGCACTGTATATTTCGCGGATTTTGCCCATACGCTCGTTATCAGCATTTCCAGCCTCATCAGCCTTTTCAAGCTTTTCTGACTGCTCTGTAAATATATCAATAAGTGCTTTATTGGCAGATATTGTCTCATTAAGTGACATTAACTGCTGCTGCACATCATTGAATTTTTCGGACATTCTTGTCTCTTCATTCTTTAACAGTTCTTTATCCCTGAATGACTTATCATATTCTTCAGACGCATTTTCACATACGACAGTTCCTGCCTCTGATAAAGATGCTCCAAGCTGTGCCTGTAATTCCTGTATCTCATTCTCAAGATTATCAGAAAGACTGCCAAGACCTGCCGCCTCTTTGTCAGCATTTCTAAGGTTATCCTTAGCCTCTGATAATCTGACTTCCAAAGCCTTAACACGGTTAGCTGCTATATCAAGCTTTTCCTTAAGTCTTCTGGTCTCTGTCTCATAGAATTTTCTGTAACCTGCAGCAAGTATCTTTAACTCTGCTGTTATATCCGTGTCTTCTCTTAATCTGTTCTCAATGGCAACCTGTAATCCCTTGTAGGATTTCTCATATTCTGCATAATCCTTATAATCATTGGCAGATTCCATTAAAGAAAGCTTTCCTCTTGCCTCCGCAATTGCTGCGTTCTTAAGTTCAAGTGTCTTTCTTGTCTCCTTAACCAGACTTTCAACGCCCGCCATTGAATTCTTTTCAGACATAACCTCTGCAACTGCTATGGCTTCCTTCTCATGTGCCAGCTCGTCATGCATTTTAGTGATAAGGTCATCCTGACTTTTAAGTTCCTTATCCTTCTTGTCACTTTCGCTCATGGCAACAAGAAGCAGGTCATAAAGCTGCTTCTCTATCTCTTCTTTTCTGTTATAAAATGCTTCGTATGTCGACAAATATTCCTTAAAACTGTCGATAGCTGCAATCTGGCTGTCATATGCTCCAAGCTGTGAATGTTTCTTTGAAAGCTCCACTAGCTTGTCCTTGATATCCATAAGAGTCTGTGCCATCATGCCCTCATCATTATCAACTGACAGCTTGTTATTGAAGGATTTCTGGATAATCTCCTCTATAAGCAGATCCTCCACAACCTTACGGCTTGTCTTATAATTTGACTCAAAATATGTTCTTACATGTCCCTCTGTCTTGTTAATTCCACGGACAATTTCCCATGCACTCTCATATATTCCATAATTGCTTATAAAACTCTGATAATCGCCTTTTCTGTCAAATATTTTAACAATATATTTGTACTCGCTCTTCTCAAGCTCACGAAGATAAGCCTTAAGTCCGTTATATGTAATTCTCTCCCCGTTATTTACAAGCGGAAGATTCTTAATGTCATTGTCGCCAAACTCCCTGTAGAATATGCAGTAATTAAAGTATTCAACACTTGCTGTAGGTGCAGCTGTCTGTTCCTGTCCATCCTGATTCTCATCGTCTGTGCCTCTTCCCTTTCTTGCACAGAAACCAGTTGTCATGAACCTGAAACCATCCTTCTGATAACATGGATCTAACTTCCACTCAACCAAAGAATGAATACATGTATTACCGCTTCCCTGTCTGAAAAGCTTCTCAATAGGCTGCTTGTCATCAAGTGTGCAGTTAGGAAGCATATTCTGCATAAGAAGCAGCATAAGCAGACTCTTACCACCACCATTGGCAAGGTCATATATGGTATTCTGGCAGTTGAAGCGCATTACAAAATCGTCATACACCTGTGTACCGAAATTATATTTAACATTATTAACTCTGATTCTGTTAATCTGCGGCATCTCTTCCTCCATTCATAAGCTCGGCAAATCGTCCTCTGTAATCATCAAAATAATTCTCTATAAGACTTCTGAATCGGTCTGTCGGATAATATCTGTCCTGACTCTCAACTAGGAGTTCCTGTGCAACACAGAAATTAAGCACAAGCTTTACCATACCCGACTTGGAATTTCTTGCTGCCCTCGCTCCTGTTTGATCCTCTACTGTTGTCACCGGCAGCTCGTCCCATGTAAGTGCTATCTGCTTAAAACTGTTCTCCTCAACCTCATCAAGCACAAGCCCTGCACTCTTATCGACAATACCGCCTGTTGTCTTATCAACATTTTTAATGATATCCTCTACCCTTATGAATTCTGCATAAGTAGAACTCATCGTGTCTGAATAAAACTCTGTTATTATGTTGTAGATTATGAAATACGCAAGATATAATTCTTTATTAACTCTTAATCCAAGTACATTTCTTAATTGCTCGTTGGAATATCCAAACACCCTGTTATTATCACCTGCACTCACATACAGACCATTGTTATATTCATATATGTTAAGATTAAGTTTCTTAAGTGACATATGAACGATGTCATACACTTCTGCATTATTATTGTATTCCTGATAAAGAGCTGCATTCTCGCCCCTCTCAGACACATTTTCCCCTGTGATAAGCTTGGAAACTATGTCCAGCGCCTTATCTAGATTTCTATTCTCCATGTGCTTCCTTTCGTACCAATTCAACATCTGCCATCATACAGTTATCCGACAATATAACCTGCCCGCCAAGACCTTTTCTTATTGCAAATGTAAAGCTTTCCATATCTTTAAAGCCTTCCCCTAAGTATGCATCAAGAAATGTATCTTCTCCCGCATCACCGCCAAGCTGGTACTCATCCTTCTGGCACAGATTAACAAAGAAAGAGAAGAAATCTGCATTTCTTAAAACCTGCCCACCATACGCCCTCTTCATTGCATCTGCGAACTGACCAAGTGTTATAATGTCCGATTTTTTCAAACACGCAATGAGATTTTTCATAAGGAATACGTAATTATCCTTAATTCTTTTTTCTTCAATCTCATCTGCAAACTCAATATCTTCCGGTCTTTCATTGCTTATAAGCTCCTTCTCCTCATATCTTGGAGGCTTTACCATAAGCGCGTCATCAATGCTTATCAGGTCAAATGTCTTTCTTATATTCGGCTTTAGAAGCGGACTTAACATTGTGACTAATATATCTGCATTGTCCCTCTTAATCATATCTGAAAGTGCCGATGTGAAATCCATATGGCTTCTTAATCTGCCAAGCTTGGCGCGTCTTACCGCATCATCAGTCATCTTCTGCATTTCTGTACAATCCTTTAACAGCTCGCTGTGCCTGTTCATCGCCTGCTTAAGCTGAGTCTCAAGACTGTATATTTCGTTCATCGTCCTGTAATAGCCTTCGCCTGTGCTGCCCGATGCATTAAGCTTCTCGATTGATTTTGCAATAAGGTCACGGTTCTTCTTAAAAAGCTTTTCTTCATCATCAAACCATTTCATTCCTGTCTTGACGAATTCCTCATATGCCTCTATTCCTGCAAATACATCGCCCGACAGAATTATCAGCACTTCATTCTTCTTTAACTTAAGGCGGTTGACCTCTTCGTTGATTCTTTCAACTACTTCAACTCCGCCACGGAAGTTCTGTGAATTAATCATTTTTTCAAGAAGAAGCTGGGATACGCTTATCCTGCTCTCGTCCTTGATTTCCTTGGTATCAAGATAGAATTCAATCGCATCAGGGCTTATAGAATACCATACGGTATTGTCTCTTATTGAACTCTCGATTATCTTCATTCTTGAGACTCTCTTTTTCCTGTCCACCGGATCAAAATACGAGAATTCAAATGGTCTGCCATCATTCTTTATCTTGTCAAATATATAATCAGCAATCTCTTTGCTGTCCTGTTCATTCAAATCAAGCCCGAAATCTCTCTTAAGTATCAGTCTTAAGAAATCGAGATATTCGGGATATGTAACATCCTTTTCCTTAAAATTATTCTCCTCTATAAAGAAACGGAGAACTGCCATAACTATATAGCCCATATCAAGGATTTCGTATTTGCCATCCTTGAAATTAGAAAATGATGTGTCTATCAGTCTGAAGAAAGGATAATATTTCTTCAGATTAAGCATTCGTTCACGGTGATCCGATATGATATCACCTGTCATATTCTCTGCCATAGTATTCTTCATTTCTGCGCACGCATTTTACACATATTGTCTTAATGCCCGGTACGCCAGGGCATTAAGCTTAAAGCTTGGTTCTTCGCCAAATTTAAAGCTCGGTTCTTCCATCCAGCGCTCTTAAAAGTGTAACCTCATCGATATATTCAAGGTCGCCGCCAACAGGAACTCCGCTTGCAATTCTTGTCACCTTAATTCCTGTTGGCTTTATCATTTTGCTTATGTACATTGCTGTTGTCTCACCCTCCAGATTGGAATTAGTTGCGATAATAACCTCGTCAACATCTCCCTGAAGCCTTACCATAAGCTCCTTTAACCTGATATCAGCCGGTCCGATTCCAAGCATCGGGCTTATTGCTCCATGAAGAACATGATATACACCCTCGTACTTTCCTGTCTTTTCATATGCCGCCATATCTCTTGTATGTTCAACTACCATAATTGTCTTATGGTCTCTTTTTTGGTCGCGGCATATCGGACACAGTTCTTCATCTGTAAGTGTAAAACACTCCTTACAGTAGTGTATATGCTGCTTTGCATCAATCATTGTGTCTGCAAGGCTCTTAACCTCAGACTCAGGCATGTTTATAATGTGAAATGCCAGGCGCTGGGCGCTCTTCGCCCCAACCCCTGGTAATCTCGACAATTCTTCAATTAATCTGTTAATATGACCACTGTAGATGTCCATTAGAATAAGCCTCCGCCTAATCCTCCAAGTCCTCCAGTAATCTTAGCCATCTGTGCCTGTGACTCTTCTTCGCATTTTCTTAAAGCTTCATTAGTAGCTGCTACGATTAAATCCTCAAGCATCTCTACATCATCTGGATCAACTGCTTCAGGGTCAATCTTAACCTTAGATACTTCTCTCTTACCTGTAACAGTTACCTCAACTACTCCGCCGCCTGCTGTCGCACTGAATTCCTTATTCTCAAGCTCTGCCTGCTGCTCCTCCATCTGACGCTGCATTCTCTGTGCCTGCTTCATCAGATTATTCATATTACCAGGCATTCCTCCTGGAAAACCACCTCTTTTAGCCATTATATAAGTTCCTCCTTATCATCTACTTCTATATCTATGCCTACGAGTTCCTTAAGATCCACGAATCTGCTGTGGAAATCCTCATCATCGTTAAGCTTAGTCACTTTAATTGAAACCCTTACTCCTGTTCTCTCCTCAATTACATTCTCTATGCTCTCCATAACTTCCTGTCTGCTGAGTGAATTATAGGCACTAAGTGATTCTACCATAATTTCAAGACTAATTCCATCTTCTGCTAATGTAACATGTGCAGCCTGTAAAAATGTCTGATTAACCGGATCATCTATCGTTGCAATGATATCCTTCCAGCCTGCCGCAATTGCCTTAACATCTTCCGGAACAGCGTCATATACACGCTTAACTACAGGCTTCTTTGGAGTCTGCTGCTGTACTACTGCCTGGCCTCCCGCAGCACCTGCATTTACAAGTCTGCCGCTTTTAATATCATCAAGTACTTTCTGTAACTGCCCTTCAAGCATTGTTACACGGCTTACAACATCGCCGATATCCTGACTGTTATCCATTGCCGGACGCATCAGCTTTATAAATGTTATCTCTGTCTTAACTCTCTTCTGTGTTGAAAACTTCAGGTCATTTGATAATTCTGACAACACTCTTATATAGTACATAAGTGTATCTATATCAACATTCTGTGCATCCTTCTTCAGGTCTTCAAGATTATCTGCCGATACTTCTATTACATCTTCAATTCTTTCTGCATCTTTAGTTGTCTTAATAAGAAGCAGATTTCTAAGATACCATATAAAATCTGTAACAAACTGTGAAAGGTCTCTTCCCTGCATTATCAGATCTTCCATAAGTGACATGCACACGGCAACATCTCCTGACAGAATTGTTGAAAGCATTTTACTAAATACCGCCGTGTCAACTGCCCCAAGTACATCTAATACATTTTCATACTTAAGGTCTTTTCCCAGATAGAATGCCAGACACTGGTCTAACAGACTTAACGCATCTCGCATAGAACCATCTGCAGCTTTGGCAACATATTTTATTGCCTTGTCCTCTACATTCAGCCCCTCCGCCTTCATAAGTTCTGACAGTCTTGCGGCAATTGTCTCTATTGTTATCCTGTGAAAGTCATATCTCTGACATCTTGAAAGGATTGTAATAGGAATCTTTGCCACTTCTGTAGTAGCCAGTATAAATATTACATATACAGGAGGTTCTTCCAATGTCTTTAACAATGCATTGAACGCTCCTATTGAAAGCATATGAACCTCATCAATTATATAGACTTTGAATCTTCCTTCTGTCGGTGAGTACTGTACTTCTTCTCTTATCTGTCTTATATTATCGACACCATTGTTAGATGCCGCATCTATCTCTATTACATTCATGCTTGTTCCAGCCGCAATCGCCTTGCATGTCGGGCACTCCCCACAAGGGTTGCCATCAACCGGATGCTCACAATTAACTGCCTTCGCAAATATCTTGGCAACTGATGTCTTACCAGTTCCTCTCGTTCCGCAGAACAGATATGCATGGCCTATTCTGTCTGCATTAATCTGATTTCGCAGAGTTGTTACTATTGTATCCTGTCCTTTGACATCATTAAAATTGTCCGGACGCCATTTTCTGTATAAAGCCTGATATGACATGGTTACCTCCCTCTGCGCTGTCTTTACTTTCGCAGCCCTTAACCTCATGCGTAAAACCATCCGCCTCCGGCGTCTGTCGCTGCTTCGCAGCTTATGTTTTACTTATGTCGGTTAAGTTCCTGCGTAACATTTTAATAACAAAAGCCGTGCGTCCGGCTTCGAACTGATATCCACAGACGTTACCGATGCAGTTAGCTCGATCCAGGCACCCTTTCAACACCCGGAAGATTCCACTTAATGCTGCTTCATTCCTGACCTGACATGGTTCGTGGATTTCCGTCGTGAAAGACCCAAATGTCAACACCACTTACACCGGGCTGCTCCATAAATATCAGCCCTCTGCCGAACATCACCCCTGCTATAGCGGATTGCAGGTTCAAGGTGCCGCTACTACCCCGGCTGCACGGTATTTCAATTATACTTGTTATATATGCCTGTTGTCAAGGTATGAAGCGTTGACAAAATAAGACAGCCTCCGCAATCCACGCAGAAGCCGCCTTACACATATTATTTCATACATATTACCCTAAACATATCTCTACATATTATTACTATTCTTCATCCTTAGATTCTTCATACCTCGGAAGCTCAACTATCACCGCCTCATGATGAACAGCCGGAAGGAATTTCTCCATCACTTCCTTAGTCTTTAATTTAAGACTTGATGTATTAATGCAAGGATGACATCCGAGAGATTCACCCTCAAGCACTTCCTTATCCATCAGTAACTGCACATGGTTATCTGTATCATTCATAAGTCCCATTATGGATACTGAACCCGGTGTTATATCTAGGAATTCCTCCATATATGATTCATCTGCAAATGAAAGTCTCGCTGAATTAATCTGCTTACTCAGATCCTTTGTCTTAAATGGCTTGTCACCCGGCATCATAAGCATATAAAAATTCGTCTTCTGTCTGTTACATAAGAAAAGATTCTTACATATAAGTGTGTCCAGAATCTTATCTATGTCATTACACACTTCCATTGTTGTAGCAGGCTCATGGTCTGTTCTGTAATATTCCATTCCAAGCTTATCCAACAAATCATATACTCTGATTTCTTTTTCTAATCTTCCTGTTTCATCGGCAGGTCTTCCTTTAATAAGTTCCATGATATTTCTCCCTGACAATCTGATATTCCAATATTCTACTCAAAATAATACAGATATACATCCTCAAGGTCAATATTATCTCCAACTTTTACTGCTTCTTCTGGCAGCTCATCACCTACAACTCTTAACGCAAGACCGTTCTTTCTCTGTCTGATATTGCCAATCTTGTATTCCTTCTGCAGTTCGCCGACCTCGTCAAGCGTGCATGTTATCTCACCAACTTTTCCAGCCATGCTTTCAATAAGTTCAACAGGTGTTCCTGTCGCAATTATTTCTCCGCTCTTTAGAAGAAGTACTTTATCAGCAATACATTCAATATCACTTACAACATGAGTTGCAAAAAGAATTATCTTGTCCTTAGACAGCTCTGCAATATAGTTTCTGATTGAAATTCTCTCTTTAGGGTCAAGTCCTGCTGTCGGCTCATCAAGTATAAGAATCTTAGGATTACCAAGAAGTGCCTGTGCAAGCAGCACTCTCTGCTTCATTCCTCCTGAAAATCCTCCAATTTTCTTATATGCAACCTTAGTAAGATTAACTACCTCTAGCAGCTCGTCAATCTGCTGGTTGACCGTCTTAACAACCTCATTGCCATTCTCATCAGTAGTCTTAATCTTCTTAACACCCTTAATCTCTGCCATATATTTAAGAAATGCTTTAGGCGAAAAATCTTCATAAAATCCCTGCTGCTGCGGCATGTAGCCAACCAATCCCCTGAACTGTTTGCCAAGCTTTAATATATCTTCCTCGGCACTGTCCTCTCCAAAAAGAATGCTTCCACCATTCATCTTATCTCTCGATACATTATCTGTGATAAGATTAATCATAGTACTCTTGCCGGCTCCATTAGCACCAAGAATACCATATACTCCCGGTGTAAATGTATAATTAATCCCCTTCAGTGCCTGAACTGTACCATAAGTTTTCTTTAAATTCCTTACCTCTAATTTCATACCCTGTACCTTCTCTTTCCTAATGATTTTCCGAACTACATCATAACCAGCATAATAATAATCCCAGCCACTAACTCTGTCACATAACGCATAATCATGAATTATCCTGCCAATGCATGAAGTATAAGACTTTTGATAGCTCCGATACTGCCTACTGATATAATCATTATACTACTAATCTGTGCCAGTGCAATCATAATTCTACACACGTTCCCTCCTTTTATTATTAATACGAAAAATGTTCCTGATAAGTTGACGCATTTTCACAAAAAAGTTAAAATTTTTATAATATTTTGTGGAGGATAATTTAGTGGATAATACTCAGGTGGATTTTGAAAAAGATGATTACAGATATATGAAACAGGCAATCACACAGGCTAAGAAGGCTTATAAGCTTAATGAGGTACCTATTGGCTGTGTGATTGTGTATGAAGGAAAGGTTATAGGAAGAGGCTACAACCGCCGTAACACTGATAAAACCTCTCTCGGCCATGCCGAGATTACTGCAATTAAGAAAGCCAGCCGCTACATGAACGACTGGCGGCTTGAGAACTGCACTTTATATGTTACGCTTGAACCTTGTCAGATGTGTGCAGGTGCTATTGTTCAGGCAAGAATTCCAAGAGTTGTTATCGGTTCCATGAATCCCAAAGCAGGATGTGCCGGTTCAATACTTAATATCCTTCAGATTCCGACATTTAATCACCAGTGCGAGATTACTAAAGGTGTATGTGAAGAAGAATGTTCAGAAATGCTCACAACATTTTTTAAGGAGCTGCGTAAAAGCAAGAAAAAGAATACTACTGTCACTACTGATGGAGAATGATTATGAAATTTGAATACACTTTTGAAGGCATGAAACTTAAAGTACTTGATGAAACATTTGCAGGAAAAGTACTTGAATTCTACAGCCGTAACCGTGAAGAATTCGACAGATACGAAGCTGCCAAACCTGATAATTTCTATACAACAGAATATATCACAGCCACACTTAAAGCCGAATATGCTGCTTTACTAAAAGGTGAATTCGGCAGATTCTTTCTTTTTTCTGACGATATGCCTGGGGAAATTCTCGGTTCTGTATCTTTTTTTGGTGTTACAAGCATTAACCGTTCATGCCGTATAGGATATAAGATTGATAAGAACTACCGCAAGCTAGGACTTGGAAGCCTTATGGTTAAACATATGCTTGAGATTCTTATACACGAAAAGGAGATGCACAGAATTGAAGCCTACATTCACCCTGAAAACATCTCCTCTATTAATCTTGTCAAATCTCTTGGCTTTATATCCGAAGGAACTGCCTATTCCTATGTGAAACTCAACGGCTCATGGCAGGATCATTTAAGATTCGTCTATATTTCCTGATACCAGTATCCAAAATATGGATTGGCATAGTCACTCCTGTGGCTCTTCTTAAAATTATTAAAGCCAAACATTGAAGCCATGTAGCGTTCACGGTTGCAGTACATTCCCGGAACGCCAATGAAATATTTAGTATTATCAAGGTTATCGCGCACTCTTCCAAAAAGTATGTGTCTGAAATTATAATAGCCATGCAGCAGGAAGCTGTTTCCCGCGATATCAATTTCATTCTGGTTAAGACACTTTAACTTCTCTGGCGACACTTCTACACAATCATAGAAGTAATCATCGTCAAATGCGTCTATATAATCAGCCCGCACAAAAAGCTTTTCAAAAGGATCCGTCTGCGTTGCATTGGCTCTGTGTGCTTTTTGCTGCAAATGTTGTGTTTCCGCAGGTATTTTAGCTGCTGCTCCGGCAGCCTTTATATCTTCTGTGGCTGTGTCACTTACGCTTTCCGCAGTCACGCCTGTCTGCGGTCTGTATGCTTCGGCCTGCTTTGACTGAACTGCCTGCGGTCTGCCCGCAGACACAGCAGGTTCTGCCTGAGCCATCTGCGATTCTAATGTCTGCGATTCTGACAACTCTGGTCTGACCGGTTCTGACCTTAACGATTCTGCCAGAACAGACTCTGACATTTGCTGACCCCGCTCTTTCTCCTCACTCTGTCTCATACGCTCTTTTATAACAATTCCGGCTTCGACCTGCTTCTTTGCATCCATTCCTGAAAACACAAGCATGTCAGGAGTTACATCCTCATCCTTCCACATAGACATCATACAATCATATCTTGCATCCTCCCTTGCAACCGCAAGCCCGCATATATCCTTAAATCCATAACCGGTTTCATTGATATTATCAGGATTAAATATTCCACTGTATTCCATCTGTCCCATTTTCACAAGACATTCCCCAAGCTTTATAAGCCTGTAACCACCGTCAGTAACCATCATATATATTCCAAACATTTCCGGGCTGTCCGTCTTAACTCCTCTTAAACTGATGTTTAACTTGAACTGCCCCTGATGAACTAATGCCTTTGCAAATCCTACATTTCTCCCCTTTACTCCTTCCGGATATGAATATATGTATGAAACAAGACGCTGATAATCCACAATAAACCTCCCTGATGATTAACTCTCTTATGCACCTTATGCCATGCATTAAGAAAATATTCCATCAGGGAGGTTTTATCTTAATCTACCACCATATTCTTTCCGTTATTTTTTCCGTAATAAAGCCTGTCATCTGCACTCTTTATCCATTCTTCTATATCACCATCGGCATTTCTCTGCGCCACTCCTATTGTTAGTGATATATTTATCTTCTGCTGTTTATAAATACATTCAGAGTTTTCTATTTCTCTCCTCAATTTTTCTAATACTTCATGTGTTCTGTCGTGTGTTCCATTATGTATAAGAAATTCTTCTCCGCCCCACCTTGAAATCACACAGTTACTGCATATATTTTTCATCTTCTGTGCAATGAAATTTAACACATAATCACCACAGTTATGTCCATATGTATCATTTATTTTCTTGAAATCATCTACATCTGCCATTGCAAGCCAGCCTTCATCGTCCGCATCATATTCTTCAAGATAATTAATCATATATCTTCTGCTGTAAAGGTCTGTCAGAAGATCAATGTTGGCAATTGAATTAAGCTTCTTCTCAGACTCAATAACAAGATCGACTATCACCTTAGTATAATATATTAAAAATGCTGATACACTTATTGCATTACATGCAAGCATCACAGATATAATTGTTTTATTAATTTCATACAATGGTCCGTTAATTATAGCTATTGCTGATGATATTATACTTACAGCAACTATTGCTATCGACACAGCCAGTGGATTCGGGTCTTTTGTATCGGTCTTGGTTGATATGTATTGTGAATAAAATATTATAGGTATTAATGACATGCTATACAGATGAAATCCACATTTATACCCAAGACATATTGTTGCAATAGCCATATAAATTATAATTGTTGCATACACACACCACATATATGCACACACTTTCTGCCTTTTTAACAGCATAAAATATAACACATAACCAATCAGAGCTATTACACTGTAATAAATCATTGGTGTTATATTAAAATATACAAATAATGTCAGCATAAATGCAACAAATAAAAACAACGATATGTTAACAACCACGCATAGTTTAACAACCTGCTCCAGATTAAATTCTTTTTTATTAATGCTCATGATATCTCCTGATAATATGTTCTCGATTGTAAGTAGTACTATAGTATCATACAAAAGTTACTTTTGCACTACATTTTTATTGCAGCTTGACATTTTTTATTAAGTTTCATAACATTATTCTTATAGATTGGAGGCAATATGAGCGATAATAAATATAATAATGTTATGCACCTCGGCAACCCAACTAACACGATTGCCGTGCTTAACAGATATGGTTTTGATTTCAAGAAAAAGTTCGGTCAGAACTTTCTTATAGATGAAAATGTTGTTGAGAAAATCGTACGTGAAGCAGGCGTTACGAAAGACGATTTCGTTGTTGAAGTCGGCCCTGGAATCGGAACAATGACACAGATTCTGTGTGAGAATGCCAGAGAAGTTGTTGCCGTTGAGATTGATAAGAAGCTTATTCCTATTCTTACAGAAGATACTCTTTCTTATTATGACAATGTGACAGTAATCAATGAAGATATCTTAAAGCTTGATATTAAGAAGCTTGCTGATGAGAAGAACGGAGGCAGACCAATCAAGGTTGTTGCCAATCTTCCATACTATATAACTACACCTATTATTATGGGACTTTTTGAAAGCCATGTGCCATTAGACAGTATAACCATCATGGTTCAGAAAGAAGTAGCTGACCGTATGCAGTGTGGTCCAGGAACTAAGGATTATGGTGCACTTTCACTTGCTGTACAGTTCTACGCCAAGCCTAAGGTTGTGCTTAATGTGCCTGCTAGCTGCTTCATGCCTCGTCCTAATGTTGATTCAGCGGTTATCCGTCTTGAGCGCTTCAAAACCCCACCTGTTGATGTTAAGAATGAACATCTTATGTTCAAGATTATAAGAGCATCATTTAACCAGCGCCGAAAGACTATGCTTAACAGTGTCGGCAATTCCGGCATCGGCATCACTAAAGAAGCTCTTACCAACGCATTAGAAACTATGGGACTTCCGCTTACCATCCGCGGCGAAGCCCTTACACTTGAGCAGTTTGCACAACTTAGCAACCTGCTGTGCTAGTACACCGTTTTGTAAATAACCACACTAACTGCGTAGGATGCGGATTCGAGTGTGCAGGTAGATAACGTGATACCTATAAGTAGTCGCATTTTCACTGCTTTAGTAGGTTTTTTTGCAGCAAAATTTACATAAAAAAGGTTATTTCTACACTAAAGACCTATATAACAACAAAAAACGGCTATTTAGTAGGTGTTTTCATGGTTTTATCAATAAAAACCACGTTAAAATACCTACTAAATAGCCGTTTTATTATAATTTATAGGTTTCAGCCCAATTCACACAGTAAAATGGCTGCCCCACCGGCAAATACACATACAAATCCGCCAACAAAGTCCTCGAAACCTTACTCCCCAAAAAGCAGCCTTCTCGCATTCTGGTTAGTAACATCAATAACCTCATGCGTATCAAGCCCTTTAATCTGCGCCAGTTTTTCTGCAACATATTTTATATTACGGCTGTCGTTTCTTTTACCTCGGTTAGGCTCAGGTGCCATATATGGACTGTCTGTCTCAAGAACAATTCTATCCATCGGTATATACGCTGCTGCTTCCACAAGCTTCCTGGCATTCTTAAATGTAAGAACGCCGCCGATTCCTATAGAGAAGCCCATATTAAGAAAATCTCTTGCTGCTTCCTTACTGTATGAATAACAGTGAATTATTCCACCTGTATCCTGTCCGTGATTACTCTTTAATATGTCGATTGTATCCTGACATGCATCTCTTGAATGAATCATTACCGGCATGTGTGTGCGGTACGCTACATTCATCTGTGCTGCAAACCATTCACGCTGCTGCTTCTTTTCAGCCGCCGCAACATCTGCATCATCTGACACATAGTAATAATCAAGTCCGATTTCTCCAAGTGCAACAATCTTTCTTGCCTTAGATTCACCAAGCATGTTTTCCAGCCATTCAATGTCCGATTCTTTCAATCTTACAATATCCTCCGGGTGGAAACCAATCGCTGCGTATACCTTTTCATATTGTGCAGCAAGTGCAAGGGAAGCCTCGCAGCCCTGACGGCTTGCACCTACATTAACAATGTAATCAAGCTCCCCTGTATCACTAAGCATGCTGCTTATAAGTTCATCTCTGTCCTCATCAAATCTTTCATCATCATAATGAGCATGAGTTTCAAATATCTTCATATCTATCAGCCAATCTCTGCGCCTTCAATAATATCCTTCTCAAGAGTAAGTACTGATAAGTTATCCTTATCATCCCATGCTGAGATAATCATTCCCTGTGACTCAATACCACAGATCTTTCTTGGCTTTAAATTAGTACATACAACTAACTTCTTACCAATAAGCTCCTCTGGCTTATAGTACTTCTGGATACCTGATACGATAGTTCTCTTCTCATCACCAATCTGAAGCTCGAACTTAAGAAGCTTTGTCTTCTTAACAGCTTCACATGTAAGAACCTTGGCAACTCTGAACTGAACCTTTTCAAAATCATCAAATGTAATCTCAGGCTTAACTTCAACCTGTGGATATTCTGTAACACCATTAGCCTTCTTCTGAGCTTCCTGAATAGCCTCAACCTTTTCCTTAAGGTCCTTCTCGAAGTCAAGTCTTGCGAAAAGAATCTCTGGAGTCTCAGTAACCTTAAGTCCTGTTTCTCTTAAGCCAAATGTAGCAAGGTCATCAAAATCTCTTACTCCTGCCTCTGGATTAGCTGGGTAAAGCTGTGCAAGAATCTTGTCTGTAGTCTCTGGCATGAAAGACTTAAGAAGATTAGCGCCGATTGTAATACTCTCAACAAGGTTGTAGAGAACCTCTGCTAATCTGTCCTGCTGTGCCTCATCCTTTGCAAGTGCCCAAGGCATTGTCTCATCAATATATTTGTTACATCTCTTAAAGAGTGTGAATACCTCTGTAATAGCATCTGCCACATGAAGTGTAGCCATCTTTGCCTGAACCTTATCTCTTGTTGCTGTTACAACAGCCTTAAGGTCGCCATCAATTGCAGCATCCTCTACACCAGTCTTATTAACAACTCCGCCAAAGTACTTATTAGACATTGCAATTGTTCTGTTTACAAGGTTACCAAGTGTGTTGGCAAGGTCTGAGTTCATACGCTCAACCATAAGCCCCCATGAGATAACACCATCATTCTCAAATGGCATCTCATGAAGAACGAAGTAACGTACAGCATCAACACCGAAGAGGTCTACAAGGTCATCTGCATAGATAACATTTCCCTTAGACTTACTCATCTTACCATCATTCTGTAATAACCATGGATGTCCAAATACCTGCTTAGGAAGTGGCTCACCAAGTGCCATAAGGAATATTGGCCAGTAAATTGTATGGAATCTGATGATATCCTTACCGATAAGATGAAGGTCTGCTGGCCAGAACTTCTTGTACTGCTCTGAAGAGTTGCCATCAGCGTCATATCCGATACCTGTGATATAGTTAGTAAGCGCATCAAGCCATACATAAACTACATGCTTGTCATCAAAATCAACCGGGATACCCCATTTGAAAGATGTTCTTGATACACATAAATCCTGAAGTCCAGGAAGAAGGAAGTTGTTCATCATCTCATTCTTTCTTGAAACAGGCTGGATGAATTCCGGATGTGTATTGATATGCTCAATAAGCTTGTTGGCATATTTGCTCATCTTGAAGAAATAAGCTTCTTCCTTAGCTGGCTTAACTTCACGTCCACAGTCAGGACACTTGCCGTCAACAAGCTGGCTCTCTGTCCAGAAAGACTCACATGGAGTACAGTACATGCCTTCATATGAACCCTTATAAATGTCTCCCTGATCATAAAGTTTCTTAAAAATCTTCTGAACCTGCTTCTCATGGTAATCATCTGTTGTTCTGATGAACTTGTCATATGAAGTATTCATAAGATCCCAGATTCTCTTAATCTCTGTTGATACATTGTCAACGAATTCCTTAGGTGTAATTCCAGCTTCCTCAGCCTTAAGCTCAATCTTCTGACCATGCTCGTCAGTTCCTGTCTGGAAAAATACATCGTAACCTTCCTGTCTTCTGAATCTTGCAATACTGTCTGCAAGCACGATTTCATAAGTATTACCGATATGTGGCTTGCCTGATGTATAGGCAATAGCTGTTGTCATATAAAATGGACCTTTACTCTGTGGCATATCATTTCCTCCATAATCTATTATTTTAATTCATCGCTATAACGCAAATGTAGTGTGAATCATTTATCCGTAAACTTTATCATAGAAAAATTTACAATAAGTGTCAAGTCTGTATTAAGTATGATACAATATGTGAATAATAAATCAGTATTTCTTATAATATTAATTAAGACAGAAATGAGGATTAGTATGCATAATAAACAAATTTGCCTTTTACATCAATTTCTTAACAAGGCTGTGAGCCTGCTGATAGTTTTTATAATGATAATTACCCTGTCTGGCTGCAGCCTGCCCTGGAATCAGAAGCAGACATCAGAAACCACTATATCTGCCGCCGAGGATAACGCTGATTTCACGGAATATGTAAACAACCTGTTTGCTGACCTGTTAAGTGCCGATATGGTGTCCCTGCATGCCTATGTTGAACACCCCAAGGATTTCGGAATTAACGATTATGAGATTACTCTTGGCCGCTACGACCTTGACAATCCCGATGATACCTCAGATTACACCGACATAATATCAACGCTTAAATCATTTGACAGAAGCACACTCTCCGCCAAACAGCAGATTACGCTTTACGAGCTTCTTATGTATATGGAAAATGAGCTGGAATACAGTGATTTGTACATGTTTAATACACAGCTTCAGACAACTACAGGTATTCATGTCCAGCTGCCACTGCTTTTTGCTGAATATACATTTGAAGAAAAGAAGGATATTGACGAATATATTGAACTTCTATGTGATGTTGACGGATATTTTGAAAATATGGCTGCATTTGAAAAGCTTCGTGCTGACAACGGATATTTTATGGAAGATACCCTGGCCGATGAGGTAATTGAAAGCTGCAACTCATTTCTTGAGACTGCCGGTTCAGAAGACGGTGCAATGATATCAACCTTTAACGAAAAGCTTGCTTCTGTTGACGGACTTTCTTCACAGGATATTGCAGATTATAAAGCTAAAAATGTGTCCGCCGTCAACGAACATGTAATCCCAGGATACCAGTCCCTTGTAAATGCACTTACTTCATTGAAAGGCTCTAACAGATATCCAGGCGGTTTATGCAATTATCCTGATGGTTCACGGTATTTTGAATATATACTCTCTTCAACACTTGGCTGGAGCAAATCTGTTGACGAATACGATAAGCTGGTTGATTCTTATATCAAGAAATATATGCTTAAAATGCAGTCGCTTGCACTTAAAGACTCCTCTCTTCTTGATAAATTTGACACATTTACATTCAATATGACAGACCCAGTTGGCATACTTACTGACCTCAAGAAAAGAATTACAGATGATTTTCCTGAGATTCCTGATGTGAATTATGATATCAAATATGTGTCAAAGGCACTTGAGGACTACACCAGTCCGGCTATGTACTTTATTCCGCAGCTTGATAACCTTGATATCAATTCAATATACATCAATTCTTCAGGCACTTCTGCAAGTGAATTATATCCTACACTTGCACATGAGGGTTATCCGGGACACATGTACCAGACACAGTATTTTGCCGCAACCAACCCTGACTGGATAAGATATATTCTTGCACCAGGAGGATATGTTGAAGGCTGGGCATCATACGTTGAAGTTCTTTCTTATAATTATGCACAGACCGGCAACGATGCACTTAACAAAATGTATGCTGCTAATTATGCCACTGTCCTATGCCTTTATGCAAAGGGTGATATCGGCGTAAATTATTATAACTGGAGTGAAGATGATGTTTATAAATACATCAGCCAGTATGGTTTTGATGATAAATCAGTCGCCCACGAAATGTATTACGCATTCGTATCTGACCCTGGCAATTATTGCAAATATGTTCTTGGAATGTTAGGATTTGAGCAGTTAAAGACTAAGGCTCAAAACGAGCTTTCTGACAAATTCAATCTTAAAAATTTCCACCAGTATGTACTCAACATGGGACCTGTGCAGTTTGATATATTATTTAACAACCTTGATGCATGGATTAAAAAAGAAAAATAAAATTAAACATTAAAAATGGGATGTTACCTTAACACAATAGTCTGGTAACATCCCTTATTAATTGATTATTATATGCTTCCACCCGGATAATAGCCGCCTGAACCATAGCCACAGCACATAGGCATACATATATTTGAACACAGGCAGAGTGCAACCCACGGAGCACAGCCTGTACAATATGTTGTAGATGACGGTCCCTGATACTGTGTCCTTCTTCCTGCATACCAGCTTCCACCGCTTGCAATACGCTGATACAGCAACTGATACTGCATATTGTCAGGATCAGAATCCAAAGCACGCTTGGCATCTTCCAAAGCTGTAGCTTCTTCCCCTTTTCCAAGATGTGCCAACGCACTGTAGTAGTACCATCTTCCATCACGGTCAGTTATGTTGTTAAGCACATTAATAGCTTCATCATAACTAGAGTTATTAATATAATTAGCTGCTGCCCTCAGATGCACTGTTGTAGGATCATTGCCATTGAGATTATCACTGCCATATCCATTGCCACCATAGCTTCCTGTATATCCACCAAATCCAAATGGACCAAATCCCCAGAAGCTTCCGAAATCTCCATATCCGCCCTGTGACTGGTTCTGATAATCACCATCATAACCATAATGATCTGAACGGCCTGTACCATAACGCGTCTGGCTGTATGACTGACTACTGTATCCGCCCTCACGCTCACGCATTATCTGATTATAAGCCTGCTGTACAAGCTTAAACATCTCTTCTGCCTGATCCTTATTAGGATTATTAATGTTAGCATCAGGATGATACTTTCGGCTCAGTGTTCTGTATGCTTTTTTCACTTCATCATCGGAAGCATCTCTTGATACTCCCAACACTTTATATGGATCTGTCATTATGTTCCTCCAACTGCTTACCGGCAGTATTATTTTTCTTCCTTCTGGCGGCGTAGAACTTTGTCCATACACCTGAATATATGATATTTCTTAACAGTTCTGCATTAGCAAGAATCGGCAGTCTCTCAAAAGCCCTTGCACATCCTGCCATATACGCTTTAAGTATGTTTTCTGCAAATGTATCAAAATCCTCTACATCATTATGATACTTAAATACATTATAATTGTTCTTTTTCTCGTCTTTTTCCAAATCATCATATGCATCTAACAGATATATAAATCTGCCAAGATTATTGCCAAGCACCCTTAACTCATCACTCCACTCATCATCTTTCATGGCAGCAACTTCACCTAACAGTATACCAAACTGCTCTGCCGGCTTGTCAATATTCGTTTCCTGTGCTTTTTCATATTCTGACAACTTAGAAAGGCTTTTCCTTATAATCTCTGCCTTATGCGGATATTTCTTCTCAAGCTTTTTAATATCTTTTTTCAATACTCCGGCATAAGTTCTTTTCAAGACCTTTTTCTCATCGTACCAGTCGTCCATACATTTGTAATATGTCAGAAGAACATTCATGTCCGCAACATAATCTGAAACAACGTTACGCCTCACAGGATGCTTTCTTAATGGATGTGTGACGCAACGTTCCTCAGAGTATATAGTTTCCGGTTCATACAACCCTGTAAGAAGTATAACCAGAAATGTCATATCATAGCTTAAGGAAATCTGCCCCTTCAATCCATGCGCTTCTGCCAGCGAATCGCACAGACCACAATAGTATGAGCGGTATTTATCAAATTCTCTGAATTTCAGTTCTGGCTGATCAACAACTATATACCCGTACATACTAAACTCATACCTCCATTTTCGCTTATCATATAACATTGAAAATATTCAGTCAATCAGCCTTTCAAAGATTAATAAATTATTAATACTATTTTTAGATATTATTCTTGTCATCAAAATCAGTTCCCCACAAAAGGAAACTTGTATAATCATCTAGCGAATTGACTGGACGCATTACATCACTCTCGTCAAGATTGCTGGCAAATTCATTCTCACCGTCATCATAACCTTTATCGCCCTGCCCATTATCGTATCCGTTTCTGTACTCATCTTTTTCATGATTATAGTCAAATGCTGGAAACATTATGCCACCTCCTTTCGAAGGTAGTATGTTAAGTTTCACCTGGTTTTATCCGATATTATATTCAGCTGATAAATGTGTATTCAATCACACTTGATATATAAGGAGGAAACTTATGCGAATTACATCACAGATGCTGGCAGCTAACCAGCTTAAAGCAGGCATTGAGCCTTCATCAAAGACTCTTCTTGATTACATACAGAATGATGACAATGACAGCCTTACAAGCCTGCTTTCCAAAAAAACTGACACTTCAACATCTTCACTTACTAAGAAATTACAGAAAGACGCTTACAAGAATATTAAAGATGATGCTGATTCTGTTACAGAGAATGCAGCTAAATTCACAGATGAGAAATCTACTCTTTTTGCTGATGCAGAAAAGACCGGTGATTATTCTGCAATATATGCGGATATCAAATCTGTAGTTGATTCTTATAATAAGCTCTACAACACCCTTGGTAAAACATCAAGTTCCATCAATACTATGTGTTCTGACCTTTTAAAGGAAGCAGTTAAAGAGAACTCTGAAACATTATCTGCAGTAGGAATTGCGCTTAAAGACGATGGTTCTCTTTCAATCGATGAAAAGAAGCTTAAGGCTGCTGATACAGATACTTTAAAGAAAGCATTTGGAACATCATCAGAATTTGCAAAGAGGCTTGGAATTATTGGCTCTAATGTATCATCACTTGCAAAGGCTAACATTAATTATGTTACCAACTCATATACATCATCAGGTGTCGCCTCTAACTCATCAGATGATTTATATTCACTTATGACAAGTAAGTTTAATTCTCGCGGTTAGAATTTCTCATAACGGATATGCATATATGATGTCCGATTTATTCAATATTGTATATTTTAAAAACCTCTCCATACCAGCATTTATAATGTCGGTATGGGGAGGTTTTAATATATAATAGTTATATATTTATTTTTTTAATTCTACCCGATATCTAACTCTGGTGGAACATCCAGCTCGTGCGGAACTGGCGCACCGTTCTTCTTTCTCTGTCGTACACACTCGGTCAGCAGGTACTCTATCTGTCCATTAACAGATCTGAAATCGTCCTCTGCCCACGCTGCAATGGCATCATAGAGTTTAGCTGATAACCTGAGAGGAACCTGTTTCTTACCTGAATCTGCCATTAGTAAAGACTTCCTGAATTAACTACTGGCTGGGCATCTTTGTTTCCACAAAGGACGACTAAAAGGTTGGATACCATAGCTGCTTTTCTCTCTTCATCAAGCTCTATAACCTGTTTTTCTGATAATCTCTCAAGCGCCATCTCTACCATTCCTACAGCACCATCAACTATCATCTTTCTTGCATCTACTATTGCTGATGCCTGCTGTCTCTGAAGCATTACTGCTGCTATCTCAGGTGCATACGCAAGATATGTAATTCGTGCTTCTATTATCTCAAGTCCGGCATCTGCTACTTTGCCCTGGATTTCTTTTCTTATTCTTTCTGCTACAACTTCACTTGAACCTCGAAGGCTTCCCTCATCTGCAATTCCATCTCCCGTTGTATCTACATTTTCTGCAACATCATATGGATACATGCGGACAATATTACGGAGTGCGCTGTCACACTGTAATGAAAGATATTCCTTATAATTATCTACATTAAACACTGCCTTAGCTGTATCTGTCACTTTCCACATAACTGCAATACCAATCTCAACAGGATTACCAAGGCAGTCATTAATCTTCTGTCTGCTGTTGCTCAGTGTCATTATCTTAAGTGAAATCTTCTTATTAACTGACTGTGAATTATTTCCTGCTGCAATTGCCATTCCTGCAACACCTGCCATGCTTGCCAGATCAAGCTTTTTTCCATCTCCTGTCACATCACCGCTCTGATTAAGCTTAGTTGACGCTGCCGGATTAACAGCCACACAAAAAGGATTCACAAAGTAGAATCCTGCTTCTTTAATAGTTCCAACATACTTACCAAAAAGTGTAAGCACAAGTGCTTCCTGTGGCTTTAATACCTTAAGACCGATAAAGAATATCCAGCCTATTGCTGCGTATATACCACCTGCAACGATAAGTACAATCCATCCTGCTTTAGTCTCTGCCTGTTCAACCATAATCGAACCGACAATAATTGCTGCTATGGCTGCTGCGTAAAGTAATATAAACAGCATAACCATTGCCAGACCATTCTTGCTTTTCTTCAAAACCTTTTCTTCCATATAAAAATACCTCCTAGACACTCTGATTATTCATCTTGTTATCGATTATTCTTTTAAAGGTGTCTTTGTTGATATTTGTATGATATCATTTTGATATCATCTTGTCAAGATATTAACATCTTCAATTCTCAATTGGTGCATTGCGTTGTTTTTTGTTGTATTTAAATTCCGGCTATGCTATTATTTCTTTGGGACTTATCATTCACGGTAGGCGGTTAGCCTTTAGCCTCTTTTGAAAGGAGGTGATAGGCGTGCTAACTTTTTCAGATCTTCTTACATACACACTTGTATTAATTGAAGTTATAACACTTGTTGTTATTCTTTCTGATAAAAAGACAAAAAAATAACCGCCCCAGCCTGGACAGTTTGGGCAGTTATTTTTTAACTCTCTAATCTACAAAGGCTAGCCGTCTATCGGTAAGTTCCTTTGTATTATCATAATACTCTATTCATATATTTATGTCAAACATTTGTCTTAACATAAAAATAAAAGCCTTACAACCTAGGATTCCCTAAATCATAAGACCTTCCAGTGCACCGCCAGGGGTTCGAACCCTGGACACCCTGATTAAGAGTCAGGTGCTCTACCAACTGAGCTAGCGGTGCTTAACTTATTTTGTTCTGTGCTTTTGTGTTGTCTCAAGCACAAGTGATATTCTATAGCATGGTTTAATAAAATGCAAGCATTTTTTTGTATTTATTTAAGAACAATTTATCTTTTTTTATAATTTTCTTGTTTTTTCATCATTTTACCATGTTTTTTATATTGATATGTGCCTTTATACCCCTTATAATTCTATTATATTCCCAATTTTAAGAGAAAATATTTATATTTAATATACATTTATTAAGAAAAGAGAGTTGATATGAAGTTAAAAAAATTCGAACAACAGCCAAAACACGTTGACAATATTCCAATTGAGGCTATTAATCTCGATTCTGAACAGGAACAGCCGCCAAAACCTGACAAAGCTGTTGGCAAGAATGTATTCCAGCCTAACAGCAAATACTTTACAATTGTTATATATGGTCTGCTTTTTGTGCTAGGTGCAATTCTTATATATAAGTTCATTGGTAACTGGCCTGCAACAGTCAAGTCATTGGGCAATATATTCCATATACTGTCACCATTTCTTATTGGTGCCATGATTGCGCTTGTTCTTTATCCGTTTATCAAGATCCTTTATAACAGGTTCTTCATGGGGGTATGCCATATCAAGTCCAAGAAAGCTGCCAAAATGCTTTCAATTCTTGTTGCTTACCTGATAGCAGTTGGCGCATTTGCTGTATTAATAGGCTTTGTTGTGCCTCAGATATACAAAAGTATTACAGAGATTGCCAATCAGGCTCCTGTATGGTACGAGAATATCCGCAACTGGTTCACTGAGTTTGAAGATAAGCACGCCAATTCTTCTATTGATTACAATTTCATTAATCAGAAGATTGAAGATGCTCTTCCTAAACTTGTTGACTACCTGACTGGTACACTTACCAATATGGTTCCTTACATACTCAATACATCCATGGCCATTCTTTCAGGTGTGTTAAACCTTATTATTGCAATTATTGTATCCATCTACATGATTTCTGATAATAAGAATATCTTTTATCATTTTAAGAGATTTTTATATGCTGTGCTTCCTAAGAAAACAGCAGACAATACACGCATCATCTGTAAGAATTGTGGAAGTATTTTTATTAATTATATTATTGGCAAATCATTTGACTCAATTATTGTCATGATTATCTGCTTTATTATCATGCTGATTCTCAAGCTGCCATATGCAGTGCTTATAAGCGTGATTGTCGGCATAACGAACATGATTCCGTATTTCGGACCATACATCGGCGGCGTGATTGGCGGGGTGATTATTGTTATCGCAAGCCCTATCAAACTTATAATATTTGTAATCATGATTGTCTGCATCCAGCAGGTTGACGGTCTGCTTATCGGACCTCGTATCATCGGCAGTACTACAGGTCTTAAGCCTGTATGGGTTGTATTTTCAATAACCGTAGGTGGTGCGCTGTTTGGCGTAATTGGAATGTTCCTCGGAGTTCCTGTATTTGCCGTATTAAGCTATCTGTTAAACATCACAGTGCAGCATTTTCTGGACAAAAGAAAAGTCACCGTGCAGCCTTATGACTCGCCCGATGACCTTTAGTAAGTACTAGTACATTATTTCTTGGTATTAAGGATTCTCACGACATCGTCGAGGGAATTCTTAAATCTTACCACTCTGTAATTCGCACCTTTATGCACATACATCACTTCTGATACTTTCCTTGCAAATGCTTTATTCTTCACAACATTTCTCCCAAAGCCTTTATATAGTATATGCATTTATTATTAATGATTTCTTACTGCGATAAGTTTACAGATAGGATTGCCCATCTGTGAAAATCTTGTCTCATACTCTGTCATTACATTACCCTCGTTAAGTACAGAGTCATTATGTAAGTCAAATGTGACAACAGGAAGCTCCCAGTCTGCCTCTTTAATCTCTTCTAATGAAAAATCGAATAAATCCTTATTATCTGTTTTGAATTCCACCTGTCCGTCCGGCTTTAATATAATGTCATATCTTGCCATGAACTGTCTTGATGTAAGTCTTCTCTTCGCATGTCTGTCTTTTGGCCATGGATCTGAAAAATTAAGGTATATTCTGTCTACCTCTCCCTCTCCAAACACCTCACATATAGCCTCTGCATCCATTCTGATGAATCTTAAATTAGGAAGCTGAAGTTCGTCCTGTTTCTCAACAGCTCTTAAAAGCACGCTTGAATACTTCTCGATACCCACATAATTAATATCAGGGTTATTCGCTGCCAGTGTTGTTATAAATGTGCCTTTACCCATACCAATCTCAATACGGATTGGATTATCATTACCGAAAACCTGTGACCATGTGCCTTTCATGCCCTCCGGCTCTGTAAACACATATTCATTCTCTATCATTACTTCCCTTGCTCCTGGTACATTTCTAAGTCTCATAACCCACTCCATTCCTATTTCTAATAAATATTTAGCATTTTTCTATGCCTTCATGTTTCTGTGTATACCATAAAATGTTACTGTGGCTGCATTACACAGATTCTTTGTAATATATTTACCATAAATATCACTTTTTGCCAAGCAGGGTTTACTTATGGACAATCCTAAGCTAAAATATAATGGTATATTATATTAATCGGAGGAATTATCCATATAATGAAAAAACATTTTCTTAAAGGATTACTTATAAAGATAACCAGCGCAGTATCTGCCACGGTATTAGCATGTTCTGTATTTACCACAGATGCACACGCTGCCGCATATAACATAACCTATTCTGAAACAGGCACTGCTAATACTGAAGTTTCATGGCCTGATGCCCCAGAAGTTAATTCCAGCAGTTGTATTCTTGTTGATGCTGACACAGGCTCTATTCTATTCGAAAGAAACTCGCATGAAAAATGTTATCCTGCCAGCACAACCAAAATTCTTACCGGTCTTCTTACCATTGAGAACTGCAATATGGATGATGTAGTAACATTTTCACAGGCCGCAGCCACTTCCATCAATATATATGAGGATGCTAATTTAGGTTGTAAGGTTGGAGAACAGTTTACTGTAAACCAGCTTCTCCATGGACTATTATTATACTCTGCCAATGAAATGGCCTATGCTCTCGGTGAGCATGTAGCCGGCTCCATAGACGCATTTGTTGATATGATGAATGCCAAGGCAAAAGAACTTGGTGCTTTGAATACACATTTTGCCAATGCAAGCGGATTATATAATACCAACCACTACACAACAGCATATGATATGGCTATGATTGCAAGAGGCTGTTATAATAATGCTTCTTTCGTAAGCATTGATTCTACTGCTGACGCATATGTAATTCCTGCAACTAACATGTCTGCACAGCGTACAATCAGACACAGACATAAGATGTTGAAAGGCCGTTCTTACTATTATGAATACTGTAAGGGTGGAAAGACAGGATATACTGATGAATCACAGAACACACTTGTAACATTTGCAGAAAAAGATGGCATGCGTCTCATATGTGTTGTATTTAAGGAAGCAACAGATGATTTAAGATATACTGATACAAAGACGCTTTTTGACTGGGGCTTTTCTAATTTTCAGAAATCAACAACTACAGGAAGTCAGCTCGGAGCTATGTTTTCCAATGATAATTATTATAATTCAGCTGTTTTCTCGACACTTTCACTAAACTTCGGACTGAATGCTTCATTTATCACAATACCTAATAAAAGTTCATTATCAAATGTAACTATGACGGTTGATGATAATTATGACATGACCAATGAAAATGGTGTTATGACAACACATCTTAAGTTCCTGTACAATGATAATACTGTAGGCACAACTACACTTAATATATCTGCTGCCGGCACGGACACCGGAAGCCTGCTTCCTTATGTCAGTACAGATGTTTCTTCATCATATAAGCCTAAGACATGCATTAAAATCAATATCTGGGTAGTTGTTGGCATCGGTGCTGTTATATTATTCATTATTTATATAATTGAAGAACGTGCCAGAAGAAAACGTCAGAGAAGACATTACAACAGAAGAAGACGCAGATTATAAAACAATTTTCTTTTCATGAAAAAAGAGATGGCAGCCAAAAACTACCATCTCTTTTTTATGTCTGTAAGATTAATTACTCTTTTTATTCTTTCGCATCATAGTATATATAATACCGAATCCAAGGATAACCATACAAATAAACCATGCCATTGCTGCTGCATATAAAGAATCTGCTGTTTTAACATCGCTGTTACCTGCATCTTCTGTTTTAGCATCACTGTTACTGGTGTCTGCTGTGCTCTGTGTTGGAACTTCTGTAATGTTCTCATCAGTTTTATTTGTTATATCTTCAGCCCCTGTTGATGGCTTTTCGATATTTTCTGTTTCCTTTTCAGCATCTTTATATATGATTGCATATGTAGAAAATCTGTCTGTTGCAAATGTAATTGTATTATCTTTTTCGTTATAAATAACATTTACATTTTCTGCAACTCCATTATGGATTCTTATTACACCATAGGTTCTTTCTATTAATGCATTCTTATTAATAAGATTCTCTGGTATTACGAATTTAAATGTTAATGCTTTATTCAGTTCATGAACATCTGATTTTTCTCCATTAATAACCTTATTAACTTCAATGTTAAGAATTGTACCTATCTTTTCACTGGCATTAAGCTTCTTCTCAAGCAATGTTTTATCCGCAGCGCTGACTGATTTGTCTGCATTATTTATATTAATTGATACATCGAGCTTTGCACCTGCTTTAACAGCCTTAATCTCATCTTCTGTAAGCACACTGTTAATTATATCATCCTTTGACTCTGACAGGCTTGTTTCTGGAACATCATCCTTCTTTACAAACTCTACCTTTATCTCTGGTTTTATCTCTTCCTTAATCATAGGAATTACAGTGATGTCTGCCTTATCTCCACATACAGTACAATGATGAGACTTGCTTCCGTTTTCTGTTGTAGTTGCTTCTTTGTCTATTGTCCATTCCGGACTATATTTATGACCTGCTGCCGCTACAGTTTCTTTCTTGCTTTCTCCGCATACTGTACATGTATAGGTCTTCTCTCCTGCTTCTGTACATGTTGGCTCTTTGGTTATTGTACCGTCATTCCATACATGAGTTGTATGCTCTTCCTTAACATCATTGTAAGTAGTCTTTTCCCACTGTAATGTTGTAAGAGTAAGCTTTCCTGCTCCTGTATATGGCTTAACTTCTTTATCAAGGCTTGAAGCTGCATATAGTGTATATCCACTATATGGAAGTGCACTCTTGAATTCATCTTTATCCTGAATCAATGCAACCTCACCGGCTTTGCTTGTGTTAAGAATAACCTTTGTTTCTTTCTGCTGTCCATCAAGCATATATATTGTGTTAATTGCATTAATATAACCCGCTGCACTTTCTCCATTTCCACTTATAAGTGCATTAGATATTCCTGACATGTAGCAGTTTTCAAGTAACATATGCGCTCCGCAGTTAGATGAAGCTCCATTGCTGACTATTTTCTGTGCTAATTGTGCACCTGCAGTATTCTCTATATCAAGACGCATAGTTCTTAAATCCTGTGCATCCATAATACAGTTGTACACATGTGCTGTACCATAACGAAGTCTTGGCATTCTGTCCATAGAATTCTTGTAGTAATTATTAGCAAGAGTTACTGTTATGTTCTTTGCAGATGTATCTTCATCTGACTGTCCAAAAAGATGAGTTTTCTTCTGTCCATAACAATAATTATATATCTGCTGTTCTGTCATTCCTTCTCCAAGCAAATGCTTATAATAAGGATAACTATCCGGTGATGCCTTTAACGCATTCATCATCTCTTCAAAGAATACATTATTATCACTGGCTGGAAGGAACTCGCACCATGATATTGTAATATCAGTATTATTAACTGGTGTTTTTACATCAATAACACCATCATATGCCTTATAGAAAGTACAATGGTCAATCCATATATCAGAACTGCCCTTTTCTATAGTCATATAATCCCAGTCATTACGATCATATGCTCCACTTGTATTTTCGTCCCATTCCCATAACTCATCAAACTTAATATTTCTTATAATGATATTGCTTGAACCTTTAATATCAATACATGTATGTGTAATCTTAGCTCCATTCTTAGAGTAAATTGTAAGATTACTCATATCTGCAAGCTTAAGCATTGATACGCCAGTCTTTAAAAGAGTAGGATGTGTAAGTGGCACCCATTCATGCGCTGTTATAAATGCACTGTAATCACTGAAATTATTTACTTCCTTATCCCCCAGTGCAACATCTGCTGTAAGCTCAATAACTGATGCTTTTCCAGACTTTTTAACACTCTGTATTGCCTTAAGGAATTCTTCTGCCGTTCCTGCTGTGTAATAATTATCAGATGTTTCTTTTAATAATCCTCCACCTGTAACATCGGCACTCTGTGCATATCCTTCCTGCCCATACTGTGAAAGACCTGAATCATTGCCCTCAGTCTTATCATATGTATCTGATAAATACTCTTTTTCTACATATCTGTCTGAGCTTTCTGTCTTTACTGATCCCTTATATGCAGTGCCTTCTTCAGTTACTGTTGTATATGGATTCCATCCAAGATAATCTGCTGATATCATCTCTTCTGCTTTTTTCTTTGAAATCTGTCTTCTGTCAGCATTAATTACATATGCAGGTCCATAAGTTCCATATTCAAAGAATCTTGCATTTTCTGCTTTATTACCGCTCATATCTGAGTATGGTTTTTTAGCTGTTCCGCTTAAAATCTTACCCATGTAACAGTTTATCCATGTAATATATGCATCTGCTCCCCATGGTCTTGCAAGATAATACTTGCTTCCTGAGCAACCGTCTTCTGAAAGAATCTGGCAATTATTAAATGTAAGCCCATATGCTGCATCAGCCGATGCCTTTGGCGCACATACATAACCAGAATTCTTGTTAGCATTGTAGCGGAATATAAGTCTGCAATCATTGAATAACGCTCTAGGGTCATTGCCATATATAAAGTCTACATTACCTGCTATGTAACATTTGTAATAATACTGTGTTCCACCATTAGCACACAATGTATCCTGGTATCCAAGAATTCTTACATTAATATAAGAAGTTTCGTCAGCATCATTTCTTAAAGCATCACACGATTCATTACTCAGCGAACCATCACCAAGATACTTATATGTATTTTCTATTGTAAGGTTTTCTGCGGAAAATCCTTTTGCTGCTGAATTAATCAATACAGCACATCTTGACTTCATATCTCCGCCAACCCATTCTTTAGTATCATAGAAAATTCTTGTCTTTTCGCTGTCCTCACCTATAAGTGTAATGTATGGTGACTTAACTTCAAGGTGCTCTTCATAGTCACCCTCTTTAACAAGGATAATTACACGCTCTGTATTATTGCTGCTTACAGAGTCAACTGCTGCCTGTACTGTCTTATATGTAGGAATACCGTTGACTTCCTCTCCATCAGTACCTTCATATGCACTGTCTACAACCTTATTGTAATTAGTAAGATATACATAATTATAAGTTTCTCTTGTTGTATTACCCTTACTGTCTGTAAAAAGCAATTCAACATCATTTCTTCCTTCTGCAACATCAATATCTGTAAATGCAAACTTTCCCTTTGCCTTTACATCCTGCTGCGCAGCCTTATTACCATTAACCGCAAGTATAACCGATACATTATCCTCAACTATTCCTTCAATAGTAATCTTTCCATTATAAACTGTATCATATGATTTCTTAGTTACTGTGTACTTTACAGCCTGATCCTCATATACATATTTGCCGATACGGTTTGTTGATGGAACTGCCCAGACAGTCTCTGAAGGATTACTGTAATTATCTACTTCATCCCCAATGTGTGAATATGCCACAACATAATAGTAATATGGCATATCTGTTGTTATATCCTTATCTTCATATGCACATTCTTTAGTTGTTGTAATTAAAGAAGCATTATCCTGTGTTTCATCATATGAATAACGATACACTTCATAAGTATCTGCCTTATTTATTTCCTTCCAGCTAAGATTAACTGACTTTGCGCTCGATGCAATACTTACAACCGGCTTATCAAGTGCAGCCATTACTTCAACTGCCTTTGCTTCTGCATAGGCATTTCTTTCACCTGAAACACCTAATTTTCCGCATACCCTGAAGCTGTATTCGCCAGCATCACTGATAGCATACTTATATGTTGTAGCAGTAAGCTCTGTTTCTACATCCTTCCATGCGCTTCCATCCTTAGAAACCTGAAGTACATAGACACCGTCACCGTCTGCCTCTACAGAATTATTCCAGCTTACTGTAATATAATCTCTTGTAGATGCAGCCTTTGCTGTTACTTCCTTAACAACAGGAGCTGTTCCCTCTGCCTTATAACAATTGTTCTGATCATAAAGAACTGTACCATCTGCTGCTGTATACTTCATATTCTGGATAGTTGCCTTAACTCCTGCTAAAACAAATCCATAAGAAACTGCTGTATTCTTTACATTAGTTTTAAACAACTCATTCTTCTCATAAGGATATGTTGCTGTCTTTGTCTCTCCATCCTTAGGTGTTACTGTTATAACAAGTCCGTCGTCTGTTTTTTCCATAGTAAATGTTACAACTGTACCTGCTGGGATTGTTGAATCAATTCCAGATGCAGCACCCGCTAACTCTGATGATGACTTTGAATATATCATTTTAAGCTGATTAGATTTTCTGATACCTGCTGTTACAATGTAATCCTTATTAAATGCTCCAAAGAATATACCATTAGAATTGCTTGAACCACATTCATTAATTGTTATATCTGCTGTAAGCTTATTGGCATCGCTTGTCTCCTCGAATCCATAGAAGCTTGCTGATGTAAATGCTGTCTCTTCTTTAGCTGGCATTGCTCCGCCTGTCTGTGTCATAACAAGTCTCTGGCCTGTCGGCTGTACAACAAGACCTGACTCAGAACCGTAACCATAGGTCTTAGGCATTGCCTTCTGTTCTACATATTCAACATCCTTTGCAGGATATACAACTGATATTGAAGCAATATAAGCTGAACCTATTGATACAATCTCTATACTTCCTGATTCTTTAGAATCATAATTATACACAGTCGTTGCTTCTGTTGTTGAAGCCGCAGTTCCATTAATTGTATATAATGCATACTGTGCCTGATAAGCTGTTACCGATACAGTACACTTTCCACTAACCGGTACAGTAATTTTAGCTCCTGTTGTAAACTGTGCTGAATTAGGTGAAGCTCCATTCGGAACTAACTTTCCTTTTGTTGCATCTACATACAAACCGTTATAATATCCTGTTTTACTTTGGATATTATCTTTATAGTAGTTACCATCAGCACTCTGAACGAATGACCATTTAGTAATCTGCTCAAATACTAATGTCTGTGTAGCATCTGCTCCCTTTACTGTAACAGTATCTCCTGCTGTAATCTTATAAGGCTGTGCTTCAAAATCACCACTAAGAGAAAGTGTATATGAACCATCTCTTAATTGCACAGAGTCCTTATTTGCAAATATGTATGTATAACCGTCTTCCTTATTAGTGTATGTATATGTAACACTCTTTCCTGTCATATCCGGCTCTTCTGGAAGAGTAAGTGATACCTTATGCACTGGCTTAAGTGAAACTTCAAAGTTTAATGTTGAATCCTCTGAATATGATATTCCGGTCTTAGTTGAAGTGATATCATAATCATTAGCTCCCTTAAGGTATACACTATATGTAATTCCTTTTTTTAATTTAGCAGAATATGTATTTTTAATCTTATCTATTGTAACCTCTGGTACATATTCTGTATCATCAGTTGTTGTAAATACAAGATTAAGATTATCTGTATCATAATCATCTGCAAAACCTGTTATAGTTCCTGTAACTGTACATGTAGACAGCTTCATAATACTAAGATTAGCTGTTATGTCTGATGATGATGTACTTATCTTATGTGTTGCCACACCACTTGCAATGATATAAGCTGGATTACTAAGAGATAACTCATACTCCATTTCGGTATCCTCTGCCGGAACTTCAACTGAATAATTTCCATCCTTAACATCTGATGTATATGTAAGACCTGTTGTCTTATTAGTTGCAACCACCTGTAAATCAGATGGAATCTCTGAATTAGATGTAACAGTTCCTGATATTGCTTTCTTATCAAAATTCTGGCAATCTATTGATAAGGATTTGATGTATGTATTCGCAATAACATCTAATGTAATCTCGCCTTCATCCCCTGTAAGATAACATTCAATTGTTACTTTTCTATAATTGCCATCTGTATCCTTTTCATTTGATATACATTCTGCTTTTCTTAATACCTTACCACTTATTGTAATATACTTTGATAATACACTCTCCGTATCTGTACCTACATTATTCTTATTAAGAAGCAGTGTAATAACCGCCTTATCTCCATTAGCCGGCATTACAATCTTTGTTCCGGTATTTACCTGAATTCTTGTGTTTGCTGCATCTGGCTGAAATTTTCCAGATGGTGTTGCATCTACATATAATACATCTTTGCCAGCATTAGTATAAGTTCCTGTAACCTTCTGTATTGATGATTGAGAATTACTTGCTGAAACACTTCCTGTATAATCCCATTCTGCCTTAGTATGTCCCTTGGCAAATGCTGCTGCAGTTTCAGCATAGCTTGTTGAGGAATCAACCTGCATTGACTTAAAATAATTTCCCTTATCAGAAGTTATTGTAATTGATACTGATGATACACCCTTTTCCGGTTCACCGGTAATTACATAATTCTTCCAGCCTGTATCTGACTGCTCTGTCACTTTAATATTAGATAAACCTGTACACTGGATATTATCAGCTGTTATTGCATAATATGCCTTCAATGTTATTGTACATGTCTTCGCACCACTAACAACTGGAAATGTAAGTGTTGTACCTTTATTAACCTGATAATCTCCATTACTTACTCTGTTAGTAATCTTTGCACCTTTAGCTGTTGCATCCACTAACAATTCATCTCCGCTGGAATTAACCAGTTTTCCTGATTTTCCACTTAATTCTGTGACAGAATTGTCACTATCGCCATCTGCATACATGGTATCTTTAACTGTCCATGATGCACTGGCTTTGGTTGCTGCTTTAACCGTAATGTTAAACAGCCCGTCTGGCAACGAAATACCTGACAACACTAATGCAACTGTCATTAATACTGCCGATACGCGCTTAAACCAGCTTTTCTTTTTCTGATTTTTCATAGCTTCTCCCTTTCTTGCCCGTATAAACAAACTATATTAAAATATCATATATTGTTTTTTCGCGGACCATGCAATTTGTTAAACATTAACAACTTGCAAACAAAATATGTATCAAAAATACAACATTATACCTATTATCACCACTGAAATATGGCGTTTTACCCCCTCCAATACAGATTTGTAGTCCTTTTTACCTATTTTTCATATTTTTTCACAAAAAATGTGCCATAACAACCAAAATTGTTATGGCACAACGCTTATATATTAATCATTATTCAAAATAATACAGATACACATCTTCAAGGTCTATATTTTCGACAACCTTCACAACCTCTTCTGGCAGCTTATACCCTGAATCCCCTGTTCGCTATATTGTTATCTGTCTGTGTCTCATTACTGATTCCGCCCTTAGAATATGTAAGGCCAGAATATACTGTCTGTGCATTCTTCATCACTGGTTCTGATGTATCCTGTTTACTGACTTCATAGAAAGATTCCCTTAAATTCTTCAGCAATCCCCTGACGCGTTTTAATTCTGCTTTGTTAAGACTTACTGATACAGATATAAGAGTTCTTTTTATATGATTATATATCACAAAAAGATTAGCAGACACTTCATATTGCATATCCAATCCACTTATAAGCTGGTCAATAACCTTGCCAGACATATATATGTTATCCCTTATCTGCACTTCTTCATCCGATTCGCATGCATCTTCAAGATACCGGTCTGCTAAATCATACAAAATTACAACAAGCTGTGATGCAGTGGCTTGCGTAATCCTATATTGAAATATTTTTATCAATTCCTTAGTCATACATTTCCTTTCCAATACGACTACTACAGCATTATTACTATATTTACTGTAATAACTGCAATACCTGTGAAGGTCTTTCATTAGCCTGTGCAAGTATTGATGTTGCAGCCTGTGTAAGAACTGTTTCTGATGTATATGTTGTCATTTCCTCTGCCATATCAGTATCTATCATAGTTGATAAAGACTTGGTAAGATTCTCGTTAGAAACATCAAGGTTATTAGTTGTATGATCAAATCTGTTCTCATATGCACCAAGCTTCGAACGTATTTCATTAGTCCTGGTAATAGCCTGGTCTACAGTTGATATAGCCTGTGATGCTGTATAATGAGTCATAACATTAAGATTATCTGTTCCTAATGTATATGTTGTAATTGCCGGTATATCAATAACAATAACCTGATCCTGATTAGCTCCTACATGTATGCTCATTGTACCAACATCTGTAACTTCCTGATTGATTGTTTTTGCTGTTCCTGCACCTGCCACAGACGAACCATTATTGTTGCTGTCATCAAAAATAGTTCCCACTGTATTCCCCGGAACATCCAAAGAAAAATTCTTATTATTAACATCTGTTACTGTTATAACAGTTCCCTTTGTAGAAACAATTGCTGAATTGGCAAATCCTACTCTGTCTCCATTATTATCAGTGGCAATCTCTGCCTTAACATCACTTCCCTCTACGAGAATTCCATCCTTTGCAGCAGCCTGTGGTATTCCAAGCATATTTGCAAGACTTGCATTATCACATGTTATATTCATTCTCTGGTCACTTCCGTACTGATTAGTCATAATAACAAGTGTCGAACCCGCATAACTGGCTGTTGGCTCATAGCCTGCATATTCTGTTCCATTAGCTGCTGTATCATTATTAAGGCTTGCTGTTGCAAATGCAGAGCCACCTGTAATATTAACACCATCAATTATTTTTCCCATTACTACATCCAGAGTATCCCCCTCTGTAATGTTAATACTGTAACCGTTAATCTTTATTGCACCTGCCTCATCAGCTGCAATAGGAGTTGTAGCTGACATGCTGATAGTACCTGTACCTACCGCGATAGCCTGTCTGGCATCCTCTGTAACTGTAATTCCATATATGCCTGCTGTATAATTATCAGATACTGAAAGCTGATTAACTCCCTGCAGGTCTGAATATACTCTTCTTGAAAGATTACCGTTAATAAGAGACTGTGTATTAAATTCTGTCTGTTCTGATATTCTGTCTATCTCTTTATTAATCTGGTTTATCTCTTTCTGGATAGCTTCTCTTTCATCATCTGAATTAACATCATTAGCTGCCTGTACACTAAGCTCCTTTAATCTTGTAAGCATACTCTGGATTTCATTGATTGCACCTTCTGCTGTACTTATAACAGAAACTCCATCCTTGGCATTATTCCCAGCCTGATCAAGACCTTTTATCTGAGCTCTCATTTTCTCAGATATTGCACAGCCTGCGGCATCATCCTTAGAACCGTTTATCTTGTATCCTGATGATAATCTCTGTATTGATGTTGACAGATTATTCTGTGATTTCTGTAATGCATTATTGGCAACAATCGCTGCCACATTAGTTCCTATTCTCATATCTTAACCTTTCTGTCTGTCTAATTTACCTGTTCATGCTCTATATATCGGATTTTCTGTGCAAATCTTTAGCCTGCAAGCTGTTTTACAATCTGTGCTGCAATTTCATACAGCTTATCTGTTGCCACACTATCCGCCGCTGCCTCATAAGTCACATATGGCACATCTGACGATTTTGTAGTGTTTACAGACACATTTGTAAAGCCAAATACTTCTTTTAAGGATTCTTCCATATCATCAAGAAGCTGGATTCCTTCATCTGAAACTGCTGTGTCACTGACAATGTACATACCAAGACTTTCTCTGTCAGCCTTAGCCTCAACAGAAACTTTTCCTAATACGCTGCTTAGCATGTTTACAGATATACGACCTTTATTGTCGTCATCCTGAACCAATGTAAGCTTAAGCATACCTGTACTTCCTGAGTCTGTTATATACGGTATTCTGTAATCATGCCTTAATGCCAGATTCTTAATATATCCGATTGTTCTGTCCTTAAGTCTTAAATCCAGAAATCCCTCGTAATTGACATCTATCTGTGTATCAAGGTCTCCCGCTTTGGAAAGAACCTCCTGAAGTTCTTCCTCTGTCTCATCTTTCATTTCTTCATACATAAGTGACAGTTTTTCTTTATGTCCGATTTTTTCAATCGAATCCCTTGCATAATCACGTGTTGTCTTAATGCCTCTGATATCCGGGAACTGTCCCGATTCTAAAAATGCTTTAACAGCCTGTATGTTGCCACTGTTTATTTCTGTATCTGCATTTCTTATCTGCCTCAATATATCAGCCCCTGCCTGAACTGCTGCCTGCTGTTCCTTAAGATATTCCTCATAATATTGTTCCTCGGCTGCCGCATCGTAGTTATCCTCTAACTGTTCAATAAACATTTCAACTGACTGTTCTCCGATTCCGGATGAGTTATCCACATTCTTTAATGTATTCGGGGTAACTAATCCACCATTTGCCATAAATAATGCACTGTAATAGTTAGCAATTCCGCTTACCTCTGCCATTCCTGTATTCTCATCAATAACAGCGTCCATGTCATAATGCTTTCTTGAATTATATGCAGTCATAAGATTATTCATAGTGACCTCAGCTCCCTGCTTAATCAGCGCACCTGCTGCCACTCCGGCATCTCTGGTGAATATATTCATCATCTGGTATATTCCTATAAACTGCTTTCTCTGCTCTTTAGTAATACCATTGGTACGGTCAAGCTTATAAAGAAACTTTGAAAACTTCTCCTCATTATCCTTAGATGCTTTATCATTAGCCTCTGTAAGATATTCGTTGACTTCCTCAATTGAAGCATTCATTGGATTTACTCCGTCTTTTATCATATTAAGAACTGTCTCCGGTTTCATATTCTTAATAAGATTATTAATCATTGCATTAACAGATTTGACTATCTCTACATTTTCCTTTGTCATATCCATGTTATTAGCAGCCAGTACCTTTATTGCTTCCTTGTCCTCATCAGTTCCCTCAAGTCCAAGCTCCCTAATAATATCATCCGCACTTCCCTGTACTGCCTTCTTTAATGAATCACCTAAATCGCCTCTTATCTGAGTTCCGACTGCCTCATAAGTTTCATTCATCTTGTCAAACATACTGGCAAATACACGCGCAGGATTTCTTACTATCTCATTCAATGTCTTTCTTGCTTCAAGAACATCTGTATATGCAATCTGCGCTTCTTCATACATTTCATCCGCCTGTTCATATTCCATAAGCATTGAATTAAGCTCATCTATCGGAGTTGTAAGAATAGAAATGTTATTCTTAACGAGATATATGGACGCATTCGCACTCATAAGAACCCTTGCTGTTACAAGCGTGTCATACGCCTTATCTGCTGCCTGCTGTACATCAGATGCCTGATTTCTAACTTCACTATTTCCTGTGCTTACTATTGCTGCACTGTATTCAATTCTGAAGCTTCTTGCATCCATCTCCAGCTTAAGGCTTGCTATTGTAAATGTTTCCCCTTTTGATACCACATTTGCAACATCTGAATACTCTGCCCTGTTAATAGTATCAAGAGCTGTCCTTATATCATCAACTGGTGAACCTGTAATAAGCGTATTCTCCGCCTTGCCGCCAAGCTTCATGTTATCAAATATTTTATTAAGCATTTCTTCAGGGTCAGCCTGAATCTTTTCAATATCTATCGCATCAAGCTGTGCCTTGTATTCAAGATTTTCTTTTGTGACAGGAATCTGTGCGTCTATAAATGATCTCGCATCTGCAAGTGTCTTATCATTAACCTCAAGACCTGCCGAAGCAATTATCTTCTCAATTCCCGGCCTTAAAGCTTCAAAATCAGCGTCAGATATTGCATCTGCGCACCTTCCTATTGTAACGCCATCCGCACTGATACTTGATGAAGCTGCTGCCTGTGCCCGATATATTCCCGCAATTGAAGGCTCTATTCCATTAGCGGCCATATAATTCTTCGTATTCTCTGATAATGGCTTTAACTCTTTGCTCTTTTCAAGCGCCCCATTAACCTCAGCAACGCTTTCATCATTGACAGCTATATCTGCTCCCTGCATACGGCTCTCGATACTTGCCGCCATTGCTGCACTTCCAGTCACACTCTCAATTTTATCCTTAGAAACCGCTGTTCCATAATTAACATAATCATCAGAGTGCATCGCAAGTTCTATCTTAATCTTCTCTACGATATTAACCATATCATCTGGTGTAGCATCTGTAAGATTAAAGCCATCCTCATCTAACTTTACCGCATCAGCACCTGATAACTTCATCATCAAAGCCTTAAGGCTTAACTTTGCATCGGAAGCACTTGCCATTATCTGGCTCTTTACATCATCTGCCTCCTTAAGTAGCCCCTCATATGTATTGTCAATTGCAGCTGTCACGCCCCCAGAAATTACCACTCCTGCAAATGAGCCTGCCACACCCTCACTTTTAGCCGTCTTATTCTCTTTATAATTAATTGATGTTCCCTGTGTGGCCACATCTTTATTAAAATTCGCACCTGAAACTGTATATGTCATATTCTGCTGCCTTTCTTATTCACTGTCTGAAACAATCACCCATTGCATTGTCATGTAATAAATATTTCGGCAGATATAGCGGGATAATTGAGAGATTAGTGGCAACAAATAAAAAGGAAGCTGATTCAGAATTAATGAAAATCCAAACCAGCTCCCTTTCTCTATATTATTCTCCTATATCTTCGTAGCCTGAACCTTAGAAACATCACCATTAAACTCATACACAGCTATTCCATACTTATGTAAGTCAATAAGCAATGACTGCGGATATCCATCACAATCTCCCTTAACGGCTGTAAGAGTCTTCTTCTGGTCAGCTTCATTATCTCCAAGAACCAGCTTATACTTAGTCTTGAACGGAACTCCTATTCTGAAGCTGTCTCTTTCAACTGGTGTAAAATTAAGTACAAAGAGAAGATTCTTCTTTCCATCCGGACTGATTCTCATAAACGATAAAACGCTATTATCTTTATCATTGGCATTAATCCATCTGAATCCTTCACTGCTGTAATCAGTAGCATACAGACATGGATAATTCTTATTAAGCTTCAGACACTTCTTCGTAAAATCCTTAAGTTCTGTATGACTTTCATCCTCTAACAGATACCAGTCAAGAGCACGCTTCTCACTCCACTCATTCCACTGACCAAATTCCTGTCCCATGAATAAAAGCTTCTTGCCAGGATGTCCGCACATATATGCATATGCCAGCTTAAGATTCTTGAACTTGTCCTCCCTGTCACCAGGCATTTTACCAAGCATAGAACACTTAAGATGTACAACCTCATCATGTGAAAGCACAAGAATAAAATTCTCGCTGTAAGCATACATCAATGAAAATGTCATCTTGCTATGATTAAACTTTCTGAAATATGGATCAAGCTTCATATATTCAAGGAAATCATGCATCCAGCCCATATTCCACTTAAATGTAAAGCCAAGACATTCCCCATTGTCAGGATCACCACTTACCATAGGCCATGCTGTTGACTCCTCAGCTATAGTTATTGCCTGTGGGAATCTCTTCTTTAACATGCTGTTAAAATGCTTTAAAAAGCTGATTGCTTCGAGATTACCGTTGTCACCATATTTGTTAGGAACCCAGTTTCCTTCTGTCCTTCCGTAATCCAGATACAGCATTGAAGCAACAGCATCCACTCTTAAACCATCAATATGGAACTTGTCCACCCAGAACATTCCATTAGCAATAAGGAAGTTAGCCACTTCATTCTTTGAATAATCAAATACCTTCGTTCCCCAGTCAGGATGTTCTCCCTTTCTAGGGTCTGCATACTCATATACACAGCTTCCATCGAAATTAGCAAGTCCATGTGCATCCTTTGGAAAATGTGCCGGTACCCAGTCAAGAATTACACCAATTCCTTTTTCATGCATATAATCTACAAAATACATGAAATCCTTAGGTGTTCCGTATCTTGCTGTAGGTGCATAATAACCAGTTACCTGATATCCCCATGATCCATCATATGGATACTCTGCAATTCCCATAAGTTCAATATGTGTATATCCCATATCTGAAACATATTTTGCAAGCTCAGGTGCCAATTCTCTATATGTATAGAATCCGTCCTCTGTTCCATCATCTTTCTTCTTCCATGAGCCAAGATGACATTCATATATAGAAAGAGGAGCTTTAAGATGATTCTCCGTCTTCTTCTTCTCAACCCATTCAGAATCTTTCCATTCATAACCTGAAAGATCGGCAACTATTGATGCTGTCTCTGGTCTTAACTGTGCCTGATTAGCATATGGATCTGCCTTGTAAAGGGCCTCTCCACTCTGGGAAATAATAAGGAACTTATACATATCCCCTGCTTTAGCTCCCGGTATGAACAAATCATATATTCCACCATCTGAAATCTTCTTCATATCATAACCATATGCATTCCAGTTATTAAACTCACCTATAACATAGACTTCTCTTGCAGCAGGTGCCCACACAGCAAAATACACACCTTCTTTTCCGTCTTTTACTCCAACATGCGCACCCATTTTGTTATATATCTCATAATGAGTTCCCTGTCCAAAAAGATATGCATCCAGTTCTGTGATTGCCAGCTGCTCGTATTTTTGCATATTCTTCATAAAATCCTCCATTATATTATTATTATCCTACACGACACTTATGGGTCCCCTCAGATATCCCACTAATTAATAGTATATTACCACATTAGCAAATTAATTACTACATTTCATATGCAAAAAAAATGTTCATTTCACATATATTATGTTATACTGTAAATCGCATTGAAATAAATGCTTTATATAAGTTAGAAAGATGAAAAGGAGTATTAAATTCTTATGATATACTATATTGTTAACGAAAGTTTCACCAACATCATAGCATTTGTAAGCATCCTGTTTGCTTTCGCATTTACAATAGCTGCAATTGCTCTTGGCAAGAATCTTCTTCCAAGAGATGCCGGAAGAGCTTATGCCATCAACGGAAGTAAATCTGTTGGAAAGCCAAGAGGCGCCGGCATGATTTTCATTCTTACATTCACAGTCACATGTGCATTATTCGTAAACTTAAGTGCCGAGCTTATCATTTATCTTATACTTGTGCTTGCCGCAATGCTCAGCGGATACCTTGATGACAGTGCTTCATCACCATGGGGTAATTTAAAGAAAGGTCTTATTGACCTTGCAATATCAGTTATGGCGGCAGTTACTTACCTGCATTACAACCCTAACACATTTGACCTTGCATTCTTTGGAAAGACAGTAACTCTTAATCCAATTATATATGCAATACTTATTATTATACTTATATGGGTAAGTATCAATGTTACTAACTGTTCAGATGGTGTTGACGGCTTATGCGGTACACTCTCTGTTGTAACACTTGCCTCAGTGTATGTTCTTTTTAAGTCATTTAATATTGAATCAGCTTACAGACACACCGTTCTTATTATGATTGTGTGTATCCTCGGCTACCTGTGGTTCAATGCATCACCAAGCAAGCTTCTTATGGGTGACGCAGGTTCTAGAGCAATAGGAATATTTATAGCATTTACATTCCTCAAGCTCCATGCACCGCTGCTTTATATTCCAATGGCACTTGTAATTATTCTTGATGGCGGACTTGGTCTTATCAAGGTTTCTTTCATGAGATTTCTTCACATCAACCTAATGAAGAACCTTCGTACACCAATCCACGACCATATGAGAAAGAATAAAGACTGGTCAGATACACAGGTTGTTTTCAGATTCACAATTATCCAGGTAATTCTTGGTCTTGCAGTAATATATGGATTAATGTTCTGATATTAAATATGTTAAAATGGCATGTCAGTTGGATTTCTGACATGCCATTATTTCTGTTCTGAAAGTTTCTCTGCCTGACGCCGCCTGCGTCTGTGCTCTCTCTCTTTTATCTGCTTTTCATATATCTTAAGTGCACCCTTTTCATCAGTGTGCTTCATAATTCTGACTGCATAATATCTGCCTTCTTCGGTCTGTTTAACTCTGAAACGCCCCTTTATAAGTCCGTGTTCATCACATGTAAACAAGCCGTAATAGCATTTCGAATTAGTGGCAAACCACTTGACTGTTCTTGTCATAGTCCTGCCACATAAAAAGCATTTGCAGGAACGTACAGTTCTGTCGCTTGCAGCCTTGTCCCTTGTAGCAAATCCCTTTGAAATATACTTCTCATAAGTTCCAAAGTTAAGATATACCTCGTCCTTTCTTGACTCTGGAATTGTAAATGTATCTATACTGCAGAACTTCTTAACTCTGTCAAAATCCAGCTTCTTCATTATCTTGGCTGTATATCTTGCATCACTCATTGCTGAATGATAATGCTCATCTCCCTTGATTCCCTGCTCATCAATTGCAGATTTAAGATTCATGCGTGTCTTGCCATCTGAAAAATTAATACTGTAAAGTTTCTGAAGATCAAGATACAGAAGCGGCTTTGGGAAATTCTCCGGAACATCATAGAACTTCATATTCCTTCTTAATTCAGTAATATCCATGCTTCCCCATGTAACAAATGTATAATCCTCACCGCACCATTCAAGAAATTCAGTTACACCCGATACGAAATCAGTTCCGTTAGCAAGGTCATTTTCTGTTATCCCTAGTATCTTCTTGACTGTATTCTGCAGCTTTGTATACACCTGTGGCTTAATGGTACACTGCCACTCATCTACAATATCAAGCTTCTCATTAACCTTCGCCGCGCCTATCTGTATAATCTCAAAAGGAAAATGATCCTCAGAAAATTGTTTTCCCTTGGCACTCTGATTCCACTCAAGATCCATAACAATATAATTCATAAACATTTTCCTCTGTTACTTATTCTAATCTCGTGATATCTACATATTAAAGCAAACATATTATAGCGTGTATATGGGCGTATGTCGATAATATTTTATGAAGATATTGCAATAAGCTACGCTCTTGCATCAAATGTATTATCTGCTCCTACTGCTATATTATCACTTTCTTTGCTCTTTAATGCCTTTCTTTCTGCCGAATAAGCTTCATAATATGTTGTTTTTAAAGCAGAATTAACCTTTGTCTCCGCCTTTGTTTCTTTTGCCTGCCAGCCAACACCGCCTGTATATGTAAGTATCTCTTCTCCGTCTTCATTATATACATGAACTGCTGAACCAAAGCCTTTTCCCTGACACTTTGCCTCATACGGCTCTCCAAATAACATGCACAGCCATCTTTTATCCGCTTCCTGCACTTCTTTCATGACAGATGCATTGCCAGAACCTGTCAGATAGCTGAATTTTCCAATCAAAGCAGCCCTGTCTGGCGCAACCTTGCTTATTTCTGACTTTCTTAAACTCTTAAATTCATTTCCCATATATTCATTGTTCTGTGCATCTTTTTTCGCCATTTCAGCAATTTTATCTTTTAAAGAGTCTGTCAGTTTCCATTTATTCTTTTTAGAAGCCGCAACAACACTGGTATCTGCGCTTCCCATTACATTAGATATATTCATGCCTGCCCCCTGAAACCACATTTTTACAAATGCTTCTTATTATCTGATATCGGCATAATTGTGTATATATTCCATAAGGTCGTTGTAAAATACCCATTTTCTTTTAATAACTATTGTTTTCTTCTTCTCTCGCTTTTTAAATTCTTTGGTAAGATTGCCAAACTTAAGATACCTGACAGTAACCTTACTGTCCTGATTTTTATTCTGTGTAACATTTACAATAGAGGTTATTTTCCATATGTCTTTATGCCCCGGCAGCTTTTCTATATCGTACTCACTTCTGATCCTGCTCTCATAAAATATTTTATCAGATTCACCTTTCCTGTATACTTCGTTTGCTATAAGTGGAACAACAGCTGATGAGCCACTTTTAGCTGATAAAAATGTAGATGCTTCACTCATCTGATTTTTATATCTGAACCGGTACAGTACTCCACCATCTTTCGGTTCATACATATACTTCCACTCACCAAATTCATCAGTATCAAAAACAACCACGGCATTTTTCTTTTCTTCAATAGCTTTTTTCTTTTTATACTCTTCCAGCTTTTCCTTTATATCTGCGCCTGCCTGACGATAATATAACGGGCTGTAAGCCATTTTCTTCTTTGCCTCGTCTAATGCAGCATCATAGCTTGAGTAGGTTCTTGTGCAACGCTCAACTATATTGTCCTCTCCATCTATGATAACCCCTCTGTAATACTCACACTGGTAATCTTTGTTCCAGACCTTTTCTACCTGTGGTGTGAATGTTCTTTCTTTTCCCTGCATATTTTCCCCTCCTGAAAGCTGGTCTTTATAGTTGGAGCAGATTTATCTTGTCTGTATTACAACAACATTAATTACTGTGATTAAATCCACAGAATCAAATAAAGTTTTTACAATTGCCGCATAATAAATTTCCTTTCTACTAAAATATTACTATGCAACATTATTTGCTTTGACTTATTCAAATTTACATTAATCAAAGAATTTTATTCTAATCCAATCAAATTTAATAATGCCTGCACCTGCTCAAAAGCATCTCGTTTTATAATTTCTATTTCCTCTTCATCTTCCAAATCAAGAAAATCCGATACATCTTTCGGGCCAGCATGGTTAGCAGAAGTAAATTTACCTGCCAGCTTATTTTTCATTTCCAGCACGAGATTTTTATCCGCTACTGGCTTAAACTCATTCGCCAGCGCTTTTACTCCGCCACTATAATGTTTGATGATAAAATATATATCATATGCATCTTTTGCCTTACCCCTGCCCAATGCAGCCGTTTTCATAATAATATATGGAACAACTGCCACTACATTTATATTTGCCACATCCATTGCCCCATCAGGACGCTCTGCCTCCACTCTAATCTTCTGAGCAGGAAAGTCAAAAGCAAAATTGCCTCCGGTCGCTTTCAGTGCCTTAATCCCCTGTACATGCTGGCTTCTTCTTTTGGGTTGTGTACCACCATACATTCCTGCCAAAATATCAACATCTACATCATAAGAAATTCCATCCACTTCTACAGTTTTAATAAACGAAAAATACTTATCCGGATGCTCTCTGTAACCATTTTTTTGCAACACGCGTGACATATTCTGATATCCTTCGTCCTCCAATGTCAGATGATTGATCAATACGTCTACATCCACACTTCCTACATGCCCTTCTCCCGGAAACATCAGATCTGGCACCCAGCCTCCCACAATACGGATTTCTTCCTCATATTCCCTAAAAATATTAACCAGCTCCACAAGAACCCTGTGTGCTGCTTTTTTCTGTCCTTCCGAATAATCTATGCTGCTTTTCAAATCTTCATCTTTTATCATTTGATAATCTCCTTCATTAGAACGGCTTCTGCCATTTCTTCCCCACGTCCCTTTAGCTGCATACAATCTAAATAAATCTGTACCGGTGACACAACTAGTGACTCCTCAATTTTTCTGCTGTCTTTGATATATGAATCATTTTCCAACGGAAAAATTACTACGTTGGAGCCACTACTCACTTCCTTCATCTCTAGATAAGAGATTGCTTCCTGAATATCCTCTGGTGCCAGGTACATATGAACCTTATTATACCGGATAACAGGAGCATAGCGGACTCCGCCGGAAAAACCTGTCAGGTATGATTCAATCCCCATATCCTTTTTCAGCAGTTTCAGTTTGTTTTCCAAAACAGAAACATTATCCAGACTGTAACAGCTATATGCAGATGCTTCTTTTTTACCATAGGTATTGCTCCACTCGTGCAAGAGTACTTTCGGTTCCCTGAGCATATACCCGTCCTTTGTTTTTTCTGCCCATGCATTCTCCAACAGAAAATTCATTACCTTTGATACCTGTCCAATACTGCAGTCTACCTTTTCCGCCAGATGCTTTATCTTCCATACTCTTGTAATATCTGCAAACAATTCCCTCAAAATAAGTGATGATACCACAGAAGAACGTTCAAATATAGTCGCTGCCTTATATTCTTTCGGTCTGGGATTTTTATTTCCTTTCTCAGACAAATAGATGGAGTGACCTACAAACCAACAGTTTCCTGCATAATCAAAATACCCCACTCCATTCTGCTCACATATTGAGGCAGTACGTTCTGATACATATGAAGAAACTAAGATTCCAATTCCTTGTTCTTTTCTCTGTTTTTCTATCATCTGCATAACCGTAGACGGAAATAACTGATTTACCACATAGGCATTTATCAAAAATTCGTAGCCGTCATCCATTTCTACAGATGCAATAAAACCATCCTTAGTTCTTTTTAACAATTCATACTTTTGAACATTAGGAAGTTTTAAAAATTTATTTTCGACACACTCCAATCCATATCGTTCTATTTTCACTATAATCACCGCTTTCACTCTATTAGTGAAACTAATTATAGCAATGAAACTTTTATGAGTCAACTGTCATTTCCCGTTAGAGTATTTTAATTGTAACTCTTTTTATGTTGCAAATAAATTTTTGTTTTGATTAAGCATAACAAAAATTGAAGGATGACTTCATAGCCATCCTTCTACTAATTTTTCACAGTTTATTCTGCAATGGAAATGGGTTTTTGGTCTCCATCCCAACTTTACGGACAAAAAAAGAGCCTGACGCATCAAGCTCTTTCTAGGTGTTGTCCGAAGACGTCCACCGCAATTCATAAACATAATATAATACATTGCCCAATTTATGCAAGTTCTATCTACATAACACTTAATATTTGTGTCACCAGTGGTGTCACAAAGTAACGATGCCGTAAAATCTGCAACAACCTGTTACAATATTCTACCATTATTACTTCATCGTCTTCGCCAAGGAAGTAAGCAATGCTGCTATTTCCGGATTTGCCAGTACCTTCATCAGAAGCTCTACATCAACTCCCTCCGGTCCCTCAATCTTCTTTCTGTCTCCAATCGGCAGCCCAAAAGTAGTTGCCATTACAAGGTTATAATCATGATACTCATTACCCAGGGCAGCCTTTATTTCGAAATATCAAGTATAGAAAAATAATCATACCCGATATAAAAATAGCATAAAGAAGAAAAATCGGAGGTCAATTACAATTTTTACATAAATTATTTGCCCATTTAATGGGATTATCGGGATTTAATATTGCTTTATATTCATAACTTGTATCTTCTGTAATAACATCTGGATATAGCTCTCTGATTTTCATGAATCTCCTCCATTAACCAGATGTGTCTATTGTACTGTATCAGTTATAAGACTTCAAGGCTTAGCATTTTATTGGTAGCAGTTCACTTAAATGCAATCACGGTCATCTACAATAATTTTACTGTTACTTGTGTCCTTACAATATTAACCTTCCCCATCATTGGAATTATTATACACTTACAAAAGCAAGCTCTTTAGTAAACTATCTAAAGTTAATGACATTGCGTTAGAGCACACCCTTGGCGCGCAAACTAAAAAAGCAGCAACGATTCCCACCGTCACTGCTTATCACTTCTTAATATAAATGTTCCCACCCAGAGTCGAACTGGGGATTGAGACTTAGGAGCTCGAATCCACACTGGGAACACCGATTATTTTAAGTAAATATGAGTCAAGGAAAGCCTTGATTTTCCTGACTATTTTGTAAATCTCTGTCAAAATAAGAAAACGGAAAATCATCTGAGAAAAACGGTTTTCGCTGTCAAATCGCTGACATTGTCACCCTGAGGGTTCAGCTATTCCGTTCCAATGATTTTTTCATAAATATGGCTACCATTTCATTTATAGCAGTAATGATAACACTGTTTTCTTATTAGATTATCTATATTATAGCGTGTATGAGGTCGGATGTCGATGGTTTTTTGACCATAATTTGCTTATATTTACCCCAGGCTTCCTCAATTGAAAAAGGTGGAAGCTACTACTCCCACCTTTATACTTATACTTATCCCATCAATCTACTACTGAAATTTTATTTTCTACTCATATAAAATATATCAATGGCCTTACTTACAAACTCTGCTGTGCCTACTCCTCCAACATCATCGATATTTTCCGTAAGTTCTCCTCCACCGGCATACATTCTTCCAAGGCCGCTTAAAATCTTATCAGAACATGTATAAAAATGATCCGTAATATAATCCTGAAGTTTTCTTACATGCACCTGCACCTGTTCATCTGCTGGATCCATTTCTTTCATCTGTCCGAATTCAACAAATAATTGCATAAACTCATTTGCAACAGTAGCTTCATCGTCTTTCGTCCAGTTCTTTGTTTTCTCTTCAAACTCCTTGTACTCAGAGGTTTGTCCCCATTGTTCTTTTGCTCGTTTAGAATACTCATCAATCTTTCTTGTATCAAATACTTTAAAATCCATATATTTCACTCCTATTCCTTTTATTCCTCGAGCGAAACTAATAAGATTTTCAAGATGCTCCTTTTTCATAGTAAGCAATTCAATCTGCTGCTCTAATGCTTTGTTCCTGTCAAAGTTAGGAGCATCGATTATCTTTTTAATCTCCTTAAGCGGAAATTCCAATTCTTTAAACAGTAGAATTTGTTGCAGCCTTTCCAAGGATGTATCGTCATACAACCTATAACCAGACTCTGTATATTCAATAGGTTTTAAGAGTCCAATGGTGTCATAATACTGCAGAGTGCGTATACTCACTCCAGTTAATTTACTTACCTCATTCACCGCCATCATTGTTATTTCCTCCTCTCGATAAGCATATTGTAAACTATTACGCAACGTATGAGTCAACAGTTTTTTGAAGAAATCAAGTTTTACTATCTTTGCATCCTTTTGTTTACTCTTCTTCACAGGAATTATTGTAGATAAACACAGAGTAAAAATCGTTCCCAAAACAAAAGACAAAAAGTATGTTCTGAATAGACTTTTTTCAATGAATCAAAATATTTATAAACGAAATACTGATTTTAATCTTAATTGATTATATTGAATTTTTGTCCCGAATAATATATAAAATTGCATGTCTGCCAGATGATGACAGAAGAGAGCTCTTCCGAAATACCGCTGATAAAATGGGCTTAAATGATGCTATTGTAGAAAAAGACTTCTAGGTATGCTTTACCCTGGATTATTTATAAAAATGCATAGATAAAAAAGTTAAAAGCGAAATTTCTGTATTGTTATTTTGTATACACAATCTCATCTGTATATGTTATAATTCAATACAATACTTCATGTCTGAAGAAAGGAGTTTACGAATGAAGAACTGGAAATTAGGTACTAAAATCACACTAGGCATTACCATCATCGTAATCATTTGCATGAGCCTGCTTTACCTTACTGCAAATAAGACAATGACTGGCATGATGCAGGAATCTGAGCTTAATGTTATGAAAAATACCCTGAATGCCCAAGCAAGTCTGCTCAACGAATACGTCGCACGTCAGGAATCCATCCTCACTGCTTTCAGTAAAACACCTTGTGTCCGCGACTTTTTAAAGAATGTCAATAATTCTGAGCAACAGGCAATCGTGCAGAGCTATACAGAGGACTATTATAGCGGTCTTAACAACTGGGAAGGTATTTATATCGGTGAATGGAATACGCACATCGTTGCTCATTCCAATTCAAAGGTAATCGGAATGACTACCCGTAAAGGTGATAGTTTAAAAGCCCTGCAGGATGCCATGACACAAAGAAACGGTCTGTATGATGCCGGTATTATTGTCTCCCCTTCCTCCGGTGAACTTATTTTATCCATGTACTGCCCTGTATTTGATACAGATGGAAAAACAATCCTTGGATATGTAGGCGGTGGACCTTTTGTAAAAGAGCTTGAAAAACAGTTATATAATTTAAAAAGCGAAAATGACACCCTCCGCTACTATATGGTCAATACCGAAACTAATATGTACATCTTTGCAGATGACAGCAGTTTGATTGCCACCGATATTCAGGATGATATGCTGTTAAACATTATTGATAAAATTAAATCCGGCGAAACCAGTGGTGATCTTAACTACAAAAAAGGTTCCGATTCTTTTGTGGCAAGCTATCAGTCTATCGCAGAACATGGCTGGGCAATGGTTTCTTATGACAGTGAAAAGAACATTTATGAGAACGTCCACAAAAATATGCGCATCTTAGGTCTGATATGTATCATCTTCGTTTTAATCATCAGTGTACTGGCATTTATCACAATTGCAATCAGTGTCAGACCTCTGTTATATGTCGAAGATGCAATTATCCAGCTTAGCAATTTAAAACTTGAAAAGAGCAAACGTCTTACGCCTTGGATCAATACCAAGAGTGAAATTGGAAAAATTGCAACTGCAATGAATTCTTTATATGATGCACTCAGTGGCATCATTGCCACTTTATCTGACTGTTCAACATCACTTAGCAGCTCTGCGACCGCAATGCAACGTTCTTCAGAAACACTGCTTAGTTGTGTGGCAGACAACTCAAAATCCACGCAGACATTTGCAGAACATTCAGAAGATATTAACGCTACTGTAAACGATGTAGGACAGCAGATTTCCGAAATGACAACGGTTGTTTCTGATATCGAAGAACGTATCCGTCAGGGTAATGTCCACAGCAGCGAGTTACTTCAAAAAGTGGAAAAAATGCAGACCTTAGCTAATAATTCCATGGTAAATACAAATACCCAGATTGCAGAAAATCAAAAAGCTATCGAAAATGCAATGGAAAAATTACAATCATTAATGCGAATTGATGAAATGGCATCTCAAATTTTAGACATTACAAGCCAGACAAACCTTCTGTCCTTAAATGCTTCTATTGAAGCTGCAAGAGTTGGAGATGCTGGAAAAGGATTTGCTGTAGTTGCAGGCGAAATCGGTAACCTCGCATCTAATTCATCCAAAACAGCCACAGATATTCAGGCTATCTGTAATGAAACTAAAAACAATATATCACATGTCAAAAATTGTTTCGATCAGATTATTTTCTTCCTGCAAAATGACGTCCAGACACAGTTTACAAAATTGGTTCAGGAAACCCAGGATTACTACCAATCCATTCAGGAAATTCAGGTTATTATATCCGAAATTGCAGAAGAGTCTGAAACCTTTGTCAACACAGTACAAAATATTCAAAACCAGATCCATGCTATTTCAGATGTTCCTGATTCCGACCATATCAGCAGTCAGGATATCTTAGAAAAGGCAAGACAAACAGAAGAAACGACACAGGAAATGTCCGTTATCGTAAATCATAACAAAGAAAATGCGTTGGAAATTAATAATATTGTAGAACGCTTTTCCTGAAAAAATAATTAATATCATATGCCAAAATAGATGTACATCCACCTGTTCAAGTGATCGTACATCTATTTTTATGTGTCAATTTTTTTCCTGATTTGATTTATCAATGAAATCTTTTTACTTCTCACTCCATATTTTTCTGTATTTCATAAAATAGTAAATACTCATGATCATACTGAGTATCTCGCCTGTTGTGATCGACAGCCAGATGTCGTCAATTCTACAAGCTGCTCTTTCGTACATTTATAAGCAAAACTTCCCCAGTCAACCTGTACACAATCCATAAACAATTCATCTACAATAAACAGAAAATCCCATCCGCCAAGTCTCTCTATTCACTTATTATCTGCAAGTATATCATAAGGATTTTTATTTTCTTTCCACGTATTCAGCCTGTCCTCTTTAATTTCTCCATAAAAGATTGATGACATCATAAACATCTGCCTCCGTTAATCTTCCAGTCCCCATATAACAGTCACAGTATCAGAGATATCTATATCATCGGGCTCGATGTCCATATCATATGAAGCAGATTCACATTCCTCCGGTTCACAGCACCGAAGCGACATTTACTGCAATGTCCTTGATACAAAATCAATCTCTCCCCAGGAATAATCAATATTTATGATTTTTCCTAAATTTACTCCTGCTGCCTCTGCCAATACGGATGCCTTTGCCAGAGAATCCTTTACTGCTGCACCAAGAAGCTCATTCTTTGACTTCTCCGGATCTGCAACTGTATATTCTATAGAAAATTCCGGTGATACAGAACAATGTGCCAGTGCATATAATATTTTCCCAAGTCTTTTATTGTCTACCGGGAACTCTAGCTTCATCCGATGCACATATTTATATCCTTTGAATCTTCTCTTCCAGCTTTTATCCCTTGCCTGATAGCTCTCGTATTCAGTATCAATGTTAAAATATAATGTTTTCAGCTCATTTCTCTCATATCCCAGTTTTTCAATAAGAACCTTTAGGATTTCCACACAATCGGATGATCTCCGCAATACGCTATTTTAAATGCCGCCCATCTTGGTACATCAAACTTCATAAGGTTCTTTGCTCTGTTTTGTGGAGTTTTCCAATGTTTCCAAATGCACATACGAAGTCTATATCTGATGTTACCATCTAATTCTCGACAAAGTGTTTTCATACTACCTATTTTGAAGTAGTTTATCCAACCTCTTATGAGCTGATTAAGTTTCTCCACTTTATAGCTGTTGCTAACACCCCAGCTACGACAGGTGAGTTCTTTCATTCTCTTCTTAAACTTCGCTACTGATTTTGCATGTGGTTTTGCCTTATACTGATGTGCTCTTGTGTCAAAGTAGAACCCAAACCCAAGGTATTTAAGTCCGCTTGGTCTGTCTACTTTGCTCTTTGTCATGTTGACCTTGAGACCTAGTTTCTCCTCAATAAATCGAGATATGTTTCTCATTACCCGATTTGCAGACATTTCACTTCCAACCATGATAATACAGTCATCTGCATACCGCACAAAGTTAAGCCCTCGCTTTTCCATTTCCTTATCAAGTTCATTGAGCATGATGTTTGCCAATAACGGCGAAAGATTTCCTCCTTGCGGTGTTCCCACAATAGAATCCTCATATTCATCGTCAATCATGATTCCGCTGACAAGATATTTTCTTATGATAGAGATAACATCTCCATCTTTTATAGTTCTGCCTATGATAGTCATAAGCTTGTCATGGTTTACCGTGTCAAAGAACTTTTCCAAGTCAATGTCTATAATCCAATCGTTACCATCATTCATCATGTCAAGTGCTGTTAGGATTGCTTGCTGTGCACATCTATTCGGTCTGAATCCGTAACTATGTTCATGGAATTGTTCCTCGTAGATTGGTGTTAATATCTGTGCAATGGCTTATATGTGATTTCTGTCCGTCGGACCAGAGATTTGCTTACAGCTTCCTTCAGA
>ERZ1034901.28-NODE-28-length-104479-cov-398.527388_pt1 | contig 104479 bp, 106 predicted proteins | sample MGYA00520628_ERZ1034901 | MGnify/ENA primary metagenome ERZ1034901 (study PRJEB33766, sample SAMN09781783) | gut metagenome | biome: gut microbiome | host: Homo sapiens | place: Madagascar | study: EMG produced TPA metagenomics assembly of the PRJNA485056 data...
AATAGTACAATTTGACAAAATAAAAATATTTTGTTATAATAAAAGAAAAAGAAAGGTAGAAAATGTATATTGATCCATCCGTCTATGAAGACGAGTTTCTAGACGATGAAGAAACAGACTTTTTTGTAAAGAAAACTTCTTCTCACAAAAAGCAAAAGACTCAAAACAAACAGACTAATAAAGACGTTATTCGACAAAAACGCAAAGAAAAACAAGAGAAACGTGAGCAAGCTGAAGAAGAAGAACGCTTTACAACTTTCTTTGAGGGAGAATAGCAATATTCTCCTCTTTAGAGAGCGCAAGTGACGAATAGAATCTTACTTCATAATTTTATACTTCCTTCGTCCATAAATGATTCTGACTATTGATGAATCAATTATATTTTAGATTCTATGCTTTTCCTTGCGTTCTCTAAACAGGAGAATAATAATATTCTTTTTTTTAGAAAACATATGTGATGAATAGAATCTTACTTCATATGATTGATAATTGTAATGGTTCAAATCCATTTTTAGCTTTGGTAGCAAATAGGTTCTATAATTTTTCCTTATGTTTTCTAAATAGGAGAATAGAGTGATGAGAAAAAAGTTACTTCATATATATTTAATGAAACCACAAATTATACTTTTTTCATTTTTTCCTCTTCCTATATAATATACGTGATGAGTACGCGAGATACTTCAAATTTTAAAATATACTTTCCTTTCTGTTTTAGATATGATACCCCTCTTCTCTTGCGTACAATGTTTCCGTGAAAGGTGTGTGTTTAATGAGTAAATTCAACGTAAAAAAAGAAAACAATAAGGCTGTTTCTTATGAAGGCGGAAGCGTCTATAATAAGAATCTTGTCGAAGATTATCTTAATAATCTTTTTTCTTCTTTCATTGAAGATGGATTTTATGAGTCTCGGCAAAAAAGAATGGAGCGCTTTCTTGATTTAACTACAGAAGTCAAAAATCAACTTGGAAATGAATTTCTCGCAAAAACTTCTGTCTTTGCCCGCAATGAACTTGGGATGCGATCTGCCTCTCAATTAATCGCAAGCTATCTAAATGATGAAAAATTTGATAATAAGCGAGCTTACTATCGTAACTTTTGTCATCGTCCAGATGATGTAGCAGAGATTTTTGGCGCGATTGATATGATGGGGCAAAAGCGTTCTCATGCTGCTGTACGCGGCTGTGGAGATTATCTTGCTAAGCTCAATGAATATCAACTTGGAAAATATAAGATGCTTGGTAAAGAATATAATATGTATGATCTTATTAATATTACTCATGCCAAGAGTTCTAATGTGAATAATTTTATGAAGGGTGAAATCGAGTCTCCAGATACCTGGGAGGTTAAAATCTCTACCGCAAAAACAGATATTGAACGAGCTGAAGAATGGATTCGTCTTGTAAAAGAAGATAAACTTGGTTATCTTGCTTTTATCAGCAATCTTAACAATATTTTGAATGCAATGTCTATTCTTGAAATTGACGATCGTCTTTTAGTCGAAGATAAAATTGTTAGTAAACTTACTGACGAAGTAAGTATTAAAAAATCTTTAGTTTTTCCATATAAAATTTATTGTGCGTATAAGAATATGAAGGTTCATCCTTTCACGATTGACGAGGCACTTGACAAAGCGTTTAGAATTGCTTGCGGAAATATGGAAAAATTTGATGGAAAATCTGTGATTATGCTTGATATTTCTGGTTCAATGGAAAATAGAATTTCTTCTCGTAGTAATATTACTATTAAAGAAGTTGGTGCTTGTTATGCTGCCGCGCTTTATATTTCTCAAGATTGCGATTTTGTGAAATTTGGCACTAACGCAAAGCTTTGCTCTTACAATAAAATTGATAATATTTTTAATATTATCAGTAATATGTGTGAGGAAGATAAATGCGGTTATGATACATACATTGGAGCAGCGTTTGTTGAATTAGATAAAAAGTATGATCGCATCTTTATCGTTAGTGATATGCAAATTATGAAAGAAGATCGTCGTCAGTGGTGGTATACTAAAATGGCAAATGGACCCGCGAATTATAATGATTATTGCAAAGAATATGGCGATACTAAATGCTATTCTTTTGATCTTGGAAATTACAAGACTCAATGCGCTAATCCTAATAACCGCAACGTTCATTTAGTAACCGCACTTAACGATGACGTGTTCAAGTTCTTACACCTTTTGGAGAATGATCAAAGTATTGTAGATTATATTCAAAAGAACTTTTCTTATTGCTAAATACTTATAAAGCCTACTAATTGTGGGCTATTTTTTTTATTGACTTATATTATTTTATATGTTATAATATAAATATAAGTTGAAAGGAAAAAATATGAATGATACCAAAATTATGTCAAGACTCAAGGAGCATCTTAGTGAAGCTTTAGTATCCGCGGGAAACCCCGACTGGTTTGTAATCTGTTTACAAGGTTCACAAAATTATGATATGGCTGATGAAAATTCTGATATTGATTCAAAGCTATTGATTATTCCAGAATTAGAAGATTTGGTTCTTAATATAACACCACCTAATCACGTTCATATTATGGATAACGATGAGCATTGTGATGTAAAAGATATTAGAGATTATTTCAAGATTGTCCGCAAACAAAACATTAACTTTGTAGAAATATTTTTTACTGATTATTATCTTGTAAATAGTAAATATAAAGATGTTTGGATGGAACTCCAAAGACATCGAGAAGAAATTGCAAATGGTAATATTTATTCTTTTCTAAAGTGTTGTAAAGGAATGATTTTTGAAAAGCAACATGCTTTGACGCACCCATATCCTAGTAAACTTGACCTACTGGAAAAATATGGATTTGATGGGAAGCAATTAAGTCACGCATATAGAGTTTATGATTTTGCTACAAGATTTGTTTCAGGAAAAGAATCATATAAAGATTGTCTGATTCCTAAAGATAAAGATTTTTTGATGAGTATTAAAAGGAATGAATATCCAGAAGATGTAGAAACAGCGAAATACATGATGGATGAAATTGTAGAAAAAATAACTCTTTTTGAAGCTATGAATAATAAGTATAGAACAAATAAGTTTGATGAAAACGTAAGTAAATTATTGGATAATAGTTTATATAACATTATTACCCGCAGTATTAAAGAAGAATTAAAATAGGAAGGAAAAAGTATGTCTACTAAATACAAGGTTACTGTAAACGATGAGTTTCTTGGACACTATTATTCTACTGATCCAGTAGGTGCGGTGAAAAAAGCAATTGATGCTAATAAGCCATATGTTGGTTCTAAACTTAAAAGTGATGACGCTAAATTTTCTGCTCAAAAAGGCGTTCTAAATCCTAAATTCAATTTTACTTGGAATGAACTTCCTCGTGAGTGGAAGGATGAAATTTAATGGCTCATAATAGAATTATTGCGAGTTTCTATAGTGATGACTTTAAAATTGCTAGAGTTGTAAAAAGTTCACAATATGGAGAATTTTGCGAGACGGCTCGTTGTAATCCAGATGATGAACCTAATGCCTGGGATGGGCAAAAAATTGCGGAACGTCGCTGTGACATCGCAATCCAGAAGGCAAAAGCAAAAGATTATCAGTCTCGCCTAAAAGGTATGAAACATCTTCAAGCTATCCTTCACGATAAATTCAATGATGATAAAGATTATTATACTATTGGAATGATTGAAGTATTAGATGAATTAGATCATCAAGTAAAAATTATGGAACGACAAACAAAAAATCAAATTGCGTTTAGCAATAACTTAAAAAATGGATTTAATGATTATGTTAATTTTCTTCAAACTACTCGCGCAAAAGTGCGTGCTCGTGCTGAAGCTTTAAAAGACGCTAAAAATAAAGAATAAAATTAAAGGCTATAGGAATTTTACCTATGGTCTTTTTTATTTGACAAACTGAATTAAAAGTGATATAATATATTTATAAATTGAAAGAAAGGAATAAATATGGCGAAATCAAATTATGTTGGTGTTGTATTTAGCAATGAGGATGATGCTAAAGAATATATTTATCGAGTTCCTGAATATGTAAATATCGATGATGCGGACCATGAGCGTTGGGTTCTTGTTGAAGACGCTTTTTATGATGTAGATAAGATGACAAAGAGAATGCCTCCTTACCGCTTTGCTTTTATTGTAAATGTTTATCGAGATACTTATTTTTCACATGTAACAAAGAATATTGCATGTATTGTTCCAGGTTCTCTTTATGCTGATAGCCGCAATTATTTTGAACGTGAAAAAGAAGTAGATGAAATTAATGATATGCTTAATACTTTTGATATTAATGAATTAAAAAGCATGAAACAACTTATTAAGATTGCTATTGATCAATATGGCGTTTAAGAGGTGATTGTTATAAACGAAAATATAAAAATTTTTGATGGTTTTTTAGATGTAAATAATTTAGGTAATAATTGTTTTCCAAAAGCAAATGATAAAGTATTTGATATTCAAAATAAACATAGACACAGAGTTTTATGTAGTGGATGGTTTGTTGGAGAGTATGGAATAAGGTATATTTGTGATGTTGATTATGAAAAAGATACTTGAAAAAATAAAAAAATAAAGAAAATTAAGAATCGTCGGAAATGCTGGTTTGCTTGTCCATATTGTGGAAAAAGTTTTATGTCAAGACTCGACGGAGTAGATTCAGGAGCCGTGAAGTCCTGTGGGTGTAGACACTCTTTAACAAGTTCGCAAAATGTTAAAGTTATGTTAGATAAAAGGCCAGATATTTGCTATGATTTAAGTATTTTAAATAAAAAATTTAATACCCTTACACCGATTTGTCCAACAATTTTTAGAGATGAAGATGGAAATGTAATATGGTATTGTAAATGTGATTGTGGAGGGCATAAATTTACAACAAAAACGAATCTCGTTAGTGGTCATGTCAAATATTGTGATAAATGTTCTCGTATTAGAAAAGCAATGCCTTATGTTGGACAAAAATTTGGAAAATTGAAAATTATAGAACTTACAAATAATCGCTCTGTAAATGGCGCAGTTGTTTGTAAAGTAAAATGCGACTGTGGGAATATAAAAGAAATACCGTTATCTTTTATGACACGAAAAAGAAATTTTGTAAGAAGTTGCGGAAAATGCAAATTTTCGTCTGGAGAAGAATGTGTAAAAAATTGTTTAATTGATATGAATATTGATTTTAAATCAGAATATATCTTTAAAGAATGTAAAAATCCAAAAACCAATATGTATTTGCGTTTTGATTTTTATTTACCCAACTATAATACTTGTATAGAGTATGATGGAGAGCAACATTTTAAAGAATGTAAATTGTGTAAAGATTCTTTGAAAGATAGACAATATCGAGATAATATTAAAAATGAATTTTGTAAAAATAATAATATTAATTTGATAAGAATTTCTTATTTAGATTATAATAAAATAGATACTGATTATCTTAGAAAGGCGTTAAAAATAAATGTCAAATAAATTAGAAATTGAATCAATTACGCCTCGGGAACATGTGCAATTACGTCCTTATGTTTATGCTGGAGATTGCTCTGATGCTACTCAACTAATGATTGAAATTCTTGGAAATAGTATTGATGAATTTAATATTGGATATGGTAATGAGATTACTGTAAAAATTGATAATGATAATCATATTTATTCTGTTCAGGATTTTGGTCGTGGATTTCCTATTAATGAGCTACGCTCTGATAATGAAACGACTCTCCAAGCCTCGTTTGATGTATTAAACACAAGTGGGAAATTTAGGGAAGATGGAACTTATTCTGGCGTTTCTATCGGAAAAAATGGTCAAGGTGGAAAAATTACTAATTTTCTTAGTGTTAAAATGGATATTCTTTCTTGGCGACAAGGAGAGTCAGAACATGTATGGTTTGAAGATGGAGTATTTGTAAAACGAGAAATGAATAACAAAACTCCTAATGACATAAGTGGCACTATTATTGCTTTTATACCAAGTGATAAATATTTTTCTTCTCCTATCGTTAATCTAAATAAAATTAAAACATTTTGTGACGATATTACTTGTCTTTGTCCTGGATTAACAATTATCTTAAATGGTGAAAGATACCATCATAAAAATGGTATTTCTGATATGCTTGATAAAAATATTGATAGCTCAATTAGTATTATACAAAATAATATTTTGGGAGAATTTAAAGACGGAAAACAAAAAATGTCTTTTGGCATGACTTATACTACATCTTCTTCTTCAAAAATAATTTGTTATGTAAATTGTGGCAATACTTTGTCTGGTCCAAATTTTACTACTATTAAGTCTGGCATCACACGTGTTTTAAATTCTTGGGCAAGAGAAAACGGGCTATTAAAAGAAAAAGAAAAAAATCTTGATGGAAATAGTTTACAAGAGGGATTAGTATTTGTATCAAATATTACAGCTGAACAAGTAGAATATGACGCCCAAATTAAAACAACGGTAACAAAAATTGATACTCAATTTATTTCTAAATTTTCTCATTATTTAGAAGTTTGGCTTGATAATAATCCGGAAGATGGTAAAATTATTATTGAGAAAGCGTTGCTCGCGCGTAAGGCAAGTGAGGCTGCTAAAAAAGCTCGCGAAGCAGTAAAGAATAAAGTCGGCAAGAAAAAGAAAAAATTTATTGATATGCCTACTACATTAATTGATTGTTTTAGTAAAGATAGAACTAAATGTGAATTGATGATTGTAGAAGGACTCTCGGCTTCAAGTTCATTAGTGGCACAAAGAGACGCATCAAAAACAGCGATTTATTCAATTAGAGGTATGATGTTAAATCTTCAGAAATGTTCTCCTGATAAGATTCTAGAGAATAAAGAAATCAATAATTTAATTACTGCTCTTGGACTTGAATATGATACTCATAATCATAAAATGATTTTTGATAAAAAGAAATTACGTTATGGTAAAATCATCGCAGCAAGTGACGCAGATGCCCCAGGAGCAGAGATTGAGAATCTTTTATTTAATATTTTGTGGCAGCTATGTCCTGATCTAATTATCGAAGGATATGTATATTCAGCAGAACCTCCTCTTTTTAGGGCAACGCTTTCTGATAATACTTACTATTTTCTTGCGGATCAAGAAGCATTATCTAATTTTCAAAAGAAGCATAAAAATATTAGAGAAATTCATAGAGCAAAAGGGTTAGCGGAAATGCTGCCAGAGCAATTGGCAGAGGCGCTTCTTGATGAAGAAACTCGTAAAATTAAAAAATTAACAGTTTCGGATATTGGAAAAACTGATATGTTATTTACTGATTTATATGGTAAAGTTGTTCAGCCGCGTGTTGATTATATTAACGAAAATCCTTGGGGGGTTCAAGTAGATTATGAATAATGAAATTGATATGACTGAAGAACTTGGTAGAAATTTTTTAGTTTATGCAATTGATACTGACCAGAATAAGGCTTTCCCGTCTGTTGCAGATGGGATGTTACCGGGCGCGAGAGCCGCAATTTGGGAAATGTATACACAAAAATATACAAGCAACAAGCCACACGTTAAATCAGCAAAAGTAGCTTCTGGTGTTATTGGAAAATGGTGGCCTCATAATGCTGATGCAACTTATGGTACTCTTGTAAGAATGGCTCAACCGTTTATTGAAAATAATCTTGAAATTGATTTCCAGGGAGCTGTTGGTAATGTAATTGGTGGGCAACAAAGTTATGGTAGTTCACGTTATACTGAAATGAGACTTTCTAAATTGGCTGAAGAAGGTCTTCTTTATGGCGTAGATAAAAATAATTGTGATATGATTATGAATTATACACAGGATGCTCAATGGCCTAAAGTATTACCAGCAGTTTTTCCTAGGCTACTAGTGAATGGTTCTGTTGGACTTGGCGTAGGGCTAAGTCAAAATTGGACGCTTCATAATTTTAAAGAGACAGCGAATTTAATTACTAAATATATTAACGATGGAGAGCTTGATTTAGACAATTATTATCCTGATTATCCCACAGGTGGAACTATTGTAAACAAAGATGATTTGGCCAATATCAATAAAACTGGTAGAGGCAAAATTATTATTGAGGCTAACTATAAGACTTATCCAAAAGAAAATAAAATTATATTTACAGAATTCCCTTACCAAGTTTATATTGAAGATTTAATTAGTAAAATTAAAGTAGCTGTAAATAATGAAAAAATTATTTCAATCGATGACGTATATAATTCTAGTGATAAAAATGCGGTTAGTATTACAGTGGTTTATGATAAAAATTATAGCGCAGAATATTGTGTTAATGAATTATTTGTCAACACTCCATTAAGATCTCAATATAATATTATTCAAAATGGTATTGTGAATCAAGTGCCAGAACTTTTAAATCTTCAACAAACGATTGATGTATACGTTAAGCATAATCTTGAGTGCATTGAAAGAGAACATCAATATGATTTAGATGAAGCAAACACAAGAATTGAAATTCTCAATGGCTTATCTAAAGCACTTGTTCACATCGATGAAATTATTTTAATTATTAAAGAATCTGAAAACTCTCAAGACGCTAAAGAAAAATTATCTTCTGCTTTTGGATTTACAGAAAACCAAACTAAAGCAATTCTAGAAATGCGGTTATCTAAACTTACAAAATTAGATGGTGTTTCTATTAATAAAGAATTAGATGAAAAGAAAAAGCTCGCAGAATTTTGTAATCAAGTTATTAATTCTCAAGAAAAGCAAAAAAAGATTCTTTTGAATCGTCTTGAAGAGCTTGTTAAAAAATATGGAACTCCTCGTCGCACTAAAGTAATCCAGAAGGATATTGTAAAAGTATCTAAAGCTACTCAAAAGAAAGAAGAAGTAATTGAATCAGTTGTTGTTACTTATGATCCTCTTGGATATTTACAGCGTATACCCGTATCAATGTATAAAAATGGAAATCTTCAGAGTTTCAAGCTTACTACAGCAGATTTTGTTATCCTCTTTTCGAACCTTGGAAAATTCTATCGTATCTCCGCAAAAGATATTAAGTCTTGCGGTGTAAAGGATAAAGGCACTGCAATTGGATCTATTATCAAATTAGATAATAATGAAAAAATTATTGGAGTATTTTCAAGTATAATTGATGAAAAGCGTCCATATATTCTATTTGCAATGAAAAATGGTTATGTAAAGAAAACTGAAAAATTTGAATATATTGGGACAACAAGAAATCTAAATGGTATGGTAGCTACAAAACTTAAAAACACAGAAGTCATTTCTGTTCAAGAGACAAACGGAAATGATATTATCCTTGAAACAAACAATAAATATACTATTAGATTTAGCGCAGAAGAAGTGCGGGAAAGTGGTAAAGCATCGCTTGGAGTAAAAGGAATTACCCTACAAAATGATGATGAAGTAGTAAAATGTAGGGTAATTAATAAAGGACAGAATCCTGATATTACAAAGCAAAAGCGTGGAGGAAAAGGTAAAAAATGCTAAAAACAGAAAAGGGAAATCTATATTTTAGTCTAGATGACTTTGAAGATGTTTGCGGAAAATGCCAACGATCTTACTATGGAGATTGGCAAGCGGTAGATTGTTCATACTGTAATCTCCCTGTTATTATTGACGCTTATCTAGCATTAGTTAAGATGAACGAAGAACAAGATAAGCTAATAGAATTTTATTCTGCTATTGGAGGAATGGATGATGGGCGATAGTTTATATCCAGGAAGCTTTCAAATTCCCGCGATGCTTTATTCAAAAGCTCCAGAAGGAGATAAACTATTGCGGGAATTGGAATCTAAAAAATATATTGGACAAGAAAAAATAGACGGAGCATTCTATCAGCTTGAAAAAACAGATGACGGACGTGTATATCTTTTTAGTCGCGCAGTTAGTAAAAAAACGGGAGAGCTTTCTGAAAAGATTGCCAATGTCCCGCACATAAAAGAGTGGGCTGAACAACTACCTAATGGCACGACTTTGATAGGTGAAATCTATGTGCCTGGTGGAAAATCAAATGATACTACTAAAATCATGGGAGCGCTGCCAGAAAAAGCAATTGAAAGACAAAAAGATAATCCTATTCATTATTATGTTCATGACATGATTAGATATAATGGTAAGTCATTAATTGATACTGATTTTGAGCATCGTTATAGTGATTTATGTGAACATATTGATATTGAATGTGATAATCCCGATTGGTTGCGGATTGCTTCTTCTTTTACTGGGTATGATATGTATAAAACAATTCAACGCTATCTTGATAATGGGTCAGAGGGTTGTGTTATTAAACTAAAATCTGGTCTATACCTACCTGGTAAACGCCCTGTATGGAATTTCAAAGTAAAAGAACAAGTAGACAGCCTTGATTTTATTATTCTTGACCTTTTGGATCCAGAGAAAGAATATACAGGTAAAGAACTTGATACTTGGAAATACTATAAAGACAATATTCCAGTAACAAAAGATTATTATATGGGTTGGAAGAATGCTCTATCTGTTGGAGCTTATAAAAATGGAGAACTTGTGTACGTTGGTAGGGTAGCATCTGGTCTTACAGATGAAATGAAAGCGCATATGACAAAAGAACCTGAATTATATATTGGGAGCGTATGTGAGATTCAAGCTATGTCAATTGATAAAGAGCGCAGGACTTTTAGGCACCCTCGTTTTATTCAAATGAGATTTGATAAGAATCCTAATGAATGTCAATTAGATGAAATTTTTGCATAAAAAGATATTGACTAATAATAAAAAAAGTAATATAATATATATATGTTGAAAAGGTTTAGAGAAAGGAATTATGAAAATACTAAAAAAGATTATTGACAAATTTAAAAATAAAGAGTATAATAAAGAAAAAGAAAATGTTGATATTAAAGAAACAAAAGGAGAAAAACAAATGGCTAAACTATTTTCTGACAACGCTCAAGCAATTCTAACTTATATGCAAGGTAATCTAGGTGCTGATCTAACTGCGAACGATATTGCCGCAGCAACAGGCATTAAGACTAAGAGCATTACTGGTTCTATCAATGCTCTTGTAAAGAAGGGGTTTGTAGTGCGTGAAGAGGTAGAGGGCTTTGACGGTAAACTTATTCGACTTACTGCTGAAGGTTCTACTGTAGATCCGCAAGCGGAAAAGCCTGAATAAGAGGCTTAGAGTTAAAAGGAAAGGGAGTTAAATATTATTCTATTTAGCTCCCACTATTTTTTTATATATGGAAATACTTACTATTATTTTAACAATAGTCTGTATGATTTTATTTTGCGTCAATATTCAAGAAGGTAAAAAGCTAAAAGATACTAAATGGTTAATTGAACGTGAAGAAGAAACTGCGAGATTTATTGCTGAAAAATATGAAAAGAAGCAAATTGAATACGAAAATAAGGTTTCAAGAAATAAAGAACTTGATGAAGAATATTCTGAAAAGCAAAAGATATTAAAAGAGCATCTAGATAATTTATCTGAACTTCATTCAGAAAAAGCAAAAAATTTACAAGAACATTATGATTTGCTTGAACAAGATTTAAACGGCTCTTATAATCAAACCAAAGCAGAGATTGAAGAAAAAATTGAATTAATAAATCAAGAACTTGACTCTTTAAAGAAACAAAAATCTGCGGTAATTCAAGCACTACAAAAAGAACAAGAAATGAAGGAAGAAAAAGACCTATATAGGTTGAATATTCCAGAAGCAAACGCAAATGATATTAAACTTTTACGTTCAATTCAATATAAACTAACAAATCAAAGAATTCTTTGCATGCTTATTTGGCAAACTTTCTTTGCTCCAGTAGCAAAAGAAAAATTCAAATTTATTATTGGAGATAACATTGTTTGCGGTATTTATAAAATAACCAATATCTTAAATAATAAAGTTTATATTGGTCAAGCAAAAGATGTTAAAAAGCGTTTTCAAGAACATATGAAATGTGGACTTGGTATTGACTGCCCTGCCAATAATAAATTATATGATGCAATGAAAGAAGACGGACTAGAGAATTTTACTTTTGAAGTTTTAGAAGAATGTCCCGCAGAAGACTTGAATAAAAAAGAAAAATACTATATTGAATTTTATAACTCTGTCTCCTGGGGATACAATAGCCAATATGGCAATAGGAGTTAAATGGAAAATAAAACTGGATTTAAAACTGTTGATATTGGTGGATTTAAAGGCGCGATTGTTGGGATGCGGGCACCTCTTAAATCTTATCATAAAGCTGATAGTTCATATCAGCAATTTTGGAAGAAAGATGAAAATGGCGTTTTCAAAGACAGTATGCAATATGTTATTGGAAAAAATGATTATGATTTAGCAAAAAGGCTTATCAAAGCTGGTCCAGAACATAGAAAATTTTTACGTGGAATTATTGTTACCGTAGAAGTAAAACAATCGCGTGGTTTTTTACAAGAAATGGATACTTATTCTACTCGTCTTTATGCTAACTCTGAATCAACAATGCACACTCTTGGAAAAGATGATATTTCTTTAGATAATTTTGATTATCCTACTGGAATTAACAAAAAAGCTGATACCGCTTTTTCTAAATATCTCGAAGAATTAAAAGCTGTCCAGGAACAAATGAATAGCTGGGAAAAAGGAAGTGAAGAAAGAGAACTTTATCATCAGCTTTTAAAAACAATGCTTCCCGAGAGCTGGACTCAAACACGTTACTATTGTTTTAGTTATGAAACATTGCGGAGTATGTATAAACAACGTAAAAATCATAGGCTTCCAGCTTGGAGGATTGATTTTTGTAATTGGATTAAGACTCTTCCTTATTCAGAATTTATTACAGATGAATTTGACAATTAAAAAAATAAATGATATAATATAATAAGTAAATGAGAGCAAAGGCAATTTATAAAAAGGAGATTAAATTTATGCGAGAGAAATGGAAGAACAATGTTAATGTTCAAGGATTCGTTTTTTCACATACGCTAACAGCGCGTATTTCAAAGGCGGGTGTACCATTTATTAATGGTGAGATTCAGGTTGCTACAGATGAATCTGGTACAAATGTAGTTCCTGTTCACTTTTCTTATGTATCTGAAACATATGGCAAGTCTGGTAAACCAAACGCAACATATGGAGTTCTTCAAGAGATTATTGAGAATGGTAAAACTTTTGAAGAGGTTGGTCCAGAAGCAACAAAGGTACGAATTTCTGGTAATGTTGAAGTAAATGATTTTTATACTCGCGAAGGTGAACTTGCTTCTCCAAAGCGCATTGGTGGTAGCTTTGTTCATACAATGACAGGTGGTATTTCTGATAACCCCGCAAACTTTGATGTTGACATGGTAATTACAAACGTCGCAGAACGTGAAGTTGAAGATGCTCAAAATTATGTAGAACTAAAAGGTTATGTCTTCAATTTCCGCAATGATATTCTTCCTGTAAGTTTTACAATCCGTAGTCAAGCTGGTATGGATTATTTCCTTAACGCAGATGTTTCTAGTAAGAATCCTATGGTGACAGAACTTCAAGGTGAGATTATTTCAACGATTATTAAAAGTGAAACTGAAATTGAAGGTGCTTTCGGAGAGCCTATGATTAAAACAACTTCTCGCACTATTCGAGCTTGGGATGTAACTTGGGCTTCAGCTGAACCCGCGGAGTTTGATGATGAGACAGTTATTACTCGTGCGGATGTTAAGAAGGCTCTAGCGAAACGTGAAGAGGATCTTGTTGAAGTAAAGAAGAAGCAAGAGGAGTATCAAGCGTCAAAAAATGGTAAGTCTGGTTTTCCAACTTCAACTCCAGCAGTAGAAGACGAAGATGACGATAGCGACTTTGTTTTTTAAATAAAATAAATGGTTTAGGAGGAGCCATTAAATCCTCCTTTATTCAGCATTTTATTTAAACAGAAAGGATAATTAAAGAATGGCAATTGATATTTTTTCTATTGAGCCACACAAAGTAAGTCGTTCCCTTGAGGGATACACAATTATGTTTTACGGTGAGCCTAAAGTTTTGGGCATTTAGTCTAAATATTGACTATCTAAATTGTAGTAAAAAACTGGAAGCCTAAGTCTTTTATATAAAGATATGGTAATCAGAGCGGAAGTCTTACTGTAAAAAGTTTGACACGCGCAACGCATAGGAATAATAAACATTTATTTAGAAAGGTTGTCTGGATGGAGAACCGTGATAAGCTAATTATTGAATTATATAAAAGTGGATGTGGACAAGCAGAATGCGCAAAAAAAGCGCATACAAATTTAAGAACTGTAAAAAAAGTTTTAAAAGAGAATAACATTCATATTAGAACCAATGCAGAAGCTTTACAGTTAGCATATGATTTAGGACGAAAAAGAAAAGGGCCAACACCCTATACTAAAAAACAAGAACAAATTGCTTTAGACTGTTATGTTAATCAAAAACGTGGCTTAAATTATTGTAAAGCTCAAGCAAAAGTTTCTTTAGCTACTTTAAATCAGATTTTAAAAGATAATAATATCAAAAAACGAACATACGCGGAGGCTGCGATTGAAAGCAATCAAAACAGAGCTTTGCATAAGAATAAAGAATATTTTAGTGTTCAATCGCCAAATATGGCTTGGGTTATTGGTTTTTTAGCTGCGGACGGGTATGTTTCTAAAAAAGGAAATGAAATTGGTATTGGGTTATCTTCAACTGATAGAGAAATTCTAGAACGCATTCAAAAAGAAATTGAAATAGAAAATTCAATCCATGATTTTACTTCAAGGCAAGGGTTTGATTATTCTGAACTAACTTGGACTTGTAAAGAACATCGCGATGAGTTAAAAAAATACTCGATTGTCCCACAAAAAACTTTTATTTTAAAACCACCATTTGAACTTGATAAAAAGTATTGGCTTGATTATGTTCGAGGATACTTTGATGGTGATGGGAGTGTTAATTTTATTGAAACAAATGGCAAAAAACATTACACGGCTTTAAGGTGGCAAGTTTGCTCTGCTACATCAAATATTCTTGAATTTATTTTAGATGTCTTAGAATCATATGGTATTAAGAGAGTCAATATTCAAAAACAAAAAAGAGACAACTCTTATTTATATTGTATTCAATATAGCACAAATGCTACAAAAGAAATTTATAAAGTTTTGTATTCAACATCAAGTACGTTATTTTTAGCAAGAAAAAAGAAACATTTTGAAGAAATAATTCAAAAAATAAATAATAAGTAAATGAAATAGATTCCCACGAGACTACACTTGCCGAGAACGGTGAGAAAAGATATGCTGAACTTATAAGAAATTATAAGAAATAAGAGATAAAAAGCTTTTATGATAACAAAATTGAAAACTGGTAAAACAAGTACCGCGGCTAAATTTCCTAAAGCGCTTATTTTAGGATTTGAAGTTGGCTACTTAACAATTGGTGGAGTAAAGGCTGTTCCAATTAATAAATGGTCAGAATTTAAGCAGGTTTTAAAACAGCTCAAAGATCCAAAAGCACATGAGGTTTATTCTAATATTATCATTGATACAGCAGATATTGCATATGATCTTTGTGAAAAATATATTTGTAATCAAGCTGGCGTATCTGCAATTAATGAGTTGCCATTTGGATCAGGATATGCTAAAACAGGTAAAGAGTTCGATGAAGCCCTACGCTCTATTCCACAAATGGGGTATGGCTGTGTAATGATTTCTCATTCACAAGATAAAACTTTTACCGATGAGAATGGTAGAGAGTATAATCAAATTGTTCCAACACTTGGCAATCGACCTCGTCTAATTGTTGACAGAATGAGTGATGTGATTGGGTATGCTCATCCAGTAGAAGAAGATAATGGCTATACGCACACTGTTCTTTATATGCGTGGTACGCCTCGTTTTATTGCTGGATCTCGATTTAAGTATACCCCAGACTCTATTGATTTTACGTATGAGAATCTTGTAAATGCAATTGGAGAAGCAATTGATAAGCAAGCGCAAGAAGACAATGGCGAGTTTGTAACAGATGAAAAAACCACGGCTCATGAGGTAGCTCCAGAATATGATTTTGATGAGCTAATGGGCGAGTTCCGCAAAATGATTGCGCAAATTCAAGATGCTACTGGTGATGATTTTACAAAGAAATGGGCACCAAAGATTACTGCTATTACTGATAAGTATCTTGGTAAAGGCAAGAAGGTTAATGATTGTACCGCAGATCAGGTTGAACAACTTGTTCTAATCGTAGATGACCTTAAAGAAGCGGTTGGTGAAGGTCTATAATATTCATGTATCTCGATAGTGTTTGGTCGCACTATCGTAGACATTTATCTAGGAAGGATCGCGTAAGCGGTCCTTTTTTATTTGACAAAAGAAAAAATAAATGTTATAATATACTTATCTTATTGATATAAGGAGATATATTATATGGCAAAACAAAAAACATTGAGATCAGTAAAATGTTATTATTGTAACAAAGAAGTTGATCGCACACTTGGTTTTGGGTATAGACAATTGCCTAATAAAAGATGGGCACATGATAATTGTGCAGAATCTCACGCAAAAAAAGAAAATCCAGACAATAAAATTCATAAAAAAATGAAAGAATTATTGGGTGATGGATATGTAAAAGCAAAAGTTGATAAACAAATAAAGGAATATAAACAAGAAGGTAAAACATCAGAGAATATTCTAAAAGCATTAGAGTATTGGTATGATATAAAAAAGAATAGTGTTGAACAAGCTAATGGCGGAATTGGAATTGTTGGATATATTTATAAAGATGCATTAGATTATTTCAACAATAAAGAAAAAATCCAGAAGCAGACAGATGAAATATCTCCTGAAACTATTAACAATATTGTAGCTCAACAAAATAGAGAAAGTGGGGTAAGTATAAAAAAAGAAAATTTAAAGAAACCCCGCAAAAAACTTTATTTTAGACTTGATTAAGGAAGGAGGAAAGTGCAAAGTAAATATTATGATTCTTCTTCTGCTATTCAAGTTATAGGATGTGTATTAAGCGATACCTCTTTATTAGATGATACTGGCGAGTATGTTTTTTCTGAAGATGATTTTTGTAACGATTTTCATAAAATGATTTTTGGAACGATATATGATTTAATAACAACTGGTGCGGAAAAACTTAGTATTAAAATTATAGAAGATTATTTAAAAGATAAAGAAAAAAGTTATGCTCTTTATAAAAAGAATAGCGGAGCACAATGGTTAAAAGAAGTATTTAGTAATGCTGATATTTTAAATTTTAAGTATTATTATAATAGACTAAAAAAAATGACGTTATTAAGAACATATGAGAGCATTGGTCTTGATATGTCATGGGTATATGACCCAGATAATATTATTGATTTAAATAAGAAACAAAAACAATCTGAAGAGTTAGACGCAATATCAATTAATGAGTTGGCTGATAAAATTGATAATAGAGTTTTAAGAGTGCGGGAATTAGTTGTTGACAATGATGTAGATGATTCTCAACAAATTGGCGATGGAATAGATGAACTCCTAGAAAGCTTACAAGAAAATCCATTGATGGGAAATCCATTATTTGATCCATATTTTAGCCATATTACTCTTGGGGCGCGGATGGGCACGTTTTACATTAGATCGGCGTCAACGGGCACAGGAAAAACAAGATCGATGATGGCAGATGCTTGTTATCTTGCTTGTTCAGAGTATTATAGAAACGATGTTGAAGGATGGGTGTCATTAGGGCAAAAATGCAATGTTTCTTTTATCTCTGTAGAACTTGATGAAGCAGAGTTACAGACAATGGCTTTATCTTTTATTTCTGGTATTAATGAAAATAAGATTATTAAGAATCAATTAGATAGCATTGAAAGAGGTAAATTATCAAGAGCAGTAAGAGTTCTAAAAGATTCTGGGCTATATATTGAATATTTTCCTAATTATTCAATGAAAGATATTGAGAATTGTATCAAAAGAAATTTGAGAATCCATAAAGCAAATTATGTGTTCTTTGACTATATTGCTTCTAGCATGAAAATTATTGAAGAAATTACTCGTGCTTCTGGTGGAATGCGCATCAGGGAGGATCAAGTATTATATCTCCTTTCCTCTAAACTAAAAGAAATTGCTTCAACATATCATGTCTTTATTATGTCAGCAACACAAACAAATGCTAATGCGAAATATGAAAAGATTCTTGATCAGAATGTATTAGCAGGAGCAAAATCAATTGCGAATCGAGTCGATGTTGGTTCAGTAATGGTTGATACAACTCCAGAAGATATGGAAAATTTACAGTCATTGTTAGAAAGATTTCCGCAATTAGGAAGACCAAATCTTAAATTGTCTATTTATAAAAACCGTAGAGGTGAATATAATAGATTAATCTTATGGATGAATGCTGATAAAGGAACTTGTAGATATAAAACATTATTTGCGACAGATTATGATTTAAATTTAATTAGTATTAATTTTGATGAGAAGGGAGATGAATAAATGTCATATTCAAAAGAAGATGTAAAAAATAATATTGATGAAAACGATGTTTATTCTCTCCTGGAATTTTTTGGAGCTAACCCGAAGATGTTGGCTGATCACATTGAAGCAACAACTATCTGTCATAATGGAGATAGTCATAGGTTATGGTATTATTTTAACTCGTGTATGTTTACTTGCTTTACTCAATGTGGCTCTTTTGATATTATAGAATTAGTTCAAAAAGTAAAACATATAGATGATTTTAATAGCGCTATTTACTTCTTAGTTAATTTTTTCAACCTTCAATGGAAAATTGATAATGTTTCAGCTGATATTGATTACTCATTAGAAGATTGGAAAATTTTTGATAGAGCTGGGCAAATTGAAGAAATTCAAGAAGAGGATTCAAAACTTCATAAAATTCAACTTGATGCTTATGATGATTCAATTTTAAAATATTATCCGCAACCCAGAATCTTAAATTGGGAAGAGGAATATATCTCACATGATATTTGTAATTATTTGAATGTTCATTATGATCCTATTGGCGGGAGCATCCTTATTCCGCACTATGACGAAGACAATAGATGCGTAGGCATACGTCAAAGAACAATGATTAAGGATGAAGAGCAATATGGGAAATATCGTCCATGGCGAAGAAAAAAGCAACAATATAATCACGCTCTTGCCTTTAATTTGTTTGGTCTAAATCTTGCTAAAGAGAATATCCAGAAGGCAGAAGTCGCAATCGTGTTTGAATCAGAAAAGGCCGTTGCTCAATATTTAACGTATTTTGGATTAGCCTCGGATTTGGCGGTGGCAGTGTGCGGAAGTTCATTATCTCGTTATCAGTTTGAAACATTACAAAGGTATCATGCTAAAGAAATTGTTATAGCTTTTGATAAAGATTATAAAGACAATGATGATGAAACTAATGTTGAGAACTTTATCAAAAAAATGAGAAGAATAAATGATAAATATAATGCAAAATGTAATTTAAGTTTTATTGTCGATGTTGATGGACTTTTAGATTATAAAGATTCTCCAACAGACAAAGGCAAAGATATTTTTCTTAAATTGTTTAGAAGTAGATGCTATATGCGATAAAAGAGGGGAAGAATGGAACTTTATCTTGAAATTTTAGAATATAGAACAAAACACCCAAGATGTAGATTTTGTTTTTATAGTAAGTACCCAGGTTTATTTGAAGAAAAATGTTCTGTTAAAAATTCTTTAACATTTCCTAGATTTTTACAGCCATTGACTTGTAGGTTTTGTAAATTTTATAAAGTTAGAGACAATATTCTTTATTAGTTATACTAAAAATAAATGATGCTGAAAGGGCTTAAAATAAAAATGATTTTGAATGAAGAGTATATGGATTATAGAAGAAAACACCCGCGGTGTAGATTCTGTAGCAAATATTGGTATAATAAAAAGAGATCAAAGTGTATGCTAAAAGATGCAAAAATTTTACCTCGTTTTATACAGCCTATCTCATGCCGATTATGTGCTTATTATAAAGTGGAAAAAACTTATTCAATTTTAGAATTACAACAAAGAGCAGGTGATTAGAATAAAGTATCAATTATATAAAGAAACAGATGATGGTTTAAATGCTCTTCAACAAGTTTTATATAATCGTGGGATTCCAGTAGATGAACAAGAAAAATGGTTAAATGCGGGATGGGATAATGTTAATGATTGGCGTTTGCTCGATGAAGATAAAATGAAACAAGCTTGCGCAATGGTTAAAGATTGTATTGATAATGATAAAAAAATTCAAATCGTGATCGACCCAGACGTTGATGGTTTGACATCAGCAAGTATCTTGACAAATTATTTATTTATGTTTGATTCTTATTGGACACATTTTAATGTTACTCATATTATGCATGATGGTAAGCAACATGGTTTATCAGATATAATGAATATGATTTTACCAGATACCTCTTTGGTTATTTGCCCAGACTCCGCTAGTAACGATAGAGAGCAACATAAAATTTTAGCGGATAAAGGAATTAAGATTTTATGCTTAGACCATCATGAATGTGATTGTGATAGCGAGAATGCTTTAATTATTAACCCTCAAATCAATGATTATCCTAATAAAGCAATTACTGGTGCGGGAGTTACTTGGCAATTTTGTAGAGCATTTGATAAATTATATGCGATTGAACCACACGCAAATGATTTACTTGATTTGTGTGCTATTGGAATGATTGGCGATATGAGCAATTATCAAGAAATTGAAACAAGAGCTATTGTAAATTTAGGTTTAAGAAATATTAAAAATATTTTTGTTAAAGAAATGTATAAGAAAAATGATTATTCTATCCAAAAGATGAATGGAATCAACTATTACAGCACTGCTTTTTATTTAGTTCCCTTCTGGAATGCGTGTTGGCGTAGTGGGACAATGGAAGAGAAAAAACTAATTTTTGATGCTTGTCTTTTGGAATATCAAAATGATATGGTAAAATCATCCAAGAGAGGGTTCAAAAATGTGGAGGTTCCACTTTATCAAGAAGCAGTCCTTGTTTGTAATAGAGTAAAACGCCGTCAAACGCAGGCTCAAGATGAAGCCATGGATTCTTTAAAATATAAAATCCAAGAGGAAAAGTTAGATGACAATGCTATTATTCTTTGTCTTATGAAATCTGGGCAAATTGAAAAGAATTTACAAGGTTTAATTGCGAATAAAGTCCAAGCTAAATATCAAAAACCATGTGCTATTTTAACTTATGAAAAAGATGAAGATGGACAAGAATTTTATCGTGGCAGTATGAGAAATTATTCCTTGTCTCCTATTGGTGATTTAAAGGCAGAGTTAGAAAAAACAAAAGAAATTGAATTTTGTGCGGGGCATAAAGCTGCTGCCGGTCTCGGTATAGAAAAAGATCATATTGATGCTTTTATCAAAAAATTTAATGAGCAGTATAAAGATATAGATCAAACGCCCTGCTATCACGTAGATTATATCTGGACAAATAAAACAATTGATGATAATAAAGTTCTTGATATTGGAAAGCTTAATATTTATGGACAAGAAATTCCAGAGAGTTTGGTGATTGTAAAAGACATTTATCTTAATCCATCAATGATTACACTAATGTCACCAGATAAACATCCCACTTTAAAGATTCAATTAAACAATGGCGTAAATGCAATTAAATTTAAATCAAATGAAAATGAGTATGAAGAATTTTGTGAACCAAATACCACACTAACAATAGTTGCTAAATGCGCGATTAACGAATGGAATGGCACAATTACTCCTCAATTGCTAATCGAAGATTTTGAGTTGAAAAAAGAATGGGTGTTTTAATGGCAGGATTAACGGTTTTATCTTTATGTGATGGTATTTCTTGTGCTCAAATTGCTTTAAAACGCAGCAGTATTCCAGTAGAAAAATATTTTTCTGCGGAAATTAAAGATTTCGCAATAGCTGTTACTCAACATCATTTTCCAAAAACTATTCAACTTGGTAATGTAAATGATATTTATTATAAAGAAGGTGTTCTTTCTAATGGAAAACAATCTTTTAAAACTAAAATAGACCTAGTGTGTTTTGGTTCTCCCTGTCAAACATTTTCAATCGCGATGAATGCTAAAAAGAGGGTTGGATTACAGAATAAAGAAAAATCTGGTCTTTTTTTAGAATGTTCTCGTATCTTAAAAGAAGTCAATCCACGTTATTTCTTTGTTGAGAATGTGGGAAGTATGAAGGAAGAAGATAAAAATTTTATTTCAAATGAGCTTAAAGTTGAACCTATTAGAGTAAATTCTAAAAAATATTCTGTTGCATTACGAGATAGATATTATTGGACAAATATTTCATATAACCCATCTGATAGTTTTGAAAAAATTAATCCAAATGATATTCTTGAAGATAATTCGTTTTTCCCTAGAAAAAAATTTAGAGCCATTCTTAAATCAGGTGGTGGTATACATGGTTATAAAAATTTTATTCTTTTATTTCGCAGGGTAGAAGAAAAAGGTTTTGGAAATTGCGTTTATTCTTCAGAAGAAAATTATAAAAAATTACTTGATATTTATAATGAAAAATTTAGGGGCAAGAGTTCAAAAGACATAGACAAAATAACAACTCCGGCTGATTTAGAAATCTTTAAATCAAATATGCGATTGCTTACGCAAACAGAGTTAGAAAAATGTCAAACGCTTCCTGTTGGTTATACAAATATTTTACCATGGATTGAGGCACAGGATGTTATTGGGGATGGATGGACTATAGATGTTATTTGTCAATTTTTTAAAAATTTACCAAAGGAGAATGATTAATTGGTATATGTAGGTAGTAAATCAAGATTAGCTCCTATTTTTGTTCCTATGTTTAATAATTTGATTAAAAATTTAAATATCAATACTTATATTGAACCTTTTGTTGGTGGAGCAAATATTTTTGATAAAATTATTTGTGAAAATAAATATGGATATGATAAATCAAAAACACTTATAGCATTATTCAATCAAGGTTTAAAGGACATAGACTCTATTCCAGAAGAGGGTTCTCGAACTTGGTGGGATAAAGCTAAAGCTGAATATAAGGGCGAAGTCCCGCAAACGCTAGAGGATTGGGAGATTGGGGCTATTCAATTTTTTGCTTCTTTTGGAACCAGAGGATTCCCAGGAGGATACGCGAATAATAAGAATAATAAAAATTATTATAATGAAAGATATAGAAACTTTAAAAAGCAAATTAAATTATTAAAACAAACGGGCGGAGTATTTATTAATAGATCTTATCTGGATGTTGAGATTCCAGAAGGTTCATTGGTTTATTGTGATCCGCCATACGCGGGGACGAAGCCTTATGGATATGCTTTTGAAAATGACTTTAGCCATTCTGACTATTGGAATTGGGTGCGGAATATCAGTAAAAATAATTACGTTATTTGTAGTGAAGAACAATGTCCAGAAGACTTTGAGATTGTTTGGAGCGGAGAGTTGAATCGTTTAGTTCATTCAGCTAATAATTATAAGGGTAATGAGATTCTTTGTATTTATAATAACGGCCTTTTAAGAAATGATATGCTAAAATAAAAATATAGGATTATGTTAATTTTACTTGACATAATCCTTTTTTTATTATATACTAAAAACACAAATATAAATGAAAGGTGGTAAATAAATGGAAGAATCTCCATATGCAATACATTATTTAGGAAAGACTTACAATACTACAATTCATAAAGATTTAACAGATGAAGAATATGAACAAGTAGTTAAAGAATATTATACCAAACCAGATTTTGAGTTGGTCCAAAAGCAATTCAAAACAATTTCTAAAGGTGGAGTAAAGATAAATCATATTACAAATTATTATGTTAAAGATTTAATGGCTAAAGTAAAGTTATTTTATAATAACTGGTCTATCGAAGAAGCTTTATTATATAAACCTTTAGTAGAATTTTTTGCGGGAAAGGCAGATAAAAATAAAAAAGTATTCCCAGATAGCCACTCTCTTTGCAAAAAGATTGAGACTGCTTTTAGACTTTGCGGATTTAAAACCGCAAGTAAACCTTCAAACTTCCCTATGAAGTCTATTGATGAATTACTTGAGAATTATAATGTAAATAATAAGTATTATGATTTTTCTTGCGGATGGGGCGTTAGACTTTTAAGTTCTTTAAAACACAACGTAGAATATTATGGCACAGATCCTAATACAGTTCTTTGTGAAAGACTTCAACAAATGGGAGATGATTATAAAACCACAGTTGGTTGTAAAACAAATTTTCATATCTATAGTCAAGGTAGTGAAAAGGTTATCCCACAATTAGAAAATCAAATTGGTCTTGCTTTCAGTAGCCCACCATACTTTAATCTTGAAGATTATAAGATTGGAGATCAATCTTATAAGCCAGGAGTCAGTTATGATTCATGGAAAGAAAATTATTTAGAACCCACAATTAAAAATATTTATAAATATCTTATTGATGATGGCTATTTCGCGATCAATATAAATAATTTTAATAATTATAATGACTATGATTTAGTAGGAGATACTTATGAAATTGCTTTGTTTTCTGGATTTGAGTTAGTGGATATATTACCTATGAAAAACATTACCAGATGTTCTGGGCATAAAGAATGGAACAAGGGCGACGTCTGCTGGCACGATAATGATGAAAAAATAATGGTATTTCAAAAAGAAAAGGAAAAAATTAATGGAGAAAATTAATATAGAAGAACTTACCCCTGTTGAAAAACACGGCGATATATATTTAAAAAGAGATGATAAATTTAGTATTTATAATGTTTGCGGAGGAAAAGCAAGATCTGCGTATCAGCTAATTCAAAAAGGAATTGACGATGGTTATACAGAATTTGTTACTGCGGGAAGTCGTATGTCTCCTCAATGTGAATTAGTTAGTTGCCTATGTGAAGCTCTTGAAGTGAAATGTCATTTGTTTATGCCAAGAGGCAAGGATACAAGTGTTATTTTAAATATCAATAAAAATAAACTATCTGAATTACATAGAACAAGAGTTGGATATAACAATGTTGTTTGTAAATGGGCTTCTGATTATGCTATTGAAAATGGGTTTGCTTATATTCCTTTTGGAATGGAATGCAAAGAAAATATTGATATTACAATGCATCAAGTAAGAAATATTCCAAAAGAAGTAAAAAGAATTGTAATTCCAATAGGAAGTGGAATGAGTTTTACTTCCGTTTTAAATGGATTAGAGAAATATGGAATAACAGATAAAAAAGTTCTTGGCGTTTCTGTTGGAAAGGATGTTCAAAAGACTTTAGAAAAATATTTAGATGCTCCTAATATTGATTATGAAATTGTAAAAAGTGAATTAGATTATTATAAAGAACCAAAAGATTTTGTAATTGATGGAGTTGAGTTAGATAAAACATATGAAGCAAAATGTTTACCTTATATTGAGCCAAACGATTGCTTGTGGATTGTTGGTAAGCGTTTATAATTAAAGTATAAAGCATGAGTTAAAATAATATTTGACTCATGCTTTTTTCTATGCTATAATATAATTATTAAATAAAAAGAAACAAGTGGAGGTGGTTCATTATAAGTAACAATAGGGTTAGCATCCACAATCACTCTTATTATAGCAATCTTAGAATTTTAGATGCTTTGCCAAGTCCCACTTCTATTGTAGATAAAGCAATTGAGCTTGGTATCAATATGGTAGGTATTAGTGAGCATGAAAGCTTGTCAAGTCATATTATTCTTAATAAGTATGCTCAAGAAATCAAAGAACAATATCCAGATTTTAAAATTGCTTTAGGTAATGAAATTTATCTCACAGAGACAAGAGATAAAAATCAAAAATATTATCATAGCCTTTTATGTGCCAAAGATGCTATTGGGCACCAAACTTTAAGAGAATTATCTTCAATTGCTTGGATCAATAGTTATTATGATAGGGGTTTACAAAGAGTTCCCTTATTATATGGAGAACTTGAAAAGACAATTAATAAATATGGTAACGGACATCTTATTATGAGTAGTGCATGTATTGGATCAATAATTGGGCAACAATTATTAGCTATGCGAGAAGCAGAAAATATAAATGATTCAAAAAGTAGAAAGATTGCTCATGATAAAATTGTTAAACACGTTTTATTTTGTAAAAAATTATTTGGGGATGATTTTTATTTAGAAATTGCTCCTGCTCTTTATGAAGAACAAATTTATGTGAATAAAAAAACACTTCAGCTAGGAGAAGTATTTGATTTAAAAGTAACTATTCAAGACGATAGCCATAGGCTTACGCAAGAAGATTATACAGCTCATAAAGCTTTACTTAATAGTAAACAAGGTGAACGAGAAGATATAGATAGTTTTTATAAATATACTTATTTACAATCCTATGATGATATTAGAAAACACATGGAACCAGTAGGCTGTGATTGTGATAAATTATTTGCTAATAGCATGGAAATGTATGATAAGGTAGAAGAATATTCTTTACTTCATTCTCAACAAGTGCCAATGGTTTCTGTTCCTAATTATCCAGTAGCAGATAAAGAAAAGAAATATGAATACTTAAATCAATTATATAAAAGTGACAATGAACAAGAAAGATACTGGGTTAATTTCTGTGTAGATAAATTAAAAGAAAAAGATTTATATAACGATATTTATCTTTCAGAATTAAATGAGGAAGCTCGTGTTCAAATTGTTTTAGGGAAAAAACTTGATACCTGTATTTTTTCTTATCCTATTTTTCTCCAACATTATTTTGACTTAATTTGGGAGTGCGGATCTTGTGTAGGTGTCGGTCGTGGAAGTTCAGCAGCAGGACTCGATAATTATTTAATGGACTTAACTCAATACGATCCCATTAAAGCAGGAGTTAATAATTATTTTAGATACCTAAATGAAACTAGAACAGAGCTTCCCGATCTTGATTTTGATTTAGCCCCTACTGTTAGACCTAAATGGTTTGAAAAAATTAAAGAAGAACGTGGTTCGCTTGGATTGATTCAAGTTTGTACTTTTTCAACAATGTCTTCTCGCGCAAGTATTCTAAGTGCTTGTAGAGGTTATCGCTCAAAAGATTATCCAAATGGCATTGATAACGATCAAGCTCAATATTTAACAAGCTTAGTAGGCTCTGATAGAGGCATTACTTATACGATTAAAGAAATGATAGAAGGCAACAAAGAAAAAGGATTAAAGCCAAACGCTATTTTTATTAAAACAGTTAATCAATATCCAGGACTCTTAGATATTATTCAAAAACTTGAAGGCACAGTATCCAACAGGTCAATTCATGCTTCTGGAATTATTTTTAATAATCCAGGTCATGAGTTTGATAACGGAGCAATTATGACAGCTCCAGATGGAACATTAATTAGTCAATGGTCCCTCCATGACGCAGAAGCCGCTGGAAAGACAAAAATTGATAGCCTTGTAACAGATGTAATGGAAAAAATTACTCAAACATTATTACTTTTACAAAGTAAAGACAAGATAGATAAGAACCTATCTTTGCGTGAAGTTTATAATAAATATATTCACCCAGATGTTTTGCCTCTTGAAGATAAAAATATTTGGGATGAAATTGATAAAGGCAATATCAATAATTTATTTCAATTTGATACGCAAGTTGGTTCACAAGCAGTTAAAAAATTACAACCTAGAAATCTAAAACAACTATCAGCAATTAATGCTTTGATTAGGCTTATGCCACAAGAGAAGGGCGCTGAAACACCAGTAGATAGATATTATAGAATTAAAAATAATCCAAATGAGTGGTATATTGAAATGGATTCTTATGGATTAACAAAAGAAGAACAAAACATTATCAAGGAATATTGTGAAAATACTTATGGAACCTTACCACTCCAAGATGATTTGATGTTAATGATGATGGACAAGCGTTTGTTTGGATTTGATCTTGAAGACGCAAATTCCGCTAGAAAAATTATTGGAAAAAAGCTTGTAAATAAAATTCCTGAACTTCATAAGAAAATTCTTGAAAAAGCAGAAAGTCCTGCTTTGGGGAAATATATTTATGATGTCCTATTTTCATCCCAGCTAGGATATGCATTCAACGCAGAGCATTGTTATTCTTATAGCATGATTGGTCTTCAATGCGCTTATCTTGCTGTAAAATACCCTTCTATTTATTGGAATACAGGATGCCTAAGAGTTGATAGCGGACTTGAAGAAGAAGCATCTACTAACTATGGGAAAATTGCTAAAGCAGTTGGCAAAATCAATAATCAAGGTATTAATTTTTCTCTTATTGATATTAATAAATCTGAATATATGTTTGAACCAGACGAAGAGAATAATAGAATTATTTATGGTTTAAAAGCAGTAACAGGTATTAATGGAGAAACAATCCAGAAGATAGTAGAAAATAGACCATATATATCACTCCAAGATTTTCTTAAAAGAACACCATTAAATAAGACTGCGATGATTTCGCTAATTAAAGCTGGTGCCTTTGACCAATTTGATGAAAGAAAAAATATTATGCGGGAATATGTATGGTCAGTGTGCGAGCCTAAAAAACGATTAACTTTACAAAACTTTAATGCTTTAATTGAAGCAAACCTTATCCCGCAAGAAATAAATTTTCAAAAACGAGTATTCGTATTTAACAAGGCTTTAAAAGCAAATTGTAAATTCGAAGATTATTATTCTCTAAAGTCAGATAATTATTATAAATTTTATACAAAGTTTTTTGATGTTGATTTACTTGAGCCTCTTGGAAACAAAGTGGGAATTAAACAAAAAACTTGGAAAAAATTATATGATGAAGCAATGAAACCCGCCAAAGAATATTTAAAAAATCATCAAGATGAATTATTAGATAAATTAAATAATTCAATTTTTGATACCATTTGGAATAAATACGCTCAAGGTAACTATTCTTCTTGGGAAATGGATAGCTTAGGTATGTATTATCATAAACATGAACTATCAAGCGTAGATAATAAAATTTATGAAATTGATTCTTTTAAAAATTTACCAACTTCTCCAGAAGTAGAAACAACATTTAAAAGAAAAGGCGCAGAAATTCCTATCTATAAGCTTCACAGAATTGCGGGGACTGTAATTGCTAAAGATGATATGCATTCTTCTATAAGCGTTCTTACTGTTGATAGTGGCGTTGTAACAGTAAAAATGAATCGTGATTATTATGCGATGTATAATAGAAGAATTAGTGAAGTTCAAAAAGACGGAACAAAAAAAGTAATTGAGCAAGGTTGGTTTAGTAAAGGAACACTAGTTGTTCTTCAAGGAATTAGACGAGGAGACAGTTTCTTTCTTAAAAATTATAAAAGAAGTGCTTATCATCAACTTTATAAAATCACAGAGATTCATTCAAATGGAACAGTAGAAATGACGAATGAAAGAGTAGACAATGAATAAATTTACTATTTATGAAGAGAATCCTCCCCAAACATATAGTTATAAAATAATGAACGATATTAAAGAGACAAGTGTTGTTTGGGAAAAAGCTGTAGATACTTTTCAAGATGGCTCTTATTCTAAATATAGTTCTTGCGATCATACAATTAGACGTGGCTGGAAATATTGTCCATATTGCGGTGCCAAGGTAAAAGTAATTGGAGATCTAAACGAGTAAAAAATAACGTTAAAGCCTGTCATAAAAAATAATTGACAGGCTTCTTTCTTCATGTTATAATATAATAAAAGAAAGGAAATAAAATGATTGATAATAAAGAACGACAAGAAATTGTGAATAATCTAAGGGCAAGCGTTGAACTCCGCAAAAGTTGGGAGAATGTTCCAGATGGCCTTCTTTTGGATATTTTAGCAGCTGACTTACGTTATGATCATAATAAAGATTTTGAACCTTGGCTATTTACTCATCTTGCCGAATTGATTGAGCGAAAAACTTGTCATAACTTGAGCCAAGATGATGATACGTTTGTTTGTAGTAATTGTAAAGCTGGTATGTATATTGTTACAGATGTTGTAAATGAATATGGAGAACTTTTTAATGTTCCATTTTTTCCACGATATTGTCCTAATTGTGAGGCAGAGGTAGTTGAATGAGCGGTATGGGTATTTGCGATAGATGCCGTCGAGTGACGCCTAGTTGTCAACATTATACTCTTGCCCCTATCGGAGGCTTATATGGTTTATATAGCTTTTCGTTATGTGATGACTGTAAGAAACAACTTGAGCTAGAACAAGCGCGGGAGAATAAGCAGCCGTATAAAAACGAGGTTGAGACGAGAACGAGTAATAGTGTAAAGACGAAATTGAAACGATTTCTTAATACTGTCTGGGATACAATATGGAGGTAGCTGAATGAGTAAAATGTACACGTGCGACAAATGTGGCAAGCCAACGCCTAACTTCATGCCGTGGACACATGGACCCATCGCGGGAAAACTCGGATATTCGATATGTGGTAATTGCCGCAATGCAGAGAAACGTGAACGCGCATGGGAGAATGAACAATGGCACAAAAGTGAGATCACATGTCCATGGTGCGGATACTCGGATCCTGACAGTTGGGAATTTGATAGCGAATATGATGATGAGTATGAATGCTCACATTGCGGAAAACCATTCATTGTTAAGAGGATTGTCGATGTTACGTACACGAGTAAGCGTCGCATCGAAGACATGCCAGAAGGATGGAGAAGCAATGATGATTAGTGCTAAAGAGCGCAGAGATATCGTAAGAAAATTACGAGAGCCTAAAGACTCACTGCTTGCTTATCCTGATGATGAACTAATTCGCTTGCGGAGTGAGGTTAGATGCCGATACAAGCAAGATCTTTATGAGCGTCTCGCAGACTTGATTGAGCATCAAACATGTACTATTGAAAGCATAATCTTTCACGATGAATATTATGAGTACGAAGTTTGGTTAAGCTGTGGACACTCGATAACTACTACTGGTTCTGTAGAAGATTTAGCGTTCTGTCAATATTGCGGTGCAGAGGTGATCAAATGATTAAAACGATTAAATGCGATTATTGCCATGGGCAAAATGCTATAAGGTTAAGTTTCCCTGGAGAATATACATGGTATAATGAGGCAACTATTGATTCGTCAACTGGTCTTTCTGACCAACACGAAATTTATGTTTGTAAAGATTGTGGGAAAGTAATGCTTAAAAAAGTTGGAGAGACGCTTGAAATAGTTGAAAAGATGCTCGATGCGGAAGGCGTTCCTATTGAGGTTGGCGATACGGTTTATTGTGATGATGATATTGAGCCATTTACAGTAACGCTATTTGATTACACAGAATGTGGCGTTTACCTTACATTAGCAAAAGATCCCAACAATACATTACTATATAAAATGGAACCATCGCGTCTGTCTCATAAGTGTCCAATCCTTGACGCAGACGGTGTACCAATCAAGGTTGGCGATATCGTCTACGGCGTGTCAACCAATGTGGGTGATGTTGCCTATGTCTCTCTCGGGAAAGGAAAAGCATACACCGTTGAATGCATCGAGGCAAACGGTGAAAATTACTTAGTCGATATCGCGGAAGTAAAAGGTGAGTGGAGGTTGTATTCTGTAAGCCCCGAGAATCTGACCCATGAGCATTTCGACAGCTGGGAGCAATTCGAAGAAGATGTCTATCATCTCATCACGAAAGGGTATCTTGACACGCCAGATAGGGATGTTAAGGATATCGTGCGTCGCGCGAAAGCGCTCGCGAAGGCAGATGAGGGACTATGAGTTATGCCCCGTTCGAATGGGTGTGCGCAAGATGCGGCAAAACGTACACCAATCCGTTCTTTGCGTGCTACCCCCGCGAGTTCTGGAAAGACAACAAGAAGCGCGTCGGCGAGGTGTGCGAGAGGTGCCGAGACGAAGTGGATGATAAAAACGTGCGCCGTGCAATAGCACTCGCGAAAGTCAAAAAGGAGACGTGGCGATGAACATGAAAATGATTGAGGAAATCAAGTTGAAGCCCCGTCCATTCTGCGGACGTGAGGCCGAGTTCGTATCATTCAGGCCCAATAATAATAGTAGTAGAAGGATATGGTATATGCAATGTCCTTGGACAGACTGTGAAGTTTCTATCGAGACTTTTGACACAGATACTCCGCAAGAAGCAGCAGAGATCTGGAATCAACGAGTTGGAGAGTGATAAAAAAATATGTGGCTCTACGTAATAGGCCCCGTGCTAGGTCGTGAAAATCTTAATCGAGAAGCGTTTGTGAAGGCACGAAATGAGCTTTGGGACGCTGGTTACCATGTCCTAATTCCGCACGATGTTATGTCACCTGATACATCCCATGAACAGACAATGCAGAATAAGATTATGTCGATGCTTAGATGTGATGGTGTTGCGGCACTTATAGATTGGGATGAGAGCAGCAATTCAAGGCTTGAATTTGAGGTAGCTAGTGTGTGCGGACTCGAAATTCACTACGTAGACACATGGCTATTATGTCACGATTCCGCATGATGTTGTACCACCAGGTATGCGCGATGTAGATGTAATGCGAGTTAGCATTAGAACAATGTTAGGATGCGATGGCGTTGCGCTGCTTAATAGTTGGGAGGAAAGTGAAGAGGCAAAATTTGAGTGTGACGTTGCTACATTTTGCGGACTCAATGTCCATCATTTTCAGGAATGGCTGAATAGAGCAACCTCCTGGCTATGCGGAAGTTCTCAATTATTATCGACAACGTCAGTTCTTAAAGAAATTTATTCTCACCCATATCCCATAAGAGAATGGTTTAAAAAATAGGAGGATGATAATAATTAATAAACCAATTATTGTTGCAATTTGCGGAAAAAGCGCTAGTGGAAAAGATTCACTTGCGAGTATGCTTAAAACTTATTTATGGGCTTCTTGTGGGTTAAATACTAAAGGTATTGTTAGTTGTACCACACGTCCAGCTCGTGTTAATGAATGGGATGGACAAGATTATTACTTTATTAATACTGCTCAATTTTTAGAGTATGCTCAAAAAAAAGAATTTTTAGAGTATACAGATTTTAAAGGTTGGCATTATGGGACCTTGAAAAGTGAAGTAAAAAATGATTCTATAAATATTGGAGTTTTTAATCCAGAAGGCTTATTGAAGCTTTCTAAACATCAAGATGATTATACAATTATTCCTGTTCTTATTAATGCAGGTTTTCTAATTAGGATTAAGCGTTCTATTAAAAGAGAAGGTAAATGGAGTGCGGAATATATACGGCGAGCAATCGTTGACCGCAAAGATTTTACTAGAATAAATGATTATCTCAATATGTTTAAATTTTATTTAAAGCTCCCGCGTGGACTTTCTACTTATGAAGAAGCAAAGAAAATCCGCAGATATTTAGAAAAAATAAATATTATATAAGTGGTCATTTTATTATAATTGTGATATAATATTTTATATAATATAGACAAGAAAAAATAAAGTGACATTAGAGGTGATATATTGAAAGTAATTAAAAGAGATAAAAGTTTAGTTGATTATGATTTAGAAAAAATTTCAATAGCTATTGCGGGAGCTTTTGAAGAATATAATAGAGAATTTGATGATATTAAGTTACTTGATTATATTGATGCTATTATTCAAAGCAAAAATCGAGATATTAGTGTAGAAGAAATTCAAGATATTGTTGAAGATGCTCTTTTAGATTTTAATTATAGAAATGAAGCTAAAGCTTATATTAGATATAGACATGAGCATGACTTAGCAAGACAAAAAGAATTAAGCTCTAGTATGGAAGCTAAGTTATTAGCAAAACAAATTGACAATCAAAACGCTAATGTTGATGAGCATTCTTTTGGTGGGAGAATTGGAGAAGCAAGCAGTGTAATCACGAAAGATTATGCGCTTAATCATTGCGTTTCAAAAATGGCAAGAGAAAATTATTTAAACAACGAAATTTATATTCATGATTTAGATCAATATGCGGTTGGTTCACATAACTGCTTATCTATTCCTTTTGATAAATTACTTGCTAAGGGGTTTAATACTCGTCAAACAGATGTTAGACCAGCAAATTCTCTTAATACTGCGTTTCAATTAATTGCAGTTATTTTTCAATTACAATCACTTCAACAATTTGGTGGGGTTAGTGCGACACATTTAGATTGGACGATGGTTCCTTACGTAAGAAAAAGTTTCTACAAACATTTTTGTGATGGAATTAAATATATTGAAGATATTGTAAATAATTCTATTTATTTTGACGAAAACCTCTCTATTGAGGATGACTATTATAAACGGTATTCTAAAGCTTATCAATATGCGTTGGATAAAACCCAGCAAGAATGTCATCAAGCGGTAGAAGGTATGTACCATAATTTAAATACCCTTCAAAGCCGATCTGGAAATCAGTTACCTTTTACTTCAATTAATTTTGGCACTTGCACATTACCAGAAGGTAGAATGGTAATTAAAGAAATTTTAAATGTTTCTATAGAAGGATTAGGAAAGCTACATAAAACAAGCATTTTTCCCTGTTCTATTTTTCAATGCATGAAAGGAGTAAATCGTAAACCTGGCGAACCGAATTATGACTTATTCAGACTTGCGTTAAAATCAACAGCTCAACGCTTATATCCTAATTACGTAAATGTTGATTGGTCTAACAACGCGGGATATGATAAAAGTGATCCTAAAACTTATACGTCTACGATGGGTAAGCGAAAACTATAGCTCATCTAAAACCTTTTGAACCTCGCCCGAGGGTGTGGAATAATAAATATTCTGCTAACGGCTAGGAGTTATTAACTTGAGGCCGTGCTAAGATTCATTATAATTCTTCATCTGAAAGAAGATGATAAGATTGTGGATTTATAAAATTACTAACGATATAAATAATAAAATTTATATAGGGCAAACAAACAAGCCAGCTAAAAAACGTTTTCAACGACATATTCAAGATGCTGTTTCTAATCGGTTAGATACCCACTTGGCTAGAGCAATTAGAAAATATGGAAAAGAACATTTTCATATTGAAGTAATAGACACTGCTTAATCTCAAGTAGAATTAAATCAAAAAGAACATTATTGGATAAATTTTTTTGATAGTATGAATAATGGATATAACGAAACAGATTCTATTTTGAAATGTGGTGGAAACACTTATTTATCTAAAACAGAAGAAGAAATGAAAATAATTAAAGATAAAATTAGAAAAACAAAAATGGGTGAGAAAAATCCAAATCATCGTAAGATTATTCAAACAAATATTCTTACTGGTGAAAAAATTATTTTTGGCTCTATGCAAGAGTGTGCTCGTTATCATGGAGTAGTAAATAAAAACTTTGTTATGAGAAGGTGTAATGGAGAAATAAAAACTCCTTATCATAAACAATACCAATTTGAAGATTATAATGAATAAAGTGTATCGACCATCTGTGATGAATGTAACAGAGTAGGGTTAGAGATAGGCACTAACCCGAAGCGGAAGGCTATCCAATAGGATAGAAGATATGGTCAGTGCCCCTGGTGACAGGGGATAACACGTGTAGGACATACAATGGATATGATATTAACGGAATGGGGCAAACAAAAGATGGGCGAGGAAACATTTGTCCAGTTACGATTATTTTGCCAACATTAGCGATGGAGGCAGATAGAGACGTAGAAAAATTTATGAAGCTTCTTGATAAAAAAATTTTTGAAGCTAAAGATATGCTTCTTGAACGCTTTGAATATATTTGCTCTCAAGATCCTTCAAGCGCAAAATTTATGTATGAAAATGGCGTGATGGAGGGATATATTCCAGAAGAGGGAATTAGGAGTGCTCTTAAACATGGCACATTAGCCTGCGGTCATTTGGGTCTGGCGGAAACTCTTGAACTTTTAGTTGGAGAAAATCATTTACATCCAAAAGGGATGGAATTAGCAAAAAGAATTGAATCTCTTATCCGCCAACGCTGTGATGAATTTAAACAACAATATAAACTAAATATAGGATCGTATTTTACACCAGCTGAAAACCTTTGCTATACAGCAATGAAAAAATTTCAAGATAAATATGGAATTATTCCAAAAGTATCTGATAAAGATTTTTTTACAAATTCAATGCATGTTCCAGTTTGGGAAAAAATTAGTGCGTTTGATAAAATCAATACAGAGAGTCAATTAACTGGATATAGCAACGCGGGCTGTATCACTTATGTAGAATTAGATTCAACAGTAAAGCATAATATTGATGCTTTAGAAGAACTTGTTAATTATGCGATGGACAAAGATATTCCTTATTTTGCCATTAATGTGCCAAATGACACTTGCTTACAATGCGGATATTGCGATGAATTTAATGATGAATGTCCTGTGTGCGGAAGCCATCATATTCAACAATTGCGCCGTGTGACTGGGTATCTTACTGGAAATTATACGACTGCATTTAATCGAGGTAAACAACAAGAGGTTCAATTACGAACAAAACACAGTGTTATAAAAGAGGAATAAATGAATTATACTGAAATTGATAAAATTGAATGTACTAATGGAATAGGATTTGGTGTAAGTCTTTTTTGTTCTGGTTGCCATTTCAGGTGTGATGGTTGCCACAACTCAAACATCTGGGATCCTAACAGTGGCAAACACTTTTCTCCAGAAGACATTGAAACTATTCTAAAATTGATTGAACCTAAATATATTAAACATTTTTCCTTACTTGGCGGAGAGCCTCTCGAACCTCAAAATCTTCAGATATTATGGCTTCTTCTAAATCAAATTCATATGAAAAAACCAGAGCTTCAAATTTGGATATATACTGGATATACTTTAGAAGAGCTTATGAAGAGAGTTGTAAATGAACAATATTTAGGTTATATTTTAGAACTAACAGATTATTTAGTAGATGGACGATATGAAAAAGATAAACGTGACATTACTTTAGCATTTAGAGGAAGCTCTAATCAAAAGATTTGGGATATTAAAAAAATGAAAGAAGTTACTTCAATGTTTGATAATGGAGAATATGAATGAAAGAATATAAAGTAGAAGTTATTGAAGAGTTTGATAATTATCTTGACATGGCGAGGTATCAAGAAATAATTAGCCCAGAAGGAAAAACGATTTATTCAGTTTGCTCTTTAGAAGAATGTCCAGAAGATGCAATAATTGGGAGATGTTTAATGAGTGCGGGAGAATACATTGATATTCTAAATGCGGGTATTAAGTTAGCAAAACAAGGATATGATAAAGTAACTTGTACTTATCGTGATGAGTAAAAAAATAGGGTAGACAATTAAAGTCTACCCTATTTTTTATTGACTTATATTATTTTATATGCTATAATATAAATATAAAATAAATAAGAAAGGAGTTATATGTCAGACAATAATCTTGAAATTAGCAACTATGCTATTCATAAGCAATTGTTTGCGCAAATGGAACCTCTTTCAGGCGAGAAACTTGATAAAAAGCTAGAGTCTGTTAAAAGTTGGTTTAACAAACAATATAATTCTAATTATGTAGAATTTATAATGTTGATGTGTAAAGAAAATTCATATTATACAGTTCTTCATCTTAATGAAAGCAATCCATGGGTAATTGATTCAGCGACAGCAACTTTGACAGAGCTTCTCGAATATCGTGGTCATATCATTGATATCACGTATAATGATTTAGCTGATGCTTATGAGTGTTGGGTAAAAGAAAAAAATGATGGAGAAATTCATATGTATTATTTGTTTACTTATGATTGGGGGGTTGTAGAAGTCTAATGTATAAAATTATTATTATCGCGGAGCCTCAAAAAAAGATTGTGGTTAATCTAATTGATTTAGATAAAGAAGTAATTGTAAATAGAACTACCACTTATCAGCCACAACTAATTGATTGTTTGAAATCTCTTGTAACTATGCAAGAAGTAAATCAAATTGGCGTGTGCGGTCCAAAGGTTTATACTACAAAAATTGCTAATGATATGAAAGAACAATTCCCGCAAGCAAAAGTAGAGGAGATTAACTAAAATGCTCAAGTATCTAATTAAATCAACCAATGAAATTCGAGTTGAAACAAAAGATGAAGCTGAAGCACTTCACCAGCAAGTAAATGAAAAAGCTGCTGTTAATAACTGGATTCTTTCCTCTTGGAGCGAAACAAAGAAAGAAAAAAAGTCTGGCGGAGAAGTTATTGAAGAGTGGTATATTATCAAATATACGCTAACCTTTAATGATGCTAAAGATCCAGAATGGCCCTTACTATCTATTGAATATAATATCACTGATAGTTTTGCTATGAATTAGGAGGAATAATTTGACAGAAACCATTCAAATTAAATATCTTCCAAAAGCGCCGCATATGAAACAAACAGAATACGGTGATTGGATTGACTGTTTTGCTTACGAAGATGTTGCTCTTAAAAAAGGAGAATATGGCTATGTGAATTTAGGCTTCTCTTGTAAACTTCCAGAAGGATATGAAGCTCATCTAGCCCCTCGTTCATCAACTTTTAAAAATTTTGGAGTAATTCAAACGAACGGAGTTGGCGTCATTGATGAATCCTACTGCGGAAATGGCGACATCTGGATGATGCCAGTATACGCATTTCGAGATACTGTTATTGAAAAAGGTAAACGCCCTTGTCAGTTTAGAATTGTTAAAAAGCAACCAACTGTTCTATTTAATGAAGTTGTTGATTTAAAAAATCCTGATAGGTCAGGGTTTGGTTCAACCGGAGCATAAAATGAATAGAGTAACTCTATCACTAGACCAAGCGCTTCACATTAGTGGCTGGTGTATATTTGAAGATAATAAAATCTCCCAGTTTGGTCACTGGGAGATTCTTGGAAATAAGCCAATTGAACAAAGACTTAACGCAATTATCCAAGAGCTAAATGAATTATATAATAAATTTGAATTTACAGAAATCGCTTTTGAAGATATTCAATATCAAAATAACGCAGAAACATATAAGAAATTAGCTTTTGTTCAAGCAACTATCATCATTTGGTGTTATAGCAATGATATTAAATTCTCAATTTTATCTCCTTCTCATTGGCGCTCAATACTAAAACAAGAATATGGCGTGATTTTTGGTAAAAAGCGCGTTGACCAAAAGAAAGCATCTGTTAAGTTTATAAAAGATAAATTCAATATTGAGCCTACAGAAGATGAAGCTGATAGTATTTGTTTAGGTTTGGCTTATATGATTGAGAAAGAAAAAAATCAAAGCGCATTCTAAAAAGAATATTGACAAAAATCATCAAATTTGGTTTCGGTCTGTCGCTCACATGCGCGTAGAAAAAATTGGCATAAAACAAAGAAAAGGACTACACTATAAAAAGTGTAGTCCTTATTTTTTTATATTAAAACTTTGTTACCATAGAAGCACATTCAGCACGAGAGCAAATATCATTAGGCCGTAGATTTCCTCCGTTACCAATAATCTTTTTATCAATTGCCCATTTCATAGCATCCTGCGCCCAATCAGCAACATCGCCCCAGTCTTCAAAATCTGGTTCAATGTCTGCTTCTGGTTTACCTTGAGAACGCCAAAGCATAACCACAAACTCTTGACGAGTACACCCATCATTAGGACGCATTTCACCACCATTACCAGTAATGATTCCTTGCTTTTCTGCCCAAATAGCAGTAGCAGTATACCATTCCGCAATGTCTGTAAAAGGTAGAGGCTCAACATCAGCCTTCAATTTATTAGCAATAACGGCTATAGCCATAGCACGAGTGAGTGTTTCATAAGGCTCAAAAGTAGAATCAGAGGTTCCCCGCATAAGACCTTGTTCAACAGCGCTATTCACGCAAGCAATATACCATTCACCAGGATAAAGATCACTATATTTCTTTAGTGTTTCTGGTAGACCATCGACTCTTGCTTGTTCAACTTCTTCTGGAGTAGGCTCTGCGGGAGCTTTAGGTTCTTCTGGTTCTTCATCTACTCCATACCAGGGACGAGAAATTCCAATAATTGAAGAGTAAGAACGTGCGCGACGATATACCCCACCACCATTAGATTGAGATCCAGAAGTTCCAGAGCTAGTATTTCCTTCAATTGTTTGCATCCAGCCTTCATCTGGATGATTTTCCTCAACAATCCCGATGTGATCTGCTACTCCGTCTCCACCCCAGTCAAACATTACGAGATCTCCTGGTTGAGCGTCTTCATTGTATACCATTGTTCCATTCTCATATCCAGCGTCAAGAATCCATGGAACATAAGCACCAGGCATACCAGGCGCAGAGACGCCTGCCCAATCTAAACAATAACTCGCGAACATCGCGCAATAAGGGACTCCAGATGCTCCATAGTAAGAATCACTTGTCTTTTCAGCATACCATCGTCCAAAAACTGTTCCTTCTTCTGGGTCAGTCCATCTACTATATCCTATCCACTGTTGAGCACAGTATAGAACATCATTTGCTGTCGGCATGCTCAACCTCCTTAACCTTATGCTCATCATCTGGACCGTCACCAGCGCCACGGCCTTCTTCTACAAGGAGAGAAAGAAGTTTTGCTTCTTCTTTTACATCTTTATTTTCCATTCACTCCTCCTTATCTTCAAGCCCATCTTCTGGATTACCAGATTTGAATAGGGCCATAATAGGTGACAAAATAGCCATTACTGCGGCAGTTGCGATCGAAGCCCATTGCGGATCAGAAATAATACCTCCAAAGCAAAGAGGAACAGCAACTACAAGAACAGCCAAGATACCTTGAATAATCGTGCGGAAGAGACGAGCTTCAAGGCTGTTATCTTCCATAAATTTCTTTAACATATAGCTCATTTCCTTCCTTTATAAAGAATTGGCAACGCAGGTGTCAATATAGGCTTGTAGATTTCTTTCGTTGTCATAATATTCTTTTATTGAAAACTCATATTCATGATATGAATATAAATTCATATATTCAAAGGGACAATTATCTACTTCATCCGCATCATCTTCTTCGTCTACTACCTCTTCTACTAATGGATGAAATTTAATATCAGTTCGAACTATGACAACATTTCTGTCATAATCAAAAGTTTTTGGCACAGCGTCATACATCGTGCCAGCCAGGACACCTTTATCAATCACCTACATTCACCACCTTTTTATATATATTTTATTATTATAAAATAGCAAATTCGTATTCTAATTATTTTTTGCTATTTATTATATATATAAAATCTCTTATCGTTTTATTTGAAAATTGCCCAAGATTTTTATTATTTATCAGTTAACTAGCTAAAGTAACTGTACCATAGCACGTGCCTGTGCATGTATCAAAACAAGTTGATGAACAAGTTGTTTTACAAGAATTAGAACAAGAACTAGCGCATCCGCTACATCCTCCGCTACATCCTGAACAGCCAGTACAACTAGAGGAGCAAGAACCTCCACATCCAGAACATCCAGAGCAACCTTTTGTACAATTACCCTTACAACTGCCTGCGCATCCAGAACAAGCATTCCTACCAACAAAATGGCATGTTCCTGCACAGGTTCGTCCACATGTGCCAGAGCAATTTCCGTAGCAATCTCCAGCGCATCCACTAGAGCAACCACCTGAACACGCATCAGAACACCCAGTACATCCGCTACAGCCACCACTACATCCCGAGCATCCTTGGCATGTTCCACTACAGGACGAGCAAAAAGCTCCGCATCCGCCGCCACAATCAGAAGCACATCCATGTCTACAAGAAGATCCGCAACCTCCGCCGCATCCACTACACCCAGAACATCCACCAGAACAGCCAGAACACCGAGTGCTACATCCTCCTTCACACTTAGAAGAACAACTATAGCAACTTGAACATCCACTATAACAATTGCTTGCGCAATCAGAACCACAACTGGTACAAGACCAACAGCTAGATGAACAGGCTTCTCCGCACCCAGAGCATCCAGAGCAACCATCACATCCAGAGCATCCCCCAGAGCATCCAGATCCACATCCGCTACAACCTGAGCATCCGCTACAACCTGAGCATCCAGTAGCAGTAGAACCACAAGTCCCGACACAAAGGCCAGTACAAGCACCTCGGCAAGAACTAAAAGACCCCTCTATGGTTTCTTTTTCAAGAGCTGTAACAAATGCGAGTTTTTTATCATAATCACTAATAGGATTAGCTTCTGGATAATTTGCGGCATTAGCATTTATTGTCTGAAAATCTTTAATTTCAATCAATGCGGTATCAATCATTTGCCCATTAGCTTTAGTAGCAGTTCCTCCGCTTGTTACCGTTTTAGTTTTATCTATATAATTAATAGCATTAGTAACAAAATTTGTAGTATTATAATATTTTCTTCTTTTGATTTCTGTATAAATTCTTTCAAGCAAAGCATTATAAGATTCTGCCGTTAAAAAATAGGTTAGTTCACCACCTGAACTTGAAATTTCTGGCACAGCCATTACATACCACCTACTAATACTTCCATATAATTATTTCTACCCTTTGGATCAAAGCCTACAGCCTTACCAATAATTTTATTTCTATTAGTAAATCTATGTGCTCTTTTTCCTAAACCATTTTTTGTAGCTTGTACCATATCTCCAATTTCAATATTACCCTTAATCTCAAGAGGTACACGTCCAGCTACGGCGATGGGCACAAAATTAGGATCATCTGGATCTCCTTCGCCACCCAAAAGATGACCATAACAATCAGATACAATACCTATAGCAGTCTTTGGCTTGCCAGCACAAGTTACACCTTCTTTTGTAGCATATGCTAAATGCCCAACAGATATAGGTCTAACGCAATGAAAAAGCTCTGCATAGTCATTATATACTGCGTTATATACTCTTGTAGCATAAAAATATCCGTCATATTTTCCAACAGTAGTTGATGAAGGAGCTTCATTTGATTTATAAAACTGTCCTTCTGTTTTTACATCTTTCCACGTAGTTTCTGGAATAGGAATTGTTGGAGCACCCGTAATATTATCCCAAGCAACGCTATTTGCTACAGAAGCAGTATTTGCGCTTCCAGCAGAAGTAGCATACTTAACAGATTTATCAGCATCTGCGGTATTATCTACATTTTCTAGACCAATATCTGCTTTTGAAGTTGGTATTACAATATCACTACCAAGTTTAGCTTTAGTAACAGAAGCATCTGCTAATTTATCTGTGGAAATACTTTTATTTTTTATATCAAGAGCATAAAAGCCATTAGTATTAGTATTTGTAAATGAAGAGTTTGAAAAGGTTTGAAAACCAACAGCTGCCCATGGATTATTACTATGAACCTCCCACTGATTTGAAAAATCACACTGTAAATAGCAAGGAACAAATAGTGGTGTTTCTGTGGCTGTTGAGCCAGAGTAAAGTGTTTTAATAGGTACTAAATCAGAACGAAGAGTATCATTTAGAAGATTTATTTTAACATAGCAATTATTATTATTTTCATTTTCTGATGGACGAATGCAAGCAAAAACTTCATAGCCAGCTTTAATATCAGATACTATCTCGTCATATGTTAGTTGTGACGTTACATTTGCTAAATTATTACTTGTAAGCACAACTAAATTAAAAACAGTTACTTGATTACCATTTATTTTCAACAATGCATTATTACCTGAACCAGCTAATATTTTATCTGTGCCCATCCACATATTACCTGTATCGGTAGCAACATATAGAGCGCCGTCAATAGCTCCTCCGTTAGTTTCTAAAGATCTAATGTTAGGTTCTTCATCACGGATGAATTTTACTCTTGCCATTATATCTTTCTCCTCTCAAATATAAAATTTTTAGTTCAAATCAATTTATTAGAATAATAAAATATATTACAAAACAATAAACTTTATTATTCTAATAGAATGGAGACAATTTTTCATTATCTCCATTCTATATAATTTAAAAACTAACTAAGAAAGAGTGCCCCAAGTTAGTGCCTCATTGGTATATTTTTTTGCATCAGCTAGCGCTTGTGTAGCAGCACCAGCAGTATCATATGCGCTTGATTCAGTATACGCGGCAGAACCTAGACCGTGAACCGCAACAGCTTTATTATCAACTAGGATTGTGCCATTTGCGGTGCCAGTTACTACAGATTGGACTGCGGTATCTGCTTTAGTGCCTTGAGCAGCGGTAGCAAAATCAGAAGCCTTAGCATAAGCAGCAGTGTCTAGACCCTTAACAGCAACATCTGTACCCTTAACAGAGATTGTACCATTAGTAGCCCCAGTCTTAATTTCAGTACCTTTTACAAAACCTGAAAAATCTTGTCCGCCAACTTTGTCATCAACGTAACCTTTAATGGTTTTTTCACCAATTTCACCGAGCTTTGTCGCAGGGATATAATCAGTTGAAGGGGTATAAGCAGCAGAGCCAAGACCAGCTACAGGAACTTCTGTTCCATCGACGTTGATTGTACCATTAGTAGTACCAGTGGCTATTGTTTGAACCGCGCTATCAGCTTTACTAAGAGAGGTTTGAACAGCATCAGCAAGTTTAACCTTTGTGATAGAACCATTTGTAATAGTAGCAGTTACTTTATGATCAGCTGAAACAGCAACAACGATAGGATCACTTTCAGCAGAACCAGAAGTAACATATTCAATTAGTTGATCTACTGGGATATAAATTTTATCATTAGTTGCGTTAGCGAGAACTAATTCAATATAAGTGCCTTTAATTTGGCCCGTTGGATTTGTTACAACGGAGCCAGATTTTACGACCATATCTTTTGGAATATTGATTGCGGCACCAACATTTGTTTTACCTTTAGTTAGATGATAAACAGCAGCATATTCAGTTGAAGTTTCATCTTTAACAATGCTATATTCAGCAGCCGCGGGAATTGTAACTTTTAGACCTGCTTCTCCAACAGTAAGAGCATTGCCTTCTGCGGGATCGACTTTAGCAGCAATTGTTTTATTTGCTTTAGTACCGGTAATTGTAATGCCATTGCCTGCTGTAAGATCATTTACTACTTCGCCTTTAGCAGTAGAAATAGCAGTATCTACTTGAGTTTGAGTGTAAGCATCTGTGATACCATAACCTTCAAGGGTAGTAGCTTTAGTAGCTTTTTTATCAATTTCAGCTGTTAATTCTGTCTTTGCGTCCGCAACAGCTTTTGCGACTGAACCAGTGGTTGAAGCATCGCCCTTTAGTGTTGCGATATCATTTTTGTTTTCGGTAACTTGAGTACTTAATTTTCCAACATCGAGATCACTGATTTTACCAGCAACGTAATCGACAACGGCTTTAGAGCTAACACGGTCAGTAGCGGAACCTGCTCCTGTAATAGATGTAACATAGCCAGCAACAACCGTTGTTAGGGCAGTTCCATTAAAAATTTTAACAGAGCCATCTGTTGTATTAATATATAGAGTATTTACTACTGCATCTTTAACTGCGGGGTCAGCCGTAACTTCTTGACAAACTAGACCACTAAAACGCTCGGCACCTTTAAAAATCTGTTTTGTATCAGATAGAAAATAAAGAGTCCCCGCATCTTTAGCAGCTAAAGCACCATATTTTGCAGCATCGGTGTAAATAAATTTGACTTGAGCCATTTATTAAAACTCCTTTTTATAACGTGTTCCATTCAGTTTTATTAGCAATCATATCATAAGATGATGTACCTGGGTTATATCTATAAGTAGCGTCGTTTGCCACATATAAGGTTTTACTGTTTCCTTGAGTTGGAAAGTCACTCACTTCATTTCCAAAAAAGATTGGGTTTGGATTATCTGATGTTAATTGGTTCCATCCAGAGGCACCATAGTTCCACAAAGTATTTGTTTCTTTTACAAAGTAAAAACCTTCAACTGGAGCCATTAGGCTTGTTCTATCAGAGTCTTTGTCAAAATTTAGAATTGTGTCATAACAAATTCTATTTCCTGAAAAGTCTAAATAGATTCGCCTAGTATCTGATACAAAGATTAATTGACCATCTTTGACCGTGAGTTGAGATAGTTTGGAAGCTACAGTTGTATATACTTTAACAATTGCAGGCATTCCTAAAATCAGCTCCTTATTTAAATTTCAGTTATTGTTAATGCAGCGTCAGTATATGCTTTTGAAGCCGTAATCGCTTCTTGTTTTGCTGTGGCAATTGCTTCAGCGCTAGCAGTTCCACCAGATCCAACAGCAATATCAATGTAGGATTTTACTGTTGTTTCTGTAGGAATATCACCGACTCTAGCATTAATTTTTTCGTCTACTGCCGTGGCATCAAGTTTATTAGCAATATCTGCGGTATGTTGATTTACTGTTGTTTGTAATGCGCCAACATTTGTTTCTAATGTTGTAATTTTTTCATTTGTAAGAATATTATTAGTAGATTCAGTAACGAACTCTTTAACAGTCTTACCTTCAGGCCATTCAGTACCTAATTTAGCATTAATTTTTTCATCAGCATTTGTTCCAGCAGTAGCGATAGCTTCTGTTTTTGCGGTAGCAATTTTACCTTCAGCATCAGCAATTGCTTCACCCTTTGCGGTAGAAATTTTAGTCTCTACGTCCGCAGTTTTAGCATAATCTGTTAGATCAACTTCTGTATCACCAATTTTTTCAAATTTGCTATTGATGTACATATATTCGTCATAGTTTTGATTACCAGAGCCAACCGCCTTAGCAACCATATAAATAGTGTTTTCATCTGGAGTTTCTACAGATTCAAGACTATCAACGACTACCCGTTTTAGAGTTGAAATTTTGCCAACAGCTTCAGCAATTTTGTTATCTGCTTCAGTTTTAGTATAAACATTCGCAATACTGGTTTCAAGAGCTTCAACACGTCCTGTCAAAGGTTGTAAGTCTGTAAAAATTGTTTGGAAACTAGTACCATTCCAAATAGAACCAGTTGTACCTTGAATATAGATAACGCCTTGCTCTTGCCCCGCTTCTGGAAGATTCTCTACAATTTGAACATAATTTTTAACAGCAGAAGCATCTACACCAACTTTTTCAAGAACTAAACTATCTCCAGAAGGATTGAGAACATAAGTTTCATATTTACCATTTTGAAGAACTTTGATTGTTTGACCAGCATAAGCAGTAGGTGATTGAGCATAAGTTTGTGCTTGTTCTAAACTGTCGTGAATTTCAGAAGCATCAAGTGGTAGTTTCTCGCCACGAGAGAAGGCTTTAATAGCAACTAAAAGGTCTTTAGATTCAATTGTCATTTATTTTTCCTCCTCTCACTTAAAGAGTAACTTTAAAAGTCATATTAGCGCTTGCGGGAACAGCCATTTTATAGCTATAAACATAATAAGCAATAGCATCTTGTTCTGCCGTAGCTCCGCAAACATTAACTTCACTACGTGTAAATTTAGAACTTGCGCCAGTGTCATTGGTTTCTACATACATAACTTGAGCAACTTCACCAATAGACTTTGGATAAGCAAAAACCGCAAATTGTTGACCTTCTGGAACAGAAATGCTAAATGTCGTTCCTTTTTTAACAGCATTGGCTGAATGCCCCAGAGCGCGAATATTATCAGAAGTAGTAATCGCGGGATCTCCTAAACCAGCCCCATAAAATGCTTTTCTAAAGCCAGTGATTGTTGAAGTAGAGCTTGTTACAGAACCAGCCTCAATACGTCCAGCGGGAGAATCGTCTCCGAGATTATCTTTTTTAATCGAACCTTGCGCATATTCAGCAATTACTTTATATGTAGTATTTCCATCTGGAACGCTTAAAGTTTCTGCATATGTAATAGGAGAAGTAGCAGATTCAAGTGCTGCGGGAGTTGCACCGTTTTTAATAACTTGCATTTTTGTGACAGCACCGCCATCATTTTGTTTGAAGGTGCCTGTTACTCCAACCTCAACGCTAGTACCAACTTCATAGCTTCCTGCTTTTGGACAAGCAATGCTTACTGTTGGTCTGGTATATGTTGCGGGAATACGCTTAACTAAAAGCTTTTTAATTATATCATCTAAAGAAGTACCTGCACTAATTTCATCATTCGTAGAAAATCCGCCAAGAGCACCGCCGTCTCCAAGATTAACAGTTAATGCTTGTTTTGTTTTAGCATTATTTCCGAGAATATGCTGTACAAGTTTTTCTTCTTCACCAACTTGCTCTTTATTTACATAAATAAGATTATCAGTATCAGATGTTACAACGAAATCTGAACCATTGATTTTACCTTCTGTAATAGCTTGAGCAATATTTCCTTCTTTACCATGGAAGAAACTTACTTTTTCAGGCATTTATCTCCTTCCTTTCTTTGATTGAATATATTTTCGCGAAATTATATTTCTGTCATAAGAACATTAGCGGAAAAAGTTGCATTATCTATTTTATCATCTAAATAATCAACCTTTGTTTTTGCTTCTTTAGCAATGGTCTTTGCCTCTTCCGCAGTTTCTTTGACTTCACTAAATTTAAGTTGCATATCTTCAAATTCAATTTTTTGTTGTTTCATTTGATCTTTCATTTGATCCGCTATACAATTTATTTGAATAACTGCATTTTGGAATAAAGTAAAGTCATCTGAAACAACAAAATTTGATCCATCATTTGGATCTGATAAAATGTGAACAAGGAAGTTTGTACTTGGCGCAATACTTACTTCGTCTACAAGTTCTATGCAACAAAGAGCATCGCCTTCTGAAAGCATTGCTCTAGGCCAATGAATCTCCCAAATGACAGGATCATCACTAACTTTTGTAAAGATGTTATATCCTTTTACTTGTTTTTGTTTATGATACCAGCTTAAATATACTTTAGTCGCGGGAGTGATTTGTGCTTCTGCTTCCTGGTCAAAGATAATTCTAAAGGTCCGACCGTTAGCATCTCCCGCGCCAGCTACTATTGGGTCCTGAATATCTTGATCTAATGACTTTAAATTTACAGTAAATACTTTAAGTTCATCTGCCATTAGATTCCTCCTTTTATTCTATTCATTTATTTACCACCCGCGTTCATCTTCAAGAAAAGAATGGTTTGATAATCTTTCTTCATAAGCTTCAACAATAAGATGATAAGCAACGTCTACTTCGCCGTTGGTTAATCCTTCCTTTTTAATCATATCTTCATATTCTTGATATGTTTTGAAAATTCTGTTAAAGTATTCTCTTGTAACTATTGTATTAGAACCTGAAACACGAGAAGCAAAATCAATAATTACGTTTCTTTTGTCATTTATATCTTTTAATATAAAATCTTTTTTTAATTCTTTAATAAGAGAATGATCTATATCCAATTTTTCATTTACACTTTGCATCCAGCTATCTCTTTTAGAAATATTATCTTCGTCATAATGGCTATTAATATTTGCGACGCTTTTTTTTAATTCATCCATTGTTTCAGGTAATTTTATTAATGTTTCTCTTTCTAATTTTCTACGCGCAAAATATTTTTTTATATGAAAAATTTCTGGAAGAGCTTTTCCTTTAAATTCTATTACTCCTCCAACAACTTGCATAATAAGCAGAATTGCTAAAACAATAACAATTATTGTTGTAGGCATTCCTAAATATTGCATTGAATCAAGCATTTAAACGTCCTTTCTGATACAATAAAAGACGTTTAAATAACGCCTTATAAAACAAAAAAATATTACTAAGCTAAAATTTTCTCTATATTTTATAATTTTATTAGTGTTAATATTATATTAGATTGCCCTATAAAAAAAAGGGACTAACTAAAATTTTAGTTAATCCCTTAATTAGTTATTATTAAATAAGTTGAATATTTACAAAAGATCTACCAGCATCTTGTAAATTATAAGACACACTTTGAACTTCAGTCACTTCAAAAGTACCTAAATTAACGCCCGCATTATTTAGAACGTCAAAAGTTTTAACATTATCAATTGTAAACAATTTTTTATAATAATCAAAATCTTCTGTTGGTTCTTGAATTGAAATATTTGTAATTACTTTATTACCGCTATCTTCTTTAAATGTTGCTTCTGATTCATAAAAAGTTTTAGAAACAGAACTTACATATACTTCTGAACCGTCAATAAGTCTAACTTTCATCATAGTCCTCTCTCGCTAATTCTTTTAACATATTAAGTTCATCTTCATCTATAATTTCAAGTGCCCATTCATCAGGAATATAAATTTTCATACGTTTCTTTTGATTGTGAGCACGATAATATTTATTCCAAAAATAATAGTTAAATAATGCACGACCTTTATGCATTGGACAGATACGAGTACAACGCTTATCTGCGGTTCCATATAATTGATAGTTCCAAGCAGAACACCAAGAACAACCCTCCGCAATTGGGCAATAAAAACATTCATCTGTTGATTGGGTACGCCTATCAATTTTTCGCAAAGTTTCAACAATCTTTAAATGTTCTTCTGTTTGCATAAGTCCATCATCAACATCCCCAATAGGTAACTTCGGCTGGTCATCGCCAAGTGACATTTCCATATATCTAATACAAGGATAAATCATTCCATCCCAGTCGCAAGCAATCATCGAGCCTGTACCGCCGCACCAATTTTGAACATCATCTTCTTTTTTTGGTTTAAAGAAATCTGGCTCAAATAATGAACAATAGTAATCATTATCAAAATCCATATTTCTACACAAGAATTCATCTGCTACTTTTTTACCTTCTTCATAAAAAAGATGAGCATCTTCATTTGTCCATTCTGCTTCATAAACACAATTACCAAGAATCTCATAATATCCATTATCAACCATGTGCATAATAGCGCCATACATATAAGGTAAATTTTCTTGAGACAAAGTTACTTTTGAACCCATGTAATAGCCTTTATCCATCCAATCTTGCGCTGCGGCCATAGCTTCTTTGTAACAACCTCTATTGGTCCCCGCGTATACTCGACAAGCATCATGAAGTTCTTGATTACCATCAATAGTAACACTAAAGCTTAAATGATCCTTATGCTTTTCAAGAAACTTTTGGACTTTTGGATCAAAATAAGCAACTCCATTAGAGCAAATACTAATCATAAACTTATCTGCCCAAGGATGCATCATTTCTGTAGTCGTATCCATCCAATAATCAACAATTTGATCAATGAGGTCAATCGCCATAAATGGTTCTCCACCAATAAATTCTAGCGATACTGCGGGTGAATTTTCTGGAGTAATATATTGATTCATACCTTTATCACCAGTAAGAAGCAAATCAATAAACTTCTTCGCAGTTTCAAATTTCATATATGAATTACCTTTGTGCTGTTCGTAGCAGTATTTGCAGCGAAGTTGGCATGCGCTTGTTACACAAAAAGTAATGGGACGAGAAAGGATTTTTTCTCCATTCTCGTCCTCAAAATTTTTAGGTGGATAAAGGCGAGCAATCATATCTTGATATTGTTCAAACCTTTTTACCATATTTTATTCCTCGTCTAGTTCAGGAATTTCACAATCGCATTTAACAGTAATGGTCATAATGCGAGTATTATAATCAAGATTCCAATCGCATTCATGCCCTTTAAGATATTCTGGCATATACTCATGGGTAATAGCATCTTTAGCAAGTTCAAATTCTGCTTCTGCTTCTGCTAGAAGTGACATAAAATGCTTAAAAGGTTTAGCATCAAGGGCTGAAGCGTCTGCGTCTTCTAGGTGCTTTTCAAAATAACGATCAATTACTCCTTGACGAGATTGAGCCTCTAGACCAGCTCGTTGAACTTCATTTACTACTTCTTGAGGCAATTCAATATCAATTGTACGCATTTAATTTTTTCTCCTTTTTCCTCTTTATACGATTTTTTATTTCAAATAAAGTATATCATATTTACATAATAATGTCAAACGAATATTTGTATTATTTTAAGAAATCGCTGGGGTCGCTATAGTATTCATACTCATACAAGAGCCATAACATGTCCCTTGGCAATTTGCATAACATGTTGTATCACATGTAGTTTTACAAGATGATGAACACCCACTATAACAGCCGCTATCACACCCACTGCACCCAGAGCAACCAGAACAAGTAGTAGAACAACTGTTTGAACATCCATCGCATCCAGAACAATCTGATTTACAAGCGCCAGAGCATCCAGACGTACAATCGCCACCACAAGCGATACTACATTTTCCTTCACAAATACCCGAGCAAGAAAAACGGCAAGCCCCAGAACAGCCTTTACAATCTCCAGAGCAACCACCAGAACATTTCGTCCAGCATCCGCCTTTACATCCGTCGCATCCTTCGCATCCGCCTGAACAGCTCCATTGACAACTACTAGAACACCCTTGACAACTACCCGTACAACCAGCACATACACTGCATCCGCCACATTGTGAATAGCAAGAATATTGACAACCAGTGTCGCATCCATTTACGCAGCCGCCGATACAACTAGAACCGCAAGCTCCAGAACAAGTGCCTCCGCATCCCTCACAAGCACTTGTGCAAGTTCCAGAACAACTATTACACGTTCCCTTGCAATCACCCCTACAAGTTGAGCTGCAATTACTGCCACATGCAGAAGAACAACTACTAGTACACGCAGAGCAATTAGCACATCCGCCACTACATCCACTCTTACATCCTGCTCCACATGTAGCTGTACATCCAGAACACGAAGATTTACAGCCCCCAGAACATCCAGATCCGCACCCGCTACATCCTGAACAGCCCGAGCATCCAGAGCATCCAGTAGCAGTAGATCCGCAAGTTCCTACGCATAAACCAGTACAAGCCCCTCTACATCCTCCATTTGGATTTTTTTCTTCATCCTTTTCACTGATTTTATCAATGAATCTTTCCATTTGGGTAAAACCATCAAAAAATTGTTGCGGACGTTGACCATCCTTCTTCAATTTAGTAGTACCAATAGTATTATCATTTAAAAAGTCATTTATTTCAAGCAACGGTTCTCTAATAGCACCCTGAACCTGCCGCACTAATTCTTCAGTAACGACAGGTTCTTTGTCAAAATCAACATCTAATTTAGAAATATCAAAATAGAGATTACGAGCTTTAATTATTTCTGTGACTTTATCTTTTAATGCTTTTAATCCTTCAACAGTAATATACTCCATAATCCTCCTATCCGATACTTCCAAGAGCAGTTCCAGAAGGAATTACTCTAACATAATCAATATAATATTTAATATCAGTGTTTGAATTCTTTACACTCTTACATACAATTTTAAAATTATAGTCTCTTCCACCATTTAAATTAACACCAAAGCTTAAACATTCCCAAGTATCAACTTTCTGAAAATATGAGCCTTTAATATCAACTGTTTTCATGGATTGCCAAAGATTACTATCACCTATGCTTGACTTTCCACTAACATCAACTTTTAATAAACTAACAGATTCAAGAGTTGACGTTTTAGCTCTTATAATAACACTATATGCGCCAAGAGGTAAATGGCCTAAATTATATGCAAAAATAGTAGTATCTTGAGAGCTAGATGGACTACCAGTATATATTTTTTCTGATTCACTGGTATTATCTGGTGCTTCTATTGGAGCAGTAACACCACTATTATCAAAGCCTTCAGAATTTCCAGGAGTGATAACTAAACCAGAACTAGCACCACCAGAGCCGCCCCCCGCTTTACTCCAAGAGGTCCAATTATTTGTTAGTGCAGGAAGATTTTCATCAGTCTTTGAACTATAAATGCGTTCCCACACATTAAAATCATTATAATAACGTAACTGTTGACGTATTGTACCATCAGTATTTTCAAAAACCTCAAGGTTATATGCAAATTTATCTTTGCCAGGTAAATTTGATGTTGCTATAGTTCCCTTGTCAAAATATGAACCAGCCGTTCGAACCTCGTTCAAATCTGTATTTGGTACGTTAGAACGACTAGAAAGATTTGTGTATTTAAGATTGGCAGAAGCTTCTTTTACGTTTGACCCACCAGTACCGCCATTAGCAACAGCTAACTTTGTAATAGCTTCTGGATTACCTAAATTTAGATAAATTGGTTGAGTTTCACTGCCAATAGTTGTAGAACCGAGTTTTAGCGCGGTGCCTGCGGCATACTCTACATAACCAGCTTCTACAGTTAAATCTGGTCCAGCAGCAATAAACATTCTGTTAGGGTCTGTGCCAGTAATTAGAATACTATCTCCTAATTGAAATGGTTTATCTTGTTCTTGTGCTGCCGTATAAGCTTCTCTAGCAGCATCAAGTGTCACATATTTTACTAATCTTTCAAGCGCTCCTTGAGGAAGTCTATCCATTGAAATCGTGCCAGTTAGCTTATCCGCAGGAACTTCTTCGATAGTCATTTCTACTGTTGAATGACCATCAAATTGGCTGGTTACTTTTTGACCTCCGCCAACACCGATACTCATATTTACTGGGTTATTTAATGTTAATTCTGCGGTAGAAATTTTTCCCGCAAAATCAACGTCACTCGTAACAGATTGCTTTTCTTGGTCTGTTTTAGATAATTTAGTTTTTAATGCTCCTTGGATCGCGCCATACATTGTATATGCGCCTTGAGGGGTGAATGCGGTCATCCCATCGCTTGCGCTAAGCCTTGAAGCATCTAGAGAAGAATAATCATCTGATAATTTTACATCACCTTTGATAGTGTCTGTCGCATCAGGGGGAAGATAAAGAGGTCGATATTCAAATTCACCTTCTTCATTTCTAAAGGGCACCTTGGCAATAAAGCCAAGATTATCTTGATTTGGCATAAAGCACCTCCTTATTCTTCATCTGTAGATTGAGCTATATCTATAATTGTTTCAACTGGTAAATTTCTTTTTGCGGTAATAGTAATACTATTAGCATCTAAGCTTTCAAATTCTAAAATCCCAAGTTCACTTATTCTATAATCTTGACCACTCTGACCATCTTTACTATCAAGAGCTATCGTTACATCAACGTAATCATTTAAATCTTTAGTGCTATCATATTCACTAAAAGTATTTGTTAATGGTTTAATATATGTTGATTTACCATTTTCTCCAAATACTTCTACTCCTGGAGAATACCAATTGATTAGCTCATTAATAGGATATTTATTAGGTATTTGAATCCCTATATGAGTATATTTAGCATTACTTATACTTTTTACTACAATACTAGAACCTTGTGAAATAGGCCCTTGGAATCTTTTATTATATACTAATCGCATATTATCACTCTAATTCCAATAAATAGGTAACGCAGTTGTATCATAAGCATAAGTTCTATAAAAACTTATAACGCCATTCAATCTAACATTGGTAAAATCATTGCTAGTAATATTAGCATCCGCTAGTTTAGCATCATAAGTTGTACTAGCAGAAATAATGCCTAAATAATACCAAGTATTAGCATCATAATCAAAAGCATAAAAACTTTTTGCTCCATTATTAGCGCCATAAGTAACAATTTTGCCTCTAACAGCTTTATACGTACCTGTAGTTTCATCATACTCATTTAAAGTAATTCCACTACTATATTTTATATTAAGATAATTTATAATATTATTTTCATCACCCTGGACATATTTCCAATATGTTTCTTCTCCTGGCGCGCTGCCTGGCTCTACAACTTTTGTATCATCATACACTTTCTTTTGAGCAATATATTTAGCCATTCTAATTTGAAATTCTTCATCAGATTCACCCTCATTTTGAACAGGTGGCGAACCTGGGTCTGTGCCAGCTCCTATTAGATATTCCTCGGTTATATTCTTACCAACGAGAATACCAGCGTCATCTTTTACGCTTCCAAGATCTAGCCACCAATAGGTAGGACTAATATCTCCAGAAGTTTGGTCTTTTCCTTCTACTGTCTTTTTAACCCAAATACTTCCAAGTTTTAGATATTTATTTTTTTCAACATCTGCGGCGGTGATAACATGTCTAGATTCATTTAGGTCAGCGCTACCATCATATCTGTGTTGTTTGTCATCAAATAAAATCAATAAATGAAAATTAACTTCATTTATAACAACAGACCTAACACTATTGATAGGAACACCAATATATTCAACATTACTAGTTTGGCCATCTCGTTTAACATTATACTCAACACGTATTTGTTTATTTTCATTGAGTTCAGAACCAAGAGAGATATTCTCAAGGGTTCTTAATATAAAGTCTGGTTCTGTCCCATCTGATTGAACTGGCTTAGAACTATCTTTCGTTACAATGGTTTTGCCTGTATTAAAACCAAAAGTAAGTTTTCCATCAGTATTGACAAAAGCGTTTTTAATTACTTCTAGTCTTGCTGTTAAATCTTGAGTGCGGCCCGTATTCCAAGAGACAGTAATAAATCCTGTGTCTATACTAATGTCTATACCAGTTACCCACTCAAGTTTATCTTTTTGCTCTTTAACAAACTTTATTTCATCATTTTCTTCAACTCTTTCACCATCATGGCTATAGTAAACTCTTAAAACGCCATCTTGAGAAAGAGTAACTTCGGTAATAGTATTAAAATTGCCAACATAAACATAATATGAACCAGCGTTGTCTTTAGGAACTTTGTCATTATCATATATATTATATACATAGACAACTATTTGTCTATTATAATAATACTTTTTACGATCATCTGGATTTTCTTTATACTTACTTGAATATCCAGGAGCAACAGTTAAGCCATCTTTAGTTTTTAAGGTCGTAAAACCTGTATCATTATTGATTTCAAATTGATCCCAAGTATAAATATCTGGATCCTTATCCGCAGTTGGCGTAATAACTTTTAAGTTACCAAGACTGTCACCTTTTATACCTTTTGGAATACCAAGTTCCCAAAGAGAATAAAAAGGATGCTTTTGTCCGTCATCTGCTTCTTTCTGTTCAATGGTTGTCTGGTATAACGTAGTGCCATTTTCAAAATTAGCCTTACCATTTTCATTGTATGGGCTAATGGCTTTTGTCTGAAATTCAGTGACAAGATATGGTATTTCAAATCCAAGATAAAACCAAGATTCAGAATTTGTATTGGCCTTTCTAATATTACACCAAGACCATTTAATATCATCATTATATTTTCGGGTAATGGTAGAACCATCTGTTGTTTTTATCATACCCGCGACAAGATCGCCTCTATTTGCTTTATAATTTGAAGCTACAATAGGATCATTATTATCTATCCAATTGCCATTAGTATCTTGTCTATAATTTACTTCAGAAACGTCTCCGTTTTCATCTACTTTGGTTGGATAAACTCTAATATCGCCCTTGCTTGGTTCAAAATTTTCGTTAGAATGTTCTAACACTCCTTTTAAACTACCAAATTTAAAAAACGGAGTTCCACTACTAGGACCAACAATTTGACCTATGTATTCTGCTCCGCCAAGATTGGCATTAATAGATGAAAGCATACCTCGACGATAAATTTTACCATTATCTTTGTCATTTTTATTTGGAGTATCAATTATACAATATTCTCCATACCAAACATCTGTGAACTCATTGCCAGTTTTAAAATTGTTGACCATTTCATCAATAGATGTAAAGCGAGATTTTATAATAAAGGATACGCCTTGTTTACCGCCATAAAAACTATCCACAAGTTTCTCCTTTCTTATTCACTTAAAAGATATTGATAATCAATACTAAACATATCTTTATAATTTAGCGCAGCTACGCCCAAACTTGTTATTTTAATAGCGTCTAATTCATAATAACCGCTCGGGCCTATTTTAATTTCTTCGCCATTAATAGCGAGCATCAATTCAGGATGTCCCCATACTCCGATTTTAGTTAAAGTACTTTTCCCGATTGTAGCCATTAAATTCTTAACTTCATAAAATTTACAATCTGTCATTTTTGTAATATCTAATTTTCTGCCATACTCTGTAATGACAGTACCAGTTGTTTCATCAACAACATTTCGTTCAATATTATAATCTTCCGCACTTCTTGTCATTTGAAGTAATAACTTAGTAAATCCAGCCTCTACGGGTCTAAAAATTAAAGTATAAGTTACAAAGCTTTGAGTTGTACCTTGTCTCCACGAGGCAGCAACAACTACATCATTATACTTATCCCATTTTTTCAAACCCTTTGAACCATCTTCTTTTATATAACCAAGATAATAATATGTTGCTTTTACGACTTTGGTATTATCTGATTTTGTTGTATATTCTTTTAACTGATAGATATTCTGGTCAATTATTTTGTCCTGATAATCACCTGGAACTGGAATTTCAACAAGATTAAATTTATCTACGGTAAACGGAATTTGCTCTGGTATCATAGCTTTAAGTTTAAATACTTCTTCAGTATAAACTTTATTATTTTCAGCATCAAGCTCCCATTTACTATTTATTTCATCTCTTATCTCTGTTTCATAAAGAACAACAGTTTCAGAGTCTTGACCAGTACCGCCTCTTGGTATTTCAATAGTGCGCAAATACTGATAATTTGCTTTTTCATCATCAGTATCTTTAATTAGTTTAAGAGTTAGCTCAATATCATAATTTAAATCTTGCGGGATTTTTATAAAAGCATAATAATCTTTGCCTTGTTCAAAACCGGTGCCGTCAGACAAAGACAAACTAACATCTTTCTGATAGCTTGAATTTAACTCTGAACCTTCGCTATTAGAGCCATTTGTATTGATCGTTTCTTCAGAAACTTTAGTAGGAAGAGAACTAACAGTATTAACAGCACCACTAAAGCGATACTGACCCATTGAATAAGTAGCTGCCATTTTACCTCCTTTTAAAATCTCTCAAAAACTTCACTACAACTTACTGACATTAAACTACCAGGCCCAAGAGGTAATGTAATGTTAGTTATTAAAAAATCTCCATAGGTATTAGTTGATTTATCATTAACTGTTACTCTAGTATTCGGTTCTAGATAAAACGCTGGTAAACCTGTTAATGATAATGTCCTTTGATAATTTGTATGAAGATATAATTCATATTTTATTTGATCAAAAGCACCATTTTTAATTCCACCAGTAGCTAAAGTATAATATATATCACCTTTTAACTGACAATATCGTTGGCCCTTAGCATCACATTCTGCTTTGTACTGCCCAGGACGGTCTTTATCATCGTCATCAACATTTATATATACAACGTCAGGAATATCTGGTTGAAATAAACAATTAATATCATCATTAGATACTACGTCTGTTCTGCGGCCAATGTTATTAACGGCATAAGCACCAAGAGCTGTTTCTGACGGATCTATAAAATCTAAATAATAATTAGCATTTGTTAAATCAGAATTCCATAAAATAGCATCTTCATTATTTGTTATAACATTGCTTTTATAAAATTTCTGATGAATTAAATCGTATATTTGCGGCCAAAAGGCAGAAAGCTCTGCATAATAATATCCTTTGTCTGTGCCATTAGTGACACCCCGCAAACCATATAAGTATAGATAAGTTCTCCAATCTTGAGGATAGTAACCAGTAAGAATAACTTCTTCTGTTCTCTTATTAGGTATATAAATATTAGTATCCTTAATATCATCACCTTTTGGTAGTTCTACCTGCTCATATTCACTACCATTCCAATAAACAAAAATAAATTCAAGAGGATCTTTTTGTCCTTCTATTGGAATAGTTATCATCGTTTCTTTTTCTATCCCAGTACAAGTAAAATAATCTGTTGGTGTAATAGCATAAACAACATCCATATCTCCAATAGCCGGTAGCGTGTCTACAATATTAGGATAACAAGCTTTTGTCTCTTTAGTGTTTTTATCCACATAAAAAAGAACATTATAAAAATAATATTTATCATCTAAAGGATTAAGACGTGGCTTCTCATCAATTGCTAAATGATACATAATATCATATTTCTGATCAGAGCTAGTACCTTTTCTTGTCCCATGAATAACATAATCATTTTTTATATTATCATATTTAGGACTAACAGATATACTAGAGATATTTTTATCATCAGAAAAACTAAATAAGCTTTTTCCATTATTTATCTCTACTAAATAGTCATTTTTATTCATACTATCTAATAGAAGTTTGCCCCGAGAAGTATTAAGATAATTTTTAATTTCTCTAAAATGAAAAACACCAAATTCATCATAAAAATATTCATAGTTTCCAAGAGCCGATTTTATTTTATCTAAAACGGTTACAACAGTGTCTCCAGGAGCAGAAGTTAATTCTCCGCTCCAAACAAAATCATCATAAATATAACCTATATCATCGCCAAGATTAAATTGATATAATTGTACAACACTACCATTATCACTATCTTCATTTTTTGCGGGATCTAAAGAAAGCCGATAACCTACCTCGTCATTCCCAGTATTTTCATCAGTTTTTGTTTCTTTCAATAAATACGCAGGATTACTACCTCTCCATTGCATCACTCTTTTAATGCGAGTGTCAACATCTTCGATAACAATGTTGTTCATATCTTCTCCACCAAAATGATTTACTAATTCCATAATAATATTATAAATTAATACTTTTTTAGTAACATATTCTCCAGAAGCAAATTGAGTGTCTTCTTCATCAAATACTGTTGTTGATGGAATTTTTCCTCCAACGTCACCATTTAGGCCAGCCATTTTATCTTTTAGTTGAATATTAAGAGTAACTGCGCTTGTGGTTGAAGAAGAACAAGAGAAACTACTGATATAAAACACACCTTGCGGGAACCAAAGAATAGGATAATCTGTATATTCCTTTGAATAATTTTTAATGCCTATCTCAACAAATATTTTTTTGTTGATAGCAAAATCTGCTTCTGCGTTTTCGATATCATAATCTCCATTGCTTACAGAAGCAGTAAATTGCATTGTGCGCCTAAAAGCAGAAGAGCCATCTTTGGTAAGAGTACCAGTGGATAACTCTCCTTCAATTTCTTTTAACGGTTCCTCTTTCCAGTTTAAAAGAGTCACTTTGATATATTGTTTTTGATTTACAAAATCATCTATCTTTGCTAAAAAATTTCTTCTTTGTAAATCAGAATTCTCATTCATTACCACATAAGCGTCTTGTAAATAAGGATATTTTTTATGTATCATTAATAATCACTCCTTACAACACTCCCGTAGTAATTTATCATTCCTTCTATTGGTACACTTGCCACAATAGATAAAGATGTAGGGCATTCTTCTAATTTATCGTTCTTCCTTTTTGGCCCATCCGCATTTAGAGCTACTTCATACCATTCTTCGTTTATATAATAAATATATGTTTTATTTTTAACGTAGTATACAGTGTTATGCTTTGGATCTTCAATGTCAACGAGACTCCTATAAGAAGATTGATCATATACTTCTCCATCTTCTGTTGATGGAGTTTCTTCATCCGCGAGGTTATTTATTTGCGGATCATCGCCTTGATTAATAGTAGTCAACCAATTTGGACTTTCTTGTGTAGCAAGATGCTGATAAAGTTTTGTTGTTTTATCAAACATAGCGTCAGTAACAGATTTACTTAAATAACATTCCCAAGGCTTTAGATAGTCTTGACGTTTTTTTACCATCATTTTTCTACCTCTAAACCTAATGTCTTGAATATCAAAGTCTTTTAATAAATAAAGAACGCCTGTTTCACCAACTATATAATTACTAAAGCCGTTATCTACGGATTGCCCAGTTCTATATTTTATATCAACTAAAGCATATGGAGTAACATCAAGGCTAATACCTCTCCAATATTGCATTTTTTGTGTATATTGTAAAACATTACTTTGTCCTGGCTCATACTTAATAAAATTATATTTATTTCTAATTTTATCACCAAGATTTTTATTAAGTTTAAACATACCAGATTCTTGTCCAACTATAGTGCGGGCAATTGAAGAACCTGAAACAGTAGCATTTTGATTAGGAGCTTCTTGATAAACTAAAATATAGTCAATTGTTACAACGTCTCCCGCATTTTCAATAGAAATATCTTGCACGTTAATGTTATCGGGTATTTGATAATATCCTTTTGAATTTACAAAAATATATATCCACTCTCGTTTAACTTGGATGCCTATTTGATAACCCATTTGAATCTTTTTCTTATCTTCATTGCTTAAATTACTAAAAGCAGACGCAGAATCTACAAGTAATAATCCTGTAGCTGTTTGAACATATTTATGCGGTTTAGAATGAAAATATATTTTAATATTTTTCATTCTAAATGATTGCGGCTGATTATTACTTTTTATTCCCGTATATTCTTGTTTAGTTAAATAATCTGCGATATAATTACTTAATATACCCTTGTGCTCAAGCTTTGAGTTAATTTCTTTTTTATATATTTGAGAGACGCGCTCAATCAAGTAAGGTTCAGGCTCATCGCCGCCACTGTCTGATCCGTCTGTCACATATTTCTGTTTCACTTTTTCAACATTATAAATTCCAAGAGAATCTAAGATATCTAAAGAATTACCGTCTGCGATCTCATAAACAGTCGCGCTAAAATTCCATAACCTGCGAGATAATGAAGCTTCTGGTGTGATAGAGATATCAGTAATCATAACTACCATTAGCCCTTCTGTCATAGAGCGGTATAATTTAGGTTCTCCATCATTCAACCATTTAATTACTTCTTCTCTAAATTCTCTTTCCCAGAAATAGTTATAACTTTGACGGGCTTCTGCATTTCTTACTGCGTCCATTAAAGTTAAACCATCTGTTCCCGCACGAGCGATTAAAGATTGATTTGTACTATTAGACGGATAATACTCTGTAGTATCTCCTGCTCCTATTGGATATTCTCTATCCAAAAAGTTTGTGTAACTATTGTATTGTTCTCCAAAATAATTTGCTTCTTCTAAAAACAATCTGTTTTCGTCTGCTTGAGCAGAAATTAAACCAGAAATAGAAAACTGTTTATAATTCATTTGAGCATTTTCAGCAAACTTAGGGTATTTACCACCTAAAGTATCAATTTTAGACCTATTAACAACTGATTTCATACTAGAAATCTTATAATTATATTGAAGTCTTAATTGTTTGTTTCCACGAGAGATAATAGCATCATAAAATTGTGGGAATATGCTATCGTTTTCATCATAACCAGGAGTTATATTTTTCGCTTTATAATAGGATGTTAAATAACCAGTATCACTATTTTTACGTTCAACTATATATTTATACCAAACGTAAGGGCTAACAGTATTATCAAATATCTCAATATCAATAGTTTCATAAAATTTTTTGCTATAAATTGTTTCATAGGTTTTATAATTATCTAAGCTTGAAGCTCTTTTTATATAAATAGTGCTACCATTAACATTTTTATTATTGGCTAATTTAATAGAAACAATACCATTGTCTTCATCCGTTAGCTCTACTGTGAAATGACCGTTTTTATTTGGATTAAATACATCATCTTCATTAACAACATCTGATAATGTAAATTTATATTCTTTAGATTTAAATTGATACTGGTTTTTAGTTATACCATATATTTGTAAAATATATGGCGAATCTCCTGTAGTATTTTTAAAGTTTACTGTATCTATCTGTGCTGAAATAGAGTTTGGGTCAGCATTTCCGCCAGTATAAATATATTTTAAAGCCCCATTATTCAATGGATATTCTTGAGTACCATCTGGATTTGTGATCTTAATAGCATATGACTGTAAAGTTTCTTCTTCTTTTAACTTTTGAGAAGTATCTCCAAAATAACACAATCCAGAGATTGGTAATAATCCAGTATTAAAAGCTAATATATTTTCACTACTTGTCGTATCAAAATTATTTAATATAATATGAGGATTAAGAATAGGCTTAATCAAACAAACAGCAGACCACTCTGAAAAATTAGTCCTGTTATTATTTAAATAAACTTGTAATTTAGCACTGTTATTTAAGTATTCAGCGTGCCACAAGTTTTCTTTTTCATCTTCTATCTCTGATGTTTTTACAGTGTCAAATCTTAATTGAACTTTATAGTATTGATTATTTTTCCACCCTTCTTTGCCCATTAAATCTGAAGCATAAATAGGAACATAATACATTTCAGCGTTAGAATCATAATATAACCCATTTGTTGTATTTTCAGAATCATTTTCTACTACGAGAATGCCTGTAGCATTTTTCAAAGCATTTGAATTGGTTTTCTGGTCAACCAATGAGACATGAACCCTCTTAATATCTTCTGCGTGATTATAAGGAGATAAAGAATAAGAAATATAAACCACTGGATCTGCCGCGTTAGGGCTTTCTGAACTATCTAAGTATTTCCCAACAAAAGCAGGCATAAAAGTATCCACTTGAGGTGGATACAACGTGTTAGTAAATGTTCCTGGCATTATCCTTTATCTCCTTTTTCTCTAATTTTATTTTAATTAACTCCAGTTTTTAGTGCCATATTGATCAGAACCAGTATCTAACCAAATTCCAATATGATCTGGATTTTTTGGAGCGCTATCGCCTTTATAAACAAAAGGCACTGTTTGAACCATATTCAAATAATTATCTAAAATATTCTTTAGTGTAAATTTATTATCTCCAATAGTGTGAAAAACATTTTCACTTTCCGCACTTACAGGACGATATTTATCATAACCAGCCTTTGTCTGATTTTTTTGAGCTATACCAGATAAAAGTTCTTGACTAGTTATTAAATTCGCCATCTTTTACCTCCTCTACAATATCGCTCACGGGGTCTACTTGTGCTTGTGCTTGAGCAAATACTAAAAATTCTTTAATAGCTTTATCTTTTATTGAAATTAGCGCTTTAGAAAGAGCATCTTCCATCATAGAAGCAGAGATATTGTTCTGTTTCATGAAAAAATCAATCCACTCCATAACAGAAGCTTGTACTTCCATTCGTTTTTGTAAATCTTCATTCATTTTATTTTATCCTTTTATCTCTTTATTCTGGGGTACCTGTACTAAGTAGTGGAACGTAAGTTACACCTCTATTAGCAAAGTCAACACCAGTAACAACTTGTTGAGTAAGCTTATGATAATGATTGTTAAACATATCTTTTGTAATAAACCCGCTAGTAGAAGGTATGCTGTTTTTAACAGCTTGAATTTGCTTTTCTAATGAATCACATTTTTCTTCAACCGCGCACAATGCATAATAAGCATCATTATACCCCCAACTGTCTGTATCATTTCCCTTTGGGTCAGTCCAATAAACATTGGTACAATGGATAGGAGCGTTTGGAACCCAAAGTTCACTGCCTACTGACATTCTTTCTCTTGCGATAACAGCATCGGCATTCAAGTAGATAACTCCACCTTCTCCACCCAATCCATTGCCAACTATTTCTACACCATAACGACCTTCATTAGTAGCTCCAGCACTTAAACCTATATTACCATGTGGACCAGAAAGAAAAGTTCCTCCATCTTTTGCTAATCTAAGATAAGAATTTTCTGGTAAGCTACATAATTCAATACTTCCACTAGACATGTCTAAATAACAAGAATCACTAGTGTTTAATTTAACCCCTGTTTTAGCACTAATTTTAATGCCTTGAGTAGCTTCTTTAGTTGCCTCGCCAGTTAATATACTAATAGTTGAGGAAGTAGATATAATCTTAGTATTTCCTACGTTGTTAGAGTATCGACCAACGCTAGTTACATTTAAAGAACTGTTTGTAGTTATATCACTACCAGAACTTTGAATATTTATATGATTTCCGCCATTTCCGCCATATATTCCTGTAGCATTAACCTCTACCCAATAGTTAGAGTTACCGCCATAAAAATGCTGTGGCGTTACTTCTACTTTATTCATCCCATTCACTCCATAGAAGCCCTTAGAATTTACTTGAACATGATTAGTAGAGGTTCCACCATAAAATTCTGTATTAGAGATAGCAATTTTATTTTCTGATTCTGTACTTATTCTTCCTCCAGAAGCAAATAAAGTTATTTCTTGTCCATATAGATGCATTGGTCTAGCATATTCATTATCTGAATTATTAGAACCACTAATATATAAAGTACCCACACCAGATTTTCCTGTTTCAGTAAACACTTTAAAAATAGTGTCTGCGGCAAATGCACTATCTCCAACTTCAAGGGTTAATCCTGAATAAATATGACTTGATACAGAATTTCCAAAAGCAGCGACATACCCAGGAGCAATACCAACTGCGCTATCCTTTAAAGCATTTGTATAAAAGCGACCATAAGCGTCTATACCTACTTTTTGAACTCTAACCCAAGGAGCATTTTTTTCATCTGTTTTGTTACCATTTTTATCAATAAAATTGCCAAATTTATCTCGTTTTTTAGTATGTTGCATAATACTAAAGAGAGACGCTCTATTAGCATCTAATTGTAACTCAAGAGAGTCTCCAACATATAGTTCTGATTTTCCATTACGATAATCTCGTTCTTCACCGTTGCCAACAATTACCGAGGCCTTAGACTTTTCTTCATAGCTAGAAAACCTAATATTTCTATTTCTGTCTTGAGCGTCTTTGATTGTTAATTGAGCGCCCTTAATAGAAACATATGCTGGCTCCGCGCTGATAATAATGCCTCTGCCTTGAGGAGAAATGCTATACGCAGATTTTACAGTACGTACTTTGTCAGGATCATCTTCGTTTAAATAATATGAGTTTGTTTTATTATCCCAAACAAGTTCTCCTGTTGTTAATTGAGGAGTAAAAGCATCGTTGTAGCCATGGTCCTGTATCAAATTATTATTAGTATCGTCTACAATATTATATAAAAGTCTAGAACCTATTTTCCAATTACCAACAGAACTAATTCCGCCTGGTATTAATTCGATTCTACCTTCGTTATAACAATTGCTTTGAGAAGCTTTATTCTCTGGCAAACCAAACACAGCTTTACCAGTCTCGGCATCTAACCAAATAGATTGTTTACCTTTAGCATATCCTAACAATCCAATAGAACTAGTTGCTTCTGGTTCTCCTGTATCCTCTGTTTTATCATAAAACTTGGCTTGACCCATTACGATACCAGTAAATTTATTTTCATTATCTTTTTCGCCTGCGCCTATTTGCGGGGCAAGGATATAGTTTTCATCTTCATTGATTTCAACATGAGTACCATCCCAGGCATTTAATGAAGCTAAGCCATATGTATTTAATGTTAAGCAAATAGGTATATATACCTCTGCTTCTGGATTCGCTGAATTATTTTTATAAGCGTCTTCACTTGGATAAATTTTACCTCTAATAAGATTATTACAATATTCGCCACTATAAACATCCGCAGGAGCTATATATAATTCATATGATTTTATTTTTTGCCCTTTTTGAGATTCTAGAGTAGCTTGATTAATAACATTACTAGGTGTTTCTTGTTTTCTTTTTTGTTCTTCATAATAGACGCCCTCTTTATAATGATATAATTTTAAGCTTGAAGTAGTAGAATATGGAGAAGAAATATCATTAGCTCCACCTTGTACGCTCCAATTAATAAAATAATTAGTATTAGGATTTCCTTCTATTTTAATAAAAATACCTTGATTTTTATTAAATAAAGGATTACGACCATCAGCGTTATAAGTAATATATTTTAAAGTTTTTGTTTTATCAATATAAATATTTTTAATGACATTGTTGTTATACTTAATTACTGGTATTGGATAATAGGCATAATAACTATTATACTTAGATGTTATTTCATCTTTTATTTTTACTTCAGCTTTTACAATTTGATTATTGAATCTATTATAATTTGAAGTAGTATTATTATTATCTTCCCAAACAAGGCTACTTGAAGAAGTATCTGATATATTTAAATGTCTACTTCTGGTTGCAGTAAATTCTGTATTATCTTTTTTAGGTATGCCCCCACCAGCAATAGTCCAACGAGTTTTATTACTTTCAATTGATAACTCTGAACCTCTGTTGTAAGCATGTATATCCAAAGGAGTTGACTGTCCTACTATTTCTCCTGTATTCCATTTTTTATCATAGCCCCCATCAACTTCAGTGTTTTTTGTAAGTTCTAAAGCAAACAAACCTAGAGTAGAGTTGTTATTAGGAGTAATTTTACAAACTATATCAGTTCCATTTGTTCCATTTTCTCCAATTTTAGTAAAATATAAGGTAGAATCTTGAGTATATTCTCTTCCATCATATGTTACAATTGCGGTAACTTGATTATTTAAAGCAAAATAATTATATGATTGTTGAATTTCAAGAGGAAATACTCGTCCTTGATACCATTCTTTTTTAGGAGTAATATTCAATTCTTTATTTCCAGTAGCAGGATTCTCTATCATATTTTGTGTTGGAGTAACAATCATAGTGTCTGTTAATGGAACTTTCCATTTTAGCTCATACGTATTTTCATTTACTTCAAGACCTGTTGGATCATAAAAATGGCATTCCAAAGGTTTTACTTCTAATGGGTCTGTATATCTTTCATTATTTGGCGCTACACCAGATTCACTATATTGAAATACTTGATCTCCATTAGTAATAAGAATATAATACTCTGTTGGTGTTGCTTCAGAGTTATTTTGTAAATCAATACTTGCAATACCTACACAATAATATTTGCCGTCTTCTGTATCTTTTAAGTAAACGCCGCATTTAATATTAGCAACACTATTAATAGAACTCACTGGATACTGAAGAATATTTTTGTCTATTTTTAAATTTTCAATCTGTAAAGCTTTTTTTTGTTGCTGAATAATTTCTATACTTTTAATTAAAGCTTTTTTAGAAGTTTGTTTTTCTTTTTCATCAGAACCTTCAAATTCGCCTTTTCCAAGTTTATCTTTTAATTTATCAGACTCATCCTCTAGTTCTTTTTCTGTTTTATTATAAGTGACTGTTTCTTTTGCGTCTTCTGTTACAGACCAGATAAATTTATATAATTTATCATCATGAGGATTCTCTTCTCCTGCTTCAAAATTTTCTGCTCTATCATTAACATAACAAGTAAGAATAGGTATTCCTCTATCAAAACTAAAAGATGTTCCTATATTTGATTGAATTTCAACTTTTCTTTTAGAAGCATTATTATATATTGTAACGTCTGCTTTTAAGACAACCTCTTGTTTATATACAGCAACACATTTATAATGATTTTCAAAAGAGACACAATCTTCTAATAAAACAGAGATTCTTTCTTTATTGCCTTTAGTCGCTTGAAGCCATCTCCAACCAGCTCCAGCGTAGTAATTAAAAAAACTAGATTCAGATGTTATACTAACATCTTCAGCAAACCAATAAAAATTAGTAGCACTGGTAATATCAACATTGGCTTTAGTTACTTTACCAAGAATCTCTAATCCATCTGTTGTTTCATTATATGAATGAAAAATAGCCCCTTGAGGGGTTCCTATTTGTAATTTAAAATCTCCATTAGTAGCGGAGATTTTCTTTACTCCGTATATTTCAATATTTTGTACAAAAATATTGTCACCCTTTAAAGTAGCCATGGAGATATTATCTTTATCAACAAAATCATATGATTGAAATACAATAGATTCAATATATAAAAAATTACTAGTATTGATAGGGCAAAAAATATACTGATTTGCCCAATTATAAAATCTATGCGGATCACCTGTCATTTCATCACTAGAGAGTGTAAAAGTTTGATATTTTACTTGCGGTACTTCGTATTTAGAAGACCACATTTCTTCAAATATCTTCTTTGATTGTGCTATCATTCCGCCAGTTTTTATATTACTAAGATTTTGTAATAAAATAACTATATCTGCTAGAGCTTGCTTTGTTCTAGAATCATCTTCATCTTTATTTTCTTTAATTCTATTATTATAAAGATTTTTTAATTCCGTTGTTTTTTCAATTGCTTTAGATAATGTTTCTGGTGTTTCATTCTCCACTTGCCATAATTGTTGTAAAGAATCTAAAGCTTCTTTATTTTTTAGATTCTTATCTTCAGAAACCTTTATATTATTTGGCAAGCAATTTTCAAACTCATTAAAAGTTTTATCTCCATCTTTGATAGCAATAACAATATTTAACCAATATTTACCTCGTACGCGATGTTCTTTTGGTAAATTTGTTTTAAATTTTGCTTCTACCATTAAGGCATCTGATTGTTTCATATAAGTATTAAGAGATTCTGCGTCTAAAGATAATAAATTACCATTTTCCGCAGAAGATTCTAATCCTCTTTGATACAATAATAGTCTATCTTGAGATAAATAAGAATTTAATCCAGCAGGATATACTTTATGACCATCTTGCTCATATAAAGTATTTTTACCTAATAAATTATAATCACTCATTATAGAAGAAATAAAACTAATATTTTGATCATCTTCTTTATAGGTAGCAGAGTCTATAATAATTTTTTTCTTTGTAAAGTCTCCTTCTGGAACAAGTACATATACAGAGCTATTTTCTGTATATGTTTTACCTTCAGAGCCATATACGTACATTATTCCGCCGTTATAAGAAACTTTATACTCATTAGTTAATAAATTGCTACAAGAGATAATTGTGGCTGTGACAGTTTTATCAGTAGCCAAATTATCTACTTGACTTTTTGAAATAGTTTCAATAGCTTTTATTAAAGCGTCTTGATAATTATCTGCCATTTTTTCTCCTTTTATCTCTTTTATTTCATAAAACAAATCTAATTATATTGTTTTTCTGACATAAAAAATAATAGGAGATTGCCCATAAAAGAACAATCTCCTATTTATTATCTAATTTTATGAATATATTGTGTTGCTCGGTCTGCTAAAGAAAGAATTGCTTGCTCTATTTCAGAAGCATCTTTAACATTCGGGAAGTTAGCATCAATGTGAATGTTTTGTTCTAAATCTTGTGGAGATTGAGAATTCATACCATTAAAAGAATTAATACTTGATAGCGCTGAATTTAAAGCACCAGATTTTAATCCATTTGTCATTTCTCTAATCATATTTACAGCATTTAAAATATTTGCTGTATCAGTTTCATTAAGAACTAACTCTTTTTGATGTAAAAATGCTAATTTTCCATTTTTAGCTTCATTTACTCCATTATCCCAATCTCCTGTATAACCACCAGTATCAAACATTTGATCTGGACGAATCCATCCTAAATGTCCTCCATCTGGTGTTTCAATATGAACAGAATATTCACCAGTTTGTGAATTATCTCCATAAGGTTCTCCCGAGAAACTAGAAATTCTAACTGCTCCTTGTTCTCCTGAATACCAGTTGCCAACTGGGCTTTGTCCCCAAGAGTCATTATAATACTGGCCAGTATAACCAATAAAATCACCAGCACGATAAGATGAAGGATCTATTGATCCTCCTCCTCCTCCTTCTCCAGATCCCTCACTACCAGATCCAGACGCATCAGCTGACCCAGCAGGCCCAGAAGCAGCGCTATCTTTATTATATAAATCATCAAGTTTTTGCTGAAGAGCAATCATTGTTTCATAATATTTTTTCGATTCTGCTTCAACCTCCGCAATTCTAGCTTTATATTTTAATAATGTATTTTCATAATCTGATACTGTTTGAGAATCAGCTTTTAATTGAGAAATAAAGTCAGTAGTTGCACTTGCTAATGCATCTGTAGAATTCTTGCATCCATCAATTGTTGATCCAATATCTTTAAAATTTTGTCCAACTTTATTTGCTAAAGTATCAACTTGTTTTTGATATTCATCTCCAGCGCTATTTAAGTCTTTAAACATTTTGTCTGTTGAATTTACAAAATTGTCCATATCTTGAAGCCATTTTGTAAAAGAAGTATCCCAACGAGTATCTATTTTATCAAAAGAATCTTTGTTTCCGTTAATAATGTCATTATAAACATCTTCAAGGTCTGTTCTATTTTCATCAGTTAAGGTATCACACATTCCAATAAAATCGTTAATAATATTTGTTTGAGACGTTGATAATTGTTCGCCCGTTGATTTTATATACTCTTTCAGGTTATTAATAAGCCATTTAGTACGTTCTTGCTTTTCCGCAAGCGTAGTATTAGCGTCTGTCCAAATATCCATTAACATTTGTTTTGCATTTTGTAGCGCTGATAAGGAATCATCCTGTGCTTGCTTCATATTATCTTTTGATAAATTATAGGCATTATTTTTTGCATCTAATAAATCGCCTTCAGCACTTCTTATGTCATCTTCGTTTGCGGTATATACATAAGAATAATTACCTTGACTGTCTCTACGAAGCTTCATTTGAGACTTATTGCGTTGAGCGTCTTCTAACGCTATTTGCTTTTGAAGAATTTCTAATTGCGCATTAGCATATTCAACATCATATTGAGATAACTTTGTTTTATCTCGCAATAAATCTAATTGCTGATTCATTTGCTCTGTTATCTTATGTTGAGTATCTAGACCGCTTGCGTTATCCAAAAGATCAAGGTATTTACTTTGAAGTTTTTGAATATTATAAGCTTTATTTGTATCATCTAAATAATAATCTGCATTGCGGTTAATAAGTTCCCATTGATCTGCTAACCAATCAATATCTCCACCAAGCACATTGTTTGTCCAAGTATCAAGTGTTTTATTAACCGTATTTTCATATTGCTTACGCATATTTTCAAGAGATGACTCTACCAAACTATTTAATTCAGATTGAGCATCTTTTATTTGCCCATTAACCTTTTTCCATTCATCAGAACCAACTTCTAAGGTTTTAAGAGTTTCCTCCCATACCGCTTTTTGTTGTTGTAATTCATTTATTTTATTTGAATAATTCTGATTTTGAACACCTAATGCTTTATTTATCAAATCATATGATTTATCTCCATAAAGTTGCTCTATTATATTCATCTGGTGATCTAGCTCGTCCGTTATTTGATCGAACATATCTAAACGATCTTGAGCTTTATCTACCATATTATCAATATAATCATTGATTGCTTGATGAAGATTATTGTACTCTGATTCCATATCTTGAAGCGTTTGATTTAACGCTTTATATTGGTCTTCAGCCATTTCATATAAAGCTTCAGTATTTTCTCCAAATATATCAGATTTTCCAGTGTTTAATACTTTTTGAATTTCACCAACAATTGTTTCCGCAGAATCTAATTGTCTGTCAAGCCAGCCTGTACCGTCTCCACCTGTTGCAAATTCACCGTTTAATGCTTTTGATTTTTGCTTTCTCCAAAATTCAGCACGAGCATGAGCATTTTCTTTTTCTTGATCATCGTCTGTTTCATGCCATCTTTTTTGTTCCTGCTTAATAAGATCATCGTAATACTTTGTTGCTGATGTATTTGCATTAGAAAAATATCCAGCAAGTTTAGACGCTGAAAGCTCCATATTTCTTAATGGATTGTCGCTTCCGAACCATTTTGCCGTATTTTGAAATTCTAATAATGTTTCATTTACTTCCTTAATTTTATCTGTAGCTTCAACCTGCTTTTTAAAAGCCTCGATCCGCATATCCTCAATTTTATCATAAAAATCTTGAATATTTTTTTCTGATTCTTCAATTCCATCAATTTGAACATCAAGATATTTATCAATCAAATCCTTGAAATCATCAAAAGCTTTTTGCCTACGTTCAATTTCTTCTTCCCACTGTTCTTGTCCTTCTTCAGTGGTTTCAGCATTATAAGCATCAATGGCTTCATTTAGTGAATTTTGTAGCTCTTGGAATTTTTCTTTATAATTTTGCGGGATTCCATCAGCGTCAAAAGTAATGCCATAATCATTGGCTAATTGGCTACGTTTTTCAGCAGCTTCTTCTTTTTGAAGTTCAAGCTTTTGTTTTTGAAGTTCAATCTGCTTATAAAGAAGTTTGATTTCTTTAGTCATAGCATTTTGCCATTTATAGCCAACCAAACGCTCTTTATCTGTGTTAAGCTTATCTAATGTTTTATCAATTTTATTTAGTTGAGCATCAACTTTTTTATAGCGGTCTAGTTCATCATCGTTGCGGTCTTTGGTCTTTGGTTCATATGAGGAGCCACCGCCTCCTCCACCTCCGCCGCCACCTGATCCGCCAGAGCCACTTTTTCCTCCAGATGAATTAGGTCCAATAGATGAGACCCCCGATCCAGTATAATGAGTTCCAGTAAACACGGGGATTTGTGTTGGGGCTTCTGTATAATCAACAACAGAGCTAGAAACTCGCATCGTTGTTGGAAGTCCTGTTTTTTCATCAATTTCTCCATATTCAGTATGATACTCATATACTGGAACTTTCGTAGTTCCCTCTACATAATCAACTGTCCCAGAGATGCCCATTGAACTCAAAATATTAGAAGCTTGTTCTGCCGTTATCTGACTATCTGAAAGTAATTGATTTAAATGACTAACAAAATCTGTATCATCTAGATTTGCTGACATAGACAAATCATTATTGTCTAACATTCCTTGAAGAGATGCTGATTCATCTAAGAGTTGTTGCTGAAGATTCGCATAATCTTCGTCGCTTATATCAGAAACTTGAATATGCATTATAATATCTTCAGTTGCTAATCTTCTTAAATCATCAATTGCAGATGCGTCTCCATCAGCAGCTCTCGCCATAGCGTTTAAAGCATCTTCATTTTCATAAAACTCATTACTTAAAGTTCCAACATCTATATTTAATATATCAGACATTGCTTGATCTAGAGTATCTAAGGCTTCATAATAATCAGATGTCCCTTTTGAAGCAGAGTCACTTAAAACATTCCCATATTTTTTCCAATTTTTTGTAAGAGAACTAACTCCTTTATTTAATCGAATGTTCGCTGCGGCAACATCTTTTGCTTCATCTGATAATGAACTATACCTTTTTGATAGCGTGGATACTGCATCATCAGCATCTTTTGCTGTAGGAACAATATCTTCAAAAGATTTTGAACCATCTTTTATTGCCTCAATATCATCTTTTAATCTTTGTGCTTCTTGTGAGACAAAGCTTTCAGAGTCATCAAATTGTGATGACGCCATCCTGTTAAAAGCTGTTTCAGAATAATCAGTATCTTTTAATAAATTAGAAATTGAAGAATCTGTTTGGTCAACTCTGTTTGTAGCTTCTGTAGTTGTTTTTAGTTGTAATGATGGTAGACTATCATTATTAGATAAATCGTCTATTTCTTTTTGTATTTCTGGCAAACTCTTAGACCAATCAATGCCAGCAAGAAAATTAATTTTTTGCTGTTCTGTTAAATTATTTAAACCCATTACTTGATCTGTAGTTTGTTTAACATATTCATTAGTTAAATCTTCTTTAGAAATACCGTTATAATCTTGAATTGCTCCAGATTCATCAATCTTAGTATAAAGCCCTTGCCCAAAACTAATTTTAGATTGCTCTAATTGTAATTTTAATTTAGCGCTTTCATCTGTAGTTTGGGAAATCATCCAAGATAATTGATCAGACCAATCTCCTAAGCTACTAATATATTCTGACATTCCATTAGAACTGTCTAAATATTCATCTATAATTCCTTGGTAGTCTTTACCAACTAAATCACCTTGAATATCTTGCGCTTTATACTGCATTAATTGTTGCTGTTTTTCAATATAATCTTTTATATCATCTAAATTTAAAGCAGCATTTATATCATCAATATTCTTTAAATATTTTTTCTTCGTTTCTTTTAATGAAGAGGTGTCTTCACCCGATTTTTCCTTTTTGGTTATCTCTTTTTCAATATCATCAATCGCGCTATTTAATTTTTCAATTCTTTGTTTTGCTGCTCCAATAGCTTTATCATAAGAACCTTCATTTTGCGCTTCATTGATTTTAAATAATGTTTCTGTAGCTCCTGGGCCAACAGCCTTAGATAAATCTGTATATATAGAAGCATTTCCAATGCCTAAAAGGTTGCCATTAAGTGAAGCCGCGTTTGCTCCATTTAAAAACGATTCAACGTCTCTTTCCGCTAGTTTTCTAGAAGCTTTATCTGCGTTATTTATTGATTCTGAAAGTTTTTCATAATTTCCAGTAGCTAAATTTACCTTTTGATTTTGTAAATCGAAAGTATCAATAAGTTTTGATGCACTCTCTTTTAATTGATCAGCGCCTTCGCCAGTCTTTTTATAATTTTCATATAATTTATTAAAATTATCAGTATCCGTTGATTTCTCTTTATAATTGGTTATAGAATTTTCAGCTTTTTCTTTTGTCTTATCATAAAATTCACCAATAGTTTTAGAAGCGGCTGACACAGCGGTAGAAATCGCCATTATCCCAAGAACTAACGCAATTCCAGGTCCAGAAGATAAAAACATCATCGCTTTGCTGAATGCTCCCATTGCTGTTGTGGTTGCGACAAGTTCTCCTCGAAGCAAAGCCATTTTGGCTTTGGTTGCCATTGTTAATTTATTAGTTTTTGCGATATTTTGATTTAATACATTAATTTTATTATTAAAAATTTCAGATATTGAATCTTTTAATGTTGATAAATTTCCAACCTCTTTTAATGATTTAAAACCATCAATAAGCATAGGTAACGACATAGATAAATTCATAATTGTTTGAAGAAGTTTTTCTCCTCCATCTACATCGCTGCTAGCCCACAAACTACCCAAAGATTGAAATGATTGCCAAGCAAAGCTTAAGCTAGTTACCCCAGCAATAGCTTGTGTTATTGACTGCAATTCTTCTTTACTTTTTTGAGTTAGCGCAAAATCTTTTCCTTCGTTATCATTCTGCCCTATAGCTCCACTTAATCCGCTCAAGTCAGATTCAGCTTCATTAACATCTTTCATAGAAGGTTTTACTTTAGAAGCATTTTCTAAATTATTATTAACTTTAGTATTTATACTTTCTAGCTCATTTAATAATTGTCTTATTTTTTCAAGTTCTTCATCAGAGATGTCTCCAAGAGAATTTTTATTATTTAAAAGATTAACAATTTTTTCAGTATCTTTAACAACGGTGCCATATTCATCGCCAAGCATTCCTACATATTCTACATTTTCTTTTAAATCTTTCGTAGTATTTTTTAAACTATTCTTAAAACCGTCAAACTTATTAGTATATCCATCAATAACAGCATCAAATTGGTCCCTTACATTTGTAGTATCTTCGCTAATTGAAAGTCCAGTCAAACGCTTATCAAGAAATGACTTTTTTGCAAATCTGTCTTTTGTTGTATCTGGTAAATCTGATGGATCATATTTTTCATAAGCTTTCCCATCTGTATTAATTTTTTTTGTTAATTTACTTCTATCGACAACTAAAGTTCCCTCTTCATTTCTTTTAACCCCAAGTAAGTCTTCTTCTGTTTCTAGTTGTATTTTTAATGCTTCATTAACAGCTAATACATTAGTTCTTAATTTATCTTCTGTTTCTACTCTTAAATTTTCTAGTTCAATAGCTTTTTCAACTATTTTATTTGCTTCTATTTGACTTGCTTCATCTTGTCCAGCCGCGTTTCTAACAGATCCAACTCTTTCTGCGAGTGCTCTTTGTCTATCAGAAACTATTGTCCCCATTTGATGTTCATTAAAAATATCTTGTCCAACTTGAGCGTTTGATTTTTTTAAACTTTCTCTCCGTCTATTTGAAACAAAATTTCCAACAGAGTTTGCTATTGAACCACTAAAGGTTTTTGTTAGAATAGCTCCAAGACCAGTTAAAGCTGTTGCTCCTCCACCAATAGCATCAGTTAAATCATTAAATAAATCTATTACTGTGGTTAATCCATCTATAAATCCATAAAAATCATCTGTTTCAAAGAATTTACCAATAGTTTCTTCAAAGGTTGCTTGAAGTTTGTTCATTCTACCTTCAATAGAATTTATATATTTTTCATTCATAACATCAAGAGTGCCATCAGCATTCTGTGAAGCACCCTTATATTCATTATACATATCAGAACGATTCATCAACGCTTCAAAACGAGCGAGCTGATATTTACCAGCAAGAGTAGTAGCAATAGCATTCTTTTGAGTAGAATCAATATTAGACCATACTTTCATAAGGTCTTCCATTATTGACCCGACTTGTCGCATTTTTCCGTCAGAGCCAAGAACAGAAACGCCAACTTTTTCAAGTGTTCCTGTTACTGTTCCAAGATTAACTCCATCATCAAGTGTTTCACCCATCCCAATATCAGAAAAACGTGCGTAAATAGTCTTTAAACCATTACCAATATTTTCTGGAGCTTCACGAGTAACAGATTCAATTGTAGCAATTTGTGCTGCTAATTGATCCATGTTTACTCCAACAGTATTTGCAGTTGATGCTGCCTTTTGAGAAGCAGTCGCTAATTCTTGAACGTCTGCTGCTGACACATTTGCTACTTCTGCCCAAGAGTCAAGTGCTGATGATAATTTTTCAATATTATTATCAAGGCCATAAGCATTCATATAAGCAGTAATTTGATCTGATGTTGTAGCAGTATCTTGTTGAGAAGCATTTGCTAATTTCGTAGATAATTGAGCCAATTGATCTGATTTATTTAGATCAAAACCTTGCTGCGCGAATACTAAAGTAGCATCCGTCATTGCTACAGTCGTACTACCAAGAGCTTTAGCAGCTTCATTCGCAGACTTAGCATATTCATTCATTTGTTCTTTAGAATAATCAGTAACCATCATAATATTTGTCAATGAAGCGTCTAAGTCTTTAACATATTGTACTGCTTCATGAGCACCATTCATTATTGATTGAAAACCACTTGCGATTACGCCCCAACGAGCAGTATTCCCTATGGTATTCATGATTTTATCTGTAGTTTTTGTTATTGATTTTAATCCAGTATCAACTTTACCAATTCTTCCAAGAACATTGTTAAAAGCCACTTCACCTTTTGTTCCAGCCATAGAGAAAGCTGTAGATATTTTTCCAATACTTAAAGCATTCTCATTCATAAGTTTATTGACTCTTGAAAGGTCAAGCATTCCGAGTTTACTATTAAAGGACTGATTTAAAATTTTACTAAATTTTGATAATTGCGCTTGAGCTGTCCCCATCGCGCTATCAGAAATAATATTTTGTTCAGAAAGTTTCTTTAACTCTGTTTGAGTCTTTTTAATTTCTGCCTGAAGTTTAGAAATACCGCTACTGTCCAAAGTGGTCTTTAATTTATATTCAACAGTTGAACTGTACTTGCTAATAGTAATCACTCTCCTTTTATATCTGGGTCATAAAATGACCAATGAAATTTTCCTGCTGTTTTAGCCTGTCCAGCACAACATCTCGATATACCAGAACTACTTTTTAAACCTATGCTTTTCGCGGCTTGAAGAGCGGAGGAATAAATCTCTTTTGTTTCTAAGCAAATAACCTTTTTAGCCATTCCGCTGTTATCTATTAGTTTTTTTCTTGTTTCTAGACTTGCTTTTCTTCCAAGACTTTTCGAAATATTATTTTTGTACCATTCTTTTTTACTTAAAGACATTTTTCTACAAGATTCTTCAGAAACAGGTTTTTTAGGTCTATTTTTTATATAATTACTAAGTTTTTCTTTTTTTATTTGCCCCTCTTCACTTTCCCAAAACTCTTTAGTGCTACCTTTTGGAATTTCTATATTATATTCAACACAAGCTTTTTGAACAATGCTAGGACTACATTCAAAAAAAGCAGCTGTCTTTTTTTCGTTTTTTAATTCTAAAAACTTATTTGCAATTTCTTTGTAATTATATAATAAATTACCTTCTCCTCCCATCGTCATATTATATCCATTTTTGAAAGAATCATAATATCTTATCCAATATCTTTCTCTTTCAGATAATTTATCAGAAAGACATCCCTCTATTTCTTCAACATAAAAATGTTCAAGACCATATTTATTCATCGCTCTATATAAATAATATTTATTATTATATTTACTTTGCTTAATATGTTCTTTATATCTTCTTTCTATAGTAGAAGTTGTTTTTCCTATATAAACTTTATTTGTAACATCATTTGTTATTTTATAGATATAACCCATTTTTCTTCCTTTTATCTCTTATTATAAAAATTAAGGGTATATAAAAAAAATAAACCCTACTTTCTATAAAAGTAGGGTTATAAATGTTATATTAAATCGACCAAAGATTATTCTCCAGAAGTAGGAATATTATTGTTCATACCCCAATCTTCTGCAATTCTTGTTACTTCTGCGATGTCTTTATCTGAAACTGCGGATTTTAATTGCTTGCTTGCTTGTTCGACAATATCTGAAGAAAATTCTTGAATTGTACCAAATAATGCTCGTGCGGAAAGAACATATTCTTTATATTCTTCATACCACTCATTAGCATAATCTTCTAGGCAATTAATATCTAAAGAAAATTCTTCATGTAAAGTTTCTAGTGTGCCATCTTTGATTAAAGCATCCCAACAATCAAGAGGATTTTCCGCAATCATAGAAGTAATCTCTTCTTGGCGATCTGGAAAAGCAATAACTGAAGCATACATATAAATTGCGCGTTCAAAAATATAACTATTTACAAATCCATTGCTTTCCGCAAGATCAATTGCAAAATTAAGAATATCAAAATAATCTTGTGATGTAAATGTCTTTTGTTTTTCTAGCTCAATATCAATCATTTTTAAACTCCTTTTATCTCTTTTATACATAAACAAAATATAACATAAAAATTTTTATTTGTCAAGTTTTATTAAAAACCTAAAGCTTGAATTTGAGTTAAATTTAAAGCAATATCAACCTTTGTTTTATATAATTTAGCGATTGCATCAGTTCTTGTCGCGTTAGAACGAGATTCTGAATTAGCGCTATTTCTTTTTCCTAAAACATAATTCGCCTCATTCATTTTTTGATAAGTGGCTCTATCTAAACCGTCTCCTTTTATTGAAGAAAACTTTATTGAGCTACCATAGGATAAAGTGTTTAAAAGATGATCAAGTACGTCAGAGACAGATACAACATTATTATTAAAATCTAAATAATAAACTTCTTCATATTTTCCACCAAATCCTGCCAAAGCAGAAAGAGTAGCTCTATATTGAATATTTTCTTTTATTCTTTCCCACATATTCGATAACGCACTTTCATATTTTGTTTCTGGTCTATGATAAGCAGGATGAACCGGTCTTGCCGCTCCAACATTTATAAAAGTAGTTAAATCATCATAAGAATACTCACATTCTCGAAGCATTAGAGTTAATAATGGGGTAGAAGATTGTAAATCTATTTTCACTCCTGTAAGTCCATCTTTACCAACATACTCCTCATAGTCTTTTACAGAAATTCCCAATTTTCCAGTAACAAAATTATCACCTCCAAAAACAGAAATATCTGCTTTGGGTTGATTTGATGTGGTATTAAATATGCTATAAATAGAACCTTTTGCTTTTTCCAGCTCTATTATTTTTTTTAAATCTTCTTTAAGCCGTGGATCACTTTTTAAAAAAGTAGTAAAAAATACACCATCTTTCACTCCTTTTTCATAGTGCGTCGAATCAAGAGTTACATGTAACTCATTTTCCATTTTTTCAAAAAGATCTCTCGTTTTTTTAGAACCACTTACGATATTTTGAAGAGCGCCCTGCTCACCAATTAAAGCCCTAAAATCTCCTACAAGCTTCATCGTTACTTGTTTTACTTCATCCCAATATTCTTTACTATTTTCTTTACTTGCTATGTAAGAAAATCCACCACCAAAATTAGCGCTTTTTCCGAGGGACGCTCTTAAAGCAGTAAGTTTTAAAAGAGCAGAATCTAATTTTTTAGAAGAACTATTTATTTCAGTGTAATTGCTTACTCTAAAAGCTTTTGATCTAGTTTTATTTACTATAGATTCTATAATTCTTCCCGAAACACTTCCTTTAGCTTTTTGATTTACTTTTGAGCCACCTAATCTTTTATTATTTATAAATTCTTTTGTTACATAATTTGTATAATCTTTTAGTATACCATTATTGCCTAAATATTCTTTTTCAACTATATTTAAAAAATTATTCAGTTGTGATATAAATTGTTTTTGAGTAATAGTTTTATTCTTAATATTATTATATAATGTCATAGCTGCTTCATAAGTAGCAGGATATGATTGCTCTGCGGAAGAATCTTTTAAACTCACTTGATTCAATTCATCTACCCATTCGCTATTATTATTTAAAAAGTCATCCAATATATCTCTTTGTGATTCTGACAAATCCCCAGCAGATAATAATTTTTGTTTTCTTTTATTTTGCTTTTTTATAGCATTTTTTAAAATGGTTTGTTTTGTTTCTTTTGTTAAATTAGCTATTTGTGATGCTTCATCTCTTATCAAATGACGTTGAGTATAATAAATATATTGTCCAGCAGTAACCACAATTTCACCTCCTGCCTACAAGAAAAAGGGGCATCCCGCAGGACGCCCCTTATATTTTTATTCTTCACCAGTTGTTAAACCATCAAACAAAGTTGTGGTATAATCTTCCCGCGGAAGCGTTTCTTCTGATGTAGATGAATCAGTTGTTTGTTCTTGCTTATCAACAACTACGTCTTGTTTAGCTTTTTGAGCCTCAGATTCAGTAGACGTTGAGGCTTTTATTCCCCCGATACCTCTAGATCGAAGACAGACTTGTTATACCAGCCATCTACATCTTTGTCAGAAGTGCGACCTTTATGTCCAATAACTTGTTCGTTCTTGTAATTGTGAGAAGTATCAGTATTACCAACAACTTGAAGCGCAGCCATTAGCTTTTTCTTACGATTGAACTTTGTAAATGCTGGGAAGCAGTCAATCGTAAAAGTAAAGGTTGACGGATCGCCTGAATTGGCCATTGTAAAGGTGAAGTTAGATTGAATCTTACCACGAGGAATAACAAATTCTGCGGGCATATCTTCACCAGTCTCTTCATCACGGAAAAGAGTAGAAGCTTCAATGTAGTAGTATCCAGCGAATGTAGAAGCATCAATTTGCATTTCATATGCACCTTCATCGTGCATTTCATAGCAATCAATACGTACAGTATCGCCTTCTGCTACTGGAGTATCTTGACGATCATCTCCTGGAGTATCTTTGCCAAGCTTAAAAACAAGAGTTTTACCTGGAGCAACAATTTCTCCGTTGCCTTTTAGATATCCTTTCTTGTCTACGACAAGTTCTTCATCAGATTTACCAGCAATTTCAGTAGTAAACGCTGTAAGTGCAGTAAATGCACCATCATCACTAAGAACTCCTACTTCAGTTTCAGTAACGGCAGAAAGATAATCTGCTTGAGCACCAGCAGAATTTAGTGTTACTGGATAAATAGGCGCTTCTTTTGAAACAACGAGTGTAGCGCCATTACGCTCTTCATCAGTAAGTTTACATACAAAATCAGTACCAAGCTTTTCTACAACCATGTCATAATTAGCATGGACAAAAATCTTTTGCGCATCAAGTGTATCAGTTTTCTTACGACCTTTCACAACACCCGCGCCAGATAGCATAGAGAAGCTAATTGGTGATAGAAGGGCATCCTCTAACGTCCAGAGGATAAATATTTATAATTATTTCTAATTATATTAGACTATATCATCATCCTATAGTATAGGAGTTTCTCACTGTCTCTAAAAAGAGCACTTAGTCGTTGAAGTTTTTAATTATAATTTGCCAGAAATCAGAAGTTTCTAAAAATTTTTCTATATCATTAAAATATTGATAAGGTATAATAAGAAAGGGTATTTTATTATCCTCACAAAATTTTCTTTTTATATAATCATGTTTTTGTTGACGAATTAATCTCTCTGGTGTATCCCAACCAGTCCCAGAAGCAGAATAGTGCAATGAGCCATTTAACTCTATTAAACCCAACAACTCATTATATTCATTATAAATAGCAAAATCAAATGGCAATGGCTTCTTATCACAACAATCTTCAAATTTAACCTCTCTTTTAAAAGGTATTCTTTTTTGTGTTAATATTTTATCCATTAGCTCATTGGCTTTAGAGTTTACACAACCGCAAGAATAAGTATTTCCGTTAAATAAATTTTTACCAATAACAGAAACTTCTGCTCCGCAGTCACATCTACATTTATACCAATAACTTTTGCCTTTTAAAAAGTAATCAACAATTGTCAATTTACCATATTTCTCGCCAATATAAGATTCTGCATTATCCTTATTTTTTTGTTTTACGTGCTTATTTTTTAAGCATCCACAACTATTAGTTTTGCCAAACTTTAAACTTCCAGAAAAAACACTTTTAATAGTACCACAAGAACATCTACAAATATAATATCTCGGATGACTCTTATCATGTCGAATAACAGTCCATTCTCCAAATTTTTGTCCTATAAGCGTATTTTTACATATCTTAGAACAAGCTGTAGACGTTCCATCTATCAAAGAAGTTCCTCTTACTGGTTTAATAGTTCCACAAACATCGCATTTACATAAAAAATATTTTACTCTATGCTTATTAACATGATCAAATTTTAAAACTTCCCAATGTCCAAATTTCATTCCTGGTTTAATTTCACTTGGGGTCATTATTTCAGTCCTCCTTTTTCAAGTGATTAATAATTAACTTACCTGCGGATTATCCAATCCTAAATTGATTTTACCATACCCTTAATAATTAGTCAAGGCCATTATTCATATCACTATAATAATTTGGTTAATTTAGGCTCTAAGGAACTCCCCGCAATCCAAGAAATTTTAACTGTGCCTATTACTAGGCAGCTACCTTCACGTTAGTTCTAAAGGTAAGAGTCTTCTCACCGTCCCACCCAACAAGACGAGGATTACCTTTGCCGCCTTGTGCATAAACAGTGGTTGCAGCGCCTTCTAGACTAGAAGTCTTTGCTGTGTCGATGTAAAGAACTGGTTGATACGCATCAAAATGTTGATTTCCGATATCCACAGAAGTAAGTGGTTTGAAAACAACATCACAAATTTCGCGAATCCCGAATCGGTTCATATGTTTTCTCTCCTTTGAAAAATTTGTATACACTTTTTTCTTTTATCAGAAAGCTCGTCAGCTCTCATCTATATATAAACATACTTCTCCAACAAAGTATGAGTATAACAAATTATTTATATAAATCATCTAACCAATTATTAGGTTCTTTCATTTCACTGGTATCCATCATCGGCATAGTAGATACCCGCATATAAAAATCATATTGCATTTTTGTTGTGTATCTCAAAAATGAATCATATAATTGAAATAAAGTATAATTATAAAAAATATTTATATCCATACCCATTCCAACAGAAAGAATAGAAGTATAACTCCCAATCAAACTTTGAGATACTTGTCCAGAATTTTTTTCTTGATTCAATTTATTCCTAATTTCATTACCCTTTTTAAGTTTTTCAGCAATTTGTCTAGCTTGTTCGTTCGCTGGGTTGTAATCAGGATCATCCCCATCTATTCCAGTAGGGAGAAACAACTTTTTTAAATAAAATTGAAATTCTTCAAAATTCATAGGATTTAATTGTCCTATATTCTTTTTTACTTCTTCAATTTTAAAATTTATAAGATTTCTTTCTATTATAACCTTATAATTAGGAAAAATAATATTAAAAAACTCTGAAATTAAACTTTTAATAGATATATCTTGTGAAAGAGCCATCATTAATAAGTGAAAATCAGACAACATTTCTAACTGTGGATTGCCCTGCCTTAGTTCTCCAACAAATCTATCTACATTAACAATAATTTGAACAGCAGTTAAAAAGTCATCTTCTCCAAAAGCACAAATATCCTTTACTGTAGGCTGCGTAATAGCTACATTACAGTTAGGAACTATAATAGGCATCCCAGATAATATTTGCGCTAAATCTCCTTTTATATCCATATCAATAAAATCCTACAAATCTTGCGGGGCAGGTAATTTTGAATTAACATGTCCTTCATCGTCATGACCATGAGTTGCGACATAACGAATAAGGACGCCTCCTAAATATTCATTGAGAACAAGTTGACTCGCACCAAGAAATTGTAATGTTCCAATACCTGAAAGACGAGCCTCATTTAATATGCCATCGATATATCCCGCAATCATCCACGGCCTAAGTTGATAATCTTCCATTTCCCAATAGTCTAAATGACAAATAATTGAGAAGCTAATTACACAATCTCTATATTCAGGATTTTGGGTTGGTGTAAAATCATCAAACTCTAACATTATATAAGATTTAACTTCTTCATGTTCACCAAAAGATAGTTTTGGAACAGCTTTAATATATTGCTCATCTTTCATCTTCTTTATGGTATAAGTATTAATCTTATCTTGATATTGCGCTTGAGTGCGATCAAGGCAATCTGGGGTATTAATTATTAATAACCTTTTTAACTTATCACTATAAGGCTTACTTTCAACTAAAAGTTTTCTCCAAATTAGTTCTTGATCTTTCCCGCAAGACAAAAAAGTAGAACGATAATTAGTTTCAAGGAGATTTGAAGCTATTCTTTTCATACTGTCAAACCTCCTTTCTTATAATGACTTAATTTTTATATTTAATTCTGTTTGTTCTTGTCCTTCTGGAGTACAATAAAGAACAAACTCACCCTTCTTACCAGAAATAATTTCAACTTTACAATAATCATTTCCAGTTTCAATGATTTTTGCTAAATCACTATCAATAGAAAATGTAGCTTTCGTATTTTCCCCTTTTATCCAATAGGTATGAGTCTCATAAGGATAAACTTCCTGTGGACCTTGGATAATAGGTTTAGCCCAATCAATAGTAATAGTTCTTTTTTGCTCGCCATAACAAATATCAAATGTTTTTATTGCTCCTGGATATATTTTTACTTTACAGATTCTACCATCTTCAAGAATTTCTTGAAGTCTTACTCTAGGATTATTTTCTACTTTCCAAATAATATTTTTATCATAACAAAGAGGATCAATACTATATCCAACAACAGTATCTTGCTTTACAACGTCAACGCCTTTAATAGTGTTTAATGGATATTCTCCACTTACCTCTTTAATTTCTGGTAATTCCGCAATGCTGTTATCATAATATTCTTGAACTTCAAGTTCAAGAATTCCTGGAACAGTAATAGGATCTGTTACTTGAACTTCCCAGATATGCCCGTCTATTTTTATATGGGTAAAACGCTTAAAAAAGTGTTTAGTTTTTTCATCATTTTTTATATAGATAGTTCCAGAAAGATTTAATTCATTAATATTTATTTGATTTTTCAAAAACCACCGCAAATCTGTTTCTGTTGGTCCTTGAAAATAAATCCAATATAAATCTCCATCAATTTCAAGTTGATAACGACATCTAATTATCTCTGACCGCAAATAAGCGGTTTCTGTTAATATAGGTAAATAAATCATCCAATGAGTTCCATCATCAAGAATTTCAAACGTATCTCCAGCTTCTAAACCAGAGCTAAATTCAACTGAAATATATTTTTTATCATAATCGCTTTTTAAATTTCCAGTATTTATTAAGCATGGGATAGCTAATTTATTTGGAGTTTTAATCATTCTTGAATTATAATCATTTTTTAAAGCCCATTGTAGTGATTTCAATTTTTGTTTATTCATCCGACCAATTTGATTCCCACCCGCGTATTGCACACGAGCTGCTAATGTCTTTATTGACATTGCTCTCTTAATTGATTAACCAAATTACAACATTCAAATATCGTTCTTCTATATAAAAAGAAATCAATATCTGAAATGTCTTTTAGTCCTTCTAGCTTTGAGGCAAGTGAAATAAGTTTCTTTTGGTCGGAAAAAAGATTACCCATTCCAACTAATTCAATAACCAGAGTTTCAATTGGTTTATCGCAGTCTTGTTCTTCTTCTTTCATTGGTAATAATTTAAAAATCTGATTGCCTATTCTATGTAAATTATCAGATACGGCAGAAGTATCTAAATCAACATTATATATTGTCATCATTCTTTAAAAGGCTCCATTATTTGAGAGAAAGAAGAAGTAAGTTTGCCTGTCTTTTTATTTGGCTTACGCCTACAATAAAGCCTTTGTAAATGAAAGCCTTTAGTTTCATACTCTTTTTTCATAGCAATTAGTTGTTTCATATGGCTCGCCTGACTAGTGAACTTAAAATCTGAACCACTATATTTTTGTCTAATTAAATCCACTGTTGCGAGCTGAAAACCAATCCATTCGCTAATCATATACTGCCTAATAATCATTTTTTCTTCTGATGTTAATTTAGTATTAAAAGTTTTATTAACTAAATCAAGATCAAAAGGCTCCGCCCATCTAGGAAACTCAAAATGCGGAAGTGCCGCCAAAAGAATTTCTTCAAGCATTTCTTCTGTATCTTCTTTAGTCAATTCTAAAAACATGTCATCAGTTACACCAGCAAGAAAAAAATTATACATTTCTTTAAAAGTTGTATAGTTTTCTTCATCTGACATACAGAACACTCCCTTATTCTGTTTCTTTATTTTGTACTCGTCTTTGTGGAGTTGTTTGCTTCTTTGTAGCTGTTCTACGAGTTGTTGGTTTCTTTTCTTCTTTAGATTCAACTTCATTATCATAAGCATGTTTATTTTTAATCATACTAGAAATATCAAAACCAGTTTTCTTCATAATCGCTTCTCTTTTATCCATATCTGGAATTTCAAGTTCTACAGCTTTTGTTTGAAGTTGTTGGATAATCCCTTCTGGGCCAAAATCAAGAGCATCCAATAGCACATCAATAGGCTCTGTAGTAAGTGCGTTAATAACATCTTGTTCAGTCCAACTATATTCAATGGTTTCGTCTGATACTCCAAACTCCCTTGCGAGATTTTTATTTTTTACTTGTAGAAAATTCTTGAGTAAGTCTACTCCACCAGGCTGATAACTCAAACTTCTAAGCTCTTCAGCTTTTACTTTAATAGTAGCATGCGGGGCAAAGTGACGGCGCACACCGTTATCAAGCTTATAAGCAACACTATGATCCATTATATTTGTTACTGATACTAAGGTATTGTCTTTAATAAGTGTTACATCTTCCATTATATTTATCTCCTTTTATCTCTAAAAAAATGGGGTACTTCTTTTACAAAAAGTACCCCAAATATTTATTTATATTTTAAAAATCAAATATGCTTATTTACAACTATTTTTTCTTATTCTTTACCAGTTAATGGTTTTTGTTTTTCATTAAAAGCAAACTGATTATAAAAATTATATAATATTTATCTGGGCTGTTGGAGGAACCCAAACATTATTTATTTTATTAAATTAGCTTATTTTATAATATATAAAATTTATTATACCCGTCAGTATTTAATTTTTATATTGATTATATTTAACTATTTCTTTAGTGCTGTATTTTGATAAGAGCAAATTGAAGGATTGGTAAATACAGCTACCCCAAACTTCTTATAAGTTTGAAGATCGGTTGACCAGTCATCATTTTCACTAGTTGTGCGGACCGCGGTTTGACCTTCAAAGACAACCTTTACAGGCTTTTCACCAACAGAAGCAAAGATGTAAGCATATGAAGGATCAATAACTTTTTCAGTATTAGTAGCATCAACCATTGATTGTTGAAGAATAATTACACTGTGGCCCTTGTAGTCTCCAAGATAACCACGTTGCCAGAGAGTATTCTTCATTTCATTTGACATAAACTTATCTTGAGGAAGCATAGTAGCAGCAAATTCACGTGTGCAGTAAATGGTAGAAGAACCATTACCATAAGAATCAGAAATTGCTAGGAGCTTGTCCATTTCAGCTTCGTCAAAAGAATTGCCAACAAACTTATTAGCTGCTGGAAGTTGCTTGATAGAAGCAGTTAGAGCTTTAGCGATTTCAGCATAGATATATTCATCCATACCTTCAAGCATAATATCAGTAAAATCAGCAAAACTATAACGACCATCAAGGAATTCTTCAAATTCAATGCGGATAGCATAACCGATAGCGCTTGTAGCAACAGTGAGTTCACGACCATCAAGCTTCATAGTTTCATAACGGCCTGCTAGACCAACACGAGTAACGAAAGACTTGGCACGCTTGCGAGCTGCTTCAGTAATACGAAGCTTATAAACAGCTTGATCGCCTTGATCAATTGTCTTTACATCAGCAAATTGTTCATATTGTTGCATGACCTTATTGGGAAGAATTTCATCAATAGTATCTTCAATAAGTTCATAAACAAGATTTTTATTACGACGGAAACCCTTATAGTCAGGAGCAAGAAGTTTAAATTGCTCACGAAGGGTTGCGTCTACAGCATTAGCACTAAAAGTTTCATCCTTGCCATTAACAGAGAAAGTGAGAGAAGCTTTATGAGAGGCAGCTTTGGCAAGTTTCTTTAGTTGAGAACGATCCATAAGTTCCATTATATCTTATCTCCTTTCTTCTATTCAGCAATAACTTGTAGTTTAACAGCTTCTTGACCATCGGCAAGAGTTGTTTCTTTTACAACTTTAAGGGTTAGACCGTTAGCTTCATCAGTTACAGCTTCAAGAACGCCCTTTGCGCCTGGATGAACTTTATCCCCTACAGAATAAGAACCCTTTGCAAGATTGTTGGTAGTAAAAATATCACCAGCATACATGCGGAATACGCGAGGAGTCATTACGCCATCATAAAAATCAGTTTTCTTCATAGCATAATCACGATGCATTTGTCTGCGCTCGTCATAAAGTTTTTCCTCATTGTAAACCATCATCCAAGGACCTTCACCATCAAAGTCGATTTTGCCAGCAGCATAATCATATTTAACGAAAGTACCTTGTTCTAGAATATCAATAGAACTATCCGCAGGTAGCTGACCATAAACTCCACCGCTACGAGAAGCGGAAAGATGATTTGGCTCTACTTGTGCATAATTCTCATGCCCCGCGAGTACATTAGCTGCGCGGTCGATTGAAATTGCCATTTAGACTTTCCTCCTTATTATAAAAGTTCGTTTGCTTCGCGGAGAGCTTCAATAAAGGGATCTGCTATCCCCGCATCAGTATTATCATCAAGAGAGAATGTAGTAATAGGATCCGCTTCATTAGCTTCATTTTCCTTTACTCCATCAACACTCTCAAAGTCAACATTCTTCTGAACATAAATTAAAGCTAATTTAGATTCAATTTCATCAAGAGAATAATTCTCTTTATTAGCAACTACATCTGCTTTGTCTTCTTCACTCAACATATGATACTTATTAATAAGAGCATCTTTTTCTTCATTAACTTTGTTAAGCTTAAAGGCACGAAGTTCTTTTACTTCATTTTCAAGAAGAGTAAAGTTATCTTTTAGTTCATTAAACTCATTTTCTAATTTTGCATAATCTTCTTCAAGAGAATTCTTTCCTGCGGGCTTTTTCTTTTTGTCCTCATCATCCTCTTGTTCAGCATTGCCATCTGCTTCTTCATTATCAGAATCATCTTCATCATCAGAATTATCTTCTTTTTCAGGCTTTGATTCTTCTTTTTTCTTTGCAAACTCTTCGTTTTTAGCAGCGCCGTCGCCCTCTGTCACTTCTTTTGCACCATTGTTTTCAAATAGAGCATCTTCCGCAACTTGAGTTTCTTGTTTAGGCATTTCCGACCCTCCTTTGTTTTGTAATGCGTCTTTTAATTCATTCATCATCGTATATAAAGTTCTTCCAAAAGATTCATCTCTTGAAAACGCTTTATTTACTTCTGGACTTTTAATAGATGCACCCTCAAAACAAGGTTCAACATCATCGCCCAAAATACACAATTTAGTAAAAATTGCGTCATTTATAATAAAAAATTCTATACCAGAATTATTGTCAGTTGCCCAGTGACCTTCCATTGTTTCGCCATCAAGTTCCATAGATTGGCCTTTTCCATCCTCTATGACACTTTTAGCTTCTTCATACTGCTCTGTCCATAAATAGCCAGTAGTCATCATATATTCACGTTCGATTTCATTACCAAATTCATCTATATCCATGAATTTTTGAAACCAAACATCGCTATCAAGACCTACAAAGCCATATGGGACAGTCTTACATGAAAAATGGATTTCACCATCCTCAATTCTAATTACTTCGCCATGATCACCAAAATCTTCTTTATTTTCAATATAAGCGCCAACAATTGGGCAGCCTGGTAAAGAATTCGCCATTTGAATAGCTGTATTCTTATCAATATATGACCCATTGCGGTTTTTGCCTAAATAAAAAAGTTTAATTTCACACTTTGAAATACCAGGATTAATAGCATCCGCTGACAAATTAATAAATTCTGGAGCTTCAATAGTAGCAACAGAACGATTCTTATTCATTAATTAGCAGACTCCTTATTTTGTATTGTTTTTTCACTCTTTTGTTCATCAGGTGTCTCTGGATGACCAACCTTTTTCTTCTCTTCTCCAAGAGGATTAGCAGTATTTCCAGATCCGCCGTCTTTTCCACTCATTGTAGAAGACATTTGTGGAGGAACAAAAATATTATTAAGATTCATCATTTTGTTTTCAAAAATTGCAGACATAATAACCGATGTTTGAGTTTGTCCTAAAGCAACTTGAGGAAGAAGTTTTGAAAAACCCAATGTCGTTTGTTCTTTGTAAAGCTTTGATAAATCTTTATAATTATAAATAGTAGTTGGTAATATTTGAACTTTATACATAAGTCTTTTAGGATTCTTATTAAAAGGTCCTAACAAACTTTCCGCATATATCTCAAATTGTCTAATTAAATCAGACATTGTAGCTTCATCATTTGCAATTGATTTTTCTAGAGCTAAATTACCACTAGTGTTAAATTGCATTTGACTAACGCCAGCTTCGTTATAAACTGTTCTTTCTACTTTATCTAACTGATCAACAGAAGAAACATTCCCTTTATCAGAAAGATCTGCAACATCAACATCCGCAAAAGTAGTAAGAACATCTACTCCAATAGCATCACCAAGCATAGCAACCGCATTAGAGTGTAACGCTTGCGCTTCAATAACATCAAAAATTAAATCGCCATTTTTATCTATCGGCATCTTTTGGATAATAATTTTTAATATTTGTTGAGCCATTTTTTTCTTATCTAAATCTTGCGCATCTTCAAGATCCATGATTGCGGGAATAACAGCAACAAATAATGGACAATCGCTGCTATTTAGATTAAACTTAACTGTTTGATACGGATCTAGCAACAACCAACCATTATCATCACCTTGATAATCTTTTGGAAGCTTACCGTTTTTATAATCAATATATCCTTTTTGAACTTCTTTTGGAAACATTTTTATAACACGAAGTCTATATTCATAATCTGAAAAAGTATCATCAAAATATTTTAAATTAAATTCAACGGCAGGCATACCATTTAATTCATATCTACTCCTGCAATAACTAACTGGCAATTCTTGCAGATAACCAACACTTTTTTGAACTATTTTATACCCATAATAGCATCCATTTTTAATTACTTTAAGAGCTATTTCACCAAACTCTTTTTTCAAATTACTATTTTCCAAAAGAGTACAAGCTTTATACCAGCCTTCTATGACTTTTTCTTTCTTTAATTTTTCATCATATATCATTGGATTTACTACCCAATCATATCTAAATAAAAAAGCCATATACCTACAAAGCCTAGAATAAATACCACTTTTATCAAAATAAAAATTAGATATAGATCTAAGTTCTGCTAAGTCGTGGTTTTTAATAGCTTTTTCAACTTTTTTTCTATCTATTTTATTACTGCGTTTATACCAATAGTCTAAATCTGCGGTAACATCATTTTTTAGTGTTTCTCTGCCAACTTTAATTTTATTAAAGTTTAAGTTTGCGGGGACTGAAGATTTAGCACTGTTTTTTAGTCTAAAATCTCTTTGGTCTTTATCTCTTACCTCTGCCAAACTTTCACCTCCTTAATAGCCAGCAGCCGTCATGATATAGTCATAACTTAATTTATTTTCATCATAATATGGAATTGTTACTAATTTTATGCGGTTTTTTAAGCAATATTTTCTTTTTAAAGTATCATTATATTGCTGTCTATGAAGTCCTCTAGCACCACCATATTTAGATACACTTGAATAATGTTGTTTGCCTTGAAACTCTATAAGAAAATCAAGTTCATCAAACTCATCAAATATAGCAAAATCAAATCGAAGTGGTCTTCCACTTGAACTTACGAGATCCGCAAATTCATATTCTTCAATAAAGGGGATTCCAGCATCCTTTAGTATGTTATAAATTTTCACCTCACCAGCAGAATCTCTCATTTTAAATAACTCCTAACATATTAGATATTCTACTATTTATTTATAAAAAACTAACGAACAAAGTAACCCCCTTTTGCCCATAAAAAACTAATGTTTTGTAAAAAACATAAAATCTTCTATTTTACGAGTTTTATGTTTACGTTCTTTATCTTCTTCAAGCGAACAGAAGTATAAAGCATAAATAAGAGCAGAAAACTTATCCTTTTTAATCTTCTTATTGGATTGTTTTAGAATAATATTAGCACCTTCATTTTCTTGTATGAGATTCATCATTTGATCCCGCAAAATACTTGTTTGGCTATAAGGCATTAAATAATCTGCTCGTTGTAATGCTGTCATTTTCTGTCCTTGAGATTGAGCTAATAATTTATTTTTAGCAACATTCTCATCAATCAAAAACCGCATTCTTCCGTTAGTAATTTGATTCTTACAATAAGCATACATTTCAGAGTTTAATGCTTGATTCGCTTTCATAATATAAAGCAAGTCTCTAATTGTATTCTCTGTCTCCATATTTTTATATTTTCGGTCTTCATCATTTACTACTCCCCAGCCATACATTGTATCTCCTGTATCTGGATCAATAGTATCACAAACAAGCAAGTCAACAAGACCTGCTCCAACTCCATTACCGTCAACTACAACGCACTTACATTTAAATTTTTCATAAATTTTTTTAAGTTTAATAGTTTGAATAATAAAGTTTTCTGCTTCAATAGTATAAACATTTACAAGTTGTTTTATCCATGCCCCCCTAGAAAGAAGAGAAACCTTGAGTATTACAACTTCTGTAGTACATTCAAATCTACCAACGTCTACGCCCATTACATAGTAGCCATTTTTACCAATTTTATTACTATGTTCATACTCCGCCATATTCAATACTCTATATTTTTCAAATCTTTGAGAATCGAAGAAAGCAGATTCTACGTCTCCAGTCCATTTACTTTCCGTTTTATCTTACGAGTATATCGCAAATACTCTCTTACGCTTTCGCGCAAGGTGAGATTATATCTTCAGTATATCTCCATATATAACCTTTATATGTTTTTATTTTTCCTCTACAACATTCAGAAATATGGGAATGTTTGCCGTGGATAGCTCTCCCTGCTGTTCCCGCAGATGGATATGACATAATATATTTCCCATTTAGATCATATTGATTAACCTGTTTAGCTCTTCCAGTGTTTTTATAACTTTTTGTCTTTCCCAATTCTTTTTCAAAGCTCCAATAGAAACCACCAGATAAAGTTTTTACTTTCTTGTTTAATTCTTGAGAAATAATTGAAGTTGTTAATTTTGTGGCTTTACTTGCTTCAACAATACTTTTATATTCCGCAACAAGTTGTTTATTTTTATTAAAACAAAAAACATGTCTATATTTTCTTAATTCATTTTCTAAAGCATGTTTTTGATTTTCTGATGAAGTTACCCATTCAAGATTTTCAACAGAATTATTTAATTTATTTCCATCAATATGATTTACTTCTTTTTTATTCTCTGAATTTGGTAAATATGCTTGCGCGACAAGCCTGTGAGCAAATAATCTTTTTTTAGATCCGTCTGGCATTGTTAAATTATAAGAAAAATAACCATTTTTATAATTCTCTTGCCCCTTTAAATATTTACCTGTGTTTGAGTTATAACATTTTCCATCTTCGGTTATATAATATGAGGTACCTATATTATTAACAAAAATTTGTTTCATAATAAAGACCTTCCTTTTTATACTGTACTAAACTGCCCAACGCATTGTTGGTGTCTTAATCGTTGAACCTTCCTCTATTCGAAGCTCGGCTGCTGATTGTCCAATTAACATAATTTTTAAACATTCACACTTAAGTTTATTTCATCTTTATGTTGTAGTTTATGCTACTCTAAGGAGTTTCCAGCAATTCTTAGTATTTAAAGAGTACAAAAGTCTATACTCTCGATCAAAAGATGCTTCATTAAATGTGCCATCAAGTTTAAGTTCCCTAACGAAGTCTTTACTTAAAAGACCTTCTACTACAGGAACCCTCCATGAGCCACCTAAAATAATAGCATCTTTTGGTTTGGCTACTGATTGACAAAAAATTTGTAAAAGCTTCTCATAACTAAAACTATTTTTATAGCCTGCGGTTGTTCTTTAATATTCTACATAAGACGCTACTCTTATATACGTTCTCTTATGAACTGCTATATGTTACCATATAGAATAGACTATATCTTCACCCATTTTATAAAACGGGGCCTCCCGTTTCCACTATCAATCGCTTATAGTGTACGTCTTTCGACTAGTCGTTGAACGTTCTGCTATTCGCAGCTTCGCTGCTGATTGTCCTTTTATATAAGGAGTTCCCAGCAATTAGAGAGGTATCTTTTTTACTTATTACTAAGTAACGACGCATAATATTTTTGTTCTGTTTCTGTTAATTTGTTGTATTCAATAAACCAATCTTTATAAGTATTTCCTTTAGCCAATTCAGACAAAACATATGGCTGAACATTAAAATCTTTAGCTAAACATTTTACAGGTTTTATTCTATACTTTTTATTACTCAATGTCATAAAACACTGTTCTTTAGATAATTTTCTTTTTTTATATAAAGCATGACTGGCAGATAGTTTTTCATCAAAACAAAAAGAACTACAAAAAATATTAAATATTTCTTTTCTTTTTTCTAATGGCATTTGGCAATACTCATCATGAGCCTCACAATGATTAACGCCTTTTCTAATTCTACTAATTGTTGTCTTCGTAACATCAAAACAGTCTGCGAGAATTTGACCGGGGCGAGAAGAAAATTCACACACCGCAAGAATTGTCAAAATATCGCTTTTTATAAGATGGCTTCCTCCATTTGAAGGTCCGAAATTTCCTCCCTCATTTTGATTATAACCATTGTAGTAAGAATCATACTCTTTAATATATTTTTTTTCTAAGTCAGATATTTCATTGTAAGAAACATCACCCTTAAAAACTTCTTTAAAAGAAAAATTATTTTTTCCGTATATGTTAAATTCTTTTTGCATAAAAGAATTATCATGCCTATTACAATTTAAATCTGTAAAATGCCTATTTCTTCTTCGTTGAATATTATTGGTTAGCCCTATATATTTTTTATGATTTACTTCATTCTCTATTTTATAAATGTAATACATATTAATTGACCCTTTCAAAGTTTCAAAATATTTATTTGTTTACATTTATAAATAAAAACTAAATACAACTTTTTATAACGTTTAGACCAAAAAAGTTTACGTAAATTTGAGATTTATTTAATCGTTCATTTGGATCAACCTGCCCATTTATCATTCTAGAGACATTCATAGTAGGAACAATAATTTCATTTAATACATCTTGATCAATTCCTACACATTCTTCCATAAGTCCTGCCTGAAAACGTCTTCCACGAGTTTTTTCACTCGCCGCAATGTTTTCTAATGTTGACCCATTTTTAAATTGATAAACAACAGTGTCTTTTGTTTGTCTTGTTTTTGCGTTTGTACCACGAGTATCCCATTCAATTTCTTTAGCAAAAGCAGGTATAAGCTTACAGATTTCTTCAACTTTACTTGATAGAATTCCCGCACTTTGCTCTTTACCGCCAGCAACAGTGAATAATTTTGCTCCTGGATATAATGTAGCTTTTATCATAAGACCCATTACAGACATGAATGATTTAGACCACGCACGCACAAAAGTCGCATAAACATATCTGTGTCTCATGATCGCGCGCAAAAACACCCTTTGATAAAAGAAGAAATGAAAAGTATTATCAGGATTAAGACTACAAAGATAATCAATAAATTTATCTGGATATAACCTCCAATAGCTAATCATGTCTCGATAATCATCAAGATGTTTAACTATTCTTTCTTTAGTTATTTCATCTTCGATATGCTTTACTCCAGTATACTTATTCTCACCTAATAAATTGTTTAACGACACACTAAATATCACCTCCAAAAGAATCAAGGAGCATTTGCGCATCTCGTTCAATTTCATTATCAAGATAATCTTGAAAATCTATTGCTTCTTGATCTGAAAGAGTGTCTTCTTCAGCTTCTTCCTCTTTAGATGTTATTAGCCCCTTATTCAAATCAATATCATTACCACTTTGTTCTGCTTTATCAAGCTTATCAATATAAGTTTGAATCAAATCACTAAGATTTAGTTCATTAGTTGCTAAATTATAATTGTATGATTTCAAATCTTTTATTGTAAAATCAACTTTATCTTGCGGGTATTCATCTGGGTCTACAAATTCTTTGATTGGACCACCCTCGCGTTCGCATAACGCAACAAGTTCTCCAACAGAGTCAAGATAGCGTTCTTGTTCTTCTTTGTTTTGAACTTCTGTAAATTTACCAGCTTTCCGCAATTGATCATATACACTTGCTAATTTTTGATATGCTTGTGTATCACCCACATCTAACGCTTCATCCATTTTTAAAGATGTTTTACAAATTTTCTTTAAAGTATCTTCACGATCTACATTTAGCTCATATTCATTAGCATATTTATTATATAGCTTCTCCATTTGGACTAATTGAGAAGGTTGATATAAATATCCCCATTTCATTAGAAGATATTGATATTCTTCATCTGTTAATTGTTTGCGGATTTCCCCTTCATCCGCACCTTGTTGGATAGGCTTTATAGCTTCTTCTTTTAGAGCAATAAACTCTTCTTCTTCTTTATCAATAGAACTAGGGGTTTCAGGAGAAAGAGTATCATATTGTGCTTTAGATATTTTTCCTTCTTCTAATTCTTTTTGAAGCTGTAACACATAATCTTTATCTACTGTTGCTTCTCTTCTTTCTTTAGCCATTTCTTGAGCCATATTCAATTTATCAGAATCCGCAAAACAATAATCCGCATATTGTTTCATATTCATAGTTCTAATATATTTACCAATTACAGATCTATTACTAAATTTAGCAGGATTCTTGAGATAAATATCGTTTGCCATTTTAATCCACACATTTTTAATATATGGAATATCGAACATTTCAAGAATCCAGGAGAAAGTAGTGTAGTCATAGTTATCTATATACATAGTAAGACAATCAACGCAAATATCTATTCGCTCTTTTGTCTTTTTCTTAAAAAATTTAGTTGCCGCACGCTCTCTTCCGCATTTTTTACAAATTATTTTTGGCTCATCGTGTGGACTTATAACTTTATTTTCATCCATTATTTATTCTGACCTCTACATTCTTTACAGACACTATAAAAGCCATCTTTAGAAGTATTCTTTGAAAAGAAAAAAGGGTGTGCTAATTTCACTTCACCACATTTTCCGCATTGTTTCCAGTTTCCATATTCCTCATTTGTATAATACCAAATAAGATAATCTTTTTGAGCTTGTTCTGCCATCATCTTCGGAATTCTTTTTCTCCATAAAGTAGAAAAATATTGTTCGCTATGTTGAATACTATAATGATTAAGCATTAATTCAGCTACTTCTTCATTTGAACGCCCATCCACTCTCCAACAAAGAAGATCAAAAAGAATTTTATTATCTGGGAGAAGAGTTTCTTCTGCTAAATTTTCTAAGTCCAGAAGGAGAAAATGCATATCTGAACGCAAATCATCAACACATTCTTGTTTTAATTGCGCATAGTAACAAAGTAAAAATGAAATGTGCGCGGGGTTGAATAAAGATATAACACAATCTGAATGCGGGATTCCATTTTCATCAATCGTTATATTCTCCTCTAATGGCATATGCGCCATATTTTTTACTTGATTAGATGGATGTCCTTTGGCAGGAATGCCTCTAAAAGATGCTTTTAAGATATATTGTTCTTGATATTTTGAAATGATTTGTTGTTTAAGAGAATATTTTTTACTGCCAGTATCAGCTGCGTCAAACTGTCGTTTTAAACTTTCAATCATTTGAAGATTACTTTTAAGCCCTGGGATTTCTTCTATATCTTGTTGTGTAATGGGGTCTTTTGGATCTAAGATTTGATTCTTGTCGTTGCGGATCATGGCATATAAGCCATCTTCGCCATTCTCAAGATTCGCTACCATTGCTTCTAAAGAAACTTGACGCTTTCCTACTGTAATATTTCTATTGCGGGTAATGATACAATGCTCTTGTTCTTTTTCTTTTTTAGTTTGATTTTTATCAACTACAAAAAGAATGTAATCACTCATGTAACCTAATACTTTATTATTTATTTTATCTGGGGGAGTCTCTTTTAAAAGTTGCTCCACATAAGCAGTCCTTTCTTCTGGGCTGGTCAACGTATAATCAAATTTCATCGAGGTCCTTTCAACATATTTTTAACACATGCTCATTGTAGCACACAGTATGGTTAGTTGTCAACCTTTTTTAACAAAAAATTTGAAAAATATAAAAATTTTTATTATAATATAAATATAAGAAAAAGTAAAGGAGAAAACAAATGGGATTTGGACAAAATTTTTGTAGAAACATGGCTAAAAGAAGTTATCAATATGCGGTTAGAAGCACTTATGATTTATTCAAACCAGCAAAATCCTCTAACTATAGCCCCTCCTCTTATTTTTATGAGCAAGAAAAAGAAGAGAGGAAAAGAGAAGAGAAAAAAGGATATGATAAAAATGGTTGGCCCTATATCTGGGGAAGGCACGAAAAAGCTATTTTTCAAGGTAAGGAATATGACATTGAAGAAGTAGATGGAAAAATGATTACTTTGAGCGATGGAAAAAGGCATCGTTTGAGCAGCTGTATTTTGGTGGACAAATTTGCGGGAGGAGAATACTAAAAACGTCGTGAGGAAATGAGAAAAACGTCGTGTTATAGAACGACAAAAACGTCGTGAGTTTGTCGTGGGCCTCCACATAATCTCCACACAATCTCCACAATTCCCACATATAGCCCCCACACCAGACTCCTAGGCACCTGACCAAAACGCAGGGCTTGCGCGACGCACCCGCCCCATTTCATCAGTTCGCTACCTAACGGATCACGCTCATCAGTGAGCTACCTAACAACACGCGCAGTGTTCACCTTGGTGAACATCACCCCAAAAAGAAAGGCACCTGATTATCAGGTGCCTCGCCGTTTAGTGTTACTGCTCTGAGAACGCTTGATTATCCTCGTGCCAGAACAGATCTTTCCCTGTGATAGCGAAGAGTATACTCCTCAACTGCTCTTCAAGCGCCTCCGCCTCATACAATTCTGCGTAGGTGTATTGATATTTATTCTCGCCGAATAAGTCTACCTTGACCCTGTTCGTATTGCGCGTAGCTTCGACAAGGCGATCTTTAAGCATGTCGATGATGTCGTTCACGTTATCCATGATCGGGTTCCTTCCTGATCTCTACCTGACAGTTATCAGTATATGATACTAGGGTCATCATGTCCACCTTGATCAAGTCGTCTCCACACGTTTTCCACAGCTCGCCAGGTGTGTGGATTATGCGAAGAGCGTTGACACACACTCACCTTTATGATATAATAGAAGTGGACCACATTCATATGTTAGCTATGGGTAACACCCTTATTATTCTATATATAGAATAATAATAGTCTTCAGGAAACCCTGCGCCAGGATGTCCTTGCCTGTGGAGGATCGACCCGAGGTCCCTTGTATGTCTTTCTTTCTTATCTCATCTCTCTCCTTTCCTTGACTAGAATAATACTACCTGCGGGTTGTCATGTCAATACCTTTTTTAATCTTTTTTTCTTTATCTTTCTGCTTGCGTATCCTTCCGCTTTATGGTAAACTATGCGATAGCAACACGACGAAAGGACTACTATGAGTAAAGTGATATGCTTTGATCTTGATGGAACGATAGCAGACTTCTACAACGTGCCGTTTTGGCTTGATGCTATCGCGCATGAAGAGACTTATCCATATCGCCACGCGCAACCCTTGATCCCGTTCGATCTACTATCGCAATTGGTAGCATGCGGGTACAAGCTCACAATCATCAGTTGGAACGCGAAGGGCGCAAGTAAAGAGTATAGCAAAGCTGTCAGACGCGCCAAATTGGAATGGATAGAACGAAACTATGGGAATATATTTTCAGAAATCCATATAGTAAAATATGGGACTCTGAAACACGGCACTATCCACGAGGAGAAGGCAACACTTGTCGATGATGATCAAGACGTGCGGGACAGGTGGAAGAAAGGAGACACGATCGACGCTGATGATACTGATGCTTTGATCGAATGGATCTATAACCTTATTGAAAGCGAGGGGCTGTAATGTTCGTTATTCTAGGGCTTATCTTTATGGCGATGTTCTTCTACGATTTGCGATCCTATCTCTTTGATTATCAGGTTGGACGTGAGGACTTTTCTAACATGGGCGCGTTAGTGTATGCTATACACGCGCAAGAACCGATCAATCATATCGGGATCATCTTGTCGCTTGCGTTTGCTATTGGATGCTTTATCATTGTGTCGCAACCCGTTCAAACTGTCTCATCTTTTTGGTAAAAAGTGCTTGACAGGCAAATAATAAGGTAGTAGAATAGTCCTATCAGCTAAAGGAAAGGACGCAACTATGAACTACCTCACTTACAAGCCTACCGTTGAGGAATACAATCGTTATTGTCCTCAATGGAAGAAGACGCTTGACCTCACGATCTACGCAATAGCACTTATCGGGATCATTTGGGGGCTGATGTTCTTGGGACACGTTATTTATACACTTCTCTAAAAATATCGAAGGAGCCTATTGCAGGCTCCTTTTTTTGTGCTATAATAATAATGGGGAAGTATATCCTAAATTTTATGGAGATTCTATGATTTTATCCCGATATTCCTTGACAAAAAAATATTCTATGCTTCAAAAAATAACCTCTTGACCGCACTACCCTGATCCGTTATAGTATGAACTGTCAAAGGTTGACGTTATCCAAAAGGAGATAGTTATGTGCGGGAAAGATAATAAGGTCAAAGTTACGCCTGAAAAGGTTTGGGAAGGCGTTGCGTATGTTTGCCTTGCCCTCACTATCGCGGGGCAAGTGTTCACCACTATGAACGTTTTGATCGCTCAATTTGTTTGGCTTATCTCAAACGTCCTTTTTGTGGGGCGTGATTTTGCTTTGAAACGTCCTGTGAGTGACAAGGTGAAAGACGTTTGTATGTTGGGGCTAACGATCGGAATCGTTGTCGTTCTTATTTTCTAAAAAAAGTTTAAAGAAAGTGCTTGCGTGATGAGGATAACGGTGCTATAATAGTGTCAACGAAAGGCAAGAAAGAAAGGAAGTCCTCAAATGTCTGGCATCGCAATCCTCCTCGCCCCGCTGTTCGTTATCGTTCCTATCGCAATCGCAAGCTTTGGCTTTCTCGCTATTGCTAGCAAAAAGTGGTGGCTGTAAAGAATAAGGAGAAGAGAAATCTTCTCCTTATTTTATCCAAAAGGAAAAAGATAGGAATGTGCGGATTATGTGAAGACTATTGTATTCCTGATCCACTTATGATATAATGAAACTGATACCGCAAAAGATATGATACAAATATTACAATTCTGTATCATTTCTAAAAAAGGTATTGACTTTTTATGAAAAGTATGCTATAATCTAAACGTTATCACTGATAACCAAAGGATAACTTTTATAGCGATAGCTATAAACAAGTTAATCAAATACAACTTTTCAAGTTGTGTAGTTCAAAACACAATACTCCAAGAAAAGTAACAAGCGCGTGAACGTTTGACAACGGCAAACGTGAACGCTAGCGAGCGTGTTTAGCGTAAGATAAACCGCGAGCACGTAACGAACAAGTTACGATCTAATGACGTGATAACATTTATCTTATGTTTAGGGCAAACTATATTCTGATAATAGAATAGTATTCTTTCAAATAAATACTTGACAAGCTGATCCGCAAGGACTAATATAATAAACGTAAGGTATCCAATAGGAAAGGTTGAAACTATGAGCAGCAATTTTAACAAAGTGATCGAGTCTTTATCTTCTTTTTCTCTTGATGAACTTGATGATCTTCAAGACGCAATTGAAGAGGAAGTAGAAAAGCGCGATAATCAACGCTTTATCGAGCTTCGAAAAAATGCTATTAACGCAATGCGTGAATATTTTCAAGCAGGCGGCTGTATCATGGATGACAATGATAACTGTAGCCTTAGGCTTGACGATGATCGGCTACTCTATGATGATGAGAACTCTATCTATCTAAAATAAGTATAATAGGGCGAACAAAAATCGCCCCATTTTTTTTATTGACGTGTTTCAATCTTTATGTTATAATAACTGTAGTGTTAAGCAAGAGAAAGGAAAACACTATGGCAACCGCTAACATCTGCGTCACCTACACCATCGATCTACCTGAAGCAGAAGAGATTTATAACGGAGATCCTGATCTTATTGATGAAAAGCTCAACGAACTTGAGGATGAAATTTTTAGCAATGTTCACTATTTCATCGAGCGCAACGGCTATGATATGGTTGTGGATGATATTAGCCTCTAATGGAAAAGAGATGATCCAATAATGAATAACTTGCTTGAAAAGATGATAAACCTTGAGAAAGCACTGAATCTTGAGAAAACGATCAGAGATGTCCAAAAGGCAGGAGGTTCTATCATTTACAAGCCGAACGCTGTGGGTTTCGTTGACGTTATCCGCGGCGTGTATTATGAGGTAACTATCTACTAAAATAACCCGCGAAATGCGGGTTATTTTTTTGTCCAAAAGCAGAAAGCATGATCCGCACTTATTCTACCTCTGCTATTGGAAATGCCCCTAAAAGCCCTTGCGAGCCGCTCTAAGCCCCTATCACGACAACGCCTTATTTTAAAGTGGACTGCTAGGGCTTGACAGGCTATTGCGGCTCAGGCATCTTAGAAACGCGCGCATATTTCCTTCACCGCATCTTCATAATTATTTCCACAATTCCTCTATAATTATGTTTAGTTCGCTGCCTATTGGATAGTGTCCTACCTAAATATCAGGATCCTACCTTTCTATCCAAATGTGGAGGTTATGTGAAGGGTATTGCATATTCCTCAAGATCTGATATAGTAATACTTGTAAGGTGAGTGCGGAAGGACGAACAGGATTCGTCCCCGCCGCGAAGCGTGCGGAAATACCGTGAATCACAACTTATTGCGGGATAGCGTAGTATATCAAAAAAAAGTTACCTATGGTAAACTATGAAAAATATTCCA